>Ga0187815_10000852_pt1 | contig 14598 bp, 14 predicted proteins | sample NC_S_5_FD_132962 | JGI IMG/M metagenome (GOLD analysis project Ga0187815, IMG submission 132962) | Wetland sediment microbial communities from Neuse River Estuary, North Carolina, USA - ASW-S_5 | ecosystem: Environmental > Aquatic > Freshwater > Wetlands > Sediment | place: USA: North Carolina...
CGCCCCCGAAACAAGCAGCGTCACCCAAAGGCAAAATGTCCGCAGTACCAGCAACCCAACCCGAGACCGTTACGCGCGAAGACGGACGTTACGCGCTACCGAATACGGTCAACATCGACCTTCCGCCCAACTATCGCCCGTCCGCGAAAGACGAGTACATGGGTCCGCAGCAGCTCGCCTATTTCCGTGCGAAGCTGCAGAAGTGGCGCGAGGATCTCGTCGAAGAATCGAAGCAGACGATCGACAACCTGCGCGACGAAGTGCGCGACGTGGGCGACGAGGCCGAGCGCGCCACCCGCGAGACCGAGAACTCGCTGGAGCTGCGCACCCGCGACCGCTACCGCAAGCTGATCTCCAAGATCGACAAGGCGCTGCGCCGCATCGAGGAAGGCAGCTACGGCTATTGCGAGGAGACCGACGAGGAGATCGGCGTCGATCGCCTCGATGCGCGTCCGATCGCCACGCTGTCGCTGGATGCGCAGGAGCGTCGCGAGCACCTGCAGAAGCAGATGGGCGACTGAGCCATCCGCGTCGCCACGTGCCACAGCAAAAAGCCCCGCTGCAAGCGGGGCTTTTTGCTGGAAGGGCGGCATAAGCGGGGTGCGGTGCGGGCCGGCCCGCGTGCTGGCTCCTCTCCATTCACTCCTTGCCTGCCGCGGCGGCGGCGTAACTCTTGATCTTCGCCAGCATTGCCGCCAGTCCGTTCGAGCGGGTGGGCGAGAGGTGCTTGGCGAGGCCGATGGCCTGGATGAAGTCCGGTTCGGTGGCGATGATTTCGCTGGCCGGGCGGTCGGAATACACGCGCAGCACCAGGGCGATCAGGCCCGAGACGATGGCCGAGTCGCTGGCCGCCTCGAAATGCATGCGCGACGCATTGCCGCCGGGCACCAGCCATACCATCGACTGGCAGCCGTGTACGCGCCAGGCCTCGGTCTTGTACTCCTCCGGGAACGGCGGGATCTGTCGGCCGAGATCGATCAGGTACTGGTAGCGTTCGCTCCACTCGCTGAAATAGGCGAATTCCTCGGCGATCTCGCGCTGCGCTTCGGCGGCGCTGCCGGTGGTGCTCGTGACGATGTCGTTCATGCGCGCATTATCGCGCGCATGCCGGCAATGCGCGATTGCCTCCGGTACGGCGGTCAGCCCTTGGCCACGCTCCAGCGCGTGCCCTGCTGGCCATCCTCGATCGCCACGCCCATCGCGGCGAGCTCGGCGCGGATCGCATCGGCGCGGGCGAAGTCGCGGGCGGCACGGGCCGCCTGGCGTTGTCCGATCAGTGCCTCCACCCGTGCCGCGTCGACCGTGCCGCCGCCGGCCTGCTTGAACCAGGTCTCGGGATCCTGCTGCAGCAGGCCGAGCAGCGCGCCGCCGCCGAGCAGGGCGGCCTTGGCCTCCGGCGTGCCTTGCAGCCGCGCGGCATCGGCCAGCAAAGCCAGCTCTGCCAGCGCCTGCGGGGTGTTGAGGTCGTCGCACAGCGCGGCCTCGACCGCTTCCGGCACCGGCAGCCGCGTGGCGTCCACGGCGACCCCGGCGAGGTCGCGCAGCACGCGGTACCAGCCGTCCAGCGTGCTGACCGACTGCGCGATTGCGGCGTCGGACCAGTCCAGCGGCTGGCGATAGTGGCCGCTCATCAGCCGCAGGCGCAGTGCCTCGGCGGGGTGGTGCTTGAGCAGCTCATGCAGCTGCAGCACATTGCCCAGCGACTTGGACATCTTGCGGCCGTCGAAGGTGAGCATGCCGTTGTGCAGCCACCAGCGCGCGAAGGTCTTGCCGCCGTGTGCGCAGGTGGATTGGGCGATCTCGTTCTCGTGATGGGGGAACAGCAGATCGTTTCCGCCGGCGTGAATGTCGATGGTCTCGCCCAGATGCTTCTCGGCCATCGCCGAGCACTCGATGTGCCAGCCGGGGCGGCCCCGGCCCCAGGGACTGTTCCAGCCGGGCAGTTCCGGCGTGGAAGGCTTCCACAGCACGAAGTCGGCGGGGTTCTTCTTGTACGGCGCCACTTCCACGCGGGCACCGGCGATCATCTCCTCGGTATCGCGGCCGGAGAGCTTGCCGTAATCGGGAAAGCTGGCCACGTCGAACAGCACGTGCCCTTCCGCCGCGTAGGCATGGCCGTCGACGATCAGTCGTTCGATCATCGCCACGATCGGGTCGATGTGGGCGGTGGCGCAAGGTTCCACGTCGGGCGGCGCGATGCCAAGTTGCGCCATGTCCTCGCGGTAGGCGGCGCTGAACCTGCCGGTGATCGCCTCGATGCCCACGCCTTGTTCCAGCGCGGCGGCGTTGATCTTGTCGTCAACATCGGTGATGTTGCGGGCATAGACCACCTGCGGATAATGCCGGCGCAGCAGCTTGGCCAGCACGTCGAACACCACCGGGCCGCGTGCGTTGCCGATATGCACATAGTTGTAGACGGTGGGGCCGCACACGTACATCGTCACGCGTCTGGGGTCGAGCGGAGCGAACTGCTCGGTGCGGCGAGTCAGGCTGTTGTAGAGCGAAATCGGCATCGGCGGGGTTCCGGGCGGGGGCCGGGTGCGACCCAGCCGCTCATCTTAACAAGGCGTAAGCGGGAGGGCGGCAAGGCGTCGCACTCGGGGAATTCTAAGCCGCGATTCAGTGTCCATTTGCTGCAATCGGTCATGCGTCAGAGTTGCGCCCGAAACACCTTCCGGAGTCAGCGAAATGCCCAAGCTTCTTCTTGCCATGCTGGTGGCGGCCCTGGTCACCACCGGCGCCCAGGCGCAGGATGCGCGCTACCCGGGTCCGCCGCCGGGTCCGCCGCAGGATGACAATGCCCACTACGGCTGGGCCGACGTGCTGCGGGTCGACCCGGTCTACGGCGTCACCCAGACGACCGTGCCGCGCCAGCAGTGCTACGACCAGCAAGTGGTGCAGCGGGATCCGGGCAACAGCACCGCCGGCACCATCCTCGGCGCGGTGGTGGGCGGTGTGCTGGGCAGCACCATCGGCAAGGGCGACGGCCGCAAGGCGGCCACGGTGGTCGGTGCGGTGGCCGGTGGCGCGGTGGGCAACCGGGTGTCCGACCATGGCGGCAGCTACGAGACCACCCAGACCCGTTGCCGCGAGATCAGCACGGTCAGCGAGCAGCGCCAGATCATGGGCTACGACGTGGAATACCGCTATCGCGGCGAGGTCTACGAGTCGCGCCTGAACTACGACCCCGGCGAGCGCCTGCGCGTGCGGGTGAGCGTGACTCCCGCCGACTGATCGGACAGACTGCTTGACGACGTGGCGCCGCCTTCGGGCGGCGTCTTCGTTTCGGGGCCCTGCGATGGCATGTTGCATGGCAGCGAAAATCCCGTCATGATGTCGCCTCGCCCGACTGGAAAGCCTTGTGTCCACAGCCGTCTATACCGCCAATGTCCTGACCAGCGCCCGCATGGCTGCTGGCATGACGTCGCGTGCGCGCCGACCGCTGGACCAACATCCGGCCGGGTAGGCTGTCGCACGCGTTCCATGTGTATCGACGACGAAACCCGGCCATCGCGCCGGGTTTTTTTGTTCTGGGGTTTTCCAAGGTTCGACCGACCATCCTCCAAAGAGCGCCTTTGCCCATGACCATCCGCCACTTCCTCACCACCCAGGACTGGAGCCGCGCCGAGATCGACGCGCTGCTGGAACAGGCCGCCGCGTTCAAGCGCTCGCCTGCCGGCACGCAGCTGGCCGGCAAGTCGGTGGCGCTGATGTTCTTCAATCCCTCGATGCGCACCCGCACCAGCTTCGAGCTGGGTGCGTTCCAGCTGGGTGGCCATGCGGTGGTGCTGGCGCCGGGCAAGGATGCGTGGCCGATCGAGTTCGAAGCGGGCACGGTGATGGACGGCGACACCGAGGAGCACGTGGCCGAGGTGGCGCGCGTGCTCAGCCGCTACGTGGACTTGATCTGCGTGCGGGCCTTTCCGAAGTTCCAGGACTGGTCGGTGGATCGCCAGGACAAGGTCATCAAGGCCTTCGCGCAGTACGCCACGGTGCCCGTCGTCAACATGGAGACGATCACCCATCCTTGCCAGGAACTGGCCCACGCACTGGCCATGCGAGAGCACCTGGGCGACCTCACGAAGAAGAAGTACGTGCTCACCTGGACCTACCATCCCAAGCCGCTCAACACCGCGGTGGCCAACTCGGCGCTGCTGATCGCGACGAAGATGGGCATGGACGTGACCCTGCTGTGTCCCACCAACGAGTACGTGCTGGACGAGCGCTACATGGAGTTTGGCCGCCTGAACGCCGAGCAGAACGGCGGCTCGCTCAAGGTCAGCCACGACATCGAGGAAGCCTACCGCGGCGCCGACGTGGTCTACGCCAAGAGCTGGGGCGCGCTGCCGTACTTCGGCAGGTGGGAGCAGGAGAAACCCATCCGCGACGCGCACAGGCACTTCATCGTGGACGAGGCCAAGATGGCGCTGACCAACCACGGCCTGTTCAGCCACTGCCTGCCGCTGCGCCGCAACGTCAAGGCCACCGACGCGGTGATGGATGCGCCGTACTGCATTGCCATCGACGAGGCCGAGAACCGGCTGCACGTGCAGAAGGCGGTGATGGCCGCGCTGGCGGGGCAGGGCTGAGCCGTCCATGTACGTGCCCCAGCATTTCGCCGAAACGCGTGCGGAGGTCCTGCAAGGGCTGATCCGCGACTACCCGTTCGCCACGGCGGTGGTGAAAGCGGCGGACGGCCTGGTCGCCAACCACCTGCCGTTCGAGCTGGTAGGCAATGCGCTGCAGGGCCATGTGGCGCGCGGCAACGAACTGGCGCGGCTGGGCGGCGCCGAGGTGCTCGTGATCTTCCGCGGCCCGGACGGCTACGTCAGCCCGAACTGGTACCCGAGCAAGCAGGAGACGCATCGCGAGGTACCCACCTGGAACTACGCGGTGGCGCACGTGCACGGGCGCCTGAAAGTGGTCGAGGACGCGGTCTGGCTGCGCGCGCTGCTGGAGCGCCTCACCGACCGCCACGAGGCCACGGAAGCGGAGCCCTGGCGCGTCGGCGACGCGCCGGCGGACCACGTCGGGAAAATGCTGCACGCCATCGTCGGCCTCGAGATCGCCATCGAGCGCATCGAGGGCAAATTCAAGCTCAGCCAGAACCATCCCGAGCGCAACCGCCTCGGGGTGATCGCCGGGCTGCGCCGCCGCGATGGCGACGGCGACGCGGAGCTGGCCGGGCTGATGGCCATGCAAGAGGAGTCAGGCACGTGAGCCACCCACACCGTTACCGCGTCGACGTGGAATGGACCGGCAACCGCGGCAGCGGCACCGATGGCTACCGCAACTACAGCCGCAACCACGTGATCCGCATACCCGGCAAGCCGGATCTCGCCGGTTCCTCCGATCCCACCTTCCGCGGCGACGCCACCAGGCACAATCCGGAGGACATGCTGGTGGTCGCGCTCTCCACCTGCCACATGCTGTCCTACCTGCACATGGCCACCGTCGCCGGCGTGGTGGTGGTCGCCTACGACGACAGCGCCGAAGGCACGATGGTCACGGCGGGCGACGGCGGCCGTTTCACCGAAGTCGTGCTGCGTCCGGTGGTGACCATCCGCGCCGACAGCGATCCCGACCGGGCGCTGGCTGCACACGACGACGCGCATCACGCCTGCTTCATCGCCAATTCCGTGAATTTCCCGGTGCGCTGCGAGCCGCGCATCGTCGTTTCCTCCGACTGACACCTTCCCCGACCAGGATTCGCAAGTCATGAGCAAAGACATCGTCCTCGCCTTCTCCGGCGGCCTCGACACCAGTTTCTGCGTGCCTTACCTCAAGGAACGCGGCTGGGCCGTGCACACCGTGTTCGCCGACACCGGCGGCGTGGATGCCGGGGAGCGCACCTTCATCGAGAACCGCGCGAAGGAGCTGGGCGTGGCCAGCCACCTCACGGTGGACGGCGGTCCGGCGATCTGGGCAGGTTTCGTGAGGCCTTTCGTGTGGGCGGGCGAGGGTTACCAGGGCCAGTACCCGCTGCTGGTGTCCGACCGCTACCTGATCGTGGAGGCCGCGCTGAAGCGCGCCGCCGAACTGGGCACGCGCGCCATCGCGCACGGCTGCACCGGCATGGGCAACGACCAGGTGCGCTTCGACCTCGCCGTGAAGTCGCTGGGCGACTACGAGATCGTGGCGCCGATCCGGGAGATCCAGAAGGAGCACACGCAGACGCGCGCCTACGAGCAGAAGTTCCTGGAGGAGCGCGGCTTCGGCGTGCGTGCGAAGCAGCAGGCCTACACCATCAACGAGAACCTGCTCGGCGTCACCATGTCCGGCGGCGAGATCGACAAGTGGCAGGCGCCGGGCGAGGGCGCGCGCGCATGGTGCAAGCCGCGCGCCGAATGGCCGTCCCATCCGCTGCAGGTGAAGGTCGGCTTCGAGAACGGCGAGGCGGTGTCGCTGGACGGCGAGAAGCTCGCCGGCCACACGCTGCTGGCGAAGCTCAACGCGCTGTTCGCGCCCTATGGCGTGGGCCGTGGCCTCTACACCGGCGACACCACCATCGGCCTCAAGGGCCGCATCATCTTCGAGGCGCCAGGCCTGATCTCGCTGCTCACCGCGCACCGCGCACTGGAAGAAGCGGTACTCAGCAAGCAGCAGAACCGCTTCAAGCCCGAGGTGGCGCGCAAGTGGGTGGAAGTGGTGTACGAAGGCTTCTTCCACGATCCGCTGAAGGCCGACCTCGAAGCCTTCCTTGCGTCCAGCCAGTCCACCGTCAATGGCGAGGTCACGCTGGAGACGAACGGCGGCACGGTCAACGCCGTGGCCATCGAGTCGAAGCACATCCTCAACGCCAAGGGCGCCACCTACGCGCAGTCGGCCGACTGGGGCGTGGCGGAGGCCGAGGGCTTCATCAAGCTGTTCGGCATGAGCAGCACGCTGTGGGCCGAGGTGAATCGCCCCGCAGGCGAGGGCTGAGACGAGCGCATGGTCGCCTTGCAGGTAAGCACCGACAAGGATCGGCTCGACATCGGGCTGATCCACCGTTTCCTCTCCGCTGAGGCGTACTGGAGCCGTGGCATTCCGCGCGCGACGGTGGAGCAGGCCATTGCCGGCTCGCTGTGCTTCGGCGGTTACCTGGACGGGTGCCAGGTGGCGTTCGCGCGCGTGGTCACCGACGGCGCCACCTTCGGCTACCTGGCGGATGTGTTCGTGCTGCCGCAGCATCGCGGGCAGGGCCATTCCAAGGCGTTGATGGCGGCAGTGATGGCGCATCCGCAGCTGCAGGGTTTGCGTCGTTTCAGCCTGGCCACCAGCGACGCGCACGGGCTGTATGCAGGCTTCGGCTTCGCCGCGCCGGCTCGGCCGGAAACCCTGATGGAAAAACTCGATCCGGACGTCTACACGAGGACGCCAGGCAGGACATGAATCCGCTACTGCAATCCACACTGGAACACCTGCGGACGCTGGTCGGGTTCGACACGCGCAACCCGCCGCGCACGATCGGCACGGGCGGCATCTTCGACTACGTCCGCGCGCAGCTGCCCGGCTTCGACGTCACGGTGACCGACCACGGCGCCGGCGCGGTGAGCCTGCACGCGGTACGCGGCCGGCCGAAGCTGCTGTTCAACGTGCACCTGGACACCGTGCCGGACTCGCCGGCGTGGAGCGCCGATCCGCACACGCTGCGCCTGACAGCCGACCGCGCGATCGGCCTCGGCGCCTGCGACATCAAGGGCGCCGCGGCGGCGCTGCTGGCGGTGGCGAATGCCAGCTGCGGCGACATGGCGCTGCTCTTCACCACCGACGAGGAAGCGAACGATCCGCGCTGCATCGCCGGGTTTCTCCGCGATTTTCCCCCTCTCCCGCTGGGAGAGGGTCGGGGTGAGGGTACGGGCGAAGCGGGGCGTGGTGGCGTTGCCGAACCCCCACCTCAACCCCTCTCCCGACGGGATAGGGGTTATGAAGCGGTGATCGTGGCCGAGCCCACCAGGGGCGAGGCGGTGCTCGCCCACCGCGGCATCCAGTCGGTGCTGATGCGTTTCGCCGGCCACGCCGGGCATGCTTCGGGCGAGCAGAAGCCCAGCGACAGCGCGCTGCACCAGGCCGTGCGCTGGGGCGATGCGGCGCTGGATTTCGTGGCGGCGCAGGCGCACGAGCGCTTCGGCGGGCTGACCGGGCTGCGCTTCAACATCGGCCGCATCGAGGGCGGCATCAAGGCGAACATGATCGCGCCCAGTGCCGAAGTGCGCTTCGGCATGCGACCCCTGCCGACGATGGACCCCGACGGCCTGCTCGGACGCTTCCGCGCGCTGGCCGAGCCGACACCCGCCCATTTCGAGGAGACCTTCCGCGGTCCCTCGTTGCCGGCAGGCGACACCGCCACGGCCGAGGCGCGCCGGCTGGCCGCGCGCGATCTTGCCGACGAACTGGAGATTCCGGTGGGCAACGCGGTGGACTTCTGGACCGAAGCCTCGCTGTTTTCCGCCGCCGGCTACACCGCCTTCGTCTACGGCCCCGGCGACATCGCCCAGGCGCACGCCGCCGACGAGTGGGTGGCGCTGGACCAGCTGCAGCATTACGCCGAAACCATCCATCAAATCATCGACAAGAGCTGATCCACCGTGGAAACGCACAAGCACACCCGCAAGACCATCGTGCGCCTGCTGTCGGCGATGGGCAGCGCCAAGGAAATCCAGCAGTACCTCAAGCGCTTCTCCGAGCTGGACGCCAAGCGTTTCGCCGTGGTGAAGGTCGGCGGCGCGGTGCTGCGCGACGAACTGCAGGACCTCGCCTCCTCGCTCACCTTCCTGCAGCAGGTAGGCCTCACCCCCATCGTGCTGCATGGCGCCGGCCCGCAGCTCGACGAAGAGCTCTCCGCCGCCGGCATCGAGAAGCAGACGGTGAACGGCCTGCGCGTCACCTCGCCCAAGGCCCTCGGCATCGTGCGCCGCGTGTTCCAGCAGCAGAATCTCAAGCTGGTCGAGGCGCTGCAGGCCATGGATACGCGCGCCACCTCGGTAGCCTCCGGCGTATTCATGGCCAGCTACCTCGACCGCGACGCGCTGGGCATGGTCGGCAAGGTGGAGAGCATCAACCTCGCGCCGATCGAGGCGGGCCTGCGCGCCAACTCGATCCCGGTGATCGCCAGCCTGGGCGAAACCGACGAGGGGCAGATCCTGAACATCAACGCCGATGTCGCCGCCAACGAACTGGTGCGCGTGCTGCAGCCGTACAAGATCGTGTTCCTCACCGGCACCGGCGGCCTGCTCGACGGCGAGGGCAAGGTGATCGACTCGATCAACCTCAGCACCGAGTACGAGCACCTGATGGCGCAGCCGTGGATCAACGGCGGAATGCGCCTGAAGATCGAGCAGATCGCCGATCTGCTGAACAGCTTGCCGCTCACCTCGTCGGTGTCGATCACGCGCCCCGCCGAGCTGGCCAAGGAGCTGTTCACCCACAAGGGCTCGGGCACCCTGGTGCGGCGTGGCGAGAAGGTGCGGCGTTTCGAGTCCTGGGAAGGCATCGACCGGACGCGCATGCGGGATCTGATCGAATCCAGTTTCGGCCGCGACCTGGTGCCGGATTATTTCGAGCGCACCACGCCGTACCGCATCTACGTGAGCGAGAACTACCGCGCCGCGATGATCCTCACCATGGAGGATGGGCTTCCCTATCTCGACAAGTTCGCCGTGCTCGACGACGCGCAGGGCGAGGGCCTGGGGCGCGCCGTGTGGCAGGTGATGCGGGAGGAGAACCCGCGGCTGTTCTGGCGTTCGCGCCACGGCAACGCGGTGAACCCGTTCTACTACGCCGAATCCGAGGGTTGCCTCAAGCAGCCGAAGTGGAAGGTGTTCTGGTATGGCCTGGACGGCAACTTCGACACCATCGCGCGCTGCGTGGCGCATTGCGCGCAGCGGCAACCCACGTTGATCGGGTGAGTGACATGACGCAAGCGAAAAGGACCATCGGCATCGTCGGCGCACGCGGCCACACCGGCGCGGAATTGATCCGGCTGGTGGCGGCGCACCCCGTGCTTGAACTGGCGTTCGTCTCCTCGCGCGAGCTGGACGGCCAGCGCGTCAGCGAGCACGGCGACGCCTACACGGGCGAGCTGCGCTACGAGAACCTCGATCCCGCCGCCGTTGCCGCCAGGCGCGCCGACGTGGTGATCCTGGCGCTGCCCAACGGCAAGGCGGCGCCCTACGTGGAAGCCATCGACAAGGCAGCGCCCGATACGCTGGTCGTCGACCTTTCCGCCGACTACCGCTTCGACAAGGCGTGGTACTACGGCTTGCCCGAGCTCACCCGCGGCAAGTGGCGGGGCGAGAGGCGCATCAGCAATCCCGGCTGCTACGCCACCGCGATGGAACTCTCCATCGCGCCGCTGAAGGATCTGCTCGCCGCGCCGCCCGTTTGTTTTGGCGTGTCCGGCTACTCCGGCGCCGGCACCACGCCCTCGGACAAGAACGACCCCGAGAAGCTGCGCGACAACCTGATGCCGTATGCGCTGACCGGACACACGCACGAGAAGGAAGTCAGCTTCCAGCTCGGCCTGCCAGTGGAGTTCATGCCACACGTGGCGCCGCATTTCCGCGGCCTCACCGTCACCACCAACCTCTACCTTGCCCGGCCAATGAAGCGCGAGGACGTGCTGGCGCGTTTCCACCATGCCTACGACGGCGAGAAGCTGGTGTCCGTGCTGGACGAGGCGCCGTGGGTCAGCCGCATCGCCCACCGGCACCATGCCGAAGTCGGCGGCTTTGCGCTGTCGGCGGACGGCAAGCGCGTGGTGGTGGTTGCCACGCTGGACAACCTGCTGAAGGGCGCGGCCACCCAGGCGATGCAGAACATCAACCGCGCGCTCGGCCTGGACGAATACACCGCGATACCGCTGGAGCCGTAGGAGCGCACTTTGTGCGCGACGCCTGTTCCCGGAATCGATATCGAAGCCATCGCGCACCAAGGTGCGCTCCTGCAGGATATCCACGATGTCCCAACCCCTCTGGCAAAAATCCGGCATCCAGATCGACGCCAGGATCATGCACTTCCTCGCCGGCGACGACGTGGTGCTCGACCGCGAATTCTTCCTGCACGACATCGCCGCCAGCAAGGCACACGTGGAAGGCCTGGCGAACATCGGTGTGGTCAGCGCAGACGAGGCCGCCGCACTGAAGCGCGAACTGGATACGCTGGCCGCGGACTTCAAGAGTGGCGCCTTCGTGCTGGACGAGCGCTACGAGGACGGCCACTCCGCCATCGAGGCGCGCCTCACGGAACGGCTGGGCGATGCCGGCCGCCGCGTGCACACCGGGCGCAGCCGCAACGATCAGATCCTGGTCGCCACGCGCCTGTGGCTGAAAGAGAAGCTCGAAGCGCTGGAAGCACACTGCCGTACCATCGCCGAGGTCTGCCTCGATCGTGCCGCGCAGCCGGCCGTCCCGCTGCCGGGCTACACCCACCTGCAGCGTGCGGTGGTGTCCTCCACCGCGATGTGGTTCGCGGGCTTCGCCGAGGGCTTCATCGACAACGCCTACCGGGCCCGCGGCACGCGCGAGCTGGTCGACGCCAACCCGCTCGGCACCGCCGCCGGCTACGGCGTGAACCTCAGGCTGGACCGCGAGCACACCACCGCGGCGCTCGGCTTCATGCGCATGCAGGTCTCGCCGATCTACGCGCAGCTCTCGCGCGGCAAGTACGAGATGGCGGTGCTGGAGGCGATCGGTATGGCCATGCTGGACGTGCGCCGCATGGCCTGGGACTTGTCGCTGTTCACCACCACCGAGTTCGATTTCGTGAAACTGCCGGCCGAGTACACCACCGGCAGCTCGATCATGCCGAACAAGCGCAATCCCGACGTGGTGGAACTGCTGCGCGCCAGCTACGCCAGCGTGGCGGCGGCGCGCACCGAGATCGAGCAGCTGCTGTCGCTGCCGTCCGGCTACCAGCGCGACCTGCAGTTCTCCAAGGGCTCGATCTTCCACGGTGTGCGCCACGGCTTGATGGCGCTGGAGCTGGTACCCGACCTGTTGGCGCGCCTGCAGTGGAACGAGCCGGCGATGCGTGCCGCGATCGAGCCGGCGATGTACGCCACCGACGTGGCGATCGAGCAGGCCGCGGCCGGCGTACCCTTCCGCGACGCCTATCGGGCCGCCGCGGAAGCATCGGCGTCGGCGGGGCAGGGGCGCACGCCCGAGGGCAGCCTCGCGCAGCGCTTGTCGCCGGGGGCCGGCGGCGACCTGCGGCTGGACGAACTTTCCGCGCGATTGCGCGCGCTCGGCGACTGAACGGGGCAAGCGCATGACGGTGACCGACACGACGCGCGCCCGCACCGGATTGCCAGGCCAGCCGTTGCCGCCCTGGCGCCGCGCCGTGCTGAAGGTGGGCAGCAATTTGCTCGCCGCCGACGGTGGCGGACTCACCGCAAGACACGCGGCGGGGCTGGCTGCGTTCATCGCCGCCAGCCAGGCACAGGGACGCGAGGTGGTGCTGGTGTCGTCCGGTGCGGTGGCCGCAGGCCGCGCGCTGCTGCGCGAGCACGCGCCGGCCTCCGGCGACCTTGCGGCGCGTCAGGCGCTGGCGGCGCTGGGCCAGACGCCGATGATCGCGCTGTGGCAGTCGCTGTCCGAACGGCCGGTGGCGCAGGTGCTGCTGACCCACGACGACCTGCGCAACCGTCGCCGCTACCTCAATGCGCGCGCCACGCTGCGCGGCCTGCTTGCGCTGCACGTTTTGCCGGTGGTGAACGAGAACGACACCGTGGCGGTGGACGAGCTGAAGCTGGGCGACAACGACAACCTCGCCGCCATCGTCGCGGCGCTGGTCGACGCCGACCTGCTGCTGATCGCCTCGGACATCGACGCGCTGTACAGCGCCGATCCGCGGCGCGATCCGGCGGCCGTGCCGCTGCCGCACGTCGCCGCGCTCACGCCGGAAATCCTCGCCATGGCCGGCGGCAGCGGCAGCGCGGTCGGCACCGGCGGCATGCGCACCAAGCTGGAAGCCGCGGCCAAGGCCGCCGCGGCGGGCATCCCCACCGCACTGTTCGGAGGCCGCGACGAGGCCACCGTCAGCGCGCTGTCGCACGACCACCTGCACGGCACCCTGATCGACGCCCCGGCGATCCGCATGCAGGCGCGCAAGTACTGGCTGCGCCACGCACCGGCCGCGCAGGGTTGCATCCGGGTGGATGCCGGCGCGGCGCGTGCGCTGGCCAGCGGCCGGGCCTCGCTGCTGCCCGGCGGCATCGCCGGGGCGCAGGGCGAATTCCTGCGCGGCGACCTAGTGGAGATCACAGACGCGGGCGGCAAGGCGGTGGCGCGCGGCCTCTGCCAGTACGCTGCGGCCGAGGTGCGCCGGCTCGCCGGCCGGCACAGCCGCGACATCGAGGCCGTGCTGGGCTACACCCACGGGCACGAGATCGTGCACCGCGACGACCTGGTCACCGTGGTTCCCGCCGAAACCGCAGGAGGTATCGAGGCATGAACGAGATCCGATCCCTGGGGCTGGCCTGCCGCGAGGCGGTGCCGGCCATCGCCGCGCTGGACAGCGCCGCCAAGGCGGCGCTGTTGCGCGACATGGCGGCCTCGCTGGAGGCGCACCGCGCCGACGTGCTGGCCGCCAATGCGCGCGACATGGCGGCGGCTGCGGCCAAGGGCGTGCAGGGTGCGATGCTGGATCGCCTGCGGCTGGACGCGGCGCGCGTGGCGGGCATCGCCGCCGCCCTGCGCGACGTGGCCGGGCTGCCCGACCCGGTCGGCCAGGTGACGCGCTGCGAGACGCGGCCCAATGGCCTCGTGGTGGAACGCGTACGCATCCCGCTGGGCGTGATCGCGATGATCTACGAGGCACGCCCCAACGTCACCGCCGACGCCGCCGCGCTGTGCCTCAAGGCCGGCAACGCGGTGATCCTGCGCGGCGGCTCCGAGGCGATCCACTCCAACACCGCCATCGCCGCAGCGCTGCATGAGGCGTTGCGCGCGCACGGCCTGCCGGAGGCGGCGGTGACCCTGGTCGGGGATCCCGGCCGCGAAGCCATGGTCGAGCTGCTGCAGCTCGCCGATATCGTCGATCTCGCGATCCCGCGTGGCGGCGAGGGCCTGATCCGCTTCGTGGCCGAGCATGCGCGCGTGCCGGTGATCAAGCACTACAAGGGGGTATGCCATCTCTATGTGGATCGCGCCGCCGACCCCGACCTCGCGCTGGACCTGCTGGTCGACGGCAAGACCTCGCGTCCCGGCGTGTGCAATGCGCTGGAAACCTTGCTGGTGCATCGCGACGTCGCCGCCGGCTTCCTGCCGCGCGCTGCGCAGGCGCTGCGCGAACGCGGCGTGGAATGGCGCGGCGACGCGGCCAGCCGCGTGCTGGTGCCCGACATGCGCGCGGCCACCGACGACGACTATGCCGCCGAGTTCCTCGACCTGATTCTCGCCGTGCGCGTGGTGGACGATCTCGATGCCGCCATCACCCATATCCGCCGCTACGGTTCCGACCACACCGAGGTGATCGCCACCCGCGACGAGGCCTCGGCGCGGCGTTTCGTGCAGGCGATCCGCTCAGCGGTGGTGATGGTCAACGCCTCCTCGCGCTTTAGCGACGGCGGCGAGCTTGGCCTGGGCGCCGAGATCGGCATCTCCACCACCCGCCTGC
>Ga0187815_10000854_pt1 | contig 14578 bp, 18 predicted proteins | sample NC_S_5_FD_132962 | JGI IMG/M metagenome (GOLD analysis project Ga0187815, IMG submission 132962) | Wetland sediment microbial communities from Neuse River Estuary, North Carolina, USA - ASW-S_5 | ecosystem: Environmental > Aquatic > Freshwater > Wetlands > Sediment | place: USA: North Carolina...
CGCCGACGGCGCCAATCGTGACATTGGAGGCGGCGCCGCCGTCATAGTTGAAGGCCATCACGGGCGAGCCGAGCTCTTCGGTCCTGACGTGGCGCGCGCCATAAAGCCCGCTTTCCTCGCGCACGCAGAACAAAAGCGTGATCGGCGGATGATCGAGCTTGTGCTTTTCGAGCTCGGCCGCCAGCGTCACGAGCACGCCGCAGCCGCAGCGGTTGTCGCCGCCGAGCGCGGTCTTCGCCTCATTGACGATCTTGCGCCCCGAAATTTTCGGCCTGGCGCCGGCGCACAGCGGCACGGTGTCCATGTGGGTCATGAACAGGATCCGCGGCTGGTTGTGCATCGCCCCGCGCCCGGGCAGATCGACGATGAGGTTGCCGGTCTCCGTCGGCACGGGAATGCGCGTGTTGGCATCGTCAAGCCGGATCGCGTCGGCGGGCACGCCGACTTCCCGTAGCGCGGCACCAAGCTCGCGCCCTATCGCCGCCTCCTTCCCGGTCACGCCCTCGACGGCGAGGAAGCGCATGAGGCGGTCGGTGGCGGCTTTGACGTCGACGGGCATGATAAGTCCTCGATGAGGCGTGCGGGGCTTGCGAGCATCGTTCGAGACGCCCTGCTGCGCAAGGGTCTCCGGAGTGTAATGAAAGGTAATTCAAACTTCGCCTGCCGATCACGGGGACAAAACTGACGCGAAGTACCTAACCGGGAAGACACTCCTTGACGTGTTCGCGGAGACCAATCGCGACTTTGCCGCCTCGACGTCACGCGAAAAGATCAGCTTACTTCATCAATGGCCAATTCCAGGCCCGCTTTGGCGCGCGGCGAGAATTTCGCATCATATTCTGACAGGTCTGCAGCTAGATCGCCGTGCACTAGTGGAGCTTCTTGACTAGTCAGATAGATCAAGAAATCGCACGACCAATTCAATTCGGCCAAGAGGCGAAGAACCGCACAGCCTTCAACAATGACGGGCCTTGGAATGGCCATACGTCTAGAGATGATACGTGCGATTTCGTCACCATGGTGCACTAACCTGCCCTTACGTTGAATGAGAAAAAGGTCCGTCTCGATCAAAGAGACATTGAAACGCCAAGCGAGAAACCGGCCCAAGCTGGTTTTCCCGACTCCGGGATACCCATCGATGGCCACTATCTTCCCCGGAAGGTCGTGCAAGATCGGCGTTAGCACGCTCGCTGCGCGATCATATTCAAGCGACCGAATCCCAGATTGCATCTGATCCTCTGTTGGATCGCAAGTCAGTTACTGCAGGCCTTGTGGCAAAGACAGTCGGCCGGCACAAGCAAACTTATGGGCCATCAATGACAGATGAGCGAGTACTTCGAGCAAGGCGCCATGCGCGGCTCGACCCCCTCGACGATTGCGGCATAGACGCCAAGGCCGGCGAAGACCATTGCGGCCACGACGATCAGAATTGTTTTGGGCTTCATGAGGAAGATTACCAGGGCGGATATCGATTTGTCGCCGGTCGGTCGCGCAGCGTTCAATGGTTGAGGAGTGGGAAAGCCTCGTCGAATGTGACGAACATCTAAGAAAGGGCCAAAGGCAGAGACGAACGGCTTGCTCGAAGCCGTTCGTCATCTTGCTTCGGTCCCTTTGAATTCCGCTAGGTGCGTTGCATTTTCGCAGCTTCGATGCGGCCGGCTACGGCATCGAGAACAGCCAGTTCCGCCTGATCGATCGCCGCGATCGCATAGTCCACCGCGAGGCTTGCTTCCCACTCAAGCCCGGCCGCACGGTTTTCTGCGCGGCGGGCGTCAAGATCATGTTTCTTCTGGGCAAGGCCGGATTTCATGGATTGCAGATCGCCGGCAATCTTCGTTTTCAGCGCAGTGAATTTTTGGGCGGCGGCATCGCCCATGGATTTCACATCGTCACCCGCCGCCTTGATATTTCGGTCTACCTTTTCGATCGTCGCGGTGGCGGCGGCACGCGCTTGCTCCCTGCGCGCCATGACTTTGTCATGCGCTTCCTTTTGAGCGGCAGAGATAGCGTCCTCGGCATGCTTGGCATGGGCCGACAAGTCGGCAAGTTGTTCAGAGAGTTTGGCCATGATGGAGTTCCTGACAGCTGCTGCCCCATCAATTGGCGCCATCCTACTTCCGGCAGCGAGCGCACGAAAGTTCATCAAGGAAAGTTGAGAACACCATACTGCGCTACCGCCTCAGTCACAGATCTCAACTCAGCCCGCGTCAAACACCTCAGCGATATCCATTTCCCGCCCATCCACTGACAGACCTCCCCGCCTACCCCAAGCGCCACTGTGCCCATGGCCGCCGCGAGCGCAAATGACGCCAGCAGACATTTCGACCTGACATTCACGGACGCACTCTATTCGTCAGAATGAGCAATCGGCTAGACGGAGAGATCCTCATCGGCCGTCGCCGGGCGCGACACGACATAGGCGGCACAAGCGAGGAACAAGACCGCCACGCCCACAGCAAGCGGCAGCGACGGATCGACGCTATACCAGAAGACGAAGAACCCGAACGCCATGCCTGCGCAGGCCATGACCTTGGCCGGACGCGGGATCGCTCCCGCGGCGCGCCAATCCCGCAGCGGTCTGCCAAGTGTCGGATGTTCGAGCAGCCATGCCTCGAACCGCGGCGAGGAGCGCGCGAAGCACCACGCTGCCACGATCAGGAAAACCGCTCCTGGCATCAGCGGCATCACGAGGCCGATCACTCCGAGCGCGACCATCACCCAACCGAGGCCGAAGTAGATGATGCGCATTTACACGTGCGGCCTGTTGGTGGCTTGGGCTCCGGCGCTGCAGCCTTTTCTCGCTTTGCGAACGAGGGCTGGAGCGGGTGAAGGGAATCGAACCCTCGTATTCAGCTTGGAAGGCTGCTGCTCTACCATTGAGCTACACCCGCGCAAGGGGTGACCTAACACGGCGCGCCGCGGGTCTCAACCGCCCTGCGCAAGGCAAAATGCACCTGTTCCGGGCTGGCGTCCGCGCGACGGAATCTCGGGATTTTTCGGGTTCGGCCGCGTTGCGGCCGCCCCGGAATGACGCTGGAAGCTTCCGTAGCCTTAACAGCTGCCGATTCGCTGCCTATATTGGGATTTCCATCAACAACGAAAGGAGGTGATCCAGTGTCTTATCTCAAGCGCTGTCACCTCGCTGGGATCGCCCGCTAAGGCCTGACAGCCTGGCAACGGGGCGGACCCAGCCCTGGACCAGCGAGACAACAGTTGGGGCGCGGCGGAAGCTTTTCCGCCGCGCCTTTTTGTTTGCTGGTTGGGGAGTCGCCCGCGGGCCCGAACTATCGTGCGCCATTGCGCACCTGAAATCTCGATCGACGACTTCTGGATTCCGGGTTCGCGCTGACGCGCGCCCCGGAATGACGAGTGTGTGGTTGGATTCCGTCGGGGTTCATCGCTGCGCGATGCCCGAAATGACGGGGGTGCGGCTAGATGCCCGTGGGACTCAACCAGCGCGGGCGCGGGCCGCGGCGGGATTCGGTGAGGCGCTCGCCGCCGTTGCAGGCGGAGCTGCCGTAATAGCGATGGTGGCGAGGGACGTCGTGCCAGTCGCCGCTGGTATCGATCGAGCCAAGCCCGCGGGCGCTATCGCTGATGATGGTGGCTGACTTGGCTGGCATGACCCTCTCCGCTTGCGCAATTCCTGCGTTCCGCCCATCAGTCGTGCCGCGACTTCGCCACGTTCACGGCGCTGCCCTGAAATCGTGTTTCAATCCGGTTTCGTCGGCCGCGAAGTGTCGGATTCGGCGCAGGATCTGCGTCTTGCAACCGAGCGAATCGAACAGGAAAAAGGGGTTTTTGATGCTCTATGCCATTCTCGCCTATCACGTTGAGGCCGAAGTGAATTCCTGGTCGGCGGAAGAGGATGCCGCCCTGATGGCCAACTTGCGCAAGGCCCATGACCGGCTCAACCAGCTTGGCAAGCTCGGCCCTGCGGCGCGGCTCGGCGAAACAAAAAAGGCGCGCACCCTACGCGGGTCCGGCGACGGCATGATGATCGACGGGCCGTTTGCGGAGACCAAGGAGCAGCTGCTCGGCTTCTACGTCGTGGATCTTCCGAACGAGGATGCCGCGGCGGACGCCGTGCGCCATCTGCGCCGCGCCAATCCGGGCGCGGTCTACGAGGTCAGGCCGATTCGACTCTTCATCCCCGGCGCCGGCTTCCCGGAGACTGCGGCTGAAAGTTGACGACGCGCGCGGTATTTCTCGCGTTTTCCTCAAGGCGGCTACACGTCAGGCGCGCTTGCCAATAGGGTTCCAGCCGCCTAGCTTTTGCGCGGGCACTTCAAGGGGTGGTTCTGCAACCAAACCTTATCTTCGCCCGACGAGGGCGATCACCATGAGCCGGAGGAATTTGATGGCCAATCCAAAACGACGTCACGCTTGTCTTCTCGTCGCGGCATCCGCGGCGGTCGGGCTGCTGGCAGCCGGCGCGCCGGCACAGGCTGCGCCGCTCGCGCCAACCGGTGTGCTCAGTGCGCAGATGAACGGCGCGTCCGACGTCAGCGAAGTTGCCGCCGTCGTGCGTCGCGGCGTCGTGGTTGGACCGCGTGGCAACGCCTATCGCTATCGTGGTGCCACCGTGGTGCGTCCGGCCCCCGTGGTGCGCCCCGGATATCCCGCGGCGCGGTGGGCACGCCCCGGCTGGTATCGCTGGGGACCGGGCGGCGCGATTGCCGCCGGCGCAGCGCTCGGCTTCGTCGCCGCGGCAGGCGCTGCCGCCTATGCAAGCGCGCCGGCACCGGCTCCCGGCATGTGCTGGTACTATACCGATCCGTATCGCCGCTCCGGTTTTTGGGATTACTGCCCGTAGCAGGCCGTTTGTTGAGCATGATCCCTCGGGTCAAGCCGGAGGGCATGCTTTCGATCGTGAAATCAGCGAAAAGTCAGGCGGAGGGCGCAAGCCTTCCGCCTTTTTCATTTCCATGGCGCGTGTTCAGGGAATGATTCCGTTGTGCTGCCGGCTCAACAGGCGCTTCAGCGCGTTGAGCAGAGCCGCAAGCAGCGTGAACGTCAGTGCGACCGCGGCGACCACGAACTGAAGCAGCGCGGTCACCAGATCGACCACGACATCAGTCATGTCGAAATAAGCGAGGACCAGGACCGCAACCAGGAGCACGATGGCGGCGATGATAAGCCAGTCAAGCATGTTGATCTCCGCTGCCTTGGTCGTCCGGGGCAAGCGCCGGGTTCAACCTCCCTGGGCGGTCTCATCCTCGCCCCTCGGCGCGGTAAGGCGGCGCACCACCAGCCCCAGGAACGCAAGGCACCAGAAATACTGCACATATTGCGGGAAGACCGCGGCGATTGCCGTGCCTGGCACGAATATCAGCACCGGAAAGATCGCGCCGGCGACTTCACGCCAGCTTTCCTTCCTGGCGAGCCACCACAGCACGGCGTTGAGACCTGCGATCACGGTCAGGTGGATTCCATAGAGCACGGCAACCGCGCTGGAGAGCCGATAGTTGCCGTAGAGGCCGTTGGTCACCGGCAACAGGATGATCGAGAGCAGGAAGAGCAGATTGAGGATCACGATGCCCTTGCCCGCCACCGGCTGCTGCGCCAGCCGGCGGTGATGGCTGAACCAGAACAGGCCGGCAATGATGAAGGACAGCACCAGCGCGAGCAGCTTGCCGGCATAGAGGTGATAGAGATCGGCCCAGTCCGGCAGGCTGGTAAACGTGCCGGTCTTCGGCAGGTCGTAAGCCAGCAGCGTCATCGCCACACCAAAGATGGTGTTGGAGAGCATCTCCAGCCGCCGCATTTCGAACAGCTCAGGATCGGCCGGAGTTGAGGGCGGGGTATCTTCCTTCACGGGTTTGCGGCCTTTCGCTCACGCATCAGCGAGCTTTTACAACACCGCGACTGAACCGCCAATTCGCGTTGGCGGCCAAAGGCTTCCACTGAAGACCTGCACCAGCGCGCGAATCCATTGATGCGCGGCACGGAAGGCTGTCTGCCGCCGCTTGTGCATTCGCAAGGCCCCTCCCCGCCCATACCTGTCCCGCGAAGGCGGGCATCCACCGCCGAAGCGCCACACGAATATTCACAGAAGACGTTGCCGTGGCCTCCAACGTCACGGAGATATCATCATGAGCACGCTCAAAACCATTGCGGCAGCCGCAGCGCTGGCCACCCTCACTGCAACCCCCGTGTTCGCGCAAGCCGCGATCCAGGAGCCGGGCCTGTTCGCATTCTACCATCCCAATCTCGACGTGCTGAACGGCGGCGCGCCGACGCCGGCCGCGCGATTTGATCCGCGGGAGCAATGGCGCTTCACGAACGATTGGCACCGCACGTGGCACCACACTTGGGCTCACCGGACTCGCTGAGCATTTCGTTCGACCTTCAACATCCATCGACAACAAGGTGAACTTCCATGAGCAAGCAATCGGGCAGACGCTATCGCCACGAACTCCTACACGGTGAAGATGCCGATTTCGTCGCCCATCAACGCGACGCCGGTCACGGGCGCTGGCAAACGGTCTCCACCTGGAGGGTCCCCGCCGCCGGCCAACGCTGACCGCTTTTGGCTTCAGAAAGGAGATGTCCGATGAGCACCCGAGCAATTGCGGAGTCCCTCGCGCAGAACCGAAGACAGTTCCTGACCACGGCGGCGATGGGTATCGCAGCCAGCCTGCTTTCTGCACGCCCCGCGCCGGCGGCCGCGGCGGATGCCATTCGCCCCTTCCGCATCGACATTCCGGAATCCGCGCTGGTTGATCTGCGCAATCGTATCAAGGCGACGCGCTGGCCGGACAAGGAAACGGTTGCAGACGATTCACAGGGCGTCCCGCTTGCGACCATGCAGGACCTCGCGGACTACTGGGCGACCGGCTACGACTGGCGCAAGGTCGAGGCGCGGCTGAACGCGCTGCCGCAGTTCATCACCGAGATCGACGGGGTGGACATCCATTTCATCCATGTTCGCTCAAAGCACGAAAATGCGCTGCCTCTCATCGTCACGCACGGCTGGCCCGGCTCGATCATCGAGCAATTGAAGATCATCGATCCCCTCACCAATCCGACCGCCCATGGCGCCCCTGCGTCGGACGCATTCCATCTCGTCATTCCCTCGATGCCCGGCTATGGATTTTCCGGCAAGCCGACCACGACCGGCTGGGATACGGCGCGCATCGCACGCGCCTGGATCGTGCTGATGAAGCGCCTTGGCTACACGCAGTTCGTAGCGCAGGGCGGCGACTGGGGTTCGCCTGTCACGAACGAGATGGGTAAGCTCGCGCCTGCCGAATTGCTGGGCATTCACGTCAACCTGCCGGGCACCGTCCCGCCCGAGATATTCAAGGCAATCCAGGCAGGAGAGCCGGCCCCGGCCGGCCTTGCGGAGGATGAACGACGCGCCTTCGATGAGATCAAGGTCTCATTCGGCAAGCGGCGCGCCTATGCCGCCTTCATGGCAACCCGCCCGCAAACGCTGTATGGAATTGCGGACTCGCCCGTGGGTCTCGCCGCGTGGCTGATCGACCACGGCGATGGATGGGGCCAGCCGGCTGTGCCGATCACGTCGGCCATACTCGGGCGCGCGGTGAACGGACACGCGGCGGAGAATCTTTCGCGCGACGATGTCCTCGACGACATCACGCTCTACTGGCTGACCAATACGGGGGTTTCCTCGGGACGCCTGTATTGGGAGAACAAGACCAACCTCTACCTTGCCGCCAACGTCTCCATCCCCGCGGCGGTGAGCGTGTTCCCCGGCGAGAACTACGAAGCGCCGCGAAGCTGGACGGAGCGCGCCTATCACAAGCTGATCTACTACAACCGCTTGGCGGACGGCGGCCACTACGCGGCGTGGGAGCAGCCGACGCTGTTCGCGCAGGAAGTCCGCGCGGCGTTCAGGCCGCTACGCACATAGACACGCCGAGTGTGCCCATCTCCTGCGTGAGTGGCTAAGCGCTGCGCCGGCCCGCGATGAGGCCGTAGAGAAACAGCAGGATCACCGCGCCAACTATGGCGCCGATAAAGCCTGCGCTCTCTCCGGCTTGATACCATCCGACAGCCTGCCCGAGATATGTCGCAACAAATGCGCCGACGATCCCCAGGATGGTGGTGAGGATGAAGCCCTTCGGCTCCTTGTCGCCCGGCATGATGAATTTTGCGATGACGCCGGCAATGAAACCAATGATGATCGTCCAGAGAATGCCCATTGCGTACTCCTCCCGGGATCAGATTTTCCGACGCAAACTTGCCTGTCCCGGCAATTGAAAAAGGGCCACTATCGGCCGGTACGATCTTGAAGTTGCGCTGAGCCTCCGCAGGTTGATCCAAGTCAATGCCGGACGGATTGCCCTTTGGGCCAATTGCGGCCCCAAACCCATGAAAGCTTAGCTTTTGGGAGGGGATGGAGCTGGCAGGCGAGGATGTTGCGCCGGTGCCGTCCATCAAGGGTGCTAATCCTCAATACCCATCGATGGGGACGATCGTGGCACATGGTCCGGACCACTCTGCAAGCGCAGCGCGATCAAGGCACGAGGCGGATATTGTCCCGTTTCCACACCAGCCTGCGCTTCAGCTCATTTACGACACGGCTCCCATTGGCCTTGCCTGCGTTTCCCCGGATTGCCGCTACCTGCAGATCAACCAGCGGCTCACAGAAATATGCGGCATCCCGGTCGAGGGCCATCTCGGACGCTACGTGCGCGATTGCGTCCCCGCTCTCGCCGACGCCGTCGAGCAGATCGTGCGGTCGATCGTCGAGACGGGCGAACCCGTCATCGGCATCGAGGTAAAGGGACAGCGCACCGATCAGCCCGAGGAACGCTTCTGGATCACCTACTGGCATCCCCTTCGCGCGGAAAGCGGCGCGATCGTCGCCGTCAATGTCGCCGCGGAGGAAATCACCGAACGCAAGCGGACCGAACAGGAAATAGTGCGCGCCAGGGACGCGGCCGAGACTGCGCTCCGGCATTTGCGGGAGACCCAGCAATCGCTGATCGAAGCCGAGAAGCTGGCCGCGCTCGGCCGAATGGTGGCTGGCGTTGCCCACGAGGTGAACAGTCCCGTCGGCAGCGGCCTGACGGTAGCCTCGGCTCTTCAGCGCAAGGCGAAGCTGTTCGCCTCGGAAGTCGCGCGCGGCGATCTGAAACGATCAAGTCTGAGCGAATTCGTCGAGCTGGTCCAGCAGGCCTCAGGGCAACTGGTGTCGAATCTCAACCGCGCGGCTGAACGAGTCGAATCGTTCAAGCAGGTGGCAAAGGATCAAAGCCGATCCCATCGGCGCAGCTTCGACGCGGCCGAAATGACGGAACAGGTGCTCTCACATCTGAAGCGAGAGCTGGTCGATCGCGGAGCTGCGCTGAAGCTCGGCCTGGAGCCGGCTCTCGAGCTCGACAGCTTCCCCGGAGCGTTCGGACAGGTCGTGGTCAACCTGGTGACGAATTCCCTGAACCACGCGTTTCCCGACGACCGCAAGGGCCGCATCGACATCAGGCTGCGCGGAATGGACGCCGATCATGTCGAACTGCTCGTTGCCGACGATGGCTGCGGCATGACGCCGGAGATCAAGCGCCAGGCATTCGATCCGTTCTTCACCACCCGGCGGCACCAGGGAGCGAGCGGACTTGGCCTGCACATCGTCCACACGATCGTCGTGGAAAAGCTTGGCGGCCGCCTCACGCTGACGAGCGAGCCCGGCGCCGGCACGAGCGTTCAGCTCGTGTTGCCCCGGGTTGCCCCGCACGCCGCCGGGCGTGCCTGGCGATAGATCGCGAGACGCTGTCCGGGATCCGGGTCCTTTCGCATTCGATCACGGTTGATGCCCGCGCAACGCCATCGTGCATGGGGGCAGCTTATCCGCCGTACCTTACGCAGCCGCGAAAGATGGATAGTCCTTCGGAAAGACCTGCTGTTGTCCCACCGGGGACGGCACCTTGCCGGCGAAGCTGGCATGGCCATGCCACGAGTTCCCCGCCCGGTCCGTCAAGGCATTGAGCCGGTCGAGCACCGCAACGCTGTCGGAGGCGAGCGACCGCTCGATGGCGGCGTAGTCGGGAAAATGGCGGAAAGCCTGCGACCAGATCGCGCGGCCTGCGAGATATCCGGCGGCGCCGGCGCGATAGGCATAATTGAGCGACCGTTCGAAATCATCGGCCTCGGCGCCCGCCGACAGCATGACCCATGGGCGCGGCAGCATCGCCGCCATCTTGTCGTAGCTCGCCTGCAAGGCGGCGGCGTCCTTGCCGTTGGGGTCGGGAACGTTGTGCACCGGGCCGGGAGGCTCCAGCTTGAAGATGTCGACGCCGAATTTCGGATCGCAGAACGGGCGGATCGAATCCAGCACCAGCTGGGTGCGGCGCGGCTCGATCGACGCAGCGTTCTCTCCGGGCAGCGGATAGATCAGCACCTCGAGCAGCATGACGATGTCGTGCTCGCGGCAGGCCTCGCCCGCCGCCTGCACGAAGGCCTCTTGATGGGCGCAGACCTCGCGCGGCGCATCGGGGCGATACCAGACCAGCACCTTGACCGCATCACCGCCGATGCGCCGCGTCTTGGCCACCGACCAGTTCGGAATATGGGCCGACTTCCGGCCCTGCGGCGTGTTGTCGGTGACGGAGTGCTCGTAGCTCAGCACGAGGCCCTTGCTGGCGGGGATTTCCTCGATGGCCGAGAGATAGCCGTAGATCGGATCGGTCAGGATCGCGGATGCCTTCGGCGCGAGGTGGCGCGCCAGCAATCGCTTCACTGCCGTCACGTCTTCGACCGGCGGCTCCTTCGTTCCGCGCTTTGCCGCGATCGGTTCGAACAACGGCGTGCGCTGGTCGATCGCCACCATCTTCCAATGGCCGGCTGTATCTGCAAGGCGGCGCAGGCCCCAAAGCTTGCCCGGTGAAATGTTCATTTGTTCTGCTCCTCACGCATCATGCTGTCGATCAGTTTGCGGTCCGGCATTCCGTCCCATCCCATGCCGCGCGCCGCCTTGGCGGCGGCCGCGGCGGAAGCAAAGCGCGCGGCCGTGAGCGGCGGCATCGCTTCGGCAAGTCCAAGCGCATAGGCACCGTGAAAGACATCGCCGCAGCCGGTGGTGTCGCGCACATTGACGCTGAAGGCGCCGACGCGCGCAATCTTTCCATCGATCCACCACAGGCTGCCCGCAGCACCGCAGGTGACGGCGACAATCCCCTGCACGCGTTGTGCGGCACGCTGCAGCCTCGCCTCGATCTCACCATCGCCGACCAGATCGGTCAGCCCCTCGTCGGAGAACACCACGTGATCGGCAAGCCCGGCCAGCCGCGCCAGCATCTCTGCGTTGCCGCCGTCGGCATCCAGCACACGCGGGATGCTGGCAGCGCCGGCGCGCTTGAGCGCGAGCTCCGAGCCCTCGGGCCAGCGGCTGTCGGCGAGCAGGATCGCGCTTCCCTTCAGATCGTCCGCCGGCAGGTAAGCCGCGTCGGACGGCAGACCCTTGCGATCGACAAAAATGCAGCGTTCGCCGGAGCGATCGACGATCACGGCGGCGCGCACCGTGCGAGCGCCGGCAATGATAGCCAGACCCGACAGGTCGACCCCGTGGCGCGTCAATGCGATCCGCAATGCGCCGCCTGCGCTGTCGTCACCGACACGGCCCCACCAGCTCGCTCTTCCGCCGAGGCGGGCGATGGCCAGCGCGGCGGTGGCGGCAGGCCCGCCGCCGCTCTCGCGAAAATTGAGCGCGGTGGTCTTGACCGACGCGTGCGGCAGCACCTCGACCTCGTAGACCTGGTCGAGTACGCCGTTGCCGACGCAGACGATCCGCCCGCTCATGACAGCGCCAGTTGCGGCTTCAGCCTTTCGCCGCGGGCAAAGGAGTTGAACAGCTCAGAAAGGCCGTCGAGGTCAGCCTTCCCATCGACCAGGCGCTCGTATTTGTCGCGGTCGGCACGCAGCAGATCGATATTCTCCTCATAGTCGCCGATCGGAAAATAGAACGAGCGGATCAGGAAAAAGTCCTTCAAGCGGATCGAGCGCGTCTCCGATATCGACCAGCCGTCGGATTCGCCGAGTTGCACGATCGCCCCCTCGATTGCGACCGCTTCGAGCGCCAGTTGCCGCGCGGGATCCTTGCCGGTGGCCTCGATCACCAGGCTGTAGCGGCCCGCGGACGCCGCCTCGGGCGTCGTGCGCTTTGCCCCGAGCGACTCGGCAAAGTGCGCGCGATAGTCCGACGGCTCGACCACCTCGATCGGCCCAAAACCCATGCGGCTCAGCACGATGATGGCGCCTAGCCCGATCGGTCCGGCGCCAAGCACCAGTGTCTTGCCGGAGGTGACGATGCGTTTCGCCAAGCGGACGCCGTGCGCAGTGGTGCCGATGGTGTCCAGCAACAGCGGCGCAAGCCGATCCGGAATGTCATCGGGTACCGGCAGCAGGCAACGCTCCGGTGCCGCCAGCCTCTCCGCGTAACCGCCCGGCCGCTGCCAGCCAATCAACTGGCGGACACCGCTGCCGCTCTGGCACAGATGCGTGCGGCCGGCGCGGCAGGCCTCGCAGGCGCCGCAGAACACGGGGATATAGACGACGACGCGTTCGCCATGGCGCCGGTGCCCCGGCTGATCGATGCGGCCGGCGATCTCGTGGCCGGAGGTGACCGGCCATCCCTGCCGCCACGGGCGGAAATCGCTGCCGCAGAGGGCGCAGGCCGCAACACGCACGACCGCTTCGTCCTGCGCGGGAGTGGGCTCGTCGATCTCTTCAATGGTGATCCGGCCCTCGCCGTGAAACTTTGCCGCTCTCATCCCTTGACCGCTCCTGCCGCAAGGCCTCCGACCAGCCTGCGCTGGATCAAAAGCGTGAGTATCAGCGGCGGCAGCGCGATGATCACCGCGGCGGCCATCAGCGCGCCCCAGTTGGTCACGCCCTCGCCGATGAAGTTGAAGCTCGCGACGATTGCCGTCTTGGTCTCGACGCCGGACAGCGCCAACGCGAACAGAAAATAGTTCCAGGAGAAAACGAAGCTGAGGATCGCCGCAACGACCATGCCCGGCATGGCAATCGGCAGCACGACCAGGCGCAAGGTCTGGTCCTGCCGTGCGCCGTCGATCTGGGCTGCTTCCACCAGCTCGCGCGGCAAGGCATCGAAATAGGGCAGCAGCACCCAGATCACGATCGGCAGCGTGATCACGGCGTGGGTCAGGATCAGCACCAGATAGCCACCGACGAGGCCGACCTTGCTGAACATCATCAGCCACGGCAGCAGGAATAGCGTCCCCGGCGCCATGCGCGCGAACAGCGTTGCGGTCGCCGGCCAGGACATGCGGTGCCAGGAGATGGCAAACGCTGCGGGAAAGCCGAGCAAGAGCCCCAGCAAGGTGGAGCCGCTGGCGACAATCAGGCTGTTGAACGTGTTATGGAGGAAGTCGTTGCGCGAGAACAGCTCGACGAAATTCTCCAGCGTCGGCGTGAACAACAGGCGCGGCGGAATAGCCGCGACTTCCGTGCGCGGCTTGAACGCCGACAGGAAGGTCCAGACGATCGGCAGCGCGAGCACGATCAGCACGACAATCAGCTGTGTCGCATCGGCCATGCGGATGAGGCGCCGCCTTACCATGCCACCGCCCTCCTCAGCCGCGCGAACACCAGCACCGAGCCGAACACGATGGCCGAAAGCGTCACCATGATCGCGCTGGCATAGCCAAGCTCGAAGAATTCAAAGGCGCGGCGATAGGCCAGGATGTTCAGCGTCGTGCTCGAAAATCCCGGCCCGCCTTGCGTCGTCAGATAGATGATGTCGAAGAAGCGGAGGATATCGACGCTGCGCAGCACGGCGGCCGTGATCAGCGTCGGTCCGAGCAGCGGCAGCGTCACATAGCGAAAGCGCGTCCAGCCATGAGCGCCGTCCATCTCGGCGGATTCGAACACGTCGTGGGGAAGCGACAGGTAGCCACCCATGACGATCAGCGCGACAAACGGGGTCCACTGCCAGGTGTCGAGCGCGGCAATGGTCAACATCACCGTATCCGGATTGGACAGCCAGAGCGCAGGCGGCAGTCCCAGCTTCGCAAGCAGCCAGTTGGCGATGCCGAAGCTGGGATCGAGAATCACAATCGCCATCATGCCGACCACGACCGGCGGCAGCATGAAGGGCGATACCATCACCGTGCGGACGAGCCCGCGCGCCGTCTGGAATCGCGCCAGCAGCAGACCGAGCCAGGTTCCGATCACGAGCTGAAGCGACAGCGAGACGACGTATAGCAGCAACGTAAGGTAAAGGCCGTTCCAGAATTCGGCGTCGAGCAGCATGCGGTGAAAATTGCCGATGCCGATGAAGCGCGGCGCGCTGCCGAGCTGCACCTCGCTGAACGCAAGCCACACCGCATATCCAAACGGAAAGATGATCATGGCTGCTGCGAACAGCAGCGCCGGCGCCGCCATCCAGCGAAAATCGTTGCCGGCAAGCGCATTGGCGAAGCCGCCGGCGCCGGCGGCTTGCACCGTTTCGTCGGCTACGGCGTCACTGTAGCTTGGCAAGGTCTGCGTCCGCGGCACGCGCCGCTTCCACCGGCGTGGCGCGGCCTTGCACGATCGCCTGCATCGCACCACCGACGATATCGCGCGCCTCGGGAATGCGGTCGGTCGGCGA
>Ga0187815_10000860_pt1 | contig 14531 bp, 11 predicted proteins | sample NC_S_5_FD_132962 | JGI IMG/M metagenome (GOLD analysis project Ga0187815, IMG submission 132962) | Wetland sediment microbial communities from Neuse River Estuary, North Carolina, USA - ASW-S_5 | ecosystem: Environmental > Aquatic > Freshwater > Wetlands > Sediment | place: USA: North Carolina...
AGACGGAGGTGCGCGAGCGCCGCGACCGCGTGGACGACGCGCTGCACGCAACTCGCGCGGCCGTCGAGGAAGGCATCCTGCCGGGTGGCGGCGTGGCGCTGCTGCGCGCGGCCGATGCCCTCGACACGCTCAAGCCGGAGAACGAAGACCAGCGCGTCGGCATCGAAATCGTCCGCCGCGCCATCGAGGCGCCCACGCGCCAGATCGCCGAGAACGCCGGCACCGACGGCTCCCTCATCGTCAGCAAGCTGCGCGAGCACAACGACCCCGCCTATGGCTGGAACGCGCAGACGGGCAAATATGGCGACCTGTTCAAACAGGGCGTCATCGACCCGGTCAAGGTGGTGCGCAGCGCGCTGGAAGGCGCCGGCTCGGTCGCCGGCCTGCTGGTCACCACCGAGGCCATGGTGGCCGAAAAGCCGAAGAAGGAAGCCGCGCCCGCCATGCCGGCCGGCGGGATGGATTTCTGATCCGCCCGAACCTTTGCGCTGGGAATGACAGGCGCCCGCACCCGGGTCCGGCCCCTCTTACTTGACTTCGGGGGGCCAATGGCTACTTTTGCGCCACCATGATGTGTCTCATTCCGAACTTGTTCCGGCGAGAGCCGCAACGCATCAAAGCGGGCTTCTAGCCCGGACGCGATCGAAGCCTGGCTCGCGTTCGGGGGTGCCAGGGTTATCCAGTTCCGAGAGATGCAGGAGATGCATCCTTGAAGCCGAAGACGAACTTTCGACACCGAACCGTTTCCATGAGCCGCCGGCTTCCCCGGCATTATTGGGTCCAAAACGCTTGAGATTGCGTCCGGCAGTTCCTAAAAGGACCCGGAAAATCTCCCGCACCGCTTGACCGATCTCAGGACGCCTGACCGGCGAGCGGCAGATATTTGAACCGACAGCCAGCGCCGAGCCGATGATCCAGACGCCCTACTATCTTATCGACAAGACCCGGCTTCTGCCGAACATGGAAAAGATCGCCTATGTGCGCGAGCATTCGGGCGCCAAGCTGCTTCTGGCGCTGAAGTGCTTCGCCACCTGGTCGGTGTTCGACCTGATGCGCGACTATATGGACGGCACCACTTCCTCCTCGCTCAACGAGGTGCGGCTCGGCCGCGAAAAGTTCGGCGGCGAGACGCACGCCTATTCGGTCGCCTACGCCGATCACGAGATCGACGAGGTGATCGCCAATGCCGACAAGATCATCTTCAACTCCATCGGCCAGCTGGAGCGCTTTGCCGACAAGGCGAACGGCCTTGCGCGCGGCCTGCGCCTCAACCCGCAGATCAGCTCCTCGAGCTTCGATCTCGCCGATCCGGCGCGGCCCTTCAGCCGCCTTGGCGAATGGGACGTGGCCAGGATCGGGACCGTCTTGGACCGCGTCAACGGCTTCATGATCCACAACAACTGCGAGAACAAGGATTTCGGCCTGTTCGACCGCATGCTCTCGCAGATCGAGGAGAAGTTCGGCGAACTGATCGCCCGCGTCGAGTGGGTCAGCCTCGGCGGCGGCATTCACTTCACCGGCGAGGGCTATCCGCTCGACGCCTTCTGCGCGCGGCTCAAGGAATTCTCCGAGCGCCATGGCGTGCAGGTCTATCTCGAGCCCGGCGAGGCCTCGATCACCAGGAGCACCACGCTGGAGGTGACCGTCCTCGACACGCTCAACAACGGCAAGAACCTCGCCATCGTCGACAGTTCGATCGAGGCGCATATGCTCGACCTTTTGATCTACCGCGAAAGCGCCAAGGTCGAGCCCAACACCGGCGCGCACAGCTACATGATCTGCGGCAAGTCCTGCCTGGCGGGAGACATTTTTGGCGAGTTCCGCTTTGACAGGGAACTGAAGGTGGGCGATCGGATCTCGATCCAGGATGCCGCCGGTTACACGATGGTCAAGAAGAACTGGTTCAATGGCGTGCGCATGCCGTCGATCGCGGTGCGCGAGCTGAACGGCACGGTCCGCGTGGTGCGCGAGTTCGGTTTTGAGGATTACGTCGCGAGCCTTTCGTAAGGCTCATCGTATTTGTTTGACGGGAAAAGGAGACATACGCCCGAAATGAAGAAGAACGTACTGATCATCGGCGCTGGCGGCGTCGCCCAGGTGGTGGCCCACAAATGCGCGCAACACAACGATCTGCTCGGCGATATCCATATCGCTTCACGCACGGTCGCGAAATGTCGTGCGATCGTCGAGTCGGTCCGGGAAAAGAAGGCCCTGAAGGATCCGAACGGCGTGCTTGAGGCCCATGCGCTCGACGCACTGGACATCGAGGCCACCAAGGCGCTGATCGAGAAGACGAACAGCCAGATCGTCCTCAATGTCGGCTCGGCCTTCCTCAACATGTCGGTGCTTTCGGGCTGTATCGCGACGGGCGCGGCCTATATCGACACGGCGATCCACGAAGATCCGATGAAGATCTGCGAGACGCCGCCGTGGTACGAAAACTACGAGTGGAAGCGCCGCGAGGAATGCGAGAAGGCGGGCATCACCGCCATTCTCGGCGCCGGCTTCGACCCGGGCATGGTGAACGCCTATGCCAAGCTCGCTTTCGATGAGTATTTCGACCGCGTCGATTCCATCGACATCGTCGACATCAACGCCGGCAGCCATGGCAAGTATTTCGCCACCAATTTCGATCCGGAGATCAACTTCCGCGAGTTCACCGGCCAGGTCTGGTCGTGGCAGGACAGCAAGTGGGTCTCGAACAAGATGTTCGAAGTCGGCAAGGAATGGGACCTGCCGGTGGTCGGCAAGCAGAAGGCCTACATGACCGGCCACGACGAGGTGCATTCGCTGTCGCAGCGCCTCGGCGTGCCCAATGTCCGATTCTGGATGGGCTTTGGCGACCACTACATTAACGTCTTCACCGTTCTGAAGAACCTCGGCCTCCTGTCCGAGAAGCCGGTCAAGACCGCCGAGGGCCTGGAAGTCGTGCCGCTCAAGGTGGTCAAGGCCGTTCTGCCCGATCCGTCGTCGCTTGCGCCGAACTACGCCGGCAAGACCTGCATCGGCGATGTGGTGAAGGGCGTGAAGGACGGCAAGGAGCGCGAGGTCTTCATCTACAACGTCGCCGACCACAAGGAAGCCTACGAGGAAGTGGGCAGCCAGGGCATCTCCTACACCGCCGGCGTGCCGGCCGTGGCCGCCGCGATGCTGATCGCCCGCGGCGACTGGGACGTTAAGAAGATGGCCAATGTGGAAGACCTGCCCCCGCGGCCCTTCCTAGGCCTGCTCAACCGGATAGGCCTGCCCACGCGCATCAAGGATGCCGACGGCGACCGCGCGCTGGAATTCGATACCCCGGCGCTCGCCGCCGCAAGCTGACGTTTCGCGGTCCTGAACCGCCTCTATGTCGCAGCTTCAACGCCCCCTCCCTCACCAGAGGGGGCGCTTTCGTGTGAAATGACCTTTACCCCCTCTCAGGGCACCTGAAAGGGTGGATGACACGGCTCTACGCCGTCACCCGCGACCGTCGCGGCTGTCGCTGGCACGGGCGAACAACTAGTGGCGGATTTCGCAGGCGACATGGCACCTGGAATTCGGCTTACCAATGGCGAGTTGACGATCTCCGACGAAGACTTCGAAGACCACATCGCCAAGCGTAGCCACGCCGGTCATGCCAGCACCATTGCACGTATCACTGAACATTTCTGGCAAGGTTATCGGACTGATCCATATTGCAGCACTTACGTCGTTGATTTTCTTGTCAGGGCAGAACGCGTATCCGACGTGTTCACCGTACTCGACACAGACCAGGCCGTTGCGGCAGTTGGCGATCCGCTGCTGAGGCGCGAGATACAAATCCGGCGTCTCACACTCGCACTTGGTACGTGCCGGGAGGCAGGCGACATCGTCAAGGCGGTGCAGACCATCTTGATTGGTGCTGAAGCTCAGCATGACGAAGGCGCTTTTTATGACCTCGTCGACAAGGAGGTGGATCTTTCTGTTGAGTTCAGCGGTCCCTCGCTCCTACGCCGCACACTTCTTGATCGCGACCGCGCACCCGGACATGGCTCCGTCCTCGCCCACTGTGCTCTGAGCGCAAGCCTAGAGCATGACCGCGTCGGCACTCTGCACTATCTCCGAATGTACGAGGCATGGGTTGATCGACGCCCCCGGCGGAAGGAAGGAGAGTTACGCGGATGGCACGCCGAGTGGAAGATCGATGACAGGGACGTCGCCGCCACCGTCGAAGCCGTCTTCAGAATTTCGGGACCGGACGCTGCAATACGAGAGATTCAAAGATGGACGCCGTACGAGGTGAGATTGCGCGTGGCCCTAGAAGTGGTCCCTCGTCTTGTGGCTGACGGTCACGGGAAAGCACTGCTCGACTTCGCAAACAGCACCTCTCCTCGCGGTCCCTGGCGATTGCTTATTACTGTTCCGCTCGCTCTGGCAGGATTTCAGGTTGATGCTGCACAGTTGGCGCGTGACATCGGCAGACTACGAGCCCGATTCATTCCGTCACAAGATTTGGGATTTTCATCCACATCGCCGTCTTGGGCAACCCAGTGGACACGAGTGATCGTGACCGCCATAGAGATTTTGTACGCAGATGGCGGGCACGCGGACACAGTCAGAAAGACCTGCCAATGGCTGATTTCCTTGCTTACGCAGAATGTTACTGGACTCCGCGCATCCGACGCAGCGCGAGTCGATGCGCTCATGCGTCTGTGGATTATTGGGCAGACTTTGGGCGGCAAGTCCACCGAGAAGGCAGCCTTCTTCGAATACGCCCATACCATTGGTGCGAAGGCAAAAGCACGCCCCAATCCGGTAAAACGCAAGGGCAGCAAGAAGCAGTCTTACGAGCGCGAGCAGGAACAGGAGCAGACAGATCGCAAGCTTGGAGTTCTTTTCGGTGTCTATCTTGCTCGCGTGGGCGCCATCGAAAAAGCACGAGCCGCCACACTGACTGCTGCTGATGTCGCGCTGCTGGGCAACACCACACACTCTTACGAACTCGATTCTGGCTATGAAGCAGTCTACCTCCGGCAAGTCGCCGCCCGCAGCGTCTCAGAGCTGGCGTTCCTGCCAAACATCCCTTACCAGAGTTGTGCGAGGCCTCCCTTTCAGCAGCTGCCGAGGAATTTGGAACCTAGCAAGGACGAGAGGCCTCACTGCTTTCGACCTTCCGGCTGCGCCAGGAGTTTCACGTCGATTTGTTGGCGATCCTCGGCAAGGCGCGACAACGCGAGGCAGCGCCGCACACGGGCAACAGAGAAAGTGGCGGATCTCGTCACGCTAGCGCGCTTCGTGTTTCCGGTGAGTCGACCGGATGCGGAGACATTTTTCGGTGACGCAGCGATCATCGCGAAGGATATCGATGATGAGGCAATCGACCAAATCGAATTCGTCAGGCACGCATCGAACACGGCAAGCGCGTCTACGCCAGGCGACCACGCCATCCTTGCCGGGAAGTTTGCCACCTTTGTAGCCGCGGCATCGGTTCGGCTGGACGGGCACGACGAGTTCAGCTGGGATAACTCGGTTCGTGGCCTTGTCCGCCTTCATGCACCAACCGCGTTCGCTTGTGCTGGCCGGTGGATGGACGACGATACCGCTTCCCTGCGTCAGACCTTCCCCCCATTTCTCCTCGAAACACTTTCCACCGGCGAACTAACTCCACACAGAGTGGCAGCTCTCTCCTTGCTCGTAGAAGGCCCTGATACGTCTCTCATCAAGCCGCTGGCGGGCGCCGCAGAGCATAATCCGCCGCTCATTGAGGAACTTGCCCGCTCGGTCCTTCTGGCCGATGGTCAGGCAACCCAGATCGCACGTGGCAAAGCGCTGGTGGAAAGCCTGGGAAGCCAAGCTGAGGGCAGATGGCTTGCCCAAGTACGCAAGCTGGTTGCCTTTGCTGAAACGAAGCCTGAAACGAAATCAGACGAAGTCCGTCATGCAGCGCCAGAACGCCGCGCGGCAGCGGACACCGATGAGAATCTACCTGCCTTGCCGTTCGCTCCAGCACCGGGCGTTTCATGGCGTCAAGCGCTTGAAAATGCCGTTCGCGCGGCGGGAGGCAGTGAACATCGTGGCTACCCAGCGGCCGTGCTTACGACGATCAGCAACAATCTGCGATCGCCTGCCGACCGCGTTCCATTTCTGGACGGCCTCACATCCATAGATGCCGAGATAGCCGACGCATCCGATTGGTCACTTATCCTGTCGCGGGTTCTGCAGGAATGGGAAAGCACGCCTGCGGTACAGCGGTGGTACAGTCAAAGACTCCCCGCGCTGATTTCTAGGCACCTAGCCATCTTCAGCCGATGGATACGCTATCGGCAAAGCAACCTGGATGAGCTTCTGAACAGGACGGGCGCTGAAGCGCAGGCGAAGATCGCGGAGATGTTCGGCAGCATCGACGTTGATCGCCCGGTGGTGGTGATCGCCCCGGATACGCTAACGAACACGCTGAGGCAAGAATACGACACAATCATGCGCGCTCCGATTAAGGCAGCCGTCCGATCCGCCCGTGCTCAGTTGAAGCAGACGAGGAGCGAGTTGGATCCGAATGCCACCAATGTGCTGCTCATCGTTAATAATGGCTTCACGGCCAGGCGTTGATCCAGATCGCCGCGACCGTCCTTGAAAGAATGCGGCCCCGCGCTTGGCCCACGCCTCCTTCTTTGTGGCGTCCTTTGTCTCAGCGACGGCAACCAGCGCGCCCGCCAGTTCGTCGGCGTTGAGCACGTCAGCCCCGGTGGCGATCACCAGTTCGCCCAACTGCTGCACCTTGCGGGTTTTCAGCTCCCGCGCCTTGTCTTCGAGCGCCTTCAGTTCCGCATCGAAGTCGCGTGGCTTGCGCATCGCCGTCTCCAATCGTTCTCAAGTTGTCGATGCGACGATGATAGTTGAGCGGCCTGCGGAAGGCCTCCATGTTGCCGAGACGGCTCAGGACGGGCTGGTCGCTCCCGAGATTTTTTCGAGGGAGGGCGCGCTTATACGTCGTTCCGACGTGCGCTTTGCCGTGTAGATGATCCAGTCGCGATGGCGATCTATCATCTTCACGTCAAGGTCATTGGCCGCAAGGCTGGCGCAAGTGCGGTGGCATCCGCCGCCTACCGCTCGGCCTCGCGGCTGCGCGACGACCGGCTCGACCGCAGCCACGACTTCTCCGCCAAGCGCGGCGTCGTCCATTCCGAGGTGCTGCTGCCGGAAGGCGCACCCGAGGCATGGCGCGACCGCGAACGGCTGTGGAATGATGTCGAGGCGTTCGAGGTTCGCAAGGACGCGTAGCTTGCCCGCGAGGTCGAATTCGCCCTGCCGCGCGAGATGACTGAGGCTCAGGGCATCGCGCTGGCCCGCGACTTCGCGCAGGCCGAATTCGTCGACCAGGGCATGGTCGCCGATCTCAATGTGCATTGGGATATCGGCGAGGACGGCATGCCCAAACCGCATGCCCATGTCATGCTCACCATGCGGTCGGTGGACGAGACCGGGTTCGGCCCGAAGGTGCGCGACTGGAACCGCACCGAAATGGTCGAGCGCTGGCGCGAACACTGGGCCGAGCTTGCCAATGAGCGGCTGGCCGAACTCGACATCGACGCCCGCATCGACCATCGCAGCCTGGAGGCGCAGGGCATCGCGCTGGAGCCGCAAAGCCAGATCGGCGCGCCCGCGCAGCGCATCGAGGGCGACGGCAGCGAAGCCGCCGCCAATGTCGCTGATCGGGCCGAACTGCACCGCGAGATTGCCCGCAACAATGGCGACAGGATCATCGCCGATCCGTCCCTTGCCCTCGACGCGATCACGCAGCAGCAATCGACCTTCACGCGTCGCGACATGGCGAAGTTCGCGCACCGGCACAGCGACGGCATCGACCAGTTCACCGCGGTGATGGGCGCGGTGCGCAATGCGCCCGATCTGGTCGAACTCGGCAAGGACGGACTTGGGCAGGACCGCTTCACCACCCGCACCATGATCGAGGCCGAACAGCGCCTGCACCGCGCCGCCGAATTGATGGCGGAACGGGAACGCCATGAGGTCAACGACACGCACCGCGAGGCGGCTTTGTCGCGCGCCGAACAGCGCGGCCTTGTCTTGTCCGGCGAGCAGGCCGCGGCACTCGCGCAGGTCACGGACGGGCGCGATCTCTCACTCGTCGTCGGCTACGCCGGAACGGGCAAGAGCGCGATGCTGGGCGTGGCGCGAGAGGCGTGGCAGGCGGCCGGCTATGAGGTCCGGGGCGTGGCGCTGTCCGGCATCGCGGCGGAAAATCTCGGAAGCGGATCGGGCATTGCGTCGTGCACCATCGCCAGCCTGGAACATGGCTGGGGACAGGGCAGCGACCTGCTCACGCCCCGCGATGTGCTGGTCATCGATGAGGCGGGCATGGTCGGCACGCGGCAGTTGGAGCGCGTGCTGTCGCATGCCGCCGGGGCCGGGGCCAAGGTGGCGCTGGTCGGCGATCCGCAGCAGTTGCAATCAATCGAGGCGGGCGCAGCGTTCCGGTCGATCCATGAGCGTCACGGCGGCGCCGAAATCGGTGAAGTGCGCCGCCAAAGCGAGGCCTGGCAGCGCGACGCCACCCGCGATCTGGCGACCGGCAGAACCGGCGCTGCGATCCATGCCTATGAAGGCCACGGCATGCTGCATGAAGCTCAAACGCGCGAGGAGGCGCGCGGCGATCTGATCGAGCGCTGGGATCGCGAGCGGCAGACATCGCCCGACAAGAGCCGCATCATCCTCACCCACACCAACGACGAGGTGCGCGCCCTCAACGAGGCGGCACGCGAGCGCATGCGAGCGGCGGGCGATCTGCGGAACGAGGCGCGCGTCACGGTCGAGCGCGGCACACGACACTTCGCCAGCGGCGATCGCGTCATGTTCCTGCAAAACGAACGTGGCCTTGGCGTCAAGAACGGCACGCTCGGGACCATCGAGCAGGTCAGCGTGCAATCCATGTCGGTGCGCACCGACGACGGCCGCTCCATCCCCTTCGACTTCAAGAATTACAACCGCATCGACCACGGCTATGCGGCAACGATTCACAAGGCGCAGGGGATGACGGTGGACCGCACCCATGTGCTGGCGACGCCGGGCATGGACGCCCATGGCAGCTACGTCGCCATGTCCCGCCACCGCGACGGCACGGACCTGCACTATGGGCGCGACGACTTTGCCGATCAGGACCGGCTCGCCCGCACCCTGTCGCGCGACCGGGCCAAGGACATGGCGTCGGACTACGAGCCGGCACAGAGCTACGCCGAACGGCGCGGCATCACTTTCCGCAAGCGGGTCGTCGAGATCGTCAGGAAGATCGTGCCGGAGAAGGTGCGCGGCATGTTCGACGGGTTGCGTCTGCCGGCAGAGGCCCCGCCCGGCGACAATACCTTGCCGCAGCCTCGATGGGACGCCGCCGCACAGCGCAAAGCCGATCCGCCGCAAAGAATGGTGGCGGAAGACCCGGAAGCGGCGTTGCGGAAGGCCCGCACCGATGCGCTTGTGCGCCATGCCAGCGCCGTGGATGCGATCCTCAGCGGCGGTCATCCTGATGGCGAGGGCAGCCCCGAACAGATGCGCGAACTGAACGACGCCCGCAAAGCCTTCGAGAAGGTGCGCCCTCATGGCTGGCGCGACGCCGAGGAGGCTTACGTCAAGAACCCTGAGCTTGTCCGCGAGACCGCCGGCGGCCAGGTGAACCGCGCCGTTCGCGCGCTCCAACTCGAAACCGATATCCGCACCGGACGGGATACCGATCTGGCCAACAATCCCAGCCGCCGCGCCGACCGCTTCGTGGAACGCTGGCAGAAACTCGACCAGACCAGCCAGCGCCAGTACAGGGACGGTGACTTGTCCGGCTACAAGGCCACGCGGGCGCAGATGGGCGATATGGCAAAGAGCCTCGAACGCGATCCGCAGCTTGAATCCCTGCTTGCGAACCGCAAGCAGCAACTTGGCATCACGTTCGAATCGGGCCGTCGCCTTGGCGCGGAACTCGCCTTCACGCACGGCATCGACCTTGGCAGGGGCCGGGGCATCGGAATTTGATCCCGTCCGATGTGCCGCCGTCTCTCCGCTACAGGCCGACGACGTCCTGAACCCTCTTGAGCGCCGGTGACGGCCTGTCCTGTCTGGTCTCAACCGTTGTCAGAGACAGCCAACAGGAGGCGAGTCAGCCATGCGCGAACCGGATCGTATCATCCGTCTCAAAACCGTTCTTGCCCGCACCGGGCTGTCCCGCTCCACCATCTACCGCAAGATCGCCGAGGGCACCTTTCCCGCCCAGCTCAAGATCAGCATCAACGGCGCCGGCTGGCATGAGTCCGACATCAATCGATGGATCGCCAACCCCGCCGGTTGGCAGCTGGTTTGCTCCCCGAAAGGTGAACCTCGTTGAAGTACGATGAATTTGCACGTGGGAATGGCGCGCCCGATCCACGCGAGCGACCGAAAGCCGGCGCGCCGGCGCGGGACATAGATCTGCATATCGACCCTCGAAAGGTGAAAAAGCCGAAATCGAGCCATGGACGCAGTCGGCCCGAAGCGGAATCTCGCGGTGGGAACTGTGCATGACGGCTTCGCGCCCATTTCGGCCATTGAGGCAAACTTTCCCTCCGCCCGGAAGCAGACATCGCAGGTGACAATGCTGGAGGTCGTGGTCTCGCTACGCTGCTCCGCTGCCGTGGTGATCACCACCTTGCGCGCGTCCTTGGCCAGCAGGTCAGCCAGTTCCTTGCGGCGGTAGGCACCATGTTAGCCATGTCCGCGGCACAAAGGGTGCCCGAAATCTGGCTGTCGAGGTCGATCGCCCAAAACTCTGCCAAAGGGGGTGCTCGCGGCGGTTAATCGAGACGGCCACGAGGCGATACAAGGCGTAGATCGGCGCTCACACAGAGCGCGTCATCAGCCGCCGGGTGCGCAGCCTTTCGGACGCATCCCGGCTTTGCCCGATTCGGCGCCGCGGACCGGTCAGTAGCCTATCGCGGCGCCCGCGACCGCACGGCTGTCGATGGCGCCGTAGTAATGGGCGCCAGTGCCGGCTTCGATCTCCTTCAGGTCCCTGCCGCCGACGAGGATGCCGGCCGCTTCGCCCCAGATCGTCCAGTCTGGATCGATGCCAATGGTATAGCCCATGCTGGCGAGCAGGCGCTGCGTGTCGGGCGAAAGCGCGTGGGGTTCCATATAAACCCTGTCGGGCATCCACTGATGATGGATGCGCGGCGCGTCGATCGCCTCCTGCAGGTCCATACCATGGTCGATCACGTTCATGATGGCTTCCAGCGTGATGGTGATGATGCGTGAGCCGCCAGGGCTGCCGATCACCATGAACGGCTTGCCGTCCTTCGACACGATGGTCGGGCTCATCGATGACAGCGGCGACTTGCGCGGCGCAATCGCGTTGGCCTCGCCTTGCACCAGGCCGTAGAGATTCGGCACGCCGGGCTTGACGGTGAAGTCGTCCATCTCGTTGTTGAGCAGGATGCCGGTGCCCTCGGCCACCTTGCCCGTGCCGAATGAGCCGTTCAGCGTGTAGGTGACGGCGACGGCGTTGCCGTCCTTGTCGATGATCGAATAGTGCGTCGTCTCCGTGGACTCAGGCCCGCCATTGATCTTTAGGGCCGCACTGACGCCTGCCCGGTACGGGTCGATACGGGAACGGATTTCCTCGGCATAGGCCTTGCTGGTCAGCTTGGTGACCGGATTGTCGACGAAATCCGGATCGCCGAGGGCGGTGTTGCGATCGACATAGGCATGGCGCATCGCCTCGACCATAAGTCGCGTGGTCTCGGCCGAACCGTAGCCGAGATAGGCGATCGGATAGCCCTCGAGCACGTTGAGGATCTCGCAGATGATCAGCCCCCCGGAGGACGGCGGCGGCGACGAGACGATGTCGTAACCCCGATAGGTGCATTCCACTGGCTTCAACTCGCGCACCTTGTATTGCTCGAAATCCTGCTTCGCCAGGATGCCGCCGTTGGTCATGCTGGCCTTGACGATCAGGTCGGCGATCTCACCCTTGTAGAAGGCGTCCGTGCCCTTGTCGGAAATCTCCGTCAGCGATTTCGCCAGGTCGGTCTGCACCAGCGTGGCGCCCATCTCGAAAGGCTTGCCGTCCTTCAGGAAAATCTTCGATGCCGCTGGGTCTTTCGCGAGCATGTCGTTACCCACGGAGAAGGAGGCGATGTCGCCCTGCTCGAGCACGAAACCGTCCTTCGCCAGTCTGATGGCGGGTGCCAGCAATTCCTCGCGCTTCTTCGAACCGTACTTCTCACGCGCCGTCTCGAAGCCGGCGACCGAACCCGGAACGCCGACCGCGAGATAGCCGTCGGTGCTGGCACCGGGGATCGGATTGCCAGCCTTGTCGAGATACATGGTCTTGGTGGCGGCGAGCGGCGCGCGCTCCCGGAAATCCAGGAAGGTGGTCGTTCCGTCCTTGAGGCGGATGGTCATGAAGCCGCCGCCGCCGAGATTGCCTGCGGTCGGATAGACGACGGCCAGCGTATAGCCCACTGCGACGGCGGCATCGACGGCGTTGCCGCCGCTCTTCAGCACGTCGACGCCGACCTGCGACGCTAGATGCTGGGCCGTCACGACCATGCCGTTCTGGCCTTCCACCGGTGCGGGCGATGCCGCGAATGCCGGGGCCAGGTGCGCCACGCCCAGCCAGAAGGCGGCGGTAAAGGAAAGCTGCTTCAGTCTGAATTGCCGCATGACGACCCCGTTCGATACGAAGCTGGAAAGACAGGAACTCGTTGAGCCCAGTGTCGGAACCACGGAGCCGAGATACGCAACTGCTCCGCACCTAACCCGTCTGCGCTGGATCCCTCGAGGCGATTTCAGTATCAAATGTCGTTTGCTCGACCTCAACTGGCCGAAATTCGCGAAATACTTCGATCATGCTAGTCGTTCGATCGACGAATTGTAAGGGGCTTCTTGGAAGGCGTCGGCGAGCGGATGGTCCTCGACCTCGACCGCCCGGCCCTAAGGCTCCGAAGGTGACATCCCGATGGGAATATCAGGTTGCGCATCTGATACATCAGATGTAAGGAATCATTTCCGATCAGGCGATCGGCTACACGCGGCACAGGAGGAGTCTCGCGCATGTCTTCAATCACTCGTCGTGATCTCATGGCAGTCGCGGCTGCCGCAGCTCTGGCTCCCTCATTCGCCTTGCCGACTTGGGCGCAAAAGCAGCCGAAGCTCGAGTTCCTCTACTCGCCCTACGCCGACTACGCGCCGTTCTTCGTCGCCAAGGAGCTCGGCTTCTTCGAGGATTTCGGCGTCGAGGTGACGCTCTCGCCGAAAGGCGACACGGCCGAGACCATCCAAATGCTCGCCTCCGGCAACATCGAGGCCGGCGGCGCGACTTGGGGCGCCAGCCTTTTCAATGCGCTCGATCGCGGCGCCACGGTCGCGATCATCGCCACTTTGGCGCGAATGCCGTCCACGGTCCCCTCGCCCTCTCCCTTCATGATCTCGCAGAAGGCCTGGGACGAAGGGATCCGGACCGTCGCCGACCTCAAGGGCAAGCGTATCGGCATTCCCGGCCCGGGGGGCTTTGGCATGTTTTCCGTCGCCAAGGCCCTGGAGAAGGGTGGGCTGACGATCGCGGACGTCGAGCCGGTCTACCTGCCGCCGCCGGCGACCGCAGCCGCCTTCGCCAACGGCGCGCTCGAGGCGGGCTGGAGCATCGAACCCTTCGCCCAGCAGCTCGAGAAGCAAGGGCTTGGCCGCCGGCTGGTCGAGGATCACACCTTCGGCACCGAGCTCGGCCTGATCGCCTTCGGTCAGGATTTTGTCGCCGAGAACGAGGACTTGGTGGTGCGCTTCATGGCGGGCTATCTCAAGGCCGCGCGCCTGCTCGACAATGGCGGATGGCAGGACGACAAGGTGCTCGAGGTCGTGTCGAAATACACCGGGACCGAGCCCGACACGCTGCGCGGCATTCCCTACACTGTCCGCTCCGAGGACGGCGCCATCGACATGGCTTCGGTGCGCGAGCAGGAGGAATTCTTCCGCGAGCGCGGCGCGCTCGAATACGAGGGGCAGGCCAAGATTGACGCCGTCTATCGTCTCGATCTGCTGAAGCGCGCCAACGACCTCCTCGCAAGCAAGAAGTGATGGCGGCCGTGCGTGAGGCAGTGCATCCGTCAGCGGCGGAAGCGGCTCCGCCGGCCATCGAGGTCAGCCATCTGACCAAGGCCTTCTACGACAGCGAAAGCGACCGCGTGACCGTGGCCGTTTCCGATGTCAGCTTCTCCGTGGCGCGCGGCGAGTTCGTCTGCATCGTCGGGCCGAGTGGTTGCGGCAAGACCACGGTCTTGCGCATCCTCGCCGACCTCGAGCAGAAGCTCGGGGGCACAGTGAAGCTGCACAGCGCGACCCCTCCGGCCATGGTTTTCCAGGAGGCGTCCGTGCTGCCCTGGCTGACGGTGTCGGAGAACATCGCCTTTCCGCTGAGCCTCAAGGGCGTCTCTCGCGTGGAGCAGGAAGCGCGCGTACGCGACCTGTTGGCGCTGACGGGCCTCACCGATTTTGCGAAAGCCCGCCCCCACCAGCTCTCCGGCGGCATGAAGCAGCGCGTCTCG
>Ga0187815_10000861_pt1 | contig 14527 bp, 14 predicted proteins | sample NC_S_5_FD_132962 | JGI IMG/M metagenome (GOLD analysis project Ga0187815, IMG submission 132962) | Wetland sediment microbial communities from Neuse River Estuary, North Carolina, USA - ASW-S_5 | ecosystem: Environmental > Aquatic > Freshwater > Wetlands > Sediment | place: USA: North Carolina...
AGTGCGAAGGGGAGTGCATCCTGATCACCGACGACGAGAACCACGTGCACTTCTCGGTCTACAAGTAGTCCCAAGATGACGGCGGTCCCCGCCCACTTCTTCCGGACGACACGCGAGCTTCGCACCTGGTTCGAGCGTCATCACGCCACCGACTCGGAGGTCTGGATCGGATTCCACAAGGCCCATACCGGCCGGGTGGGGGTGGTCTACTCCCAGGCCGTGGACGAGGCGCTCTGCGTCGGGTGGATCGACACCACGGTGCGGCGGATTGACGAGGACCGGTACGCGAACCGCTTCACCCCCCGGCGTCCGGGAAGCTACTGGAGCTTGGTGAACCGGCGGCGGTTCGCCGAACTCGACCGCCTTGGACGTGTCCACGAAGCCGGACGGCGGGCGTTCGAGCGCCGCCCTCCGCCGGACCGGAGGCGGTACTCGACCGAGTTTACCTACCGATTCTCCCCCTCGTTCGCCGCGCGGCTCCGGAGTCATCCCGAGGCGGACCGGTTCTTCCGGTCCCGTCCCCGGAGCTACCGCAAGCGGGCGACGTTCTGGGTGATGACCGCCGTGCGCCCGGAGACGCGCGAGCGCCGGTTCGTGACCCTCCTCGACTCCAGCGCCCGGGCCACGATCCCCGCCGCGCTTCTGCTTCCCGGAGAGGTCGCTCCTCGGCCCTCTCGGCCGACTGCGGCGCCAACGTCAGCGTCCCGCCGGTAGGGGTTAAATACGACGGTTCCCCGCCGACGCTGCCGTGCCCGAGACGACGAAGGACAGTGGGCGCACCGTCGTGGTCGGGGAGCGGGAGCTCGCGATCGGGTTCCGCTTGATCGGCCTCAAGGACGTCGTCGAGGTGACCCCCGAGAGCGCGGTCGCCGAATTCGAGCGGGCGATGGTGGGGGGATACACGCTCATCATCGCGACGCAGTCGATCCGGGCCCAGCTTTCGGAGTCGCAACGGGCGTCGGCGGACGCTTCCCTGCACCCGCTCGTCGTGTTTGTGCCCACTCCCTCGGGAGAATACGAGGTCGAGAGCATCGAAGCGCTGGCGAAGCGCGTGCTGGGCGTCACGCTCTCCGTCGCGACCTAGTCGATCACGAGCCATCGAATGGATCAAGAATCGAGCGAAGGGAAGAACATGGCAGGGTCCGTAGCGCGGGTTTCCGGTCCGGTCGTCATCGCCGAAGGACTGGTCGACGCGAAGATGTACGATGTCTGTCGGGTCGGCCGTCTCGGACTGGTCGGGGAGATCATCCGACTGGTCGAGGGGACGGCGACCGTCCAGGTCTACGAAGACACGACGGGGATTCGCCCCGGCGACCCCGTGGAGAACACCGGCCAGGCGCTCAGCGTCGAGCTCGGGCCGGGACTTCTGAAGTCGATCTACGATGGGGTCCAGCGCCCGCTCGACATCGTCCAGAAGTCGGTCGGCGACTTCATCACGCGCGGGACGCTCGCCCCGCCGCTCGACGAGAAAGCCGTCTGGGAGTTCACCGCGACCGCGAAGGTCGGGAGCGACGTGACCCCGGGGACGATCCTCGGCACGGTGCAGGAGACCGCGCTCATCCTGCACAAGATCATGGTTCCGCCGGGAGTGCGCGGGACCCTCACCGACCTCAAGAGCGGGAAGTACACGATCCGCGACCCGATCGGCTCCCTGCGGACCGCGACCGGGACGGTGCCACTTACTCTCAGTCACAAGTGGGTCGTCCGGATTCCCCGTCCCGTCACTCAGAAACTGCCGCCCGAGATCCCGCTCGTGACCGGTCAGCGGGTCATCGACACGTTCTTTCCCGTAGCGAAGGGAGGCACGGCCTGTATCCCCGGACCCTTTGGATCGGGAAAGTGCGTTTCCGGTGACACCCCCGTGCTCCTCGGCAACGGGGAAGTGGTCACCATTGAGGAGCTTTACGGCGCTGCCCGCCGGAGCGGCGTCGTACGAGTCGAAGGCACGGACGAATGGGTGCAGCTTCACCGACCGGTCGAGCTCTGCTCACTGGTCGGCAATTCGGTCATCCGAAGCCAATCTCGCATCGCTTACAAGGGGAAGAGCGACTCCCTTGTTCGGGTGCGCACGCGTTCCGGGCGGAGCGTTCGAGTAACGCCGGTTCACCGGCTGTTCACGTTCGCTCCGGATGGAGCCCTGAAGGAAACGGAAGCTCGCGCCATCCGACCGGGGGACTACCTCGCCTCAATCCGCCGAGTTCCCGGCCCCGCAGACCCTCGACCCTTGCACGTCAACCTTCCCCCGCTCCGGCGAAGTGGCAAGGCGGTACGAATCCCCGAGAGGATGTCCGAAGAGCTGGGAGAGTTCCTCGGCCTCTTCGCATCGGAAGGATACATCCGGGGTGGCCGGACGGTCGTCTTCACGAATTCGGACGAGACGCTGCTCAACCGCTTCCTAGTGCTCACGAAGAATCTGTTCGGTCTTGAGGGCAAGGTCGAGCGGTCGGTGGGAAAGACACCGAATGTGCTCGTGGCAAGCACGACCATGGTCCATCTGCTCGACCAGCTTGGAACCGGGAGGACATCGGGCGACAAGCGAATCCCCGCGCTGGTGCTGGCCTCGGACAACGATACGCTCGCGGGCTTCCTCCGCGGCTACTACCTCGGAGACGGAGGATTCTCCGATGGAGATATCGAGTTCTGCACGAAGAGCGAGCGTCTGAACACGGAGCTTGTCTACGCCCTCTCGCGCTTCGGAATCACTTCCTCGCTCGGCCGCCGCTACGTGAACGGGACGGCGTACTACCGCCTGTTCGTCCGGGGCATCCCGAATCTGAACAAGCTGCTGGATGCGTTGGGGGTACGCTTCCCGAAGCTGGCCGACGTCGCACGGTACGCTGACTCAAAACGAACCACCTACACCGCGACCGACGTAGTTCCGTTGTCCTCCGCGGCGATCGAGAGAATCTATCGGGAGCACTTCCGCTACTCTGCGCTCCTCGAAGACGGAATTGAGATCCACAACTACATCGGCAACGGCGAGCGCATGGGGACCTCCACCTTCTATCGTTTCATGAATCCGTACCGGTCTCTGGGCTCTCTCGATGCCCTCGAACCGGCGGCCGCTCGTCTCCGCGATCTTCTGGAGTGGCTGTTCTGCGATGAGGTGGTGGAGGTCCGTGAGGAGAGGGGCCCGTTCGACGTCTACGACTTCTCACTGCCCGACTTTGGCAGCAACTTCGTAGGTGGCCACGGCGGGCTCCTGCTCCACAACACGGTCACACAGCAACAGCTCGCGAAGTGGGCGGACTCGGACATCGTCGTCTACGTCGGCTGCGGCGAGCGCGGCAACGAGATGGCCGAGGTGCTCGCTACGTTCCCGAAGCTTCAGGACCCGAAGTCCGGACGCCCGCTCATGGAGCGGACGGTGCTGATCGCGAACACCTCCAACATGCCGGTCGCCGCCCGGGAGGCGAGCGTGTACACCGGAATCACGATTGCCGAGTACTACCGGGACATGGGCTACGACGTCGCGGTCATGGCTGACTCGACGAGCCGCTGGGCGGAAGCCATGCGTGAGATCTCGGGGCGCCTCGAGGAAATGCCTGGTGAAGAGGGGTACCCCGCCTACCTTGGCCGCCGCGTCGCCGAGTTTTACGAGCGGTCCGGCCGCGTCATTACACTGTCGCCCGAAGGGCGTACGGGGTCGATCACCGTTGTCGGCGCCGTCTCGCCGCCGGGTGGGGACACCTCGGAGCCGGTCAGCCAGAACACGCTGCGCATCGCGCGCGTCTTCTGGGCGCTCGACGCGTCGCTCGCGAGCCGCCGCCATTTCCCGTCGATCAACTGGCTCCAGAGCTACTCGCTCTACACGCGCGACCTTGAACCGTGGTACGCTCAGTCGCTCTCGAAGGATTTCTCCCCGCTCCGCCAGAAGGCGCTCGAGACCCTCCAGAAGGAGGCGGAGCTCCAGGAGATCGTCCAGCTTGTCGGAGTGGACGCGCTCCCCGAACGAGAGAAGGCGATCTTGGACGTCTCGCGGATGCTGCGCGAGGATTACCTCCAGCAGAGCGCCTACGACGAGGTCGACACCTACACGTCGATCCACAAGCAGTCGCTGATGCTCCGGATGATCCTCAAGTTCGGGGACCTCGAGCAGGAGGCGGTGGCGAAGGGCGTGACCGTCGGCAACCTGCAGAAGATGCCGGTCCGCACGAAGCTCGCCCGCATGAAATGGATTCCCGAGGCGGAGGTGGACAAGCAGTTCGCCGACCTCGAGCTGGAGACCGAGCTGGCCGTGGGCGCCCTCGCCACGCCGGGAGCGAGCTGATGGCCGCGAAAGGAGCCCCACCCGCCGGGGCGGCGCCCGGAGTCCCCATCGACTACCGGACGATCGACCGCGTCGCGGGACCGCTCCTCTTCGTCTGGGACATCTCGAACGCGGCGTACGGAGAGATCGTCGAGATCCAGCTGCCGACCGGGGAACGCCGTCAGGGCCAGGTGCTCGACTCACGGAAAGGGCTCGCCATCGTCCAGGTGTTCGGCGCCACGATGGGGATCAACCTCGAGAAGACGAGCGTGAAGTTCCTCGGCGAGGTCGCGACGCTTCCCGTCTCGGACGAGATGCTCGGCCGCGTCTTCACCGGCCTCGGTGAACCGCGGGACGGCGGCCCGAGGATCGTGAGCGAGAACCGGCTCGAGATCGTCGGGAGCGCGATGAACCCGTACTCGCGCGAGGAGCCGAGCGAGTTCATTCAGACCGGCATCTCCACGATCGACGTCAACAACACCCTCGTCCGCGGACAGAAGCTCCCGATCTTCTCGGGGGCCGGCCTTCCGCACAACCAGATCGCGGCTCAGATCGTCCGGCAGGCGAAGCTCCGCGACTCCTCCGAGGGGTTCGCCGTCGTCTTCGCGGCGATGGGGATCACGAGCGAGGAGGCGAACTACTTCCTCAAGGAGTTCGAGAGCACGGGGGCGCTCGAGCGGGCCGTCGTCTTCCTGAACCTCTCCTCCGACCCGTCGATGGAGCGGGTCGTGACGCCGCGCATGGCGCTCACGGCCGCCGAGTTCCTCGCCTACGAGCGCGACCTCCACATCCTGGTCGTGCTGACCGACATGACGAACTACTGCGAGGCGCTCCGCGAGGTCTCCGCGGCGCGCGAAGAGGTTCCCGGACGCCGGGGGTATCCGGGGTACCTCTACACCGACCTCGCGACCCTCTACGAGCGCGCCGGGAAGATCCACGGCCGCAAGGGGTCGATCACGCAGATCCCGATCCTCACGATGCCGGCGGACGACGTCACGCACCCGATCCCCGACCTCACCGGCTACATCACCGAGGGCCAGATGTACGTCAGCCGGGACCTCCAGCGCCGGGGGATCTACCCGCCGATCGACATCCTGCCGTCCCTCTCGCGCCTGATGGGCCAGGGGATCGGCAAGGGGCGGACGCGGGAGGACCACCGGGGGGTCTCCGACCAGCTGTTCGCGGCGTATGCGACGGGGAAGGACCAGCGGTCGCTCTCCGCGATCGTCGGCGAGGAGGCGCTCACCGCAACCGACCGGCTCTACCTCAGGATGGCCGACCGGTTCGAGACGGAGTTCGTGAACCAGCGCCCGGACGAGGACCGGTCGATCGATGAGAGCCTCGCCCTCGCCTGGGACATCCTCGCCGACTTCCCCGACTCGGAGTTGAAGCGGATCCGGCCGGAGTTCATCGAGAAGTACCGCCCGAAGAAGGGCGCTCCCCCCTCGTAGACGGTCGGGAAGAAGCGACGATCGATGCCCGCGGAAACCGTCCGACCGACCCGCCTCGAGCTCCTGCGGACCCGCCGCCGGATCGTGGTGGCGAAGAAGGGGCTCAACCTTCTCAAACTGAAGCGCTCGGCCCTGATCGTCGAGTTCTTCGCGGAGTCGAGGGCGGCGATGAAGCTGCGCGGCGACCTCAAGGCGCGTATCGAGCGCGGGTACGAATCGATCCGGATGGCGGAGATGCTGGAAGGTCCGACCCGGCTCGAGAACATCTCGATGCTGCTCCCCGACATCGCGCCGGTCGCGGTCACGACGAAGAACGTCATGGGCGTCCGCACCCCGCAGGTGGACCGGGGCGGATACCAGCCGCTCGGGAGCGGGGAGCTCCTCGACCTCCCGATCTCCGTCCAGGAGTCGGTCCGCCGGTTCCAGCGGATCTATCAGATCGTGCTCGACATCGCCGAGAAGGAGAACTCGCTCCGCCGCCTCCTCAAGGAGATCGAGAAGACGAAGCGGCGGGCGAGCGCGATCGAGAACGTCCTCATCCCCCGGCTCGACGGGGTCGTCCGGTACATCAAGTTCCGATTCGACGAGTTGGAACGGGACTCGTTCAGCATGCTGAAGACGGTGAAGCGGAAGATCGAGCAGGAGGCGAGCCATGCGGCCGCTGCCTAATCCCGCCGCGGCGGCCGCCCTCCGGCGGTTCGCCGCCGTCCGGACGGTCAGCGTCGCGGTGAAGGTCGCGGCGCTTGCGCTCCTTCTGCTCCTGGCGTGGAAGCTCCTCGGAGGATTCTGACGATGGCGGTCACAGCGGCCCCTGCTGGCGCCCCGGACTCGATCCAGGCGCTGAAGCGGGTGAAGGCGATGGAGAACGAGTGGGAGACCCGCCTGACCTCGGCCAAGCGAGAATCGGAGGCGGCGCTCGAGCGGCTGCGCACCGAGGCGGCGGCTGCCGTGAGGGATGCTCAGACGGCCGCGGACCACGACCGGGTCGCCCGGGTCGTCCAGGCGCGCGCCGAGACCGAGACGGAGGCCGAAGCGATCCTCGCCGAGGGCAAGAAGACGGCCGACCAGGCCCTTCGAGGCGAGGGTCGGCGGCCCGCGGACAAGCGGGATGCGGTCCTTGCGATCGTGCTCGGCTCGTTCGGGAAGGATTAGGGCGAGGTAGGTTCCGAGCGGAGGGAGTGGAACCGTGGTGCTGCGTCCGGTCCGGATGGCGAAGGTCGGCCTCCTCGGCCTCAAGGAGGATGAGGAGCACATCCTCACGGTACTTCACGACCTCCGGGTTGCGCAGATCGAGCCGCTCTCTCCCGAGGCGATGGCCGAGCTCGGCCCCGAGCGGGGACCCGAGGAGCTGCGGCAGGTCGGGGACGAGACCCTCCGGTTCCGAGGGCTGCTGAGCGCGCTTCCCCCCGTCTACGTCGGTCCCCCGCATCGGTTCGAATCGGCCGCCGCGATCCTCGCCATGGCGAAGTCGGTCCCGATCGACGAGGAGGTCGGCGAGCTCCGCCGCGACGACGACCGGCTCGCCTCCGACGAGAGGGCGAACGAAGAGACCGCCCAGCTCCTCGACAAGATCGCGTTCTACCCGGACCGCCTCGAGTACCTGAACACGAAGAGCTTCCTCGCGTTCTACGGCACGGCCACGCCGGAGAACTACACCGAGTTCGCTTCCGCGCTGCCGTCCCATACCGACGTGCAGATCCTGCTCGGCCCGCCGGACGACGTCGTCCGGTTCCTCCTCCTCATCCCCCCGGCCGGGACGGAAGCGCTCGCCCGCCTTTCGCAGGCTCGGGGCGTTCGTCTGGCGGCCGTGCCCCGACTCTCGGGCACGGCCGCCGAGGAGCTCGCTCGGATCGGGACCGAGAAGGCCGAGATCACCCGGCGGCGGGCCGCGATCGCCGAGCGTCTCCACGAGATTTCCCTCGAGTGGTATCCCCTCGTGAGCGCCGTCGGCGAGGCGCTCGAGATCGAGAACCGCAAGGCCGAGGTTGTGGCGAAGCTCGGCGCGAGCCGCTCTGCGTTCGCCCTCGAGGCCTGGGTGCCGGACCGGGACGTCGACCGGCTCGCGACGGTCCTCGAGCGCGAGAGCGGGGGACGAACGTTCCTCGACCGCATCCCGACCAAGGAGGAACCCCCGACGATCATGGCGAACCCTCGGGGAGTCCGCCGGTTCGAGTTCTTCGTCCGATTCTACTCCCTGCCGCAGGCGACCGAGTGGGACCCGACCCTCGTCTTCTCGATCGTGTTCCCGATCTTCTTCGGCTTCATGCTCGGCGATTGGGGATACGGCCTCGTCATCCTGCTGATCTCCCTCTGGATGATCGCCGGCTTCCCGGCCGCCCGGTACCTGCCGAAGTTCGGCCGCAACTTCGTCAAGATGATCATGGGACCGAAAGGGATGCAGCAGCTCGCCTACGCGCTCCTTCCCGGGTGCGCCATTGCCATCGGCCTCGGCCTCTACCAGGACGAGTTCTTCGGGTACCGGCTCCTCCACCAGCTGTTCCACTACATCGGACCCGACCCGGCCTCGAAGGCGAACCTGCCAACTTACCTCTTGGTCGCCGGCTTCGTCGGCCTCGGAATGGTGGTCCTTGGCTTCCTCTTCGGCGCCCTCAAGGAGTATCTCCACCACCACCCGCGCGGCGTGGTCGCGAAGTGCGGCGGGATCCTGTTCGCGGTCGGGGTCGCGTTCTTCGGGCTCGCGGTCATCCACAAGGCGACGTCCGTCTCCGCGAACCCGCTCCTCCTCGTCTGGTACGCGTGCCTCGGGGCGGGACTGCCGATGCTGCTCTTCGGCGAGGGGCTCCAGATGGGGATGATGGGGCTCATCGAGGTGATCAGCCACATCCTCTCCTATACGCGGCTCGTCGGGATCCTGCTGGCGAGCGTCATCCTCGCGTTCGTCATCAACGGCATCGGCGGCGGACTCGTGCTCGGCGGGACCGTGGTCGGGATCATCGCGGGCCTCGTCATCATCGTCATGGGGCAGTCGTTCAACGTCATCATCGGCGTCTTCGAGCCGGGGATCCAGGGGGCGCGGCTGATCTTCGTCGAGTACTTCTCGAAGTTCTACAGCGGGAACGGTAAATTGTTCCGACCGTTCGGCGCCCCGCGCACGCGCACGATCTCCCCGATGGCGGCCGAGCCGTCCGCTCCGGCCGCGCCGATCATGCGGACGCCGGGCGAGTGAGCTCCTCCGACCGAGGGAGTCCCCGGCTCGCGCCCCTCCCCTAGAGGCGGGGGGACACAAGCAGCGGAGCGAGGCGCTCCGCGGAGACCCCGTACTTGCGGCCGAACACGGCGCGGCGAAGGTCGCTCCGCTCGACCTCGTTCCGTAGGAGGTAGGCGAAGATCACGCTCAGCGAGAGCGGGTACGTCCGCAGCCGCTTCAGCTCGGAGGTCACGCGGTCGCGCTCGACCGCCACCTCGTAGCCGGTCAAGCTGTCGGCCGAGGTGTACTCGTTCGTCCCCTCCCCGATCGACGGGAACCGGCCCACGAGGCGCTCGGCGAGCTCGGGAACGGTCCGGGCCGGATAGATGTCCGACGCTTGGGCCGAGGACATCGTCCCCCCGTCGAGCCAGCGGGAAAGGACGTCGTCGAGCGGGAGGTTCCGGTCCTTTCCCTTGAAGAGGAGGAGCGCGTTCCGCGAGTCGATCTCACTCTGCACCAATCCCCGGACGACCCATTCGTCCCCCTGGAAGAACCGGGCCTGGGCGACCACGGTGCGGTAGTACTCCTTGTCGAGCGCGAGCAGGATGGGAAAGATGTTGTGGGTACGCTCGAACGCCTCGAGGAACGGGAGGATCGTCGTCCCGTAGCCGTACTTCACGAGCGAGGTGACCATCGCCTCGAGCGTCGGCTGGGCGAGCAGCGTGCGGAAGTCGTCGAGGTTCATCGCGCCCGCGTAAAGTCCGGCGGGGATCTCGCGGCTCGAGACCAGGTGGTCCTCCGTCTCCGTGACGTTCTTCCCCTGGGACTTCACCGTGAGGATCATCTCGATGTTCTGGATGTCCCAGCGGCCGAGGTAGGCGCCGACCACGCCCCGCCCGGCGAACGGAGTCGATTCGAACGCGCGGCGGTTCCGGCGCACGAACGTGCGGTTGATCGCAAGCTCGACGAGCGTGACGTCGGAGTGGGTCGCCCTCAGGCGGGCGACGTCGTCCGCGTACGGGGTCGTCTCGAGGACCTTCGCGAACTCGTTGGCGTCCTTCGAGGCGAGGAGCTGGGGGTACGTCTCCTTCGAGAGGAACGACGGGAACTCGGGGTTGAGCCGGCCGAGCGCGCTCGCGTACGGGGAGGCCGCCATCGGTCGGTGCTCCTCGGCTAGGCGAGCAGTTCGCGCACCCGGTCCTCGCGGAGCCGGAGCAGCTCGTCGAACGAGAGGTTCAGCCGACGGCTCCCGTCGACGGTCTCGGCGACCAAGCCTCCGAGGATCGGCTGCGGGGCCGGGTCGAAGCTCTTCCCCGCCAGCTTCGAGAGCACCGCGGCATCCTCGCTGCGGCCGAGGATGCGGAGCTGCTTTCCCAGCGACTCCGTGGCGGCGGCCATCATCCGCTTCAGCACCGTCGGGTACTGGGGGGAGCGAGTGTACTCCTGAAGGAGGACCCGGGTCTCCCCGAGGGCGCCCTCGAGCCGCTTCTCCCGCGCCTCGTAGAGGAGCTTACGGGCCTGGAGCTTCGCGGCCGCGAGGCGCTGCGCCCGTTCGTGGGCGACCTCGACCTCGGTCGCGTGCGCGGTCCCGGTGCGGACCTCCTCGACCCGTCGGTCCCGCTCGGCACCGATCCTCGCCGCCTCGCCGTCCCGGCTCGCGGTGAGGGCCGCGAGGTCGGCCTCGCCTTGACGGCGAATCTCCTCGACGAGGCTTTCGAGGCTCATGGATGCGTGCGGTCGGTCGCCCGGTCGGATCGTCTAGATGACGTTGAGCAGGAGGATGATTCCCAGCACGAACCCGATGATCCAAAGCGTCTCGGGAATGACGAAGAAGAACAGCACCTGGCCGAACTTCTCCGGTTTCTCGGCGATGATGCCCATGCCGGCCGCTCCGATTCCCGACTGGGCCATGCCGGTCCCGATCAGCCCTCCCGCGATGGCGATGCCGGCCGCGAGGACTTCGTAGGCTTGTACCGTGTCACTGACCATAGAGGGACCCGGGCGGCCGAGCAAGGTCGGGTATATAACCCGGAACCCACGGAGGCGGGCCCGATTCACCGGCGAGGATTCTACGATTTGGCGGCGGGGGTCGAGCTGGGGTCCGGAGCGGGCGACGACCGCGTCTTCTCCGGGGTCCGGGACCGCGCTTTCGCCCGGACCTTCTGGAACAGCGCGATCGAGGCGAGCCAGACGATCCACCCGAACACCCAGGCGGTGAGACAGACGGGACAGAGCGCCTGGATTTCGACGAGCTCCACGTAGAGGAAGTAGATCGAAAAGGCGACCCCGAGCGTCGTGAGGGCGAGCAGGAGCTCGGGCCAGAGGAGGTCGCGCCGTCGGCGCTCGGCGATCGCCGCCACGAGGATGACCAGAACGAACCCCCCGATCCCGATGAACGAATCCGGGATTCCGAGGACCGTGGTCTTCCCGCTGTTCGCGACCGCGCCGCAGGAGACGTACGAGTTCACGGTACAGTACTTCTGGAGCGAGGACTGAACGGTCTCGAGGTAGGTGTAGATCGAGACGATGAGGCCGAGCCCGGCCCCGAGGTAGATCACCGACCGGATGTCCCGCGTGCGCATTCGACCTCTATTCCTCGGGGCTCACTTGATTTGAGAGAGGTCGCTCTTGACCGAGACCTGGGTCGAGCCGGTCCAACTCCCGTAGTACGGCTGGCTCGCGAGATTGCTCGGGTTGGCCCCGCACGCCTTGGCTAAGAACGCCATCATCCACCAGGTCTGCCCCTGGACGATCTGCCACGGCGCCCCGGTTTCGGTCGAGACGTTGTACTCGAGGGTGGAGGTCGAGTAGGATTGGACGTCCCCCGGCTGGATGAGCGTGCCCCCGCCGGTGGCGCTGCCGTGGACGAATTGTCCGTTGATCACGACGAAGGGGATCGCACTCCCCGAGTAGGCGGTCACGTACGCTTGCTGGACGCAGTTCGCGGTGGTCGGGAACGTCCCGGTCGAACCGGAGGTGTCCTCGCTCACGACGAAGGTGACGTTGGTCGAAGTGTATTGGGCATTAGCGAGGTTGACCTCGGGAATATTGTCCTCGGCCGAGTACTCGAACGTGACACCGGACCATGTTCCGAATCCGGCGAGCGCCTTCCAGATCGCCCAGCTGCTGGCCGAGCAGTAGGGGCACCAGGTCGCGCCGTAGAAGTAGAGGGTCGGAAGGCCGTTCTCGTGCCACGCCGCCACGTTGAACGAGCTCCACCCCGGAGCCGACTGGGTCGTGCCCGCGGCGGCGGGCGGAAGGATCGGGCAGCCGAACAGGACTCCCCCGAGAGCGATCACGCCGGAGAAGATGAGGCCGAGGACGACTCCGGTGATCACGGTCGAGCGGAAGACCGGCGTCCATCGCTTCTGGTCCGAACGGAAGAGGCCGTAGAGGAGCACGAACGCCGCGACCACGAGCAGGAGAGCGAGATACGGGATCGCCGGGAGCACGAGGCCGACGGGGGAGGGGACGAGGTAGGCGAACGCGAACCAGAGCCCGATGACGGGGACGAGGAGGTAGCCGATCCGCACGAGGGTCCACTTCCGCTCCGCCTTCTCCCGGTCTTCCCGGGTCGGGGGTTTGACCGTGCGCTCCTCCCCGCGGCGGGCCTCCCGGGAGCGTTGCCGGTGGTAGAGACCCCGCAGTGCCCGCCCGGGCTCCCGCACGGAGGCGTCGGGATGGAAACCGACCTTCGGGTCGTCCGCGATCTTGTCCCAGTCCCAGCCCTTCGTGCGGAGTTCCTCGACGCGGTCCCAGTCAACCATCGCCCAACGAACCGACCGACTCCTTTTCCGCTTTTGCCCCGGCCGGTAGGCACGGGACGTGGCCCCGCTCGCCCGTCGACCTTTTACTCGGGACGAGGTGCGGATGGCCGATGCGTCTCACCTTCCTCGGCACCGCCGGCTCCTGGCCGACCAAGGAGCGGTCGGCGAGCGCCATCGCCCTCGACATGGAGAATGAGCTCCTCCTGCTCGACTGTGGGGAAGGGACCCAGCGGCAGTTCTTCCAGTCGTCCGCCTCGTTCATGCGGGTGCGTCGCGTGTTCGTGACCCACTTCCACGGGGACCATTTCCTCGGCCTTCCGGGGCTGATTCAGAGCATGTGCCTCAACCACCGGACCGAACCGCTCGACATCTACGGCCCCCCGGACGCCGAGGAGATGGTCGGCCGAGCCCTCCGTATGGGGTACTTCACGCTCCGGTTCCCCGTCACTGTCCACCCGCTCACCCCCGGGCAGACAGTCGAGCTCGAGGGGTACACCGTGAAAACGTCGACCGCCATCCATCCGGTTCCTTCGCTCGCGTACCGGATCGAGGAGGGGCCGAAGCGGGGTCGGTTCGACGGCGACAAGGCCCGGTCGCTCGGCATCCGGGGCCGCGACTTCGCGAAGCTCGAGGCGGGGCAGCCCGTGCACGTCGGCTCCACCATCGTGCACCCTTCGGATGTGATGGGGCCGGCCCGACCCGGTCGCACGGTCGTCTACTCGGGCGACACCGCTCCATCCGAGGACGTCCGTCGTCTCGCCCACCGCGCGACCGTCCTGATCCACGAGGCGACCGTCGCGCAGGAGCTCGAGGCCGAGGCGAACGAGTGGGGCCATTCCTCGGCGCGCCAGGCAGCCGAGCTCGCGAACGCCGCCGAGGTCGCGACGCTGTTCCTCACACATTTCTCTGCACGGTACAAAGAGCTCGAGCCGCTCGAGTCCGAGGCCCGCATCCTCTTCCCGGGCTCCCGAGCGGCCCGGGACCTCGCCGACCACCTCATCCATCAGCCATGATCCGCGCCGACCTCATCGTCACCGAAATCGGCGAGCTCGCGACCCTCGCCGGCGGGCCCGTGCCCCGGGTCGGTGCCGCCGCCGGGGAGCTCTCTCTCCTAGCCGAGGCCGCAGTGGCAGTCGCCGACGGGCGGTTCGTCTGGGTCGGGCGGGACCGCTCCCTCGCCCGAAACGTTCGCCTGAGGACCGGGGGCCGCCGTTTCTCGGCGGAGGGGGGCGTCGCGGTGCCGGGGTTCGTCGACGCCCACACCCACGCGCTCTTCGCCGGCGACCGCGCCTTCGAGCTCCCGCTCAAGGTCCGTGGCGCCGGATACGCCGAGATCGCCCGGGCCGGCGGCGGGATCTACTCGACCGTCCGGGCCACCCGGCGCGCCTCGGACGCGGAGCTCGTCGCGCAGACGGCCTCTCGCCTCGCTCGAATGGGAAGTTGGGGGAGCACTTCGGTCGAGGTGAAGAGCGGGTACGCCCTCACCCCCGAAGGGGAGATCCGGCTCCTCCGGCTCGTCCCCCGGCTCGCCGCGCGCACCGGCTTGAGACTGGTCCCGACCTTCCTCGGCGCCCACGCCGTGGCCCGGGAGTACCGGTCGCGACCGGACGCGTACGTGGACGCCCTCATCCGCCGGGCGTTGCCCCGGATCGCGGAAGGCGGGCTCGCCCGCTTCTGCGACGTCTTCTGCGAACCCGGTTTCTTCTCGGTCCGTCAGTCCGAGCGGCTGTTGCGCGCCGCGCTCGCGCTCGGGCTCGGGGTCAAGATCCACGCCGAGGAGTTCGTCCTTTCCGGCGGAGCGCGTCTCGCCGCACGGCTCCGAGCGACTTCGGCGGACCACCTTCTCGCCGCGCGCGCCGACGACCGAGCCGCGCTCGCCCGGAGCGGGGTCACGGCCGTGTTGCTCCCGATC
>Ga0187815_10000862_pt1 | contig 14513 bp, 12 predicted proteins | sample NC_S_5_FD_132962 | JGI IMG/M metagenome (GOLD analysis project Ga0187815, IMG submission 132962) | Wetland sediment microbial communities from Neuse River Estuary, North Carolina, USA - ASW-S_5 | ecosystem: Environmental > Aquatic > Freshwater > Wetlands > Sediment | place: USA: North Carolina...
ACCCGCTGGTTGCGGACCTTCACCTTGACGAGCTTCGAGATGTTCTCGCCCTCGGTGAGGATCACGTTGTCGACCCAGCCGGATTCGCCGAAACGGACCGTGACGCTCGTCTCGCGCCGCTTCTGGGGCGTGAGGAGGTCGGTCTTCTCCTCGAGGAAGCGGGGCGGGCTCGTCTTGCCGACGAGGACGTCGCCTTCGGTGACCTCGAGCTCGGGGAAGATGAGACCATCCTCGCCGAGGTTGCGGTAGGCGGTGTCGACCCGGGCGCCCGCGACGTCCGGGCGGGGGATCTCAAAGCGGTCTTCCTGACCGCCGGGGTACTTCCGCTCCTCCCCGCGGTACGTCCGGAAGAACGACGAGCGGCCGAGGCCCCGGTCGATCGCCCCCTTCGAGAAGACGAGGGCGTCTTGCATGTTGTACCCCTCGTAGGAGAGGACGGCGACCACGAAGTTCTGGCCCGCCGGCCGCTCGGTGAAGTGGACGTAGCGCATTGTCTGCGTCCTCAGGAGCGGCGCCTGAGGGTAGTGGAGGAGGTGGCCCCGGGTGTCCGGCCTCCGCCGGTAGTTGACCGACTCGACGCCGAGCGCCTGCTTCGCCATGCCCGAGCCCATCGTGTTGCGCGGCGCGCTGTTGTGCTCGGGGTACGGAATGAGCCCCGTGCAGACGCCGAGCATCAGGTTCGGGTCGATCTCGAGGTGCGTGTTCCGCTCGCTGAGCAGGCTCGGGGTCGGGAACGTGCCGTGGCAGAAGCCGCACTCGATCAACGCCTGGTCGCCCTTGTCGCCCATCGACGTCCATCGGATGTCGGAGCGGCTGAGCGCCTTCTCGCACTTTGGGCAGCGGTCCGGGGAGATGAACGGGTCGACGGCGATCAGCGCGTCTTCCTCTTCCTCCGCGTCCGCCCACTCGATCTTCCCCTGGCGGACGAGGTCCGAGAACGAGAGGGTGCCGCGGGTGAGCTCGTCGAGGTCGCTCCGCGAGACGCGCGGAACTCCGTTCTTGCAAACGATGAGCGGACGGCGGAGGCGACCCCCGTCGCAGTGGACGATCACCTCGTTCATCTCGTCGTCGTAGCGGACGTTGATCTCGTAGGTCTTGTCGCCGAGCGTCGGCGAGAGCGTCCCCGTGCGCCGCCGCTCCCGGATCTCGCGGACGAGCTCGAGCGGCTGGGAGTGAAGGCCGACCAGGTTCCCGTTCACGTAGACCCGCGCCGCGCGCTTTCCGCGCGGGGCGGCCGCCTCCTGGAACACCTCGGGACCGATCTCGCGCGTGTTGAGGTCGCGGAGGATCAGGGTGACCTCCTCCTCATCCGCTCCCTCGCTCACGTCGACGCACAGCGCGTAGTTCTTGACGAGGCCGCAGTTCTGCCCTTCGGGCGTCTCGTTCGGGCAGAGACGTCCCCACTGGGTCGGGTGGAGGTCGCGGGCCTCGAAGTGGGGCTGGCTCCGCGTGAGCGGGCTCGTGACGCGCCGGAGGTGGCTGATCGTCGACATGTGGCTCGTCCGGTCGAGCACCTGGCTCACCCCGGCGCGGCCGCCGACCCAGTTGCCGGTCGCGAGCGCGTGGACGAGTCGCTGCGTGAGAAGGTCCGGACGGATCGCGCTTGCGATCCGAAGGTCCTTCTTCCGAGCGAACGACCGTTCGAGCTGGTACTTGAGGTCCTTCAGGAGCAGCGAGAACGCGACCCGGAAGAGGTCCTCCATGAGGTCGCCCGCGAGCTTGAGTCGCTTGTTCGCGTAGTGGTCCTTGTCGTCCTCGCCCCGGACCTTGAGGTGGAGTTCGAGCACGGTCCTCGCCATCCGCGCGAGATAGAGCGCCTTCTTCAGACGGTCCGCCTTCGTGTCGCCGAGGTGGGGGAGGAGCGAGCGGTCGAGGATCCCGTCGACCTTCCGCTGGCGGTACTCCTTCGCCTGGCCGGTCGCGAACTTCTTCTCGAGGAAGATCAGCGCGTCCTCGGTCGAGAGGACCCCCTCGGGGGGATAGAGCTTCTTCGAGACGCACTCCTCGAGGTTGACGTTCAGAAGGTGCTTCATCGTCTGGACGAACGGTTCGTCCAGCGGGAGGAGCTCGCCGAGGACGGCTTGGAAGATCTCCTCGTCGTTCTTCATCCCGAGCGCCTTCATCAGGATCACGAGCGGGATCTGGCCGCTCGCCGTCGGGACGGAGACCTGGAGGACCCCGTCCTTCTTCTTCTCCACCACCGTGAGCGACCGGTAGCCGCCCCGCTGGCTGAACACCTTCGCGCTCTCGATCGGGGTCCCGTAGCGCTCGTTGTACTCGGCGAAGATCCGGTTCGGCGCGAGGTCCTCGAGCGAGATGATGACGCGTTCCGTGCCGCCAATGATGCAGTACCCACCGGGGTCGAGCGGGTCTTCGCCGTACTCGACGAGCTTCGCTCGGTACTCGTCGTCCGAGAGCCAGATCTGGTCGTCCTCGGAGATCTTGTACCGGTTCAGGTTGCACGGACGGCTCTTGACCATGATCGGGAGGTCGCCGATATGCACGTCCTCGGGCGCGCGCTCGACGCCGTTCTCCACGACGGTGACCTTGAGGTAGATCGGAGCCTGGTACGTGAGGTTCCGCAGGCGCGCCTCCATCGGCGTCAGGGTCGGCTTCGAGCCGACCGGCTCCTTCACGAACGGGGCCCCGATGAAGATCGTCGGCTCCGCGGAGGGGTTGACGTTGCCGCGGGCGTCGCGCCGGCGGCCGACGCGCACGTAGATCGAGCTCTTCGTCTTCTGGACGTCGAGGCGAATGACGCCGCGTTCGGTGGAGTCCTCGCTCACCCGCGCGTCGTCCACGATCCGCTGCATCCGCGAGTTCGGGTTGTCCTTCGTCGGCAGGAAGTCGTTGAAGCTCGCGAGATGGTGGTTCACAATCGAGCGTTCCCGGAAGAACGCGTCCACGATTTCTCGCATGGATTCTTGACTAGTCCCCTCCCAAGGACGGGACGATGAGCCGATAGGCGACCGCGTCCCCGGCGGTCGCGCTCGGGCGGTGGATGCAGACGAGCCGCCCGACGAGGTTCTCGCCGCGCTCCCGGAGTCCATCGTACCTCGGGTCGGTCTTGAGACCCGGGTCGGTGACGAGGATCTTCGGAAGGCGCTCGGGCGAAGCCCCGAGAGTTTCGAGGACCTTCCGGGAGTCCTCCTCGCTCAGAATCTCATGGGGAGGTGCGAGGTGGTGGGCGACGAACGGCCGGGGGGCCGGGGGGGCCGGCTTGGCAGCGGCGGGGCGGGCTCGCGAGCGACGGACCGTGCTGGGGGTCATGGGGTGCTCCGAGGAGTGGGACGGGCCCGGGGGGACGTCCGGAGCGACCTCGCGGTGAGCGCGAGGAAGCTCGTTCGAACCCCCGACCACCTGGTTAAAAGCCAGATGCTCTTTGTAGGGCCGCCCGGCGGGCCGGACGACCAACCTAACTGAGCTACGGGCCCGTTTCCGCTCCGAGAGAATGGGACCCGGGGGCCGTATTTGACGGTATGCCTGACGGGAATCACTGAAGGCTCTCCAAGCTCGAGATGATCGACCAGATGGCGGTGCGTCCGTGGGTCGGAAGGTTCGGGTCGTTCGCGAGGTCGTCGAGGACGTAGACGGCGCTCGCGATCCTCATGTCGAGGGCGGCGCGGGGCTTCGAGAGGGCGTCCTTCGCCGCCTGAGCTCCACGGCGAACGTTCCTCGGTACGAGGCCGTCGTCGGCGAGCTGGGTGAGCGCGTCCATCACTTGGGCGAGCCCCGGAAGTCCGGCCTCGTGGGGGACGGGGGTCGCCTCGGTGGCGCCCAGGGCCGATGGGGACGGAGCGGTAGTCGGTGCCGTCATGGGTTGTGGGCCTCGCCCCCCTCCTTGTAGGCGGTGACGACGAGCAGTGTCTTCGTCTCGCGGATCCCCCGGACCGCCGGGAGCCGGTGCAGGACGAACTCCTTCAGCTCGTCGTACTGGGCAAACCGCGCCTTGAGAAAGATGTCGGTGTCCCCGGTCACCAAGAAGTCGTCCTCCACCTCGGGGAACTTCGCGACCTCGCTCGCGACGTTGTCCGCCTCGGCGGTCTCGACCTTGAGGGCGATGAGCGCGACGACGTGCTCGCTCCCCCAGACCTTCGTGTAGGCGCTTTCGACGGCTCGGCTCACAGGCGCTTTGGCCGCCACCGGTTTCTCCATGTACCTTCCCTCTAGGATGCGTCGACTCCGTGGTGAAACGCGAATGCCCGATCCCCGAGTACGTCGCTACGCCACCGGGGCGGACTCGAACTCCTCTTGGAGGTCGTTGATGACCTGGTCGATCACGGCACCGGCCGAGCCGCCGCGGTACTCGCGGATGCCCCCCGCTTCGCTCGACACGCGGGCGATGACGTCGACCGGCCCGCGCAGGAACTCAACGCTGCAGATGAACTCCTCCACGACGGCCGGCCCCCCACCAAGCCGGCCGCCCGAAAAAGCCCCCCTATATAGGCTTTTTCAAATGCTCGGAACCCCGGGAACGTTCCGGCAATACGTGACCTATGCGAAACGCGGCACCCGGGCGTATCGTTATCTCTCCCGTTCGATACGAGCGGTCGGGGGGTCAAGACGACGGGCGCGCCGACCGTACGCATCGAGGTTCGGGTCGAGCTCAAGCCGGGCGTGATGGATGCGGAGGCCGAGAGCATCGAGAAGTCCCTGGGGCTTCTTGGGATCCCGTCGGTTCGCCACGTGACCACCGCCCGGATCTACGACCTCGAGTTCGCCAACGTCCCCGAGGCGGAGGCCCGGCGGCTCGCGGACCGCGCGGTCGAGCGCCTGCTCGCGAATCCGGTGATCCACCGAGTGTCGGTGCGACCGCTGTCGGCCTAGGCACGAAGCGGCATGACCGACTGGGCGCGCGGAGTCACCACCGTTCCGATGCGCCGCGCCTCCGCGACGGCGCTCGCCGAAGTCTCGGACGCCCGAGGGCTCGGTCTCGGCCGGGCCGAGCTTCTGCGGCTGCGGGAGTACTACCGCCGGGAGGGTCGAGAACCTACCGACGTGGAGCTCGCGGGGATCGCTCAAAGCTGGAGCGAGCACTGCAGCTACAAGAGTTCCCGACCGTTCCTGAAGCGGGCGTTCTCGACGCTGCGTCCCCGGCCGAAGGTCCTGGGGACCGGCGACGCCGGCGTCCTCCGGTTCGAGGACGGGTACGCCTACGCCATCCGCATCGAATCCCACAACCACCCGTCGGCCGTGGAACCCTACGGAGGCGCTGCTACCGGGATCGGAGGGATCCTCCGGGATGTGCTGGCCGTCGGCGGCAAACCAATCGCCCTCAGCGACCCGCTCTTCTTCGGGCCGCTCGAGCGGGGGCCGGAGGAGCTTCCCGCGGGCGTGAAAAGCCCCCGCTACCTGGCCGAGGGAGTCATCGCGGGCATCCGGGACTATGGGAACCGGGTCGGCGTGCCGACCGTCTCGGGGTGCGTCTACTTCGATCCGGCGTACATCGTGAACCCGCTCGTGAACGTGGGATGCGTCGGGTTCCTGCCTCGCGGACGCCTGACGCCGAACCGCGCCTACGCGGCGGGCGACCGCCTCGTCTTGGTCGGTGGGCTCACCGGCCGCGATGGGATCGGCGGAGTGGCGTTCGCTTCGAAGGAGCTCACCGACCGCAGCGAATCCGAATCCCGGGGGGCCGTGCAGCTCGGCAACCCGATCATGAAGGAGCCGCTCATCCACGCCTGCCTCGAGTCGTACGACCGAGGTCTCGTTCGGGGCCAGAAGGACCTCGGCGGCGGCGGCCTCGCCACCGCCTCCGGGGAACTCGTGAACTCGGGCGGCTTCGGCTCGCTCATCGACCTCTCGCTCGTTCCGTTGCGCGAGGAGGGTCTGCTTCCTTGGGAGGTGTGGATCTCCGAGTCCCAGGAGCGCATGATCCTCGACGTCGCGCCGAAGGACGTCCCGGAGCTCCTCGCGATCTTCCGTCGGCACGACGTGCCCGCGACCAACATCGGCGAGGTCGTTCCGGGGCCCTACGAGACCCTCCTGTGGAAGGGGGAGCCGGCCGCCCGTCTCAAGGTCGGGTTCCGGGTCGACCCGCCCGTGATCCATCGTCCGACGCGAGCGCGACCGCGTCGAGCGGCCCGGTCCCCGGACCTCGCGAACGAGGTTCCCGCCGACCTCTTCACCGACCTCCTCGCCGCCCCCGACTCCGTCTCGCGCGAGTCGGTGCTCCGGGTCTACGACCATGAGGTCCAAGGCCGTCTCGTCGTGAAGCCGCTCCACGGTCGTGTCACTTCGCCGACGCATGGCGATGCCGCGGTCCTGCAGCCACGCCCCTCGAGCCGGCGGGGGCTCGCGATCGCCACGTCGACGCAGCCGTGGGCCTGTTCGGAGGACCCCGAGGCGGGAGGGGTCATGGTCGTCGAAGAAGCCGCTCGCAACCTCTACTCGGTCGGCGCCCGGCCGGACGCCTTCACGAACTGCCTCAACTTCGGGAATCCGGAAGACCCGCACGTCCTCGCCGACTTCGCCTCGGTGACCCGGGGCCTCGGCCGGGCGGCGCGGGCGCTCGGATTCGCCGTCCCGTCGGGGAACGTCAGCTTCTACAATGGGGGTCTCGGAGCCGAGATCCCGCCGACGCCCGTGCTGCTCGCCACCGGGATCGTGGACAATATCGACCACGCCACCACGAGCGACCTCAAGGACGAGGGGGACCTCCTCTACATGGTCGGCCGCGCAGCGCCCGAACTCGGTGGTTCGCTGTGGGCCCGGCGTCACGGTCGCGCCGGATTTGCGCTCCCGAAGACTGACCCGGCCGGGCTTCTGCGCACCGGGGAGCGGTTGCTCTCGGCCGGTCGCCGTGGGCTCCTCCGCGCGGTGCACGACGTTTCCGACGGGGGCCTCGCGGTCACGCTCGGCGAGATGGCGTTCGGAGGAGGGCTCGGGTTCGATGTCGACCTCGAGGCGGTCGGCCTTTCGACCGCGTCCCTAGCTCTCGCGGCGGAAGGGGCGAGCCGGTTCGTGGTCGAAGTGCGAGCGGCGGACCAGCGCCGGTTCGAGCGCGCGTTCGTCGGGCTCCGCGCCACCCCTCTCGGTACGGTCTCGGCGCGTGACGCGAGGCTCCGCTGGGGCGACCGTCCGCTCGCCACGGTCCCGCTACTCCCGCTCTACGAACGGTGGCGGAACGGACTCGGAATCCCCTGACACTCGAGCGCGATGACGGTCACGGCCCTGGTTTCGGGTGGCAAGGACTCGATATACTCTGCGTACCTCGCGGACACCCAGGGCTGGCCGGTCGACGAGCTCGTGACGATCGTCCCGGAGGACCCGGACGCGATGATGTTCCATACGCCGAACCTCGACCTCGTGGCGCTGCAGGCTCGTGCCTGGGGGAAGGCGCATCGCCTCGTGCCCGTTCGGGGCACCGGTGAAGGGCCAGAGCTCGCGGCCCTCCGAGAGGCGATCGTCGGGCGACCGGGACCCGTCGTGGCCGGGGCCATTCAGTCTTCCTACCAGTGGGCGCGTCTCCTGAGGGTCGCCGATGGAGCGCGCCGTCGCGTGTACACACCGCTCTGGAGGAAGGACCCGGGGCGGGTGGTCCGGGAGGAGATTGCCGCTGGCCTCGACATCCGTCTCGTTCATCTGGCCGCGGAGCCGCTGACCCCGGAACTGCTCGGCCGTCGGCTCGACCTCCCTCTCGTGGAGGAACTCGAACGTCGTAGCCAGAGCGTCCGACCCGTCAACGTGGCGGGCGAGGGCGGCGAGTTCGAAACCCTCGTCGTCGATGCCCCGTTCTTTGCTCAGCGGATCGAGCTCGGGGCCGTGGAGGCGACGACGACGGGAGCGACGGCCCACCTCAAGGTGGTGGAGGCGCGCTTGGTCCCGAAGGCTCGTTCGGTACCCCCCGAGCGAGGTCCCGCATGACCGCCCCCCGGGCGGGCGGTCCCCGCGTCCCGGCAGCCGTTCGAAGCCGCGTCGAGGCGGCCCGCGCGGCGCTCGGGGATCGCAGGGCGGCCGTTCGGTACGACTGGCTCCAGCGATTGACCGGGGCGTCCTGGGAGCGGATTTCGGATGTCCTCGCCGAAGCCCACGAGCTCGTCCCGTTCGAGGAGAGAATCCGCGGTACCCACCGGGCGGCGGGTCGGTTGATCTACGCTCAGTTCCGGGCTCCGTTCGAACTGTACGCCTTCGTCCGCCTCACGGAGCCCGTGCACATCATCGAGACCGGAGTGAGCAGCGGCGTCTCCACGGCCCACTTCCTTCTCGGGGTCCGGAAGAACCGGCGAGGGACCGTGCACTCGATCGACCTTCCCCTCCCCCAGCGCGCGGAGAGACTCGCGGCACGAGAGTCCCAGGTGGCGATCCCGCCGGGACGCGCGAGCGGATGGGCGATTCCAGAGGAGCTGCGCGCCGGTTGGGACCTGCGTGTCGGGCCGAGCGAGCGACTGCTTCCGGCGCTCGTCGAGGAGCTCCCCTCCGTCGGGCTGTTCCTCCACGATAGCCTCCATACCCCGGGGCATCTCACGTTCGAGCTCACCACGATCCGGCCGAAGCTCGTCCCCGGTGCGGTGGTGCTCGCCGACAATACGGTCTGGACCGGCGCAGCGTTCCCGAAGTTTGCCCGCACGATCGGGGTGCCCGTGCGTCGTCGCGGGCGGAGCGACCTCGTCGGGCTCCGCATGCCGGTGAGCGGGCCGGGCGGGTAGCGAACTCCGCCGCTCCCTCGGACCTTATAGCACTCCCCGTTCTCCCGGGCGCGGATGTCCGCGAGCCGCCCCATCCGTCCCCCGGCCCATGGGGGCGAGGAGGAGAGTTCGGGCGACCCCGTTCGAGAGCGGGCCCGTCGCTGGGAAGAGGAGGTGCTCAACCCGGCGCTCGCGAAGAGCCCCGAGCGGAAAGACCAGTTCACCACCCTCGGGGGGATCCCCATCGAACGGCTCTACACGCCCCGTTCGTGGAAAGGCTCGTTCGACCGGATCGGCTATCCGGGGCAGCCTCCGTTCACGCGCGGGGTCCACCCGACGATGTACCGCGGGCGACTCTGGTCGATGCGGATGTTCTCGGGGTTCGGCACGCCCGAGGACACGAACCGACGGTTCCGTTATCTTCTGAAGCACGGCGAGACCGGCCTCTCGGTCGCCTTCGACGACCCGACGCTGTACGGGATCGACGCGGACGACCCCGAGGCGCTCGGCGAGGTCGGGAAGTGCGGAGTGAACGTGAGCTCGCTCGCCGACATGCGTCGGTTGCTCGCGGGGATCCCTCTCGGCGACGTGACGACGAGCATGACGATCAACGCCCCGGCGAACATTGTCTGGGGGATGTACCTGCTCGCCGGGACGGCGACTCGGGTCCCGTTCTCCCGGCTCGGCGGGACGATCCAGAACGACATCCTGAAGGAGTACATCGCCCAGAAGGAGTTCCTCTACCCGCCGCGTCATGCGCTCCGGCTGGTGACCGACACGATCGAGTTCGGCACCCGGTCGACCCCGCGGTGGAACCCCGTGTCGATCTCGGGGTACCACATCCGGGAAGCGGGCTCGACCGCCGTCCAGGAGCTCGCGTTCACCCTCGCCGACGGGCGGACCTACGTCGCGGAGGCGAAGAAACGGGGACTCGACGTCGACGAGTTCGCCCCCCGGCTCTCGTTCTTCTTCAACTCGCACAACGACTTCTTCGAGGAGATCGCGAAGTTCCGGGCCGCTCGTCGGATCTGGGCCGACCTGATGCGCAACGAATTCGGCGCGAAGTCGGAACGGTCGATGTGGATGCGCTTCCACACCCAGACCGCCGGCTGCTCCTGCACCGCCCAGCAGCCCGAGCTCAACATCGTGAGGACCACGGTCCAGGCGCTCGCCGGTGTCCTCGGAGGGACCCAGTCGCTCCACACGAACTCCTACGACGAGGCGATCCAGCTCCCGAGCGAGGACGCGGTCCGTATCGCGCTCCGGACCCAACAGATCCTGGCCCACGAGTCGGGCGTAACCGAGTCGGTCGACCCGTTCGCGGGGAGCTACTACGTCGAGTGGCTCACCGACACGATGGAGGAGGAGGCTCGCCGCTACTTCGACCGGATCGATGCGCTCGGCGGGGTCGTGGCGGGGATCGAGCGAGGGTTCTTCCAGCGCGAGATCCAAGAAGCGTCGTTCCGCTACCAGCGGTCGGTCGAGACCGGGACGGAGAAGGTCGTCGGCGTGAACGCCTACACGGTCGACGCGCCGATCAAGGTCCCCCGGCTCAAGATCTCGGAGGAGGCGCGGCGCGCCCAGGCCCGACGGCTTCGCGCGTTGCGGGCGAAACGCGATTCCTCCCGCCACTCGGCGGCGCTGGACCGGCTCAAGAAGGTCGCTGCTACCGAGGAGAAGAACACGATGCCCGCGGTGCTCGAAGCCCTTCAGGCGGAGGCGACCCTCGGCGAGATCGTGCACGCCTTCCAAGAGGTGTTCGGGTCGTACCGCGAGCGCTCGATGTACTAGCCCCGAGGCTACTAGGCGGACCGGGGAGAGCGGGGAACGAACGGGTCGTTGGGACGGGGACGACGTGGCGCACGAGGAGTACCGGGAAGCGCTCGAGGGGCTGTTCCAGCGGCGGCGCTTCGGGATCCGCCCCGGCCTCGAGACGGTCCAAGCGCTACTCGAGGGTCTCGGCCATCCCGAGCGAAAATTCCCCGCGGTCCACGTGACGGGTAGCAAAGGGAAGGGTTCGACGGCGGTGATGGCCCAGTCGATCCTGTCCGCCCACGGGCTCCGTACCGGGCTCTTCACGTCGCCGCATCTCGTGACGTATCGAGAGCGGGCGCGCGTCGATGGCCGGACGATCTCCCGCTCCGCCGTCGTCGAGGGGCTCCGTCGCGTCGAGGCCGTGGCCCGAGACGCCGCAGGGACCGGACGAATCGACCGTGACCCGACGTTCTTTGAGGTCACGACCGCGCTCGCATTCGACTGGTTCGCCCGGGAACGGGTCGACGCCGCCGTCGTGGAGGTCGGGATCGGCGGCCGCCTCGACTCGACCAATGTGCTCGACTCCCGGGTCGGCGTGATCACCACGATCGAGCTCGAGCACACCGAGCTCCTCGGACCGGACCTTGGTTCGATCGCTCAGGAGAAGTCCGGGGTCTTCCATTCGGGCATGACCGGGGTCGTCGGGGAACTACCGGCCCAGGCCAGGTCGGTCGTGGAGGCGACCGCAACTCGTGTCGGGGTCCCGCTCTGGCACCTTGAGAAGGAGTTCCGGGTCGAGGACCGAACCCTCTCCGCGGAGGGCCAGAGGTTCTCCGTGCGACTCCCCGGTCGAACCTTTCCGGACCTCTTCATTCCCCTGCTCGGGCGGTTCCAACCGACCAACGCCGCGCTCGCCGTGGCCGCGGCCGAGCGGTTCAGCGAGGCGACCGGCCGGACCCTCGTCGCCGAGACGGTCGCCGAGGGGCTCGCCCACGTCCACTGGCCCGGCCGTCTCGAGAGGGTCGCGAAGCGCCCGGAGTTGTTCTACGACGTCGCCCACACTCCCGAGAGCGTCCGGGCGGTAGTGCAGAGCCTCGCCGAGATCTCCCCGCTCGCCGACCCCCGGGAGAGCGCGATCGTCTTTGGCTGCCTTCGGGAGAAGGATGCGAGTCGGATGCTCGACGCGCTTTCCCCCCTGGCGCAGACGATTGTCGTGGTGCCGATCCGGTCGGACCGGGGCACCCCGCCCTCGGTCCTCCGGGTCGCCGCGGCCGGACGATTCCCGAGGATCGTCGAGGCCCGTTCCGCGAAGGAGGGGCTCTCGGTGGCGCGGGCTGCCACCGGCCCGGAGGGGTTCACCCTCGCGGTCGGGAGCGACTACCTCATCGGCGAACTTCTTCGCGCCGAGGAGGAGAACGACGAACCCGACCTGTCGGACCCGGGCGTTTCGACCCCCGTGACGGGGAGGGCGGGAGCGGCGGCGCCCCGGAGATCCCCGTGAAGACGCGGACGGGCACGGCCGCCGCGTTCGACTGGGAGCGGCTCCTCGACCAGCTGAGCGAGCTCTACGGGACCGGGGATTGGCGCCGACCGTACCTGCGCGACCATGCGGAGAACCCGTTCCAGGTCCTGATCGGAACGATCCTCTCCCAGCGTACGCGGGATGCGAACACCGACTTCGCGAGCGCGCGTCTCTTCGCCCGATTCCCGGACGCCCGCTCGCTCTCCCGCGCCCAGCGAAGCGAAGTGGAGTCGCTGATCCGGGCGACCGGCTTCTACCGCGTGAAGGCGCGGGTCCTCCTCGCCGTCGCGAAGGAGGTCCTGAACCGGTTCGGGGGGACCGTGCCCCGCGACTTCGAGGAGCTCGTCTCGTTACCGGGGGTCGGCCCGAAGACCGCGAACTGCGTCCTTGTCTTCGGGTACGGCATCCCCGCGATCCCGGTCGACACCCACGTGCATCGGATCGCGAACCGTCTCGGCGTCGTCCGGACCAAGAGCCCGGAGGAGACCGAGGCGGCGCTCCGCGAGCGCGTCGACAAGCGCTTCTGGATCCCGGTGAACCCGCTCCTCGTCCAGCACGGACAGAATCTCTGCCGTCCGAACCGCCCCCGATGCCCGGAGTGCCCTATCGCCGACCAGTGCGCGACCGGTGTTGCCCTCAGGGAGGGGCGGGACCCGCCGCGGCCGGAGGATCGCCCGCGACCGCGGGCGTCGGGGGCAGAAGGACGAGGGCGACGAGCGTCACGACCATCATCCCGGCGAGGGCCTCCCACGCGACCGAGTACGAGTAGGTCGCGACGATCTCCCCAAAGAGCGGCGACACGGCCGCGCCACCGGCGAGCTGGATCGCGTTGAGAAGGCCGATCGCGAGCGGGATCTCCGCGGTCGGCACTTCCCGCCAGAAGAGGGGAACGACGTACATCACCGCGTACACGATCCCGTAGGAGAACGCGAAGATCGTCCCGATCGCGATCGCGGCCGCGATTCCCGCCCACGGGAGGGCGAGGAGCACGACCGCGGCCGCGAGCGTGGCGACGATGAACTGCGTCCGGTGGTTGCGGTAGCGCTCCGCGAGCCGGCCGCCGATCGGCCCTCCCGCCACGCTCGGAAGGATGAACATCATCCCGACGACGCCGGCGAGAGCGATCGACCAGCCCTGGACCGTCTCGCCCCACGGGACCACGAAGTTGCCCGTCGCGAACGTCGCCCCTTCCAGCCCGATGAACGCGATGCCGACCGCCCACACGCCGCGGTAGGCCAGCGCTGCGGGGATCGACGGACCCCGCGGCCGGGGCCCTTTGGGCGCCGCTCCCGCGGCCGGTGGGACGAGCGCGATGCTGAAGAGGGTCGGGACGCCGAGGATCACGCCTCCGACCACGAGGGCCAGCTGCCAGCCGAGGACCGGAATGAGGAGGGACGAGCCGACGATGCCGAGGGCAGCCCCGAGGCTGAACGCCGAGCTGAACGTCCCGACGGGGATCCCCTGGCGGCCGGGCGGGTAGAGGCTGGCGACCAGGCCGATCGCGGGGGAGAAGAACAGCGCCGCGCCGACGCCCGCGACGAGGCGCAGGCTAACGAGCGCCCAGAACGACGGGGCCGCTCCGCACGCCGCGCTGCCGACGGCGAGAATCGCGACCCCGGCGATGGAGACGGAGCGTGCGCCGTACCGCCGGGAGAGCAGACCGGCCGGTACTTGGAGGAGCCCAGCACCGAGGAGGAAGGCGGCGACCAGGATCCCCCAATCGGCCGGGCCGACCCCGTAGGTCGTCCCGATCGGCCGGAGCGCCGGCCCGATGTCGAGCCAGTTGTAGGCATAGCCGATCCGCAGGGCGATGAGCGCCGCCGTGGCCCGCGCCGCGGCCCGTGGCGCTAGCGGGACCCCGCCACCGCTCCCGGCCACCGTCTCGACCACCTTCGCTCCCGAGGGTTGGCCCCCAGGGAACGTTCTGCCGCGGCTGAGCTAACCAAACGTTTAAGCATCGGCGTCCGTGCGCGCGCCGTCATGGATTCGGCGGAGTACGACCTCTCGTTCTTCCACCGAGGGGGTTATCATCGGCGGACGTGCGTCGTCTGCGGACACGCATTCTGGACCCTCGGCGATTTCGACCGGTGCCAGGAGGCGCCGTGTCGGGACTACGGGTTCATCGGCCACCCGATCCTCGCGCGCCCGTACGATGTGCGGGGAATGCGCGAGACGTACCTATCGTTCTTCGAGAAGCGGGGGCATACCCGCATCCGGCGCTACCCGACGATCGCCCGGTGGCGGAACGACGTCTTCTTCACGCAGGCGTCGATCTACGACTTCCAGCCGTGGGTCACGAACGGGACGATCCCGCCGCCCGCGAACCCCCTCGTGATCAGCCAGCCGTCGCTGAGGTTCATCGACCTCGAGGAGGTCGGCCGCAGCGGGCGTCACTTCACGCTGTTCGAGATGATGGCGCACCACGCGTTCAACCGCCCCGACCATGAGGTGTACTTCAAGGAGCGATGCACCGAGCTGTGCGACGAGCTCCTGACGAGCGAGTTCGGAGTCGACCCGAAGTCGGTCACGTACAAGGAGGAGGTCTGGGAGGGCGGCGGGAACGTCGGCCCGTCCTTGAGCGTGAGCGTCGCGGGACTCGAGCTCGCCAC
>Ga0187815_10000863_pt1 | contig 14498 bp, 9 predicted proteins | sample NC_S_5_FD_132962 | JGI IMG/M metagenome (GOLD analysis project Ga0187815, IMG submission 132962) | Wetland sediment microbial communities from Neuse River Estuary, North Carolina, USA - ASW-S_5 | ecosystem: Environmental > Aquatic > Freshwater > Wetlands > Sediment | place: USA: North Carolina...
CCACAGCTCCACCCAGTACCCCGACCTGCACCACGCCACCGTGGACGGCAAGCCGGCGCTGAGCCTGGTCGACCAGGCCTGGTACGAGAGCGACTTCATCCCCACCGTGCAGCAGCGCGGTGCGACCATCATCAAGGCACGCGGCGCCTCGTCCGCTGCCTCGGCCGCGTCGGCCGCGATCGACCACATGCGCACCTGGGCGCAGGGCACGGCCGCGGGCGACTGGGTGTCGATGGGCATTCCGTCCGACGGCTCCTACGGCATCGCGCCGGGCGTGATCTTCGGCTACCCGGTGACGGTGAAGGACGGCAAGTACGCCATCGTGCAGGGGCTGGAGATCAATGCGTTCTCGCAGGCGCGCATCGACGCTACCGAGAAGGAGCTGCGCGAAGAGCGCGCGGGCGTCGAGCACCTGTTCGCGAAGTAAGCAGGCGCGACGCGCTTGCTTGAAAGGGAAGGGCGGCCTTGGCCGCCCTTCTTCGTTTCGACACGGGGATCGGCCGTGTTGCCAGCACGACGCCTGCGACCATCGTCGCGCTGCGTAAGCGGCGGCGCCGGGGCTAGGCTTGCGGCGAGTCGGCACGGGAGGCGGGCATGGATTACGAATCGTTCTACCGGCAGTCGGTCGAACAGCCTGAGCTGTTCTGGGCCGAGCAGGCGCGGCGCATCCATTGGGAAACGCCGCCACGGCAGATCCTCGACCAGTCGAAGCCGCCGTTCCGCCGCTGGTTCGTGGGCGGCACCACCAACCTTTGCCACAACGCGGTGGACCGGCATCTCGCCGAGCGTGCGGAGCAGTTGGCGCTGGTGGCGGTGTCCAGCGAGACGGGTATCACCCGCGAAATCAGCTACCGCGAGCTGCACCGCGAGGTGAACGCCTGCGCAGCGGTGCTGCAATCGCTGGATGTGGGCCGCGGCGACCGCGTGGTGATCTACCTGCCGAACATCGCCGAGGCGGTGTTCGCGATGCTGGCCTGCGCGCGCATCGGCGCGGTCCATTCGGTGGTGTTCGGGGGCTTCGCGGCGCACAACCTCGCGCTGCGCATCGACGACGCGCAACCGAAGTTGCTGATCTGCGCCGATGCAGGCATGCGCGCGGGCAAGGTGATTCCGTACAAGCCGCTGGTGGATGCGGCCCTGAATGAAACCTCGGCACCGCCGCCCAAGGTGCTGGTGGTGGATCGCGGGCTCGATTCGCAGATGAACCGCGTGCCGGGCCGCGACGTGGATTACGCCGGGCTGCGCGCGCAACACGAGGGCGCCGAGGTGCCGGTGGCGTGGCTGGAGTCGAACGAACCGAGCTATCTGCTCTACACCTCGGGCACCACCGGCAAGCCCAAGGGCGTGCAGCGCGACACCGGCGGCTACGCCGTGGCGATGGCGATGTCGATCCGCACCATCTTCGACATCGCACCGGGACAGGTGATGTTCTCCACGTCCGATGTGGGCTGGGCGGTGGGGCATTCCTACAACGTGTACGGCCCGCTGATCGGCGGTGCCACCTCGCTGCTCTACGAGGGCCTGCCCACTCGGCCCGATCCGGGCGTGTGGTGGCAGCTGTGCGAGAAATACAGCGTGCGCACCATGTTCTCCTCGCCCACCGCGATCCGCGTGTTGAAGAAGCAGGACGCGAGCTGGCTGCACCAGCACGACCTGTCGAAGCTGAAGTGGCTGTTCCTCGCCGGCGAGCCGCTGGACGAGCCCACGTCGCACTGGATCAACGCGGAACTCGGCGTGCCGGTGATCGACAACTACTGGCAGACCGAAACCGGCTGGCCTGCGATCACCCTGATGCCGGGCCTGGACCTGAAACCCGCGAAGCTGGGTTCGCCCGGCCTGCCGGCACCCGGCTACAAGATGAAGGTGATCGACGAGAACAGCGGCCGGGAAGTACCGCCCGGCGCCAAGGGCGTGCTGGTGCTGGAGCCGCCGCTGCCGCCGGGCTGCCTCAGCACGATCTGGCGCGACGACGACCGCTACGTGCACAGCTACTTCAGCCATTTCCGCGAACTGCTGTACAGCTCGCTGGACTGGGCGATCCGCGATGCCGACGGCTACACCTTCATCCTCGGCCGCACCGACGACGTGATCAATGTGGCCGGGCATCGCCTGGGCACGCGCGAGATCGAGGAGTCCGTGGCCGGCCATCCGGCGGTGGCCGAGGCGGCGGTGATCGGTGTGCGCGACGAACTCAAGGGACAGGTGCCGGTGGTGTTCGCCACGCTGAAGCAGGTAGGAGGCGAGAGTGCCGCTGAAGTGGCGCGCGGCATGCAGCAGTGCGTGGTGGACCGGCTCGGCAGCGTGGCGAAGCCGGCGCGGGTGTACCTGGTCAACGCGTTGCCCAAGACGCGCTCGGGCAAGCTGCTGCGCCGTTCGCTGCAGGCGCTGGCCGAGCAGCGCGATCCGGGCGATCTCTCCACGCTGGACGACCCGGCGGCACTGGACGAGATCCGCAAGGCGCTGGAGCGGGGGCCGGAGGCCTGACTTCTGAAACCCCTCTCCCACGAGTGGGAGAGGGGCTAAGGAGCTTCAAGCCGCGGCGGTTTCCGCCACCGGCGCCGACGTGCGGATCAGATGGTCGAACGCCCCCAGCGCCGCGGTGGAACCTGCGCCCATCGCGATCACGATCTGCTTGTACGGCACCGTGGTGGCGTCGCCGGCGGCGAACACGCCGGGCAGCGAGGTCTGGCCGCGCGCGTCGATCACGATCTCGCCGCGCGGCGTGAGTTCCAGCGTGCCCTTCAGCCACTCAGTGTTGGGCAGCAGGCCGATCTGCACGAAGATGCCTTCGAGTTCCAGGCTGTGCATCAGGCCGTCGGCGCGGTCCTTGTAGACGAGCCCGCTGACCTTCTGGCCGTCGCCCAGCACCTCGGTGGTCTGTGCGCCGACGATCACCTCCACGTTGGCCAGGCTGCGCAGCTTGCGCTGCAGCACCTCGTCGGCACGCAGCTTGTGGTCGAATTCGATCAGGGTGACGTGGGCCACGATGCCGGCCAGGTCGATGGCCGCCTCTACGCCCGAGTTGCCGCCGCCGATCACCGCCACGCGCTTGCCCTTGAACAGCGGGCCATCGCAGTGCGGGCAATAGGCCACGCCCTTGTTGCGGTACTCGTTCTCGCCGGGCACGCCCATCTGCCGCCAGCGCGCGCCGGTGGAAAGCACCACCGACTTCGCCTTCAAGCTGGCGCCGTTCTCCAGTTGCACTTCGATCAGGCCGTCGGCCGACTCGCCGGCGGGGACCAGCTTCGTGGCGCGCTGCAGGTTCATGATGTCCACGTCGTAGTTCCTGACGTGCTGCTCCAGTGCCGCGCCGAGCTTGGGGCCTTCGGTGTAGTCGACCGAGATGAAGTTCTCGATCGCCATGGTGTCCAGCACCTGGCCGCCGAAACGCTCGGCCGCCACGCCGGTGCGGATGCCCTTGCGCGCAGCGTAGATCGCCGCCGCGGCGCCGGCCGGGCCGCCGCCCACCACCAGCACGTCGAACGGCGCCTTGCCCCGGATCTGCTCGGCGGCGCGTTTCCCGGCACCGATGTCGAGCTTCGCCACGATCTGCTCCAGGCTCATGCGGCCCTGGTCGAACACCTCGCCGTTCAAGTACACGGTGGGCACCGACATGATCTGGCGCCGGTCCACTTCGTCCTGGTACAGCGCGCCGTCGATGGCGACGTGCTGGATGTTCGGATTCAGCACGCTCATCAGGTTGAGCGCCTGCACCACGTCCGGGCAGTTCTGGCAGGACAGCGAGAAGTAGGTTTCGAAACGGAATTCGCCTTCGAGGCTCTGCACCTGCGCGATGGCTTCGGCCGCGGCCCTGGACGGATGCCCGCCGACCTGCAGCAGGGCCAGCACCAGCGAGGTGAACTCGTGGCCCAGCGGGATGCCGGCGAAGCGCACGCCGATGTCGGTGCCGACGCGGTTGATCGCGAACGAGGGCTTGCGCGCCTCGCCGTCGTCGCGGCGCAGGCCGATCCTGTCGCTCATCGCGGCGATCTCGTGCAGCAGCTCGTCCAGCTCGCGCGATTTCGCGCCGTCGTCCAGCGCGGCGACGAGTTCGATCGGCTGGGTAAGTTTTTCCAGGTAGCCCTTCAGCTGGGCCTTGATGGCTTCGTCGAGCATGGCGAGCACTCCGGGTTCGGATGCGGGGAGGGGATGGGACACTTGTGGCAGCGGCCGGCGCCATCGAGGGGGAGGGCGGCTGCGGAGGGGGCGGAGCCGGGCGCAGGCCGCTGGCACAAGCATCCTCGGGAGGGCGGACCCGGGCGCTGCGCGCCCGGGTCCGGTGTCGCAGTTGCAGCGGTGGATCAGATCTTGCCGACCAGGTCCAGCGAGGGGGCCAGGGTCTTCTCGCCTTCCTTCCACTTGGCCGGGCACACTTCGCCCGGGTGGCTGGCGACGTACTGCGCGGCTTTCACCTTGCGCAGCAGTTCCTTGGCGTCGCGGCCGATGCCGCCGGCGGTGATCTCGACGATCTGGATCTTGCCCTGCGGGTCGACCACGAAAGTGCCGCGATCGGCCAGGCCGGCGCCCTCGATCAGCACCTCGAAGTTGCGCGAGATCGCGTGGGTCGGGTCGCCCACCATGGTGTAGCCGATCTTCTTCACTGCGTCGGAGGTGTCGTGCCAGGCCTTGTGCGAGAAGTGGGTGTCGGTCGAGACGCTGTAGATCTCCACGCCCAGCTTCTGGAACTCGGCGTAGTGGTCGGCAAGGTCCTCGAGCTCGGTGGGGCAGACGAAGGTGAAATCGGCGGGGTAGAAGAACACGACGGACCACTTGCCCTGGAGGTCGGCTTCGGTCACTTCGATGAACTTGCCGGCCTTGAACGCCTGCGCCTTGAACGGTTTCACTTCGGTGTTGATAAGCGACATCTGTGTTGCTCCGTGGTGGTTGAAAGCCTGAAACGAATGCTAGGCAAGGCCAGACAATTAATCCAATTGATTGTTGGCATTGGTCTCATTGTTGAAATCTATGGTATGGCCAGCCTCGCGATACGCAAGAGGCGGCCCCGCGCGGCATGCTGGCGCGCAGCTGTGTCAAGTGCGCGGACGACCCGGCGAACGTCCTATCCCGGGTGTGCGACCGCGTGGGCTAAAATGATCGTTTTGACGGAGGCCACATGACACAGTCAACCACTGCGGGCGTCCGCTTCCGCGCCGCGATAGCCGCCGAGTCGCCGCTGCAGGTGATCGGCGCGATCACCGCCTACGCCGGCCTGATGGCCAGGCGCGTGGGCTACCAGGCGCTGTACCTGTCCGGCGGCGGCGTGGCCGCGAACTCGCTGGGCATACCGGATCTCGGCATCTCCACGATGGAGGACGTGCTCACCGACGCGCGCCGCATCGTCGACGCCACCGGCCTGCCGCTGCTGGTGGACATCGACACCGGCTGGGGCGGCGCCTTCAACATCGCGCGAACGATCCGCAGCTTCGAGCGCATCGGCGTGGCGGCGGTGCACATCGAGGACCAGGTGGGGCAGAAGCGCTGCGGACACCGCCCCGGCAAGGAAGTGGTGCCGAGGGAGGAGATGGTCGATCGCGTGAAGGCGGCGGTGGACGCGCGCACCGATCCCGGCTTCGTGATCATGGCGCGCACCGACGCGGCGGCAGTCGAGGGCATCGACGCGGCGATCGAGCGCGCGGTGGCCTACGTCGAGGCCGGCGCCGACATGATCTTCCCCGAGGCGATGAAGACGCTGGACGACTACCGCAGGTTCAAGGCCGCGGTGAAGGTACCGATCCTGGCCAACCTCACCGAGTTCGGCTCCACTCCGTTCTTCACTACCGACGAGCTGCGCTCGGCCAACGTGGACATCGCGCTGTACTGCTGCGGCGCCTACCGCGCCATGAACAAGGCCGCGCTGAACTTCTACGAAACCGTACGCCGCGAAGGCACCCAGAAGAACATCATCGACACCTTGCAGACGCGCGAGGAGCTGTACGACTTCCTGGGCTACCACGCCTACGAGGACAAGCTCGACGCGCTGTTTGCCCACAAAGGCTGATACCGGTCATGTAGGAGCGCACCCTGTGCGCGAATACTTTTCGCGAAAGGCCCTCGCGCACAGGGTGCGCTCCCACAGAGACATATCGTTCCACCGTTCGGCATTCACTGCATCACAGGAGACACCGATGAGCGAGCAAGTCCTTCCCAAGGCCAAGAAATCCGTGGCGCTGTCCGGCGTGGCCGCCGGCAACACCGCGCTGTGCACGGTGGGCCGCAGCGGCAACGACCTGCATTACCGCGGCTACGACATCCACGACCTGGCGGCCAAGGGTTGCTTCGAGGAAGTGGCGCACCTGCTGGTGTACGGCGTGCTGCCGAACTGGACCGAACTGCAGAACTACAAGGCCAGGCTGAAGCGCCTGCGCGGCCTGCCGGCGCCGGTGAAGAGCGCGCTCGAGCTGCTGCCCGCAGCCACCCACCCGATGGACGTGCTGCGCACCGGCTGCTCGGTGCTGGGCACCGTGCTGCCGGAGAAGGACGACCACAACGTCACCGGCGCGCGCGACATCGCCGACCGCCTGATGGCCAGCTTCGGTTCCATGCTGCTGTACTGGTACCACTTCAGCCACAACGGCAAGCGCGTGGAGACCGAGACCGACGACGACTCCATCGCCGCGCACTTCCTGCACGTGCTGCACGGCAAGGCGCCCAGCGAGCTGCACGCCAACGCGCTGGACAAGTCGCTGGTGCTGTACGCCGAGCACGAGTTCAACGCATCCACCTTCACCGCCCGCGTGATCGCCGGCACCGGCTCGGACATGTACTCGTCCATCACCGGCGCGATCGGCGCGCTGCGCGGCCCGAAGCACGGCGGCGCGAACGAGGTGGCGATGGAGATCATCGCGCGCTACCGCAGCGCCGACGACGCCGAGGCCGACATCCGCGCCCGCGTGGAGCGCAAGGAAATCATCATCGGCTTCGGCCACCCGGTGTACACGGTGTCCGATCCGCGCAACGTCATCATCAAGGAGATCTCGCGCAAGCTCTGCACCGAAGGCGGCAACCCGGTGCTGTTCGACGTCTCCGAGCGCATCGAGAAGGTGATGGGCGAGATCAAGAAGATGTTCCCCAACCTCGACTGGTACTCCGCCAGCGCCTACCACATGATGGGCGTGCCCACCGCGATGTTCACGCCGCTGTTCGTGATCGCGCGCACTTCCGGCTGGAGCGCGCACGTGATCGAGCAACGCCAGGACGGCAAGATCATCCGCCCCAGCGCGAACTACGTCGGTCCGGAAGACCAGACCTACGTGCCGATCGACAAGCGCTGACCGCGCCGCCGCATGCGAAAAGGGAGCAGATCCGGCTCCCTTTTCGTTACGCGCCGCCGTGCCGACCGCCGGATCGCTGCCGTGCGAGCCAGCCGCCGCCGCAGATGGCGGCGACCAGCGCAACGTCCAGCGCATAGCCCACCCATGCGTGCGCCTCGAACCAGGCGGCAGCCAGATGGTCGTGCGCGATCATGCGCGCGGCGGTGTAGGCGATCGCGCCGGCGCCGAGGTAGACGATGACGGGGAAGCGCCCGATCAGCTTCAGGATCAGGGTGGAGCCCCACACCACCAGCGGCACGCTGATCAGCAGGCCGAGCACCACCAGGCTGAGATGTCCCTTCGAGGCGCCGGCGATGGCCAGCACGTTGTCCAGGCCCATCAGCGCGTCGGCCACGATGATGGTGCGCAGCGCGGGCCAGAATCCGCCGGCCGCGGCGACCTCATGGGTCTTCTCGTCCTGGCTCAGCAGCTTCCAGGCGATCGGCAGCAGCAGCAGGCCGCCGGCCAGCATCAGGCCCGGCAGTTCGAGCAGCCAGACCACTACGGCAGTCAGTATCACGCGTACCGCCACGGCGCCGAAGCTGCCCCAGAACACGGCTTTCGCCTGCATTGACTTCGGCAGGTTGCGCGCGGCCAGCGCGATGACGATGGCGTTGTCGCCGGCCAGCACCAGGTCGAGCAGCACGATGGTGAGCAGGCCGGAGAGGAAGTCGGTGGAAAGCATGCTGCGGTTCCTAGCGCGACGAGCCAGATGCAGCAACGGCGGACGCGCGCGATCCGCCGTCACCGCAAAAGTCTCGTTCGCGGCTTGATGCCGCCGCGGCGCCCGGAGCGAGGTGTCGCTCGTGGTGACGATCGCCGCACGACAGCGCCTGGCGGCGTTGCCGGAACTACTCCCTTTTGGGATCAGTGTCCGACCATGGTCGACGGTGTCGGGCACATCAGTCAAGCCGATGCCCTTAAGGAATGGGCTGTCGCCCGCTACAATAGATGGGATACCTACGCGCTTCGCTTCCCCACTGCCGGCTTCGCAACGCAGCGATCGGCCGCCGGCCGGCGAATGCGGGCCGGGCGTTGATCTCCAGGGTTCCCGATACCTATGAATACCGTCTACCGCCAATCCCTCCCCGGCACGTCGCTGGATTATTTCGATGCGCGCGCCGCCGTGGAGGCGATCCAGCCGGGCGCCTACGACGCGCTGCCGTACACCTCACGCGTGCTCGCCGAAAACCTGGTGCGCCGCTGCGATCCGGCGATCCTCGTCGAGTCGCTCAGGCAGCTCATCGAGCGCCGGCGCGAGCGCGACTTCCCCTGGTTCCCGGCGCGCGTGGTGTGCCACGACATCCTCGGCCAGACGGCCCTGGTGGACCTGGCCGGCCTGCGCGACGCGATCGCCGAGCGCGGCGGCGACCCGGCCAAGGTGAACCCGGTGGTGCCGGTGCAGCTGATCGTCGACCACTCGCTGGCAGTGGAATGCGGCGGTTTCGACCCGAATGCGTTCGCGAAGAACCGCGCGATCGAGGATCGCCGCAACGAGGATCGCTTCCACTTCATCGAGTGGACCAAGCAGGCGTTCGAGAACGTCGACGTGATCCCGCCGGGCAACGGAATCATGCACCAGATCAACCTGGAGAAGATGTCGCCGGTGATCCAGGTGCAGCACGATGATCAAGGCAGGGGTGTGGCCTATCCGGATACCTGCGTGGGCACCGACAGCCACACGCCGCACGTGGATGCGCTCGGCGTGATCGCCGTCGGCGTGGGCGGCCTGGAGGCGGAGAGCGTGATGCTCGGCCGCGCCTCGTGGATGCGCCTGCCCGACATCATCGGAGTGGAGCTCACCGGCAAGCGCCAGCCCGGCATCACCGCCACCGACATCGTGCTAGCGCTCACGGAGTTCCTGCGCAAGGAGAAGGTGGTTGGCGCGTACCTGGAGTTCCGCGGCGAAGGTGCGGCCAGCCTCACCCTGGGCGATCGCGCCACCATCTCCAACATGGCGCCCGAATACGGCGCCACCGCCGCGATGTTCTTCATCGACGGCCAGACCCTCGACTACCTGCGCCTCACCGGCCGCAGCGACGAGCAGGTCAGGCTGGTGGAAACCTACGCCAAGGCCGCCGGCCTGTGGGCCGACATGCTGAAGCATGCGCAGTACGAACGCACGCTGACGTTTGACCTGTCCTCGGTGGTGCGCAACATGGCCGGCCCGTCCAACCCGCACAAGCGCCTGCCCACCGCCGATCTCGCCGCGCGCGGCATCGCCGGCCAGTGGGAAGAGCAGCCGGGCCGGATGCCCGATGGCGCAGTGATCATCGCCGCCATCACCAGCTGCACCAACACCAGCAATCCGCGCAACGTGATTGCGGCGGCCCTGCTGGCGCGCAATGCGAACGCGCGCGGCCTCACCCGCAAGCCGTGGGTGAAGAGCTCGCTCGCGCCCGGCTCCAAGGCGGTGGAGTTGTACCTGAAAGAAGCGAACCTGCTGCCCGAACTGGAGCAGCTCGGTTTCGGCATCGTCGCGTTCGCCTGCACCACCTGCAACGGCATGTCCGGCGCGCTCGATCCGGCGATCCAGCAGGAGATCATCGAGCGCGACCTGTACGCCACCGCCGTGCTGTCCGGCAACCGCAACTTCGACGGCCGCATCCACCCGTACGCCAGGCAGGCCTTCCTCGCCTCGCCACCGCTGGTGGTGGCCTACGCCATCGCCGGCACGATCCGCTTCGACATCGAGAAGGACGCGCTCGGCGTGGACGCCGACGGCCAGCCGGTGACGCTCAAGGACATCTGGCCCAGCGACGAGGAGATCGATGCGATCGTGTCCTCCAGCGTGAAGCCGGAGCAGTTCCGCCAGGTCTACGAGCCGATGTTCGCGCGCAGCGGCCGCACCGGTACCCGCGCCGCGCCGCTGTACGACTGGCGCGCGCAGAGCACCTACATCCGCCGACCGCCGTACTGGGAAGGCGCCCTCGCCGGCGAGCGCAGCCTCACCGGCATGCGCCCGCTGGCGGTGCTCGGCGACAACATCACCACCGACCACCTGTCGCCGTCCAACGCGATCCTGCCGACCAGCGCCGCGGGCGAGTACCTGGCGAAGATGGGCCTGCCGGAAGAGGACTTCAATTCCTACGCGACCCACCGCGGCGATCACCTCACCGCGCAGCGCGCCACCTTCGCCAACCCCACGCTCATCAACGAGATGGCTGTGGTCGACGGCGAAGTGAGGAAGGGTTCGCTGGCCCGCGTGGAGCCGGAAGGCAAGGTCATGCGCATGTGGGAGGCGATCGAGACCTACATGGAGCGCAAGCAGCCGCTGATCGTGATCGCCGGTGCCGACTACGGCCAGGGCTCCTCGCGCGACTGGGCGGCAAAGGGCGTACGCCTGGCGGGCGTGGAAGCGATCGCGGCCGAAGGCTTCGAGCGCATCCACCGCACCAATCTGATCGGCATGGGCGTGCTGCCGCTCGAGTTCAAGCCCGGCACCAATCGGAAGACGCTGGGCATCGACGGCACCGAGACCTTCGACGTGGTCGGCACGCGCACGCCGCGCGCGGAGCTCACCCTGGTCATCCACCGCAGGAACGGCGAGCGCGTCGATGTGCCGGTGACCTGCCGCCTGGACACCGCCGAGGAAGTGTCGATCTACGAGGCGGGCGGTGTGCTGCAGCGCTTCGCGCAGGACTTCATCGAGGCTTCGCAGGCGGCCTGAGCGAGACATACATGACGAACACGACCATGGCACATGCTCCCCAGCTCCGCATTCCCGCCACCTACCTGCGCGGCGGCACCAGCAAGGGCGTGTTCTTCCGCCTGCAGGACCTGCCCGACACGGCCAAGGTGCCGGGCGCCGCGCGCGATGCGCTGCTGCAGCGGGTGATCGGCAGCCCCGACCCCTACGGCAAGCAGATCGACGGCATGGGCGGCGCCACCTCCAGCACCAGCAAGACGGTGATCGTGTCCAAAAGCACGCGACCGGACCACGACGTGGACTACCTGTTCGGCCAGGTGGCGATCGACAAGGCCTTCGTCGACTGGAGCGGCAACTGCGGCAACCTGTCGGCGGCGGTCGGTCCGTTCGCCATCGCGGGCGGCTTGGTCGATCCGGCGCGCGTGCCGCGCGACGGCATCGCCATTGTGCGCATCTGGCAGGCCAACATCGGCAAGACCATCATCGCCCACGTGCCGATGACCGCCGGCGCGGTGCAGGAAACCGGCGATTTCGAGCTGGATGGCGTGACCTTTCCCGCCGCCGAAGTGCAGCTGGAGTTCATGGATCCGGCCGCTGAAGAGGACGGCGCGGGCGGGGCCATGTTCCCCACCGGGCGTCTCGTCGACGACCTGGAGGTGCCGGGCGTCGGCACGCTCAAGGCGACCATGATCAACGCCGGCATCCCCACGATCTTCGTCGAGGCTGCCGCGATCGGCTACGACGGCACGGAGCTGCAGGACGCCATCAACGGCGATGCCAAGGCGCTGGCGATGTTCGAGACCATCCGCGCGCACGGTGCGCTTCGCATGGGCTTGATCAAGTCGCTCGATGAAATCGCCACCCGCCAGCACACGCCCAAGGTGGCCTTCGTCGCCAAGCCGGCCAGCTATGTCGCGTCGAGCGGTAGGCCGGTGGCTGCAGCCGACGTCGACCTGCTCGTGCGCGCGATGTCGATGGGCAAGCTGCATCACGCCATGATGGGTACGGCGGCGGTGGCGATCGGCACCGCCGCGGCCATTCCGGGCACGCTGGTGAATCTGGCGGCAGGTGACGGCGAGCGTCACGCGGTGCGTTTTGGCCATCCGTCGGGAACGCTGCGGGTCGGCGCCGAGGCAGTGCTGGCCGATGGTGCGTGGACGGTCACCAAGGCAGTCATGAGCCGCAGCGCGCGCGTGCTGATGGAAGGCTGGGTGCGCGTGCCCGTGGAGTAAGCCCGCAAGGGCAGCGCCGGCTCGCTACCGCCACGGCGACGTGTCAGGCAGCTTCGACAAGGTGGGCGTCAAGCGATAGGGTTGAGCCATGCCGGCACTACGGCGGTTTTCCCGTTGCCAGGAGACGAGCCTCATGAGCGCGCACGACATCCGTTCCGCCAGGCGCCCGGATCCCGACCGGCCGCTGGTCGACATCGCCGACTATGTGATCGACTACGCCATCGATTCGGCCGAGGCCTACGACACCGCACGCTACATGCTGCTGGACTCGCTGGCCACGGCGATGATGGCGATGAAGTTCCCGGAATGCGTCAAGCACCTGGGTCCGGTCGTGCCGGGCGCCACCCTGCCGGGCGGCGCGCGCGTGCCGGGCACCAGCCACGAGCTGGACCCGGCGCAGGCCGCGTTCGCCATCGGCACGCAGATCCGCTGGCTGGATTTCAACGACACCTGGCTGGCGGCCGAGTGGGGCCATCCCTCCGACAACCTCGGCACCATCCTCGCCGTGGCCGACTATCTCGGCCGCCGGGCCGGACGCGAGGGCGGCCCGCCACCGACCGTGCGCGACGTGCTGGGCTGGGCGATCAAGGCACACGAGATCCAGGGTTGCTACGCGCTGTGGAACAGCTTCAACCGCGTCGGCCAGGACCACGTGATCCTGGTGCGCCTGGCCTCCACCGCGGTGGCCACCGCCATGCTCGGCGGCAGCAAGGAGCAGATCGTCACCGCCGTCTCGCACAGCTGGATCGACAACGGTTCGCTGCGCACCTACCGCCATGCGCCCAACACCGGTCCGCGCAAGAGCTGGGCCGCCGGCGATGCCTGCCGCCGCGCCGTCATCCACGCCATCAACGCGGTGTACCGCGGCGTGGCGGGCTATCCCTCGGCCCTCACAGCGAAGACCTGGGGCTATTACGACGCGGCCTTCAAGGGCAAGCCGTTCGAGTTCGAGCGCCCGTTCGGCAGCTACGTGATGGAGAACGTGCTGTTCAAGATCAGCTACCCGGCCGAGTTCCACGCGCAGACCGCGGTGGAATGCGCCATGCAGCTGCACGCCCAGGTTGCCGGTAGGCTCGATCAGGTCGAGAAGGTGGTCATCGAGACCCAGGAAGCGGGTTGCCGCATCATCGACAAGACCGGCCCGCTGGCGAACTACGCCGACCGCGACCACTGCCTCCAGTACATGGTGGCGGTGCCGCTCATCTTCGGCCGCCTCGACGCCTCCGACTACAGCGACGACGTCGCCGCCGACCCGCGCATCGATGCGCTGCGCGACAAGATGACGGTCAGCGAGAACCAACGGTTCACCAAGGACTACTTCGACCCCGGGAAGCGCTACATCGGCAACTCGGTGCAGGTGTTCTTCAAGGACGGCAGCAGCACCGAGAAAATCTCCATCGACTATCCGATCGGCCACCGCAAGCGCCGCGCCGAGGGCATCCCGCTGCTGCTGAAGAAGTTCGAGGGCGCCATGCGTGGGCATCTACCGGCGCACCGGGTCAAGGCGATCCTGGAAGCTACTCGCGATCCGGCGACGCTGGATGCCATGCCGATCCAGCAGTTCCTCGGTTTGTTCGTGCTCTGAATCCCCGTGGCGGTAAGCCTTACTGCAGCTGTATGTTGCATAGCAACATAGGGTGGCGTAGATTGTTACGAAATCTGCAATGTGTTATTTTTGCGTAAAGTCGAGTTGACCGACCAAATGCGCGCAAGAGTCGCTGCATCGGAAAACAGGTGCGATTGTTTCAATAACGAAAAGGGAGAGATCTGATGAAACACAAGGGCCTTTATTTCATGGTTGCCCTGGCTTTGGGCGGCGTGGGTGCCGTTCACGCGCAGGAGAACACGGCGGCGACCACGGGCAGCAGCGACAGTGCGGCGGCCCCTGCGTGGCCGAAGGGCTTCGATGACCGTTGGTACATCGCCCCGACCATCGGCGGTTACTACAACGACACGGATCGCAACACCAACAGCCGCCAGGTCTACTACGGCCTCGGCGTGGGCAAGTTCATTTCGTCCAACACTTCGGTGGACCTGTTCTTCGACCGCACCAAGCGCAAGATCGACCAGCACGCAGGCAACTGGTCCAGCAACAACCTCGGCGTTGCCGTGCGCTACTACCTGGGCAGCACCGCATGGCGTCCCTACCTGGTCGCCGCCATGATGGGCAGCCACCACAAGAATCCGATGGACAGCGACTGGGCGCCGGCGGCCGAGCTGGGTCTGGGCCTGTCCAAGTCGGTGACGGACAGCTCCGACGTTCGCGTGGAAGGCGGCTACCGCTACGACTGGGACGACAAGAGCCAG
>Ga0187815_10000865_pt1 | contig 14479 bp, 13 predicted proteins | sample NC_S_5_FD_132962 | JGI IMG/M metagenome (GOLD analysis project Ga0187815, IMG submission 132962) | Wetland sediment microbial communities from Neuse River Estuary, North Carolina, USA - ASW-S_5 | ecosystem: Environmental > Aquatic > Freshwater > Wetlands > Sediment | place: USA: North Carolina...
CCCTTGCGCAGACCGAACCGGACAGCGAGCTGCCGCTTCAATGCGCGGGCGCGGGCAAGCGCCTCGCCATAAGTAATGCGGCGCCGGCCTGCACCGGCAGGGTCAGACAAGAGTGCTCTGTCCGGCCCGGTCAGCGCCCAATGGCACAGGCGCTCGAAAATATCGGGCGGATTATCCGGCAGCGCGATTGAATTGCGGTAGATCGTGCGACCATCCAGCCGCTCCTCGATCAGCGCCTGACCGTCCGCGAAAATCCGCGTCACAGGCTTTCCTGCCGCTTGGAGGCCTCGATCTGCCGTGCGGCCAGCGCCTTTTCATAGACGCTCGACTGATAGGCGATGAGTTCTTCGAAAGCCCCCGTCGCCGCTGCGGCGTCGCGGGCGCGCAATGCGTCAAGAATGTCCGAATGCAGCGACACCACGCGTCCCCGCTCGCGGAAGCGGAAGGAGATCATGTTGGTGGCGGGAATGAGCGAATCGTTCACCACCAGCATGATGAAGCGCAGCTCATTGTTGCCGGTAGCCTGCGCGATAGCGTGGTGGAAGGCGACATCGAGACGGCAGAACTCCTCGTCCGAAATGTCGCTGCGCTCGAAAGCTTCCAGCGTCGATTCGATGGTTGCGAGGTCTTCCTCGGTCGCGCGCTCGGCGGCGAGTTGCACGCAGGTGCGCCCGAGCAGCAGCCGCGCCTCGACGATTTCACTGAGGCCGAAGACGCCGAGCCCCACGAACCAGGTCGTCATCTCCTGCAGCAACTGGCTTGCCGCCGTCAGCGAGGGTGCGTTGACGAAGACGCCGCCATTGGGACCGCGCTTGGAGCGCACGAGCTTCTTGGCGGCGAGGATCTTCAGGGCCTCGCGCACGGTCGGCTGCGAAACGCCGAAACGCCTGGCGATCTCGGCTTCCGAAGGCAGCCGCTCCTCGACGCTGAGCTCGCCCTGCACGATCTCCTGCTGCAGTGCCGTCGCGATCTGGTGCGCCAGGCTTTTCGTCGCCTGAATTTCCGGTCTGGCCTCCTCCATACGCTTTTCCTCCCTCGCCGCGTTTCCCAATTTCTTATTTCAATATAACAATATCTAAATTGTTGACCGCTTATCCAAAAAATGCAAGCCTTCCCCTAAGGCAGCTGCACTCGATCCTGCGGTGCAGCCTAGCAACAAGAAATTGCAGTGGGAACACGGGAGATGTTTTCGATGAAGCTGACAAGGCGTGAATTCGCCGTCGCTGCGACGGCTGCCCTTGCCTCGATGAGCCTGCCACGCCTCGCTTCGGCGCAGTCGTCCCTGGTGGTGCCCACCTATGGCGGGCTCTGGGCCAAGTTCTGGCAGGACCATCTGCTGCCGGGCTTTACCGCTGCCACGGGCATCCAGCCACAGCTCGATGTCGGGCTCGGCAAGGATTTCGTATCGAAGATCCGCGCCGGCGGGGGAAATTCGCCCTACAGCATCTTCATGGGCAACGAGAACATCGCCGCGATGCTGCGCGCGGAAGGCTTCTTCGAGCCCTTCGACCTTGCCAAGCTGCCGAACGCCCAGAACGTGTTCCCGCAGTTCATCAACAAGGACACCAACGGCATCCGCGCCATCGTCTCGCCCATCGGCCTCGCTTACCGCACCGACATGGTCAAGGCCGCACCTACTTCTTGGCATGACCTATGGGAAAACCCCGAATTCAAGGGCCGCACCGGTCTCTACCAGATCGGCAATACCGGTGCCGTTCTGTTCCTGCGGCTGGTCGGCGAATTGTTCGGCTCGGGCCCGGACGATTTCGACACGGCATTCGCCAAGATCAAGGAGCTTCTGCCCTTCACGCAGGCTTCGTGGAGCGGCGAGCTGTCGACGGCGCTGGTGCGCGGCGACTGCGTGATCGCCCCCGTGGACTGGACCGAGGCCATGGTACTGCAGGACAAGGGCGCGCCGGTCGCGATCGTGGCGCCGAAGGAAGGCGTGCTGGCCTTCGAACAGTCCTTCAACCTGGTCAAGACCGGCGCGGAAAAGGACGCGGCCCACGCCTATCTCAACTATGTTCTGGACTCCAAAGTGCAGCAGGACATGGCCAAGGCCTTCTACACCTCGTCCTGCAATAAGGAATCCGCAATCGATGTCGAGACGCAGAAGCGCACGCCCATCGTCGGCGAGCGCATGGCCGAGATCAGGAGCTACGACTGGGACAGCTATGTCGACAAGGCAGCCGACATAGCCGACCGCTGGAACCGCGAGATGGCCTGAGCCGGGCGATGGCGATGTTTGCTCCGCCGGCTGGTGACACCGGCGGAGGGAGGATGGGTGAGGACACCGGATGACTGCGCTGACCATCGACCGTATCAACAAGCGGTATGGCAATCTGCACATCCTGAAGGATATTTCAGTTCCGATTGCCCAGGGCGAGTTCGTCTCGCTGCTGGGTCCGAGCGGCTGCGGCAAGACCACGACGCTACGCTGCATCGCCGGCTTCGAACGCCCCGACAGCGGACGCATCCTGTTCGGTGAACGCGATGTGACGCACGCGCTGCCCGAGCAGCGCGACATCGGCATGGTGTTCCAGTCATATGCGCTGTTTCCGCACATGACGGTGGCGGAGAACCTCAGCTTTGGATTGGAAGTGCGCAAGGTAGCGCCTGCCGAGCGCAAGCGGCGCATCGCCGAAGTACTCTCCATGGTCCGGCTGCAGGGCTACGAGGCACGTTTCCCGCGTGAACTCTCCGGCGGCCAGCAGCAGCGCGTGGCGCTGGCGCGCGCGCTGGTCATCGAACCCTCGGTTCTGCTGCTCGACGAGCCGCTCGCCAATCTCGACGCCACGCTGCGCGATGAAATGCGCTTCTTCATCCGCGACCTGCAGCAGCGCGTCGGAATCACCAGCATCTATGTCACCCACGACCAGTCCGAGGCTATGGTCATGTCCGACAAGATCGTGGTGATGAATGCGGGTGTCATCTCGCAGTTCGGCACGCCGCGCGACATCTATGAGCGGCCGGCCTCGCAGACCGTCGCGGGCTTCATCGGCCGCTCCAACACCATTGCCGGCAAGGTGACGGAAGCGCTAGGCGCAGATAGCTACAAGATCGAGACGCCGTGCGGGACCATCGGCACGCTTGGTCCGCGAGGGCTGGTCAGGGGGGCCGACGTGCGCATCATGATCCGCCCCGAGAGCATCCAGACCCGCCGGCACGGCGAAGCCGCCAACGCATCCACCTCGGACGAAAACGTGCTGGGCGGCTCGGTGGTCAGCTCCACCTATCAGGGCAACGCCACCCAGCTGAAAGTCCGGCTGCCAAGCGGGGACGAGATGGTCGTGGATGTGAGCGGGCGCAACCCGCTGGCGGTCGGAGAAGAAGTGGCTATGCGCTTTGCGGCGCGCGACGCGTGGCTGCTGGCGTCATGAGCGCGACCGAAGCCGCGCCTCGCGTCGAAACACCGACGATCGGCGTCGGACGGATCGGCCCCATCTGGATGCTGGCGCCTGCGTTGGTGCTGCTGATCGGCTTCTTCGCACTGCCCTATCTCACCATCATCACGATGAGCCTGCGCGAAGCCTCGACCCGCGCGGTCTATGGCGAAGGTTTTACGCTCGCGCATTACACCACAGCGCTGGGCGATTTCTATATCTGGGGCATTCTTGGCCGCACGCTGCTAATGGGCGCCATCGTCACCGTGCTGACGCTGCTGCTCGGCTATCCGGTGGCCTACCACCTCGCCAATTCGCGCTCGCGCTGGACCAGCCTGCTGTATATCTTCGTGCTGTCGCCGCTTCTGGTCGGCCTCGTGGTGCGCACATTCGCCTGGATGATCATCCTGTCCAACAACGGCGTCGCCAACAAGACGCTGATGACGCTCGGGCTGATCAACTTCCCATTGCAACTCATGAACAATCCGCTGGGCGTGACGATCGCGCTGACGCATGTGTTCCTGCCCTTCATCATCCTGCCGCTGCTCGGAAACCTGCAGGCAATCAGCCCCGATCTCGCCATGGCGTCGCGTTCGCTGGGCGCCTCGCGCATGCGCACCTTTCTGAAGGTGACACTGCCGCTCAGCTTGCCCGGCATCCAGGCCGGCACCATCCTGGTCTTCGTGCTGTCGATCAGCGCCTATGTCACCCCTGCCATGCTCGGCGGCACCGGCGGGCGCACAATGTCTGTGCTGGTGGTGCAATATCTGGTCGACAACTTCCGCTGGCCGGCGGGCGCGGCACTCGCCATCATCATGGCGGCGGTGGCGGTCATCATCGTCGGGCTTTATCTCAAGCTGACGGCGCGTGCGATGCGGAGGCTGCCATGAGGAGCGCAAGCGGCGTCGAAAAGACGATCTGGGACCGATTGTTCAGCGTATTGGTCGCGGCGATCTACATCTTCCTGATGTTCCCGATCGTGCTGGTGGTGCTGCTTTCCTTCAATTCCGGCGAGTTCCTCGCCTTCCCGCTCGAAGGTTTCTCGCTGCGCTGGTTCGAGGCGCTGTTCTCCAACACGCGCTTCCTCCAGGCCACCTCCTATTCACTTCGGATCGCGGCGATCTCGATGATCGTCAACGGCGTCATCGGCACACTGGCGGCCATCTACGTCGCCCGACATGCCGGAAACAATCGCGACCGTATCCGACTCGTCATGACCAGCCCGCTGCTGGTGCCGGAAATCCTGACGGCGATCGCGCTGCTGTTCTACTTCTACGAAATCGGCGTCGGCACCGACTATTCCATCGGCATCCAGATCGGCCACATCGTCGGCACCTTCCCCTATGTCTTCCTCAACGTGTCGTCGGCGCTGTTCAACTTCGACCGCTCGCAGGAGGAAGCCGCGCGCAGCCTGGGCGCTGGAGCCTGGATGACGTTCCGGCGCGTGACGCTGCCGGCGATCAAGCCGGGCATCATCACCGGCTGCCTGTTCGCCTTCGTCATCTCCTTCGACATTTTCAACATCTCGCTGCTGCTGAAATCACTCGGCAGGAACACGCTGCCGCTGGAGCTGTTCGACTATCTGCGCTTCAATTTCGACCCGACGGCCGCGGCCATCGCTTCGCTCAGCATCTTCCTGACTTTTGCCGCGATCCTGGTCATCGATCGCACAGTGGGATTGCGGTCGCTGAGGTTCTGAGCAAGCCTACAACAGACCTCACGAAAATAACCATCACCCTTGCGGCAGCTTGCTTGACAAAGACGAGAGCATAAAAATACATTTCAATATCAGAATAGCTCTGATGTAGCTGCAAACGATAACGACACCGCGAAAATGCGGGCCAGGGGAACGCAGTTGCGGTGACCGGACCACCCCAGAGGCGCCGGCGCCGTCAACACAATGAGGAGGGTTCACATGCAACGATATCTTTCGTCCCTGCGTGGCGGGATGCTTGCCGCCGGCGCATTTTTCGGTGCGGCCGGTGCGCTCGGCGCCGCCGAGCTGCCCAAGTCGCCCGAGGTGGCCGACACCGGCAAGCTGGCAATTGCCAACACGCTCGAATACGCCCCATTCGAATTCATCGATGAGAACGGCAAGCAGGTCGGCATCAATATCGAGCTGGCCGAGGAAGCCGCCAAGCTGCTCGACGCAGAGCTCGACGTTACGCGCATGCCTTTCCCGTCCATGATCCCCGGCCTGGCGGCCGGCCGCTTCAAAGTGGCCTGGGAGACCTTCGCGGCGACCGAGGACCGGCTGAAGCAGGTCGACTTCGTCATGTATGTGAAGTCGGGCATCGTGGCCTCCACTACGGCCGACAAGGCATCCCAGTTTCAGGGCGAGAACAATCTCTGCGGCAAGCGCGTTGGTGTCATAGGCGGCTCGGTTTCCGATTTCGTCGCCGACAGGCTGAGCGGCGAATGCAAGGAAAAGAACCTGCCGGAAATCGCCAAGAGCGTCTTCCCGGAAGGCAAGGACATCATCCAGGCCGCGCTTTCCGACCGCGTCGACGCGCGGCTGGATGACGCCACCGCTTCAGGCTATTTCGAAGTGACCAGCAAGGGCCAGATGGTGGTCGTGCCCGGCCTTTATGACGTCGCGCCACTCGGCATCGCCGTGCCCAAGGGCGACACCGAAACGGCCGAAATGCTGCGCGCGGCGATCGAAGAGCTGATCAGGAACGGCACCTACAAGACGATCATGGCCAAGTACGGCATGACCAGCGCCATGATCGAGGAAGCTTACGTCGTCGACAGCGCCGACAAGATCCGCAATTGATCGATCCCCTGGCGAGGATTTTCCCATCCTCGCCGGGCTTCCTGTTTCCTTGAGAGGACGGCTGAATGTCAGAGGCCGAAACACGAGCCCCGGTCGATGCGCTAACCGTCGTCCCTGTGCGCCACTACAGCCTCTGGGTCGGCACGGCGGCGGCGATCGCGCTGCTGCTGCTCATTTTAAAGGCGCTGGCCACCAATCCGGCCTTCGACTGGCCGACCGTCGGCAGGTACCTTTTCCATCAGTCGATCATGCGCGGTCTCGGCCAGACGCTGCTGCTGACGGTCGTCATCATGGTGCTGGCGACCGTTATCGGCACCGTCGTCGCCATCATGCGGCTGTCGCCGAGCCGCATCCTCAATGCATTCGCCGGGGGCTATATCTGGTTCTTCCGCGGCGCGCCGGCGCTGATCCAGCTCATCTTCTGGTTCAACTTGTCGCTCATCGTACGCGAATTCTCGCTGACGCTGCCATTCTTCGGCACGATCTTCTCGGTGAAGACCAACGACGTTATGACGCCCTTCATGGCGGCGGTCATCGCGCTATCGTTGCATGAGGCAGGCTACATGGCCGAGATCGTGCGCGCCGGCATCAAGTCCGTCCCCAGCGGCCAGACGGAAGCCGCCGGAAGCCTGGGCATGAACCATCGCCTGATCCTGCGGCGCATCACGCTGCCGCAGGCCATGCGCTTCATCGTGCCGCCGACGGGCAACGAGACGATCAACCTGCTCAAGACGACATCTCTCGTCACCATCATCGCGGTCAACGACCTACTATATGCCGCGCAGAGCATCTATGCGCGCACATTCGAGACCATACCGCTGCTGATCGTGGTCGCCTTCTGGTACCTGTTCGTCGTCACCATCCTGTCGATCTGCCAACACTATATCGAGCAATATTACGGCAGGAGCGACCAGCAGCAGGCGAGCGCCGCACGCGGCATCCTGCGTCGCGCCTTCAAAATCGGACGGGTGGCCCAGCCGGCATGACATCGAAGACGGAAAACCAGACGCGGTTCGGCGTTCCCGAAAACTCGATGGTGTTCGCCGGCGGCGTGCGCAAATCCTTCGGCGCCGTCGAAGTGCTGAAAGGCATAGACCTCAACGTGCCGGCAGGATCGGTCGCCTGCATCATCGGCCCCTCGGGTTCGGGCAAGAGCACGTTCCTGCGCTGCATCAACCACCTCGAGGAAGTGAGCGGCGGGGTGCTTCTGGTGGATGGCGCGTTCGTCGGCTACGATCTGCGCAACGGCAAGCTCTACGAGGTCAACAACAACCTTTTGTGCAAGCGCCGCGCCGATATCGGCATGGTGTTCCAGTCCTTCAATCTGTTCTCTCACATGACGGTGCTGGAGAACCTGATCGAAGCGCCGATCATGGTGAAGGGCATGCCGCGCAACGAGGCCAAGGACAAGGCCCATGCGCTGCTGGAGCGCGTGGGACTGGCCGACAAGGCAGGCTACTATCCACGCCAGCTTTCCGGCGGCCAGCAGCAGCGCGTGGCGATAGCGCGGGCGCTGGCGATGAACCCGAAGGTTCTCCTCTTCGACGAGCCGACCTCGGCGCTCGACCCCGAGTTAGTTGGCGAGGTGTTACTGGTCATGCGCGATCTCGCCGAAAGCGGCATGACCATGGTGGTGGTAACGCACGAAATCGGCTTCGCGCGCGAGGTCGGCGACCAGCTTATCTTCATGGATCGCGGTGTGGTGGAAGAACGCGGCGCACCGAGGGAAATGATCGCCAATCCGCAATCGCCACGCACACGGGAGTTTTTGTCACGCGTGCTGTGAGTGATCCCGCCCCATATGGCGGGAAGCGGGTGCGGCTCCTGTCGGTGCGTCCTTCGAGGCTCGCTTGCTCGCACCTCAGGATGGGGGCGGATCGGCGCCAACATCCATCGTCCTGAAGCGCAAGCGAAACAGTGGAGGCGGTTGGGCGCTAACATCCCTCATCCCGAGGTGCGAGCCCTACACAAGCATGCCGAGCTGACGCGCTGTCGAATGGGCGAGCCTCGAAGGAGGCACCCAGGTGGACAACAGCGCCCCAGCCTTAGGCACCTGCCCCAGCAACGCGCTTGTCGCTGCCCGCCGCCTCCACCTCGACAGCCAGCAATTCCAGCATTTCGTCGAGATCGGCTTTTTCCGCGACAGTGATGCGCAGCCAGTCCGGCAGGCCGTAATCCTCGTTGGAGCGGAAGACAAAACCCTGCTTGGCCAGCCGCGCCACCGTGTTCTGGGCCCAGCCGGCGGGCGCGCCGGGCAAACGGGCAAAGGCGAAATTGGCAACGCTGGGCGAAAGCTCGAAGCCGAGCGCGCGCAGCCTGCCATGCAGATAGTCACGACCCTCGGCGGTGCGCTCGCGCACTTCCTTCACAAAACCCTGCGCGGCGATCGCCACTGATGCAGCCGCTTGCGCCATGCCGTTCACGTTTCCAATGCCGCGCACATTGTTGAGCGCGGTTGCCACATCCGGATGTGCATAGGCCCAGCCGGCGCGCGCGGCCGCAAGGCCATAGGCCTTGGAGAAAGTGCGCGTCACCACCACATTCGGGTGCCGGTCGGCGATCTCGAAGGTGGCTACCGCCACAGCCGGATCGACATATTCGGCATAGGCCGCATCCAGCACCAGTACGATGTGCGAGGGCAGTTCGCGCGCCAGCCGCGCCACATCCTCCATCGGAACGGCAACGCCGGTCGGATTGTTAGGGTTGGCGAGGAAGATCACACGCGTGGCCGGCGTGACTGCCGCCAGCATCGCATCGATATCGACCGCGAAGTTCGCGCCCAGCGGCACCTCGACCGCCCGGGCGCCAATGCGGTAGGCGACGATGGCGAATTGCAGGAAGGAATAGGCGGGGAACAGGATCTCGTCACCGGCACGCGCATAGACGCGGCCGACGGCATCCAGCAGTTCCTCCGAACCGTTGCCGCAGACGATGCGCGCCGGATCCAGCCCGAACTGCCCGCTGATCGCCGCGCGCATGGTCTTGCAGCCCGGGTCGGAATAGCGATGCACCCGTCCCGCCGTCTCGCGGATAGCCTCGATCACGCCCGGCGGCGTGCCGAGCCAACTTTCATTGAGGCCAAGATTGACGATGCGCTTGGCGCCCGACGTATCTATCGGCTTCACCACGGTCAGCGTGCGGGAGGCGAGATAGGGAACTGGCAATGACATTTCGGGTTCCTTGGATGCGGGTTCGTGAAGGGCGGCACCGTCAGCGCGCGCCGGGGCCGACAAGGACCTGCGCGTAGATCGGCCGGTAGCGGTTGCGCTCGTTTACCGGTTCCTTGAAGTAGGTGGCGTAGTATCCGATCTGCTGGAAATAGCTGATGCGGGCGCGCACGACGCTTTCGTCATCATCATACCCCATCGCGGCAAAGCCCCTGATGAGCAGCGCGATGCGCAGATCGTCCTGCTCCCTCACCTCCCGGGCGATTGCGGCCGAACTACGCGCCCAGTCGCGGATCGCAAGGTCCAGATTGGGGCTGAACGGATTTTCCCGCACCCAGACACCCGCGACGGCATCGAAGAACGCGCGGCCGTCGACAACCTTCTCGCCGACGAGGTTCTGGAACGGCTGGCAGTTGCGCACACGCCATTCTTCCAGAAGGCCGGAAAGCAAATCTTTCAGGTTCCTGAAATGAAAATAGAAGCTTCCCCGCGTGACCTTGAGCTGCCTGGCAAGGCGATCGATCTTGACGTTGGCGATCCCTTTCTTTTCCAGCGTGGCGGTAGCAGCAGCCATCCAGGCTTCGCGCGACAGGGTCTTGCGCGCCTCGACGGAACGGCGCCTTGCCGGCTTCGGACCAGAAGAGGTGGCGTTTGTCGTCATCGTTCGCTGCCCGCTCAAGGGAGGTTGCCGAAGCGCTCCAGCATCAGCTTGAAGAAACCGTCGGCATCGATGCGCCGAAGCACGTTGCAGTTCTTGCGGCGGCCGGTGACGTGCCACCAGTCGACAACAGTCATGCCGATGGTCTCGGGCGACATCAGCTCGATGGTGACGTTGCACTGCTTCTGTTGGTAGAGATGCGGCGCGAGCAGATAGCCGGTGACGCAGGCGTCATGGATCGGACGCGCCTCGGTCGGGAACTTGTGCGAGCCGTACTGCCTGTAGAAATCGGCCATATTTGCCGCCTCGATGGCCGAGCGGGAGCCCAGCGCGCGCAGCTCCTGCAGCCACTCCGGCGTCATCTGGGCGGTGTAGGTGCAGTCGATGCCGGCCATGGTGATCGGCGCGCCGGATTCGAACACAACACTTGCGGCGTGCGGATCGACCCAGATGTTGAACTCGGCGGCGGGGGTGGCGTTGCCGCCCTCGAAGAAGCCGCCGCCCATCAGCACCACTTCGCGGATGCGAGGAATGATGCGCGGCTCCATCACCATCGCCATGCCGAGATTGGTCATCGGCCCCAGCGTGCAGACGGTGATCTCACCTTCGGGCGCCGCCATCAGCGCGTCGATGAGGAAGTTGACAGCGTGTTTATCCTGCAACGGGACCGACGGCTCCGGCAGCACGCAACCATCGATGCCGGTCGGCCCGTGGACATATTCGGCGGTCTTGAGCTGCTTGACCATGGGCCTCGAACAGCCGGCATAGACCGGCACGTCGGAGCGTCCGGCTAGCTCCGCGATCTGCAGCGCATTGCGCGAGGTGAGCGCCAGCGGCACGTTGCCGCCGACCGTGGTGAGCGCAAGCACATCGAGCTCCGGCGAACCGAGCGCGAAAAGGATCGCGAAGGCATCGTCCTGGCCGGGATCGGTGTCGATGATGATCTTGCGCGGCGCCATGCATTCCCCCCTCCGCGTTCTTGCGAACGCCACCAGATGCCGGCGGCATTGCAAGAATTTCAGTCGTATGCATACAGTACTGTACGGTATTTTCAAGACGGAGCTGGCACTGCAAATTCCGCCAGCAATTAAGGGGGATGAATGGGTCCACAGGTCGAGCCGGTGCCCGCAGGCGATGCACGCCCGGGAAGCGCAGATGTCGTCATCATCGGTGGTGGCATCATAGGCGTCAGTGCGGCGTTGTTTCTGGCGCGCAAAGGCATTTCGGTGGCGCTGTGCGAGAAGGGCTACGTCGCCGGCGAACAGTCGAGCCGCAATTGGGGCTGGTGCCGACGCATGGGCCGTGACCCGCGCGAGCTGCCGCTGATCGTGGAAGCGCTGAAGCTCTGGCCGCAGATGGAGGAACTGGTAGGCGAGGATATCGGCTTCCGCCGTACCGGAATCCTCTATCTCTGCGACGACGATGGCGACATCGCCCACCATGAGGACTGGCTGAAGAGGGCGGGCGACTATGCTCTCGACACCCATGTCGTGGAAGGAAGCGCGCTATCGGTCCTGATGCCGGGCGCGGCGCGCAACTTCCGCGCGGCGCTCTACACGCCGAGCGACGGCCGGGCCGAGCCGCAAAAGGCCGCGCCCGCGATCGCAAGGGCCGCGCAGCGCGCCGGAGCCCGCATCCTGACCAATTGCGCGGTGCGAACGATCGAGACCGAGGGCGGCCGGGTGAGCGGCGTCCTCACCGAACAGGGCCTCATCCGCACCAGCACCGTGATTCTCGCGGGCGGCGCATGGTCGAGCCGGCTATGCCGCCCTCTCGGCATCCGGCTGCCGCAGCTTGTGGTGCGCGCCTCGGTGATGCGCACCGCACCGGTGGAAGGCGGCCCCGACAACGCCGCCTGGGGCAAGGACTTCGCCTATCGCAAGCGGCTGGATGGCGGCTACACGCTGGCCGACGGCACCCTCAATTTTCACCACATCACGCCCGACAGCTTCCGCTATTTCCGCGACTTCCTGCCGATGCTCTCGCAGGAGTGGCGCATGGTGCGGCTGCGCGCCGGCACCGACTTCTTCACCGGCCCTTTCGGCCTGACACCCTCGGCGGGGCTAGGCCAGACGGTCTACGAACGGCACAGGACCCTCGATCCGGAGCCGGCAACCGCGCGCCTGGAACTGGTGCGCCGGAAGATGGAGGAAGTGTTCCCGGCACTGAAGGGCGTGCCCATTCTGCAACGTTGGGCCGGCTTCATCGACGCCACGCCCGACGCCATACCGGTGATTTCGCCGGTCGAATCGCTGCCCGGCTTGGTGATCGCCACGGGCTTTTCCGGCCATGGATTCGGCATCGGACCGGCGGCGGGCCAACTGGCGGCGAATCTCGCCATTGGTGATTCGCCAATCGTCGATCCGGCACCCTTCCGCTACGAGCGCTTTATCGACGGCACCAAACCACGACCAACGACGGGGGTTTGAGATTTTCCACCAGGGCGCGATGCCGGAAGGTATTCTACTTTCGAATTGGAAAGGTAAGAAGCTGCCAAGCAGGCCCATGTGCGATTCGCAGACGCCTGAGCCTGCCGGGAGGATTCATGCGCAGGCAACAAAAGACAGAGTGCGCAAGTAGCGATACCGACTGGGTATGTTATTGCTTTAAATGAGAATTATCACTTTAAAAGTGATGGTGGAGCCAAGCGGGATCGAACCGCTGACCTCTTGCATGCCATGCAAGCGCTCTCCCAGCTGAGCTATGGCCCCACGACCCGATGTAAACCGGGTGCCGTTTCCGGCGGGAAGGTCGTTCGGGCGCTTCGTCCGCGTCGACCGTGAGGCGGCTTCTAACGCCCCATTTTGAGAAGATCAAGCCTCTTTCGATCTTTTTCTCGAACCAGAGCGTGGGACCGAAAAATGGAAACCGGTTCTTGGAATATTCCGGTGCCCATTCAAAGCGCTAGACCACCCTGCGCGCCCGGACGGAAGCGCGGGAAACCGGTGCGCCGACCACGCGGCGCACCAGCAAAGCATCAATTTTCGTCGTCGTCGCCGACGCCGATGATGCCGGAAACGTCGTCGTCCTCGTCTTCCTCGTCCTCGAGGAAGGTGTCGTCGTCATCGTCGCCGAGGTCGACATCTTCCTCGTCCTCGATGATGATGTCGTCGTCGCCCTTCATGTCCTCATCGGCATCCTCGAGCGACACGACTTCCGCGCCTTCGTCTTCCGTGTCGATGCCGCGTTCTTCGACCTCGTCCTCCTCCTCTTCGACAGCCTTGATGCTCGTCGTCTCGAAGAAGGACCTCGGATAGGTCTTTCCCGTGTAAGGAGAAACGATCGGATCCTTGTTGAGGTCGTAGAATTTACGGCCCGTTTCAGGATCGATGCGCTTCGTGCCAAGTTCTGGTTTAGCCACCGTAGATCCTCGTTTTCAGGGTTTGGTCCCCTTAACCACAGTTTCAGGCCCTGTCAAAGCCAAAAGAATGCGATTTTTCCGCGCCGCGCCAAGCCTTTCGAGTACCCTTCCCGCAGGGGGATGACCGGCGCGAGCGACCATGATAGGAGACCGCGCCAGCAACAGGAAAGCGCCACTTTCCGGATTTGCCAAGGGGTTATCGTCATGTCGCAGCACGCTCTTCCGCAACCGGCCGTAGCGGCCAAGTCGCCGGCGCTTTCCGGCACCGTCCGTATGCCGGGCGACAAGTCGATCTCCCACCGCTCCTTTATGTTCGGCGGCCTGGCCTCGGGCGAGACCCGCATCACCGGCCTGCTCGAGGGCGAGGACGTATTGCGCACCGGCGACGCCATGAAGGCGATGGGTGCCCGAATCGAAAAGCATGGCGAGGAATGGATCATCCAGGGCACCGGCAATGGCTGCCTGCTCGAACCTAAGGCGCCGCTCGATTTCGGCAATGCCGGCACCGGCTCGCGCCTCACCATGGGCTTGGTCGGCACCTACGACATGGAAACCACGTTCATCGGCGACGCCTCGCTTTCCGGGCGCCCCATGGGCCGCGTGCTGAACCCGCTGCGAGAGATGGGCGTGCAGGTGCTCAACGCTGCCCCCGGCGACCGCATGCCGCTGACGCTGCGCGGGCCCAAGGTGGCAGCCCCCATCAGCTACCGCGTGCCGATGGCTTCGGCGCAAGTGAAGTCGGCCGTGCTCTTGGCCGGCCTCAACACGCCGGGCATCACCACCGTGATCGAGCCGGTGATGACGCGCGACCACACCGAAAAGATGCTGAAGGGTTTTGGCACAAATCTCGAAGTAGAGACCGACAAGGACGGCGTGCGCCACATCCACATCGAAGGCCAGGGCAAGCTTTCCGGCCAAGTTATCGCGGTGCCGGGTGACCCCTCCTCCGCCGGCTTCCCGCTGGTGGCAGCGCTGATCGTGTCGGGCTCGGACATCATAATCGAAAACGTGCTGATGAACCCGACCCGCACCGGCCTCATCACCACGCTGCTCGAAATGGGCGCGAATATCGAGCTTCTCAATCGCCGCAATGCCGGCGGCGAGGATGTCGCCGACCTGCGCGTGCGCTCCTCG
>Ga0187815_10000866_pt1 | contig 14472 bp, 11 predicted proteins | sample NC_S_5_FD_132962 | JGI IMG/M metagenome (GOLD analysis project Ga0187815, IMG submission 132962) | Wetland sediment microbial communities from Neuse River Estuary, North Carolina, USA - ASW-S_5 | ecosystem: Environmental > Aquatic > Freshwater > Wetlands > Sediment | place: USA: North Carolina...
CACTCCCTCGACCGCGCGGTCGAGGAACAGCCTGGGATATTCGTCGATGAGGTCGGGGCGATGGTGGTGGCTGGCGACAAAATAGAAATACCCTGCTTGCAGGAGAGCATCTTCGATTCCGCTCAGAACCATAGTCTCGTAGCCTTCGCTGACTTCCGGAACCAAGACCCCGATCGTAAGACTGCGCTGCATACGGAGCGAGCGGGCAAAAAAGTTGGGGCGGTAATTGAATTTGCGGGCGGCGGCGAGAATGAGATTTCTTGTTTTTGGCGAGATGGTGCCTGCCACGGACGAGCGGTTGATTACGACGGAAACTGTGGCGGGCGAGAGACCGAGGCGATCGGCCAACTCTTTCAGGCTAATGCTCTGGCGCGCAGGCGGCGTTCGCGGAGTCGTTAGTTTGCGTCGTCCCCGGCGGGCCGCCTTTGGTTTCCGGTCCGACATGGACTGCAGTGTCCCATAATCGGATTTTCCTCACAAGCGATGTCTGCAAAAAGGCCTTGACTGTTAGAAAAACACATGTATCATTCCCGGACCGGGTGGAGGGGAAACGAATCGATTTAGTTCCGATTTAGAATCTTGAACAGCAAAAAGATGGCAGGCACATTTGTGAGGAGTGTCCTCCCCCGCAGAGGAGCGTGTCATGAATCTCCCGAAGTGGGTGGCCCGCACGACCGTTGTGGTGTTCTGCTTCAGCTTCCTCGCTGTAACCTCACACGCACAGTACCGCGCCGCGGTCCAGGGCACGGTGACAGATCCACAAGGAGCGGCCGTTGCGGGGGCGAAAGTAACAGTTAAGGCGAACGATACAGGCCTGTCGCAGGACACCACGACGGACGCGAGCGGTGTTTACAGCGTGAACCGTCTGGCGCCGGGACAGTACACGGTGGTGGTGGAGATGAACGGGTTTCAGAAGAAGGAAGTCGACAATGTGACCGTCACAGCGGAGCAGACACTCTCGCTGAACGTGACGCTGGAAGTTGGGCAGGTCACGCAGTCGATCACGGTGAACGGGGCGGAGATGCCAGCAATCGATACGGAAACGGCGAACATCGCCGGGACAGTGTCGAGCCAAGAGCTTCAGGTATTGCCATCCGCTGGGCGAGATCCCTATCAATTGCTGCGGCTGGCGCCGGGCGTTTTCGGCGACGGAGCACAGGGTTCGAACGGCGGAGGGAAAGCGTTGCCGGGTCAGAACCAGGTTGGGTCGAACCCAAGCGCGAGTATTTACATGACGGAAAACCAGCCGGGCGTGGTAGCGGCCGGCACGCGCAACAACGGGAACAGCTACCAGATTGACGGCATGGAAGTGAACAGCCTGACGTGGGGTGGGTCCGCGCTGATCACGCCGAACGAAGAATCCGTGAAGGAAGTGCAAATCCAATCGAATCCTTACGATGCGGAGAATGGACGAGGGGCGGGCGCGCAGGTGCTGGTGGTTTCGCAGAGCGGCACAAACGCGCTGCACGGGAGCATCTTCATCCGGCTGCACCGACCGGGGCTGGACGCGTTTCACCGCCCGGCGGGGCCGAATCTTCCGGCTCCGAACCCAACCTCTGGAGTGGGCCGCGACAACGGGCGATTCAATTCGATCGGCGGCAGCGTAGGCGGGCCGGTTATCAAGAACAAATTCTTCTTGTTTTTCTCGTACGAAACGCTACGGGAGAGGAGCTTAAACACGGCCAGCGGCTGGTATGTGACGCCACAGTTCTATCAAGCGGTGGCTACTGCGGCACCGAGCAATATCTCGGCGGAATGGGCGAAGCTGGCGGGTGTCAATGCATCGTTCAGCACGATCAACACAGGCCTGACGACGTGCGCTAACGCCGGGCTCACCGAAGGAGTAGATTGCGCGACGCTGTCGGGAGGCTTGGACATTGGGTCCCCGCTGACCAGCGGGGCGGGAACTTTCGATCCAACCTACGGCAAAACGGGCACGCCGTTTGGGGTAGGCAACGGTTTGGATGGATCGCCGGATGTGTTCAACGTGAACACATTGAATCCCACGACTGTGGTAGCGACCCAATACAACGGGCGTGCGGATTTTCAAGCCACGAGCAACGACCTGTTCACGTTCAGCGTGTACTGGGTTCCGAACGACACGACGAACTACAACGGTCCGGTTAGGCCAGTCAACCTGTGGCATTCTGACCGGCTGAACTACGACGGAACGCTGGTGTGGAATCACACGTTCGGTCCGACGCTCATCAATGAGGCGCGCGTCGGAGTGGCGCGTTGGTGGTTCAATGAACAGCAATCGAATCCGCAGATGCTTTTCGGCTTTCCAGTAGGGAATAGCGACAACATAGGAAACATCGGACTGGTGGGGCCGGCGTTCGGTCCTCCAGGGCCGGGCATTTTCTACCAGACCTCGTACAACATCCGGGACACAGTGACCAAGGTGGTGAGCAGCCACAGTTTGAGAATGGGGACGGACATTTACAGGGATCAGGTGGAAGACACAGCGCTGTGGGCCGGGCTGCCGCCGGCTTATCAGTTCAATAACTTGTGGGACTGGGCGAACGACGCGCCGTATAAGGAAAACGGCGCGTTTGATCCGCGCAACGGCGACCCGACTGGCGTGAAGAAGTATATACGCTCGAATATTCTGGGTTTCTTCGTGCAGGATGACTACAAGTTGAAGCCGAACCTGACGCTGAATCTCGGGTTACGCTGGGAATACTTCTCACCCATTCATGAGAAGTACGGCAACCTCGGCGTGGTCGGTTTGGGGACTGGCGCCAACACGTTGACGGGGCTCACGCTCAAAACCGGAGTCGACGCCTACAATGCCAGCAAGAACAACTGGGGACCGCAGGTCGGGTTTGCGTGGAGCCCCAAAGGCATTTTCAGTCGCGACTTCAACAGCCGGTTCGTGCTGCGCGGCGGATTCGGGATCGAATACACGAGGCCGCAAGAAGCGATCACGCTGAATGGGCGCCTGAATCCGCCTGTTGTGATTCAGCTCAACAACTTGCAGCAATCGCAGGGGCAAGTGGTCTATGCGGCATCGAGTTCGCCCAGCAACATTTTTGGATTTCCGGCGAACCCTGCGGCTGTGGAAACGTTTGGGTCGAATGGCTTGCCGACGTGCGCTCCGGTGACGTGCGCGGCGATTGGTTTAACGGCATTCGATCACAACCTGGCCACACCACGGGTTTACCGCTACTCGATGCTGGCGCAATACGATCTGGGAGCGCGCTGGGTGGCGACGGTGGGATACCAGGGCAGCACGAGCGTGAACTTCTTCCGGCAGATCAACAATCTGAACTGGCTATTCCCGAACAACTTGAATCCGGCGGTGTCGGGCGTCGACCTTTACACGAACGACGCGACCGGCCATTACAACGCCGTGTACTTCGAGGTGCAACATCAAACCCGGAGCTTCACGATCGATGGGCAGTACACGTACAGCAAGTGCTTCGATCACGGATCACAGGATTATTACTCCGACCCCTACCCGTTCGCTTTAGCGGCGTCGTATGGCCCGTGCGATTACGATGTCACGCACAACTTCAAGGCGTACGGGTTGTGGGCGCCAACCATCTTCCGGGGGGAGAATGGCTGGATGGAGAAAGTTCTCGGAGGGTGGCAGATCAGCGGAATCTTCGAGTTCCACACCGGGTTTCCGTGGACAGCATACCTGAACGGCATCAACTACACTCCTGCGGGGACGAACAATGCCTGCAGCATGATCTATATCAACAGCGGCTTTTGCCAAGCAGAGCCGGCTGCGTATCTTGGTCATGCGGGGTCCGATTACAGTAACTCAACGTTCGAAGGAAACTTCGGCAATTTCCCGCAGCTAGGCAGCGCGAACACGGTGAACGGGACGAACGCGTATTTCACGATGCCGACGTTCGCGAGCAACGGCATGCCTTCATACCCCGGAGTCCAGCGGAACAGCTTCCGGGGGCCTTACTATCGCGACTTCGACGCGACGCTCGGGAAGGACTTTGGGCTGCCGTCGATGAAAGTGCTGGGGGAGAACGCGAAAATCGGGCTAAAGTTCAATTTTTACAACCTATTCAACACGTTGGACCTGGCACCCATAGGGAACCCGCAAAGTCTGGGCAGCGTGATCGTCGATCCAACGACTGGCGCGATCACGAAATTTACGCCTAACCAAGGATTTGGGCGGGCGTCGGACATTTTGGCGGGACGGGTGATCGAAGGTACAGCGAGGTTCAGCTTCTAACAGATCGGTCGTCTTTTCGGACACAGACAGCCGGCGGATGGACGGACGCAATGTTCGGACATTCCGCCGGCTGTTTTTCGTTTAGACTGCGAGTGAGAAGATTTGGAACCACAGATGAACACAGATAAACGCAGATGAAATGGAAACAGAACAGGCGCGGGAGGATTGGATTGCTCGCTGCTACGGCGCTGCTGATGATAGTGGTGCTGTCCGCCACGAGTGAGACTGCGGTGGCGAGCACACAGGCGGGGCAGGCGAAGACGAATGCGAGTTTTGCAACGATATCGGCGGAGGCGGAGGCGGCGCGGGATGCGAATCAACTCGAGCGGGCGGCCGGGTTGTACAAAAAGGCGCTGGCGCTGCGGCCAGGATGGGCGGAAGGTTGGTTTTCACTAGGGACGATTGAATACGATCAGAACGACTACGCGGACGCGGCACGCGCGTTCGCGAAAGTCAGGGCGCTGGATGCGAAGGCGGGGACGGCGCGAGTGATGCTGGGACTGTGCGAGTTCGAGCTGGGACGGGACGAAGCGGCGCTGAAGCACATTGAAGAAGGGAAAACTATCGGGATCGCGGACGATCCGCAGTTGCGTCACGTGATGATTTATCACGAGGGCGTGCTGCTGCAGCGAGGGACAAAATTCCAAATGGCGGAAATACAGCTCAGGAAAATCTGCGCGGACGGCGTGGAGAACGCGAACGTGGCCCGAGAGTTGGGGATGGCGGCGTTGCGGATGCCGGGGAAGGCGGAAATTGCGGAGGGGACGCCGGGAGCGGAGGTGTTGAGCGCGGTGGGGAAGGCGGAATGCCTCGGGGCGCAGAGGAAGTTCGACGAGGCGCGGGAAGAGTACAGCGAGATTGTGAAGAGCTATCCGGAATATCCGAATATTCATTTCGCGTACGGCAGATTTCTTCTCGATATGGACGACAGCGCGGACGCGATCGCGGAGTTCGAAAAAGAGATTGCGAACGATCCGAAGCATGTGTTCGCGCGGCTGGAAATCGCGGCGGCGAAATACCGCGTCGATTCAAGAGGCGGATTGGCGTATGCGGAGGAAGCGGTGAAGATGAACCCGAATTTTCCGCTGGGGCATTACCTGCTTGGCTTGCTGCTGGTCGATACGGGCGATTACCAGCGAGCCATTCCGGAATTGGAAACGGCGCGCAAGGGATATCCGAACGAGGCGCAAGTTTATTTTGCGTTGGGGAATGCGTACGCGCGGGCAGGAAGGAAACAAGATGCTGCAGAGGCGCGGACGACTTTCCTGCGATTGAACCAGCGGGGCGAACAAGAGTCGGAAATCAGTTCGTACGGGCCAAAGATGGCGGCCGCTGGTGGCAGGACGGTCCAGGCGGGAACTGCGGCGAAGACACCTCAGCAGTGATGCGGCTCCTCACCAACAAGCGATTGCGAATGGGCGAAGTTTCCTTCCTCTGAATCGGGGAGTCGGCTACAATCGGGCGCGTGTCTGCGGGAACTGAACACGAAGCGTTGATTGCGGCGGCGAAGTGCGCGCGCGAAAACGCGCATGCGCCGTTCTCGAATTTTCGCGTAGGCGCGGCGCTGCGCGCGAAGTCGGGGCGGATTTACACGGGGTGCAACGTCGAGAACGCGAGCTACGGGCTTACCTGCTGCGCCGAGCGCGTGGCAATCTTTAAGGCCATTTCGGAGGGCGAACGCGGGTTCGACGCGATCGCCGTGGTGGCAGATACGGACGCGTTGACGCCGCCGTGCGGCGCGTGCCGGCAAATCATTTGGGAATTTTGCGGGGACGTGCCGGTGGTTATGGCGAACCTGAAGGGGAAAGTGTCGGAGGAGAGCGCGGGGAAATTGTTGCCGCGGGCGTTCGATTCGTCATTTTTGTGAGTGTGGAACGCGCCACAAAGCACAAAACCACAGTTGAACACAGATCAACGCAGATGGAGAGCAAAGAGGTGCTAGGGAGTCGTAAATGGATGCAAAAGGGCTGAGCCTCAGAGGCTGAAGCCCATTGTGATTAGTGCATTTTGATGTCGGAGCTAAAGCTCCGACCCCCTACAAACCACGGAACGACGTTTTGATTCAGGATGCTCGAGGAAGCAAGCGTCGCGCGAAGGGACCCACGGATAGTGCCTGACAGCTACGACAGTCGAAAGAGAGCGGCAACGAAGAGATGGTTTAGCCGCGACGTGCGCGCCCGCGTTCGCTGGAGGATTTCATACCTGTCTCTTTATCTGTGTTTATCGGTGTTCAGCTGTGGTTTCACCGCTATTCCAGCGGCTGCGGCGGCGTGGGCGAAGGAGAAGGCGGATGTCATCGTGGCGGGCGGGACGGTGGTCACGATGGACGCGCAGAAGCGGGTGATCGAGGACGGCGCGGTTGCGGTGCGCAGCGATTCGATTGTGGCGGTGGGGAAACGCGCGGAGGTCGAAGCGGAATTCGAGGCGGGGCGCACGATTGATGCGAGCGGGATGCTCGTTATGCCGGGGTTGATCAACGGACACGCGCACGCGGCGATGAGCCTGTTTCGCGGGATTGCGGACGATCTCGCGCTGGACGAATGGCTGCACAAATACATTTTCCCCGCCGAAGCGCGCAATGTGACGCCGGATTTTGTGATGTGGGGGACGCGGCTTGGCGTGCTGGAAATGTTGCGCGGCGGGATCACGACGTACGCGGACATGTATTACTTCGAAGATGAAGTGGCGCGCGCGACGAAAGACGCGGGAATGCGCGGCGTGCTCGGCGAGACGATCATCGATTTTCCCGCGCCGGACAACAAGACGTTGGCGCAGATGTTTCAGTACACGCAGGAGTACATCAATCACTGGAAGGGCGATCCGCTGATTACGCCGGCGGTGGCGCCGCACTCGATTTATACGTGCTCGGAGAAGACGCTGGAGGACGCGGCAGCGCTGGCCCGGCGAAACGGCGTTCCGATTCTGATTCACATTGCGGAAGCGCCGTTCGAGTTGGAACAGAGCCGGGAGAAGCATGGGGCGACGCCGGTCGCGTACTTGCAGCGGATTGGGCTGCTGGGGAACGACGTGGTGGGCGCGCATTGCGTGTGGGTGAATGCGGCGGACATTGCGACGCTGGCGCACTTTGGCGTGGGGTGCATCAACAATCCGTCGAGCAACATGAAAACGGCGTCGGGGGTGATGCCGGTGATCGACATGCTGGCGGCGGGCGAGGCGATTGGGCTCGCGACGGACGGCGCGGCGAGCAACAACAACCTGGATATGTTCGAGGAGATGGATCTGGCAGCGAAGCTGCAGAAGATCACGCGAATGGAACCGCGCGCGCTGCCGGAGAAACAGGTAGTGGAAATGGCGACAATTGGCGGGGCGCGAGCGATTCATCTCGAAAAGCAAATCGGGTCGCTCGAAAACGGGAAGAAGGCGGACTTGATTTTGGTCGATACGCATGCAGCGCATGCAACGCCGATGTATAACGTCTACTCGGAGCTGGTATATGCGCTGAAGGCGTCGGATGTGAACACGGTGATGATCAACGGCAAATTGGTGATGGAGGACCGGCGGATACTCACGTTGAATGAGCCGGAAATTTTGGCGAAGGCAGAGGAGTACAAGAAGAAAATCACGGAGTCGCTGGCGAAATGAGGGCGGGGCGTAAACTCGTTTCGCGGATATGAAGAATCCAAACATCTCGCAGTTGGCGGATCCAACCCAGTACACGGCTCATTTTTCATACGCAACCAAGAGTTCGAAGCGCAGCGCGGGCGATGAAGCGCGAGTGTCGCGCGGCGCAAGGGAACTGTACTGCGACGGCGTGGCGGTCGAGCGAATCGCGGAGGCGACGGGGACGCCGGTTTACGTTTACAGCAGGAGCAGCATCGAGGAGGCGTACCAACGGCTGGATCGGGCGTTCGGAAGTTATCCGCATGCGATTTGCTATGCGTTGAAGGCGAACGCAAACTCAGCGATTTTGCGCATGATGTTGAAGCTGGGCAGCAGCTTCGACATCGTTTCGGGCGGCGAACTCGACCATTTGCGGCACGTGGGCGCCAGCGGAGGACGCATCGTTTTCTCGGGAGTGGGGAAGACGCGCGAGGAAATTCGCGAGGGGATGCGCTATCGCGGCAGGAAAACGGCGGAGAGCGGCATCCTGCTGTTCAACGTCGAATCCGAAGAGGAACTCGGCGTGCTGGTGGAAGAGGCGGAGCGGCACGTGAAGGCGGGCGGGAAACGCGTGGGCGCGGCAATTCGAGTGAATCCGGACATTTTCGCGGGAGGACATCCGCACATCGCGACGGGTTATCACGAGCACAAATTTGGGTTGGCATGGGCGGAAGCGCGGCGGCTATACCTGGCGCACAAGGATTCGCGCTGGATCGCGTGGCGCGGGATCAGCTCGCACATCGGGTCGCAAATTGTGGCGCTGGAGCCGTTCGGAGCGGCGTGCGAGCAGCTTGCGTTGTACGTGCGAGAGTTGAGGAAGACCGGAATTCAGTTCGATTATCTCGACATGGGCGGCGGAATCGGTATTCGGTACACGAACGAAGAAGTGTTCGATGTGCGCAGGTACGCGCGAGCGCTGGTGGGCGCCGTGAGGTCGCTGGGATGCAAATTGCTGATCGAGCCGGGGCGAGTGATTATTGGGCCGGCGGGAGTGCTGCTGACGCGGGTTTTGTACGTGAAGCGAAACGGGGGCAAGCGGTTCGTGATCGTGGACGCGGCGATGAACGATTTGATTCGGCCGTCGCTGTATAGCGCCATCCATCCGATCACGAAGGCGGCGAGGGGGCCGGGTGACGCGAGGACGATCGAGCACGTGGATGTGGTAGGACCGGTTTGCGAGTCTGGGGATTTTCTGGCGCGGGACTGGCCGCTGCCGGAAGTGAAGGCCGGCGACTTGTTGGTGGTGTGGGCGGTGGGCGCGTACGGGTATGTGCTGGCGTCGAATTACAATTCACGGCTGCGGGCGCCGGAGGTTTTGGTCGAAGGAAGGAAGTTTCGGGTGATCCGGCGACGGGAGAATTTTGAGGATTTGGTGCAAGGGGAATCAGGAGCAAGAGACCACAGATAAAGTAATGCCTTTGTGTGGTTGAACATCAAGCGGAGTTCAGATCCTGGTCACGCTGTTTCTCGAAGGCATCACTTTTCTCGCGGACTTCGGCGAGGACTTGTGCGGCGGGTCGTTGCAGGTCAACCACTTCCGCGACGACGTCGACTCCTACGCGCGCTCCGGCTTTGATGAAGTCGTCCGCCACGGTTTCCCTATCGCCTTGTGGCACGTCCTTTAGTTCGTCGAATACACGCTGTTTGAATATCTCGTACCTGTGAGGTGTCATGTGGCCTCTCTGCGGGTGGCGAACCCAACGGTTGCACTGCGCGGGAAGGTATCTCAAGAGGTGTCTGCAATGCAAGGATTTGGATTCTTTAACCACGTACCGACTGCTTCGTGGATCCGCAGCGAGTGCCACACACGATTCGCCATTCCTTGTTAGCGGATTTACTTTTCGGGGCGGGAGGGGCGGGACTTGTCGCGGGGGCGCTCGAAACGGTAGCCGACCCAGGGTTCGGTGTGGATGTAACGCGGGTGGCGCGGCTGGGGTTCAATTTTCTTGCGAAGCTGATTGATGAAGACGCGCAGGTACTCGGTTTCCTCTCCGTAGTCCGGTCCCCAGACGGCTTGCAAAAGACGGCGATGGGACAGAGCCTTCCCTTGATTCACCACCAACTGGCGGAGTAGCTCGAACTCTTTGGGGGTGAGGCGGACGGCTTGTCCCTTCACTTCGACGGAACGCTTTTCGAAGTCGATCTTCAGGTCGCTGGAAATGAAAGGCGGAGCAGGTTCGTCGAGCGCAGACCGGCGCAGAGCGGCGCGCACCCGGGCCATCAACTCTTCTGCGCCAAACGGTTTGACCACGTAATCATCCGCGCCCGCATCGAGAGCCTGCACTTTATCGCGCTCGGAGTTTCGCACGGTGAGCATGATAATGGGTACATCCGAGGAGCGTCGAATCTCGGCGCAGGTTTCGATTCCCGACATTTCGGGCATGTTGAAGTCGAGAAGGACCAGATCGATTTTGCCGTGGCGGATTTGGTCGAGAGCCTCAGTGCCGGTTCGAGCTTCGACGACGGAGTAGCTGTGAGAAGCGAGTGTGGTGGTCAAGACGCGGCGAATCTGCGGCTCATCATCCACGATAAGAACCGTTGCGGAATTCATGTGCGGGGGGAGGCGCGGTTGCCGTCGGCGGGTAGCGTGAAGGAAAAGACGGAGCCGTGGCCGCGCTGGCTGGTGAGGCTGATTGCGCCGCCATGCGCTTCGATGATGGCCTTGGCGATAGGAAGGCCCATGCCGGTGCCCTGGATGGTGTAGCGCTGGTCGCGTCCACGATAGAATTTCTCGAAAATCAGGCCCTGCTCGGGATCGTCGATGCCGCTACCGCGATCGGCGACGCTGGTCACGACGAAGTCGCCACTCTTCTCGGCCGTAATGGTGATGGGGAGATCGGGAGGGGAGTACTGGTTGGCATTTTCCACCAGTTGGATCAGGACTTCGCTGGCGCGAGGTAGATCGACGCGGACGAGCGGGAGGCCGGGAGAAACTCGGACATCGACGGGCCTGCGGGCGAGAGTTGTGCGGCAATGGAGAAGGGCGGAGGAAATAACTTCGTCGATGGAGTGGGGCTCGACGTTCAAGTCGACGTTGCCGGAATCGAGTTGGGACATTTCGGCGGCTTCGCCTACGAGTCGGTTGAGGCGATCGCTTTCTTCATTGATGACGGTGAGCAGGTCGTTTCTTTGGGCGTCGTTCAGATTGGAATTGGAGAGGAGGTTGGTGACCGCGCCTTTGATGGAGGTGAGGGGAGTGCGGAGGGCGTGAGTTACGGAATCGAGGAGGGCGGTGCGCAGGCGCTCGCCTTCACGGGAAGCCTCGGTTTGGCCCAATTGTTCGACGGCGCGGGCGCGTTCCATGGCCACGGCGATGAGGGTGCCGATAGCTTCGAGGGTGCGGCTAGGAAGAATGGTGCCGGAAATACCGAGGCTGCCAATGGGGCGCATGCCGAGGCGGACGGGAACGAAGCTGACACTGTTGGGAACGTCGATGACAGGCTCTTCGCGCGCGACAATGGTTTTGAGGTTTTCGAGGTCGAGGTGGGGGACCACGGGGCCGGAGCGATAGACTTTTTGTTTTTCTGCAAGCAAAAGAGCGGCTGCGCCAACTTCGAAGACATTCACGATCTGAGCAGGAATGCGGTTCAATAGTTCGATGACGTTTCCGGATTCGAGGAGGCCTTGACTGAACGTGTAGAGTTTCTCGACATCGTGACGGCGGGCAGAAGCATATTCGGCTTGTTGACGCGCGCGGGCGGAAAGGTGGCTGGCCAGGAAGGAAACAACCAGAAAAGCGGAAAGGGTCACCACGTTTTCAGCGGAGTAGATGACGTATTGCCCGGCAGGATGGAAGAAATAATGGACGAAGGCAGCAACGGCAACCAGGGACATCGAAACGGAGACAACGATTCCCCAAACGGTGGAAACAGCTAGAATAGCGAGGACCAAGGTGAGCGCAACGGTGGTCGAGCTGACATGAAGAAATCTGTGATACAGGAACGGGATTCCGGCCGCAACAACGAAAGCGGCCAAGAAGCGCAGGGCCTGAATTGGATGAGGCTCACGCACAGCCGTATTCTACAGCAGCGCCAGTAAAAGAGAACGGCAATGGCCAAAACGCCGGAACAGTGGCTGGAACTATCCAAGCCACCTGAAAAAGCCAAAGGCATCCTGAAGCTCTTTCTCGGTTACGCGCCGGGCGTAGGGAAGACGTACGGGATGCTGAGCGAAGCGATCCGGCGGGCGAGCCGCGGGGAAGACGTGGTTATCGGCATCATCGAAACACACGGCCGGCAGGCCATCGCGGAACTGGGAGCGAAGCTTGAAGTCGTTCCGCGCAAGAAAATCGATTACAAGGGAACGATTTTCGAGGAGATGGACGTCGACGCGATTCTGGCGCGAAAGCCGCAAGTGGCGCTGGTCGACGAACTGGCGCACACCAACATTCCGGGGAGCCGTCATCGCAAACGGTACGAGGACGTGCTGGACTTGCTGGACGCGAAGATCGATGTGATCTCGACGGTGAACATCCAGCACATCGAGAGCATCGCGCCGACGGTGCGGTCGATCACCGGAATTTCCGTCCGCGAAACGGTGCCGGACTGGGTGCTGCAACTCAGCGAAGAGACGGTGATGGTGGACCTGACGCCAGAAGCGCTGCAGAACCGGATGAGGCGCGGCGACATCTACGGGAAAGAGAAGGTCGAGCAGGCGCTGAAGAATTTCTTCCGGCGCGGGAACTTGATTGCGTTGCGCGAACTGGCGCTGCGACAAGTGGCGGAGCAGGTGGACCGGAGCCTCTCAACTTACATGGACGAGAAGGAAATTCGCGAGAATTGGGGCGTTCGCGAAAGAATCGCGGTGTGCATCAGCGCGAACCCGAGGGCCCAGTACCTTGTGGCGCGTGCGGCTCGCATGGCACGAAGAATGGACGCCGAGCTATACGTCATACACGTGGACGTGGACCGAGACGGCGACCCGCAAATCGAGAAGGCCCTGGAGGCGAACCTGCAGTTTGCGGAGAGTCTGGGAGCGAAGACGGCGCGGCTCAAGGGCGACAACATCGCGGATGCGGCAGCGCAATTCGTGCGCGAGAAACACGTGACACAGGTGATTCTGGGGCGGTCGGCGGTGGAAGGGTGGCGAAAAGTGCTGTACATGAACGCGATTAACCGGTTTTTGCGTGATGCGCCGGCGGTGGATGTGCATATTGTGACGCAGGAGCAGGACTGATCTTGGGCCTTAGGCCACCTTCAGGTGTTCGGCGATATCCTTGGGACGGAGTAGATACAGAAGATCTTCTGTTCTCCGTCCCCCGCTTCTGGCGTTAGATGCGTGACCGCATTGCCATTGATGGGCGCGGCCTCGGCGCAGCGCTTTCGGCAAACCTGCAGTATACCTTCGTCGATTTCGATCACGGTCATCGAGTTCAGCGATTAGGGCCGGTGCTTTGAGCGATGGCGTCGCAGGCAGCCTTTACCACTACATCGGCTGAATGCGACTCCTTAGAGACGAGGGTTTCTCCCTTCCGTGACAGGACAGTAACTTTGTTGACCTTGACCAAGCCTGCGAGGCCAGTAAGGCCCTTCTTGCTGGTTCCTTTGTCGAACAAGACCACATAGTCGGCGTTTGATTTTTCCTGCACGACGGTGATGGCCGGGCAATCCGATGTGAAATCCTGGTAGATGTCGGTGAGCTCGGGGTTGTAGCCACCGTAGAGTTTCCCTGGCGCCACACTGCTGGGACTGCTGAAGCCGCCTGACTCAGCCCAGGACTGTGAATCGCTTACATAAAGGCGCGGCTTAGGTGGCATTTTGTCGCTCGACACGGGCTGAGCCTGTTTTCCCTGAACTGACATTCCGCTCGGAGCAGCGTTTGCGCCGGCTGGCACAGACGGGGCGGTGGTCGATTGCCCGGCTGGCGATTCGAATACGAGTTCGTAGCGCGCGACATACCCTACAGTTCCGCCAGCCGTTGCAACTCGGGCGGTGTAGCCCTGGGAGTCCGAGAGTACGGTCACTCGCTCGTTACAAGCGACACGAGCCACCACGCGCAAGGGGAGCGCGCGTTCGGGGTCGGCGGTCAGGACCACGTAGGGCTCACTGTCGCATTTGATTTTGGCGTGCCACTGTCCGCGAAGAGACGACGATGAAGGCGGTACCTGTTGGGGCAAAGCGGATGGCGTGACAAGGAATCCCACGACCGCCACGAAAGCAACGAGTTTTGGAACCACAATTTCCTCCGCGCTGACCTTCTCTACGAAGTTTAGCTGGTCGCGAACGACGGCGTGGATGCGGCGCAGTGGCTGTGCTGAAGGCGCCAACTGTACTCGCGGACGCGGACAGTACGGAGGGAGCTTAAATGTGGAGTGATTGACTATTCGGCAATGAAAAAGGAGAACAAGCGCACGATTCTTGTTTTCTGGCCTCCGCCTCTTGCGTTAGCAGAGCCGGTGCATTGCCGTCTGCGCGTCCAGCGCAAGCAGAGGACGTGGAGAAATAAACTGAGTAAACTCAGTTGGGCTTGCGGCCTCCCGCGCCTTTCTAACAGGAGAAGAGGACTGGCATCTGCGAGCGAGGCGTTAGGGGAACCGCTGCTTGCTCGCAATGTTCTATAAGGGAAGAAGTCAAGAAAAACACTCCTCCAACGACCGCAATTTTTCTTGCTTCGCAGCCCCCCGGAATGAGCAAGATCTGTTTTAACCGACCGCG
>Ga0187815_10000868_pt1 | contig 14444 bp, 18 predicted proteins | sample NC_S_5_FD_132962 | JGI IMG/M metagenome (GOLD analysis project Ga0187815, IMG submission 132962) | Wetland sediment microbial communities from Neuse River Estuary, North Carolina, USA - ASW-S_5 | ecosystem: Environmental > Aquatic > Freshwater > Wetlands > Sediment | place: USA: North Carolina...
GCCCGCCAGGCCGTCCTCGCCATCAAGACGTCCCGGGGCTACGAACGCGAGGTCGCCGACACGCTGCTGGCCCGGGCCGAGGAGAAGGCGGACGTCGTCTTCTCGCTCCTCGTACCTTCGGCCTTGCGCGGCTACGTTTTCGCCGAGGGGATGAGCTTCGAAGGCGTCCGCGAGATGCTGAAGGGGATCCGCAAGGCCCGCGGCCTTGTCGAGGGCGAGACCACCCTGAAAGAGGTGGAGCCGCTCCTCGTCCCGAAGATCACGGTCGAAGGGTTCGTCGAGGGCGCGATCGTCGAGCTGATCTCGGGGCCGTTCAAGGGCGAGAAGGCCCGCGTGAAGAAGATCGACCAGGCGAAGGAGGAGATCACGGTCGAGCTCATCGAGGCGGTGGTGCCGATCCCGGTCACCGTCCGGGGCGACCACGTGCGCATGCTGGAAAGAGGAGGCGGGAAGAGTGGCAATTGAGGTGAGCATCCTCGTCGAGGGCGGCAAGGCGGCGGCCGGGGCGACCCTCGGCTCGGCCCTCGGCCCCCTTGGCGTCAACGTCGGTCAGGTCGTCGCGAAGATCAACGAGCAGACGAAGGAGTTCGCCGGCATGCGCGTGCCGGTGATCGTGCGGGTCGACCCGAACACCCGCGAGTTCACTCTCGTGGTAGGGCGCCCCCCTGTCGCCGCCCTTCTGCTGAAGGAAGCGAAGAAGGAGAAGGGGTCGGGCAAGCCGAAGACCGAGGTGATCGGCGACGTCTCGATGGACGCCGTGAAGCGGATCGCCGAGTCGAAGGGCGATGACCTCCACGGGCGGACGATGGAGGAGAAGATGAACCAGGTGATCGGCAGCTGCGTCTCCCTCGGCATCACCGTCGGGGGCGAGGACCCGCGCGCCGTGCTCAAGTCGCGCACCGCCGCCCGGGGCGCCCGATGATGGGCGCGCCGGGAGCTCCCCCGCCCGACCTCTCGAACGCCGAGATCGTCGACTACTCGATCCTCGAAGGGGACGGGAAGGTCCGTCTGAAGCTGAAGGACGGGTCGGTGGTCGAGATCCGGCTCGAGATCATGAACATCTTAAGGGCCGGCAACGACCCGAATACCGGCCTCCCCGCCTACATCGTCCAGTCCGCGCCGCTCGTGCGCCTCGTCGAATGCCCGAAAGAGCTTCGCAAGGCACCGTTGCGGCCCGGCACGGGGCGCGACGGAAAGTCGATCCCCGGGTTCGGCTAGAGAGCTTCCTCTCTCCCGGGAAAAGATAGGAGGCCCCGGGAAAGTTCCCGGGGCGAGGGAAAGCTCACCGTCGACCTAGGCGACGGCGACCTTGACCTCTTGCTCGGAAGGGGTGGGGGTCTTTTTCGGCAGCTCGAGCTCGAGGAGGCCGTTCACGACCTGGGCCTTCGCTTCGGCCGCGACCACCGGCTCCGGGAGCTCGAGGGCACGGTAGTAGCCGGCGTAACTCCGCTCTCGGTGGAGGTAGTGCTCGCCCTTCTCCTCGTTCTCGCTGGCCGATTCACCACGAATCTCGACCGACGCGCCGCGTACGCGGATGTCGAGCTTCTCCTTCGGGATGCCGGGGATCTCCGCGACCACCTTGTAGGCGCTGCCGGTGTCGGTCACGTCCGTGCGCGGCGTCCGCAGCCCGACCACGGAGTCGAACGAGCCGATCGGCACGATACCGAACGACTCCGCGAATCGGCGTTGCATCGCGTCGAACGCACGGTCGATCTCGGTCCACGGGTCGGCGGGGCTCTCTCTGTGCTGGATCTCACTCGTCATGGGTCCACCTTTGGGTTTACAGAAAAAGTAACCTATCGTTTGTATAAAAAGACATCTGTCCGGCTCCTCGGGGTCGGTGACTTCCCTGGCACATCGACGGCCGATCCTCGGGAGCTCTCGGGGGGTCGGCCCGTGTTTCGGGGACCACGTCAAGGTCGTTTGACCGCTCGTTCATCCGTACCGACGCTTCCTCCTCGATGGGGACGGCGTTGAGTTCTCGTCCAGCGTACGCAGTGGTCGACCGGATGGCCCGAGGCCATCGACAGGTGGTTTACGCCCATGAGGTATCGCTGGGCGCCTTGAGGGCCAAGTTGTCCTCCTGAGCAAGACCATGGATCCACTGAGAGTCGGTGATCGTCGGGTCCTCGAGCGGCACGATTTCCCTGCCCTCTTCCGTGCGCTGCATGCGAAGGGGTACCAGGTGGTGGGACCGACCGTCCGGGATGGGGCGATCGTCTACGACCACCTCACCGGGGTCGACGACCTCCCCATCGGGTGGACCGACCGGCAGGGGGGCGGCAAGTACCGCCTCGAGCGCCGCAAGGACGAGGCACTGTTCGGCTACACGGTCGGGCCGTTCTCGTGGAAGAAGTTCCTGTATCCTTCTCGGGAGCGCCTTTGGACCGCCCAGCGCAGCGGAGACTCGTTCACGATCACGCCCGAGCCGACCGACGGAACTCCGCTCGCCTTCTTCGGCATGCGGGCCTGCGAACTCGCGGGCGTCGCCGTCCAGGACCGGGTGTTCATGGGCGGACCCGTAGCCGACCCCGGCTACGCCGCCCGCCGCACGCGGATCCTTCGGATCGCGGTCCAGTGCGGTCAGGCGGGGGGGACCTGTTTCTGCCTCTCGATGGGAACGGGTCCGGCCGTCCGGCCCGGAGCCGCCGACCTGATCCTCACCGAGTTCCTTGACGCGCATCGCCACTATTTCCTCCTCGAGGTAGGCTCGCCGGAAGGTGCGACCGTCCTCGCGGACGTCCCCCTGAAGGCCCCGGCGGCCGATGACACCACGAAAGCCGAGGCGCTCCTCGCCCACACGTCCGGTTCGATGGGGCGAACCATGGATGCGGAAGGGCTTCATGGACTCCTCGTCAAGAACTTGGAGCACCCGCGCTGGGACGTCGTCGCAAAGAGGTGCCTATCGTGCACGAACTGTACGATGGTCTGTCCTACCTGCTTCTGCAGCAACCAGGAGGAGGTCCCCGACCTCGCGGTCGAGAAGGTCGAGCGCTGGCGGCGGTGGGACTCCTGCTTCAACCTGGGTCTCACGGAGATGCACGGCCAGGCGGTCCGGAAGTCGGGGCTCTCCCGGTATCGTCAGTGGCTCACACACAAGCTCGACACGTGGCACGATCAGTTCGGTACCTCGGGATGCGTCGGCTGCGGCCGCTGCATCACCTGGTGCCCCGTCGGGATCGACCTCACGGAGGAGGTCGCGGCGATCCGGATGGCACCTCCCGTACCGGCGGCCTCCGAGGTAAAGAAATGACCGGAACCGAAAGCGAAGCGATCGCCGACCGAGTGCTGCAACACCCGTTCTTCGTCGGGCTCGACCCGACCCTCGTTCACGCGATGATCTCGAAGGCCGAGGAGCGGTCGTACGCCGCGGGCGAGATGCTCGTCCGCGAAGGTCGACCCGCCGAGGAGTTCTTCCTCGTGCTGGACGGTAAGATCGCCCTCGAGATCGGGTCCGCCGAGCACGCCGGCATCACGGTCGAGACGATCGGTCGGGGCGAGATCCTGGGATGGTCGTGGCTCGTCCACCCGTACCGCTGGCGGTTCGATGCACGGGCGACCAAAGCGACGCAGGTGGTCGCAATCAACGCCGCGGCCGCCCGCTACGCCCTCGCTGCCCATCCGGCCTTCGCGTACCAGTTCCTGCTGAAGTTCCTACCGGTGATCGCGGAGCGACTGGAGAACACGCGCGTTCAGCTCCTGGACACCTATGGCCACTGACGCGCAAACTCTCGGAGGGGCGCTGCCCGGAATCGCCGGTGTCGTGGCCCACCCGTACGCCCCACGGCCGTTCGTCGTGCGCGAGAAGATCCAGGAGACGCCCGACACCTACACGCTTCGTTTGGAGCCCCGCATCCCCGGTGACCGCCTCCGGTTCCAGGGCGGTCAGTTCAACATGGTCTACGTCTTCGGCGTGGGCGAGTCGGCGATCTCGATCAGCGGGGACTCGACGCGCCCCGAGCAGCTCGTCCACACGGTCCGCGCCGTCGGCAAGATCACGAACGCCCTCGCGGCGCTCAAGCCCGGTTCGACAGTCGGGATCCGTGGCCCCTACGGCCGCGGCTGGCCGCTCGACTCGGCGCGTGGACGCGACATCGTGATCGTGGCGGGCGGACTCGGCCTTCCCCCGCTCCGCCCCACGGTGTACGAGATCTTTCGGCGGAGAGCGGAGTTCGGGCGAGTGGAGATCATCTACGGGGCGCGGACCCCGAAGGACCTCGTGTTCGCCGAGGAGGTCCGGGACTGGCTGCCCCGCCGCGAGATGCGGATCCAGGTAACGGTGGACGCCGCCGGTCGGGATTGGTACGGGGATGTCGGGGTCGTGACCACCCGACTCCCGGACGCCCGGTTCGACGCGGCGAAGACGACCGCCTTCGTCTGCGGGCCCGAGATCATGATGCGGCTCACCGCGCAGGCGCTCGCCCAACGAGGCGTTCCGTCCGACTCGATCTGGCTCTCAATGGAGCGGAACATGAAGTGCGCGTTCGGGTTCTGCGGACACTGCCAGTACGGTCCCTCGTTCGTGTGCCGGGACGGCCCGGTGCTGCCCTACAAGACCCTCGCGCCCCTGCTCGCCGTCAAGGAGGTGTAAAGTCGATGCCCGGAACACGCAAGCCCCGCTTGGGAGTCTTCAAGTTCGCCTCGTGCGACGGCTGCCAACTGTCGATCCTCGACTGCGAGGACGAGCTCCTCGCGATCGCGGGGGCGGTCGAGATCGCGGACTTCCGTGAGGCGTCGCGCGCGGTCCTGGAGGGGCCATACGACCTGTCGCTCGTCGAGGGGTCCGTCACGACCGCCCACGACGCCGAGCGGATCAAGGAGATCCGGGCGCAGTCGAAGGCCCTCGTGACGATCGGCGCCTGCGCCACCGCGGGCGGGATCCAGGCGCTCCGGAACTTCGCCGACGTGGAGGAGTACCGCCGCGTTGTCTACGCTCGACCCGAGTACATCTCCACTCTCGCGACCTCGACCGCGATCGCCGACCATGTCCCCGTCGACTTCGAGCTCCGCGGCTGTCCGATCAGCAAGGCGCAGCTCCTCGAGGCGCTCGCCGCGTTCCTCCAGGGACGCGCGCCGAACCTCCCGAACGAGAGCGTCTGCAACGAGTGCAAGCGCCGCGGAACGGTGTGCGTGATGGTCGCCCACGGGACCCCGTGCTTGGGTCCGGTCACACAGGCGGGGTGCGGTGCCATCTGCCCATCGTTCGACCGCGGGTGCTACGGCTGCTTCGGACCGCAAGGGTCCCCGAACACGGTCTCCCTCACGAACCAGCTCAAGTTCCTCGGAGTGACCCCGCCGGGGGTCCAGCGGCTCTTCCGGACGTTCAACGCGAACGCGCCCGCGTTCAAGGCGGCGAGCGAAGCCGCCGTCGTGGAGGCGAAGAGCGCATGACCGAGCGCACGATCGCGGTCGACTACCTCGCCCGGGTCGAGGGCGAAGGCGCGCTCAAGGTCCGCATCCACGACAACATCGTCGAGGACGTGCAGCTCAAGATTTTCGAGCCCCCGCGTTTCTTCGAGGCGTTCCTGCGCGGCCGCTCGTACCTCGAAGCCCCGGACATCACCGCGCGGATCTGCGGGATCTGCCCCGTCGCCTACCAGATGAGCTCGTCGCACGCGATGGAGCGGGCGCTCGGGATGAAGGTCGGTGGCCAGATCCGGGAACTGCGCCGCCTCCTCTACTGCGGGGAGTGGATCGAGAGCCACCCGCTCCACATCTACCTCCTCCATGCCCCCGACTTCCTCGGCTACCAGGACGCGATCCAGCTGGCGAAGGACTACCCGGACGTCGTGAAGAACGGACTTGCCCTCAAGAAGGTCGGGAACGCGCTCATGACCCTCATCGGGGGGCGCGAGATCCACCCGATCAACGTCCGGATCGGCGGCTTCTACCGGACGCCGACCGTCGGGGAGCTCCGAGAGTTCCGGCCCCAGCTCGAGACCGCCCTCAAGCTCGCCGAGGAGACGGTGCGCTTCGTCGCCACCCTCGATTTCCCGGCGATCGAGGAGGATTACGAGTTTGTCGCGCTGCGCCACGAGCATGAGTACCCGTTCAACGAGGGCGACATCGTCTCGTCGAAGGGCCTCAAGGTCCCGAACGACCACTGGGACGACGTCTTCGAGGAAGTCCACATGCCCCACTCGAACGCTCTGCAATCGGTGCGCAAGGGCGCCGGGACCTCCTACCACGTCGGCCCGCTCGCGCGCTACGCCCTCAACCGCGACCACCTGACCGGCCGCGCCGACCAGATGGCGCGTTCGGTCGGCCTCGAGAACGTCGTCCGGAACCCGTACAAGAGCATCATCGTCCGGGCGGTTGAGACGGTCTACGCGGTCGAGGAAGCGCTTCGCCTTATCGACCAGTACAAGCGCCCGGAGGCGCCGTTCATCGAGCCGCCCGCGGTCACGACTACCGTGACGGGCGGGGCGGTCACGGAGGCGCCGCGCGGGATCCTCTTCCACCGCTACCGGATCGGGCCGGGAGGTCTCATCGAGGACGCCAAGATCGTCGCTCCGACCTCCCAGAACCAGAAGCGGATCGAGGACGACCTGCGTCACCTCGTAGAGCGCTCGCTCGCGCTCGACGAGGTCGCGCTCACCGACGCATGCGAGCGCGCGATCCGCAACTACGACCCGTGCATCTCGTGCGCGACGCACTTCCTCAAGCTGGACCTCGAGCGGAACTAGTTCGGGTCGAGATCCGTGGGATGAGCGAAACCTCCGCGTCGAACCCCGTGGCCTCGGGCCGTCTCCCGCTCGTGATCGGGCTCGGGAATGACCACCGGGGCGACGACGGCTCGGGGCTCGAGGTCGCACGCGCGCTCAAGCCCCGCCTCGCGGGCAAGGCCCGGGTCGAGGAATGCGTCTCAGAAGGAATCGCGCTCCTCGAGCTGTGGCGCGACGCGGACCGGGTCCTGGTCGTCGATGCCGTGGTGTCGGGGGGAGTGCCCGGGACCGTTCACCGGTTCGAGGCCGGCGACGGCTTTTCGCCCGGATTCCGAACGGCAACCTCGACCCATGGGCTCTCGCTCGCCGAGGCGGTAGCCCTCGGCCGGGGACTCGGATGCCTTCCCCGCCGGCTGGTGGTGTACGGCATCGAGGTCGAGAATCTCGCGGTCGGAAGCGGCCTGAGCGCTCCGGTCGCTCGGGGCGTCCAGGAGGCCGCGGACCGCATCGAGGCCGAGCTCGACGACACCCGAAAGAACGCTCCGATGCCCGGGAGGCTCCCCCATGCATGAGGAAGCGATGCTGCGGGACGTTGTCCGGAAGGCCGAAGAGATCGCCCGCCGTGAGGGCGGGGCCCGGGTCACCCGGGTCCGCCTCTGGGTGGGGGCGCGCTCGCATCTCGCAGGTCCCGAGCTCAAGGACCGCTGGATGCACGCGGTCGCGGGAACCAATCTCGCGGGAGCGGCGGTCGAGATCGAGACGTCCCGGGACCGGCTCGACCCGAACGCGGAGAATGTGATGCTGCGGAGCCTCGACGTGGACTCGGAAGGGGAACGACGATGAACAACGCACGATACGCTGAGAAGGACGGGGGCGCGAGCGCCGGAACGATCCAAGCGAGCCGACCCATGGGGTTGAAGAGGAGCGACTTCCTCCCGGCTTTGGGGGGGGTGCCCTGATGTGCTTGACAACCCCCGGTAAGGTCGTGCGGATCGACGTGGCGACCGAGGACACCCGGTTGGCCGAGGTCGACTTCGGCGTGGCGCACCGGACCGTGAACCTCGCGTTCACCCCGGAAGCCCAGGTCGGCGACTACGTGATCGTCCACGCGGGGTTTGCGACCCGCACGCTCGCCGACGACGAGGCCCGCGAGGCGATCGCCCTGGTCCGTGAGCTCGCCGCATCGGCGGCGGGAGGCTCCTCATGAGCGCGCGCAGCTCCTGGGTGGGCCCGGGCGTCCTCCTCGTGCTCGCGACGGCGTTCATCAGCGGCGTCTCCACGTTCATCAATGCGTTCGCGGTCCACGGGACCAGCTCGGACGCGTTCGTCACCGTGCGCAACGTGGCGGTCGCGGCGGCGTTCGTCCCTATCGCCCTGTTCGCCTCCCGTTCGTTGCGAGCCCCGAGCCTGCGGGCGGTCGACTGGGGTCGGCTCGTCCTGATCGGACTCATCGGAGGCGCGATCCCGTTCCTGCTCTTCTTCTACGGACTCCAGCTCGCTACCGCGGCGGGCGGGGCGGCCACGGCCGCGTTCGGCTACCGGACCCTGTTCCTGTGGGCGACCGTGTTCGGGGTCGTCTTCCTGCACGAGCGCTTCCACTGGAGGATCGCCCTCGGCGCATCCCTCCTCCTCGGGGGCAGCGTGCTCATGCTGTCGCTGACGACACCGATCTGGACGCCCGGTACGGCGTACGTCCTCGCCGCCACGGTCCTGTGGGCCGTCGAGTATACGATCTCGAAGCGAACCTTGAAGGACCTCCCGTCGGCGACGGTCGTGCTCGGCCGGATGGGATTCGGTTCGGTCTTCCTCGTGGGATACCTCACGTTCACCCTGCAGTGGTCCAAGGTCGCGGGTTTCACCGGCGCCCAATGGGAGTGGGTCGGCATCAGCGCGGCACTCCTCGGGGCGTTCGTCGCCTGCTTCTACCCGGGCTTGAAGCGGGTCGACCTCGGCGTCGCGAGCTCGGCGCTTGTGCTCGGCTTCCCGGTCACCTGGGTCCTCTCAGTGCTGATCCAGGGAAGCACGTTCACCCTCGCCCAGGCGGCGGGGGCACTCGCGGTGGTTGCGGGGGTCGGGGTCGTCGTGGGCCTCGCTCAACTTCGGGAGGCATGGTCGTTCCTCAGCCGCCTCGCGCGGCCGCAGGGCGACCTCCTCTAGGATGGACGGCATAGCCCTCTGCGCACGGTTCAGCATCGCGACCAACCGGCTCCAGTACTGCGGTCCCCGCGATGCGGAGCCGGTGCTGTACCGGGCCATCACCGAGAACGCGGAGCTCGGCCGTGCCCGGGACGCGCTACGTCGGTTCGAGGCGCTGAACCCGTACCTGGAAGCGATCGCCGAGAAGCACGGCCGCGACCCGTTCGACCCGGACGTCGTCGAGGCGTACTGGATCGGAAACCGGCTCCTCGACGCCTTCGAGCGCGACGACTTCCCGCCCCTTCTGGAGCGGCTCGTCCGCCGGGGTCTCCCGCGGTCGACCGCGGACCGCCTCACGCGCCTTCTCCCCGACCACCCGATCCCCCACCACATGTTCCACGTCGCCTACGTCGGCGTCGGCGAGGTGACCGGTCACGTGGAGACGACGCTCGCGAACATGGAGGCGTGCCGACCCGCCTGGGCCCAGGTCGCGGCCGTCGAGGCAACCTCAGTGCGCCTGCGAGGTCCCGCGCTGAGCGTGTCGAAAGGACGGCTCTCGCTCGAGCGCGAAACCGAGCGGACCCTCTCCTTCGACCCGGCGATCCTCCCGGGTCTTCGGAGCGGGGACACCCTCGCGGTCCACTGGAGCCATCCCGCGATGTCGCTCAGCGCCTCCCAAGCGGGCGCTCTTGCGGCCTACACCCGGCGGTCCATCGACGCCGCGAACGAGGCCCTCCCCAAGCTTCGGGCCCTCGGCTGACCGGCCGGCGTTCCCGGGCTCGCTTCGAGGGCGAGCGCAAATCCCTTTACGGGGAACAGAGGTGCTCCCCTCGTGGTCGAGGACATTCAGGAGACCCCGGCCGTCCCTCCGATGGACCCGGGAGGTGACGAACGCCTCGGGTACCTCATCGCCGGTGGCTTCCTGATCGCGCTCGGCTGGGGGCTCGCCGTCATCGTGAACGTGTTGCTCCACTATCTCGCGGGCAACGCGACCCTGACGGTCGGGGGCCACGTCTTCACGTCCACGTTGGGACCGTACGCCTGGGCGACGTTCGCCTTCGGGATGTTCACCGGAGGGTTCGGCGTCGTCCTGGTCGCGCTGGGTCGGGCCTCGCCGAAAGGACCGATCGTCCTTCCGGGATACGACTACTGAATCCGGCCCGGCCGCGGCGGCGCGCGGTGGATGCGACGGGACGGAGGCGATCGCGTCTCGACCGGACTCTTCGCGTGCTTCTGCGCGTCGGCGCAGTCGGAGCAGATGCGCTCGTCCAAGTCGAGGCAGTTCCGGCAGAACGTCCGGCCGCAGACCGTGCAACCGAGGGTGGCCGGGGTTCCGCACCGAGCGCATTGACCGACGAGCACGTTCGGTCCCTCCCGGTAGGACCGGTCAGTTGAGGATTCCGCTCGCCTTAAGCCCTTCGACGAAGCCGGCGGCGAACCTGGCACGGGTGACGTAGCGAGCGGCGTGTCGCGCTCGGTAGCTCGCGGACGCGAAGCTCACGCTGAACCCGGCCGCCCGCAGCATTGCGACGTCGTTGTCGCCATCCCCGAGGATCACACAATCGGCCGGGGTGAACCCACGGTGAGAGAGCGCGCGCTTGAGGGCAGGCAGCTTGCCCCCGCCCTTCTCGATCAGATGGAGAGCGTACCCGGTCGACTCGACGTCAACCCCGCTCGGCCCGAGCGCTCGCTTCACGGCGGCCACCGACACCGTGGGCTCGAGCCCTACCTCGGTCTCCCGCCAGCGGTCCGTGAAGAGGCGGCGAACGGGAAGCCCGGCCGCCCTCAGCTTGCGGAACGCCGCCAGCGCGACGCGCCGGTCGGTCAGCTTCTCGACCACGTCCCGCCCTTGGTCGTCACGAACGTAGATGATCCCCCCGTTCTCGGCGACGACCGGCCCCGAGAGGCCGAGCGACCGGTGGAGCCCGAGGGCGATCGGGAGCACGTTGCCGGTGGCGAGGGCGACGGGGATGCCCCGGAGCTCGAGGGCACGCACCTGCTTCACGGCGCGAGGGTCGAGCCGGCGGTCCGCGTCCGTGAGGGTCCCATCCACGTCCGTCACGACGACCCGAAGGCCCAAAGAACCGTGGACCCCCGAATGAGAAACTCGGCGCGCCATCGCAGCTCCCTACGACGAGTGGGCGGGCTGGCCCCGGACGCGGGCGATCTCAGCGTGCAACGTCTCGGATACCTCCCGACCATCCCGTCGGCCGCGAACCTCCCGCATCACATCGCCCATGAGGGGAGAGAAGGCGGCATCGCCTCGCGCGCGGACCATCGGGGCGTTGGACTCCACCACTCGGCGGACGAGCGCGACCAGGTCGTCCCGCGAGAACCCCGCTAGGCCCGCCCGCTCGATTGCCACATCTACGGTCGACGCCCCGGAAGCGAGGGCTCCGAGCACGGTCGGAACGCCTTCCTTCGCGATCCGTCCGGCTTCCGCCGCCCCGAGCACCGCGTCCAGGAGCTCGGTCGGGGGGTCGAACGCCGGGGCGCCGTCGGACCCCGACGTCACTGCGGGAAGGTCTTGCGTGAGGAGCCGGGCGACGAGTCCGGCCCCGTGTCCCTTGGCGGCGAGCGCCTCGAAGCGGCTGACGAGGTCGCCGTAGACGAGCTGCCGAACGATCTCGGGGGGAAGGCCGTGCGAGCGAACGAGTCGTGCCTCGAGCTCACCGGGTCGCTCGGGGAGGTCGGCGCGGAGCCTGCGGAGCCGCTCCGACGTGATCGGGATCGGGGGAATGTCCGTCTCGGGGTACATCCGGTCGCGGCCCGGGAGGGGACGGGAAAACCGGGTCCGCCCATCGGGGAGCGGGTCCCGCGTCTCCCCGGGAACCCCTTCGATCGCTGCCCGGGCCCGGTCCGACGCCCGCTGGAGCGCCAGCGTCGCCCGCTCCACGGACCGGTCGGTCACCAGGAGGAACGCATCGTTCTCCGCGAGCGAGAGGCGACCCCGCAGCTCGCCCACGATCGATTCCGTGGCACCGTACGCGGGAAGTTCATCGGAGTGCATGAGACCCCGCAGCCCCGCCGACCGAGCGTGGTCGGCGAGCTCGCGGCCGAGGCGCTCCTCCCCGCCCGCGGGAGAACGGAGCAGCCCCGCGAATCCGGGAAGTGCCACGGCGAGGACGACCTGGCCACCGCGACCGGACCCAGCGAACGGTCCCGACGGCACCTCACGAAAGAGGTCCGTGACGTCCCGCGGAGGGTCGGTCGCAACGCGCGCATGGCGGCGGGCCAGCTCGCTTCGGAGTTCGAGCAAGAACTCCTGCCGGGCCACCTCGCCCTCGACGTACTCCTGGATGCGACGCAGCTCCTGGACGCCCTTCACTTCGACCCTGTGACCGCCCTCGATCGAGACGTTGACGTCCTCCCGGATCGTACCGATCCCCCGCCGAACGCGCCGGGTGGCGCGGAGGAGGGCTCCGATCTCCTCGGCCACCGCTCTCGCCTCGGCCCCAGAAGTGATCTCCGGGCCGGTGGCGATCTCGATCAGCGGGATGCCGAGGCGGTCGAGGCGGTAGGTGACCTCCCCCGGGGATTCTCGGACCTTGCGCGCGGCGTCCTCCTCGAGACATATCGTGGGAATGGAGTAGCGTCGGCCGGAGAGCTCGAGCACGCCGTCGACGGCCACCAGCGCGGTCCGCTGGAATCCGGTAGTGTTCGACCCGTCCACGACGATCTTCCGCATCACCTCGATCTCGTCGACGGGCCGCGCGTTGAGCAAGAGCGCCAGGGTGAGCGCTGCGTCCAGCGCTGCCTCGTTCAAGGGGTGGGGGGGCTCTTCGTCCATCTCGACGAGGCACGAGGAAGGGCCTGCCTCGTAGCGGTAGACAAGTCCTCGGGACGCTTGGAGGGCGGCGGCAACATCGACCGACCGATTCTCCCCGCCCGCGGCCCGGAGGCTCCGGCTGAAGGCGTCGCTGACCTCCTCCGTGAGCTCGGCCGGGCATTGGCAGAAAAGTTTGCCCACAGCGAGCTGCTGATGGACCTCGAGGCCGGCCTTCACGACGTGTCCCTCGGACCGTGGCGCTCGTGGAACTCGCCCGCCCGGTCCCGCGTGAGCAGCTTCGCGACCTCCTGAGGGTCGGAGGAATGGCCTAGCGCCCACACCATCTTCGCGTACGCCGTCTCCGGAAGGAGGTCCCCGAGGTAGAGCACCCCGGCCCGAAGCAGGTCGCGTCCCGTGGAGTAGACGTACGGTTCCACGTTGCCCTCGAGGCATTGGGTCGTCATCGCGACGACCACGCCGCGGCCCGTGGCCGCGCGGATCCATCCGAGCTGGTCGGCCCCGACGTGACCGAGCCCTGTCCCCGCGAGCACGACACCGCGACACCCCTCCGCGAACCGGGCTGCCCGTTCCGGAGTGAGTCCCGGATAGAACCACAACAGCCCCGCCCGAGTGTCGATCGGCCCGTCCACCCGGGCCGGTCCGGCCGCCGGCGGGCGCACGGGAAGGTGGAGCTCGACCTTGTTTCCGTCTACCGTGCCGAGCGGCGGGCCGTTGCGGCTCCGAAACGCGTCGCGACGGCTCGAATGCATCTTCCGCACCCATGTACCCCGATGGATCGCGAACCGGTCGTCGGAGGGACCAGCATGCATCACGACCACGACCTCCCCGATGCGGGCATCATGGGCGACCTCCACCGCGGCCCGGAGGTTCGAAGCGCCGTCCGAGGACGGTCGATCGGGGGATCGCTGCGCCCCGACGAGCACCACGGGACCGGGAAGGTCGACGAGCAGGAAGCTGAGGGCCGCCGCCGTGAACCCGAGGGTATCGGTGCCGTGAGCGACCACGATCCCACGAGCACCGGCGGCGAACGTCTGCACGACCTTCTCCGCGAGGACACGCCAGTCGTCCGGAACGAGGTCCTCGCTCAGCCGGTCGAACACCGGCACGATACGCACCCGGCCCGATGCCTCGAGCTCCGGGAAGAAGTCGAGGATCTCGCGCTCCTCCTTCACGGGACGTACTCCGCCGGTCTCGTAGTCCACTCGGGAAGCGATTGTCCCGCCGGTGGTGAGGAGAGCTATCCAGGACCCGTCGCCCGGGGGAGAGGTGGTCGGTGGAGCCCGGGAAGGCGGCGCCGCAACCGCCGCGGGGGCGTCCAACAAACGATACCGGAACGCCGGCCCGATCTTGACCCCGATATTGTACCCGCTCTCGAGCTTGAGCTGAAGCACGCGGTCGCCCGAAAAGTCGTGCCGGGGCACGATGGTCCCGCTCCAGCGATGACCTTCCGGGTCGGAGACCTCGACGCGGCGGCCGGTCGCCAACGCGCCGAGCTCCTTCCAGACATCCGCAGCCGGAGTATCGCTCATGCTCTTCGGATCGGGCCGGTAGCCGACGGAGCGGCGACCGGTATAAAGTCTCCTTCCGAGAACGAGCCGTCCCGACCCCGGGCTTTTATAGAGGACCCCCCTCCGCGCGCCGGGACCGATCGAGAACCCGAAATGCCCGTGTGGGGTAGCTACGGGACCGGGGCAACCACCCCGTCCTGCTGCAATGGATTATCCTAGAGGCCTGCGGAGCCTCAGACCTGGGTTCGAATCCCAGCACGGGCGTTTTCCGCCGCGCCGGAACCGAGGAGGTAATCGTAGCAAGGCGGCGAGGGTCACCTGCGGCAGGGTCCCTGTTGCGAGAAA
>Ga0187815_10000869_pt1 | contig 14441 bp, 10 predicted proteins | sample NC_S_5_FD_132962 | JGI IMG/M metagenome (GOLD analysis project Ga0187815, IMG submission 132962) | Wetland sediment microbial communities from Neuse River Estuary, North Carolina, USA - ASW-S_5 | ecosystem: Environmental > Aquatic > Freshwater > Wetlands > Sediment | place: USA: North Carolina...
AGCGCCACCACCACGCCCTTGCCGGCGGCGAGGCCGTCGGCCTTGATCACGATGGGCGCGCCGTGCTCGCGCACGTAGGCCAGCGCGGGGTTCAACTCGGTGAACACCGCGTAGCGCGCGGTGGGGATGTTGTGGCGCAGGAGGAAGTCCTTGGCGAAGGCCTTGGAGCCTTCCAGCTGCGCGGCGATCGCGCGCGGCCCGAAGATGCGCAGCCCGGCGTTGCGGAACTTGTCCACCACGCCCGCCACCAGCGGCACCTCGGGACCGACCACGGTCAGCTCGATCTTTTCGGCTTTGGCGAGCTTCAGCAGGCCGTCGAGATCGGTCACCGCCACGTCCGCGTTGCGCACGCCGCGCTCGCGCGCGGTGCCCGCGTTGCCCGGCGCCACGATCACCTCGTCCACCCGCGGCGACTGCTTGAGCTTCCACGCCAGCGCGTGCTCACGCCCGCCGTTGCCGATGACCAGGACTTTCATGCCGATGACTCCGAGGGCGCCGCGTGGAAAGGGTCGGCTATTGTAGCGGCAGCGACTGCGGCGGTTCCGGAAGGCCCTCCCCGGGACGGCGCCGCGACCCTACGGTAAAGTCCGCAAGCCGTTGGGGTCCGCGCCGGCCGGGGGGCGGCGCATTCCCGCACCGGGGCGGATCGTCGACCGTGCAAGCCGTGTCTCCTGATCGAAACCAGAAGGTGATTCCTTGCCGCCTGCCTCGCCCGGCACCTCGCTGATCCACCGGCTGTCCCTCACCCTCTGGGGGCTGTTCCTGGCGTTGTTGCTGTTGCTGTCGGTGCTGGGCTACATCGCCCTGCGGCTGGCGGCGGACCGCGTGGTGCCGCTGGCCATCCGGCAGTGGGTGCAGCTCAAGGCGCAGACCAACGAGAGCCTGTTCGTGCAGGCCGACGCCAGCGTGCGCCGGCTGCGCCAGACACTGGTGCAGCGGCTCGACCAGGCTCCGCCCGGCACGGCCGGGCGCTTCGACGACCTGTTCGCGCGCGACGCGGACGGGCTGTGGCGCGTGCGCCCCGGGCTGGTGGATACCGAGAACGCTCCCACGCTCTACCTGCACGAGGGGCCGCGTGGCCTCTCCGATTCGGTGCGCCTGCGCGCCGTGGTCAGCTACGAACTGCTGCGCGAGCAAGGCCCGGCGCTGGTGCCGCCGTTCTTCTCGGCCTACATGGACTTCGTGGAAAACGGGCTGATGGTGTACGCCCGCGGCATCAACTGGGGCGGCAATGCCGACGCACGGGCGAGCAACGCCAACTACCCCACCATGCTGGGCGCCGATCCGCGCCGCAATCCGGAGCGCCGGGTGTTCTGGACGCCGGTGTACCTGGACCACCAGGCCCACACCTGGATGGTGTCCGTCATCGCACCGCTGGACTGGCACCACCGCTGGGTGGGCACGGTGGGGCACGACGTGGCGATACAGACGCTGATCGATTCCGTGGCCCCCCCGCGTCCCCAGGCGGCCGTGGAGCAATTCATCATGGACGGCCGGGGCGACCTGATCGCCCATCCGCAGCTGCGCGAGCGCATCGCCGCCGCCCACGGCCAGCTGGGGCTTGCCGCGCTGCAGGATCCCGCGCTCGAACAGGTGCTGCACATGGTGCTGGCCGCCCGCACCGACGCCGGCACGGGCCGCACGCCCGATGGCAGCCAGTGGGTGGCCTGGTCGCGCATTCGCGGGCCGGGCTGGCTCCAGGTGAATGTGCTTCCGCAAAAAAGCGTGGACCAGTGGGTCATGCTGTGCTGGCTGGCGATGTGCGCGATCGGACTGCTCATCCTGGCGCCCGGCCTCTGGCTGCTGCGCCGCCGCGTCGATGCGCTGGTGACGCGCCCGTTGCTGCGCCTGACCCATGCCGTGGACGAGCTGGGCCACGGGCGCATACCCCGGCCCATCGCGCTGGGCAGCCCGGACGAGCTGGGACGGCTGGCGAACGCCTTCGACACCATGGTGGCCGAGCTGGCACAACAGCGCGAGCGGCTCACCACGCTGGCCGAATGCGATGCCCTGACCGGGCTGCACAACCGCCACTACTTCGAGGCCGAGCTGGCCCGCTTCTTCCGGGGCGGCCCGCGCGCCGGCCAGCAGGGCGCCGTGCTGCTCTTCGACCTGGACGAGTTCAAATACGTCAACGATACCTTCGGCCACTTCGCGGGCGATGCGATGCTGCTGCGCGTGGCCAGCGAAAGCAGGGCACTGGTGCGCGGGACGGACAGCCTGTGCCGGCTGGGCGGCGACGAGTTCGCCGTGTTCATGCCCCATGCCACGCTGGACGGCGCCCTGGTGCTGGCGGAGCGCATCGTGCGCACCCTGGGGCGGATGGCGCTGGAAATCGAGGGACGGCCGCTGCGGCTGACCGCCAGCCTGGGCGTGGCGCACTACCCCGACCACGGCCAGGGCGCGGAGGAACTCGTGTCGCACGCCGACATGGCGATGTACCAGGCCAAGCGCCTGGGCAAGAACCGCTGGAACGTCTACCGCTCCGACCGCGGCGCCATGCAGGCCATGGCCACGCGCCTGGCCTGGAACGAGCGCATCGAGCGCGCGCTCGAACGCGGCCTGCTGCGGCTGCATTTCCAGGGCGTGTACCGCACCAGCGACGGCGGGATGACGCACCTGGAGGCGCTGGTGCGCATGCTGGACGAGGCCGATCCCGCGCAATGCATCCTGCCGGACCAGTTCATCGGCCACGCGGAGAAAAGCGGCAAGATCCTCGACATCGACCGCTGGGTGGTGCGCGAGAGCATCGCCTTGCTGGCCGCGCATCCCTGCCTGCCGGCCCTGGCCATCAACATCTCGGGGCGCTCGTTCGACGACCCCGACCTGCCCGGCTTCATCACCGCCGAGCTGGCCACGCACGGCGTGGCGCCGAAGCGGCTGCTGGTGGAGCTGACCGAGACCGCGGCCATTTCCGACCTGCGCGACGCCGAACGCTTCATCGACGCGCTGCGGCAGGCCGGCTGCACCCTGTGCCTGGACGATTTCGGCAATGGCTTCGCTTCGTTCGCCTACCTCAAGCACCTCAAGGTGGACATGCTCAAGATCGACGGCCTGTTCATCCGCAACCTGCCGCACGACCGCGACAACCAGGTGTTCGTGCGCTCCATCATCGAAGTGGCCCGCGGCATGGGCAAGCTCACCGTGGCCGAATTCGTCGAAGACGGGGAGACCCTGCGCCTGCTGCAGGGATTCGGCGTGGACATGGTGCAGGGCCACCACCTGGACAAGCCGCAGGCGGACCATCCGGCGCTGCGGGAGTGACCCGGGGCTCCCCCGGCCCGCGCGGAAAAGCGGGCTTCGTCAGCCCAGCAACGTCAGCAGCGCCCCGCGCGGCAGCTTGCCCGTCTCGTTGCGCGGCAACGCATCCACCAGGCGCAGGCGGCGCGGCAGGAACACCGGATCCACCGCGCGCCGCAGCGCATCGAGGATCGCCGCCTCGGTGAGCGCAGGCGCCACCGCCAGCGCGGCGATGCGGCGCACGCCGGCGGCGTCGGCCTCGTCGAGCTGGAACACCACCCCGTCCTGCACGCCCGGTATCCCCAGCAGGCGGCGGGTGAGGTCGCCCAGCGAGGCGCGCTTGCCGGCGATTTCCAGCAGGTCGGTGTTGCGGCCGCAGAGGCGGAAGCGGCGGCCGGCGTCGTGCAGGCTGACGATGTCCGCCAACACCACCGGCGCGTCGAGCTGGGGTGCCTCGATCAGGGTGCCATCGGGCTGCGGGTGCAGGCGCACGCTTTCGTACAGCACCCAGTCCGCATCGACGGTGACGCGGCGGCTGGCGAAGGCGCAGGTTTCGGTGGAACCGAACACCTCGAGCAGCGGCGCGCCAAAGGCCTGCTCGGCAGCCTGCGCCAGCTCGGGCGGCATCGGCGCGGTGGCGGAGAGCATCGCCGCCAGCGGCGGCAGCCGGGTACCGGCCGCGACCAGGGCGCGCAGGTGCACCGGCGTGGTCACCAGCACGCGCGGCGCGGGCACCTCGGCCAGCGCGGCGGCCACGTCGGCGGGGAAGAACGGCCGCCCCGCGTGCACGCCCACCTCGCCGAGCAGCGGCAGCAGCACGCTCATCTCGATGCCGTAGATGTGCTGCGGCGGCACGGTGGCGACCACGTGGAAGCGTTCGCCGGCCACGGCGGCCAGCATCGCCCGCGTGCCGGCGCTGCTGGCGGTGAGGCTGCGCCAGCTCTTGGCGTTGGCGCGCGGCGCGCCGGTGGAGCCGGAGGTATAGCCGATCGCCACGACCTGTTCCGCGGGAATCGCGGGCGCCAGCACCGGCGCGGCACCAGGATCGACCTCCAGCGCGGGCAGCTTGCGGTAGCCGTGCGGCGCCGGCGCCAGCGCCAGCTCGCCCAGCGCATAGCTGCCCGGGTGCGCGGCCATCACCTCCTCCACCGCCTGCGGCGCCCGCGAGGGCGGCAGCAGGTTGGCCTGGCCGCGTCGGGCGATCGCGCAGAACGCGACCAGGAAGGCGTAGCGGTCCTCGCACAGGTTCACCGCGGCGGCGGCCTCGGGCAGCAGCGCGGCGACCTGCTCGACGTGGGCCAGGAACTGCGCCACGCTCACCGCCGCACCGTGGCGCCAGGCCACGATGCGGTGCGGGTCGCCGGCGGCCAGCAGGGGCAGCACGGCTTGCGCCGGTTCGCGCTCCAGGCTGTCATGGACGATGGCCAAGTGCTGCTGTTCTCCGAGGTTCGCGGCCGCAAGCGGCCGCACTGCGCCCCGCCCACGCGCGGGCGGCGCCGACGATGCTAGGGATTCCCCTTGTGCGCGCCGCTGAATCGCATCCGGCCTTTGCAGTCGCGATTCACCGCCGAGTCAGGCGCGGATGATAGCGCCGGTGAGCGCGTCGCGTATGGTGGTGGGACGGTCCTGCGCGCCCAGCGGGGCGTCGAGCAGGCCGTCCAGCGCGTCGCCGAAGTAGTCGCGCACGGTCTGCGCGCTCTTCGCCGGCGGTTCGCCGTGCGGGTTCGCGCTGGTGGAGACCAGCGCGCCGCCGTACGCGCGGCACAGCGCCGCCGCCGGTGCGTGGGCGGTGACGCGCAACGCGATGCCGGCATGCGCACCCGCCACCCAGTCGGGCACGTCCTTGCTGCGCGGGAAGATCCAGGTGTGCGGGCCGGGCCAGCCGGCTCGCACCTGGGCGAGCACTTCATCGGGCACCCGGGCGAGGTCGATGTAGCGCTCGACCTGGACGAAGTCGGCGGCGATCAGCAGCACGCCCTGGGTGGCGGGGCGCTGCTTCAGCGCGAAGATCTTCCCGAAAGCGGCGCGGTCGTGGGGATCGCAGCCCAGGCCGTAGACCGCCTCGGTGGGGTAGGCCAGCACGCCGCCTGCATGCAGCAGCGCAGCGGCGGCATCGAGCTCGGCAGGTGTGAAGGTCTGCAACATGGGTCAGGGTTCCGCATGGGCCATGCCGAAGGGAATGCGGCAGCCATGGGCGCGGAGCTGGCGCCGCAGGCCTGGCTCCAGCCCGCGTGGCCCGGCGTGTCGGGCTGAAGCCCCGCCCGCGGGCATCCGGGCGGCGGCGGGCAACCGCGTAGCGGGCTGCATGAGGGGCATCAGGCAGGGGACTTCTTCGCGGCGGCCTTCTTGGTCGCGGCCTTCTTGGTCGCTGCCTTCCTGGTCGCGGTTTTCTTGGCGGCCGTCTTGCTGGTGGCGGCTTTCTTCGCAGGCGCCTTCTTGGCGGCAACCTTCTTCGCCGCCGGCTCCTTTTTCGCGGCGGTCTTCTTCGCGGCGGCGGTCTTCTTGCCGAAGCGGCCGCCCTTCTTCACCGGCGCGGCGGCGAGCAGTTCCAGGCACTGCGCCTCGGTGAGCTCCTTCGGCTCGGTGTCCTTGGGAATGCGCGCGTTCTTCTCGCCGTCGGTGATGTAGGGGCCGTAGCGGCCGTTGAGCACCTGCACGCCGTTGCCGAAGTCCGCGATCACGCGGTTGGCGAGCAGTGTGAGCTTCTCTTCCACCAGCTGCAGCGCACGCGGCAGTTCGATGGTATAGGGATCGTCCTCGGGCTTGAGCGAAGCGTAGGTGCTGCCCTGTTTCACGAACGGGCCGAAGCGGCCGATGCCCACGCTGACCTCGTCGCCGTTCGGCGCGGCGCCCAGCTGGCGCGGCAGCTTGAACAGCTCCAGCGCCTCGGCCAGCGTGATGGTATGCATGCTCTGGCCCGGACGCAGGCTGGCGAACTGCAGCTTCTCGTCGGAGTCCTTGTCGCCGATCGCGGCGTACGGCCCGAAGCGGCCCAGCCGCACGAACACCGGCTTGCCGCTCTTGGGGTCGGTGCCCAGCTCGCGCGCGCCGGTGGCCTCGCTGCGGTCCACCGATTCGGTCTTCTCCTCCACCTGCTGCTTGAACGGCTGCCAGAAGCGCTGCATCAGCGGCACCCAGGCTTCCTCGCCGCGGCTCACGGCATCCAGCTCGTCCTCGAGCTTCGCGGTGAAGTCGTAGTCCACGTAGCGGCTGAAGTGCTGGGTGAGGAACTTGCCGACCGCGCGGCCGATGTCGGTGGGTTTGAAGCGGCGGCTGTCGAGCAGCACGTACTCGCGGTTGAGCAGCACCTGGATGATGCTGGCGTAGGTGGAGGGGCGGCCGATGCCGTACTCCTCCAGCGCCTTCACCAGCGAGGCTTCGGAATAGCGCGGCGGCGGCTCGGTGAAGTGCTGGTCGGCGACGATGTCGTGCAGCGGCACCTGCTCGCCCTTTTCCAGCCGCGGCAGGCGGCGGCCTTCATCGTCGTCGTCCGCGTTCTTCTGGTCGCGGCCTTCCTCGTACACGGCGAGGAAGCCGGGATCGACCACGGTGGTGCCGGTGGCGCGGAACGCGGCGGGACCTCCGGCGGCATGCGGCAGCTCGAAATCCACCGACACGGTGTTCAGCGTGGCGTGGATCATCTGGCAGGCCACGGTGCGCTTCCAGATCAGCTCGTACAGCTTGCGCTGCTCGTCGTTGAGGTAGGCGGCCACCTCGCGCGGCGTGCGCATGGCGGAGGTGGGGCGGATCGCCTCGTGCGCCTCCTGCGCGTTCTTGCTCTTGGACTTGTAGAACTGCGGCCCGTCGGGCAGCGCCTTGTGGCCGTAGTCGCGTGCGATCAACGCGCGCAATTCGGCCAGCGCGTCGTCGGCCAGCGCCACCGAATCGGTACGCATGTAGCTGATCAGGCCCACGTTGCCTTCGCTGCCGAGGCTCACGCCTTCGTACAGGCCCTGCGCCACCTTCATGGTGCGGCTGGTGGTGAAACCGAGCTTGCGCGCGGCCTCCTGCTGCAGGGTTGAGGTGGTGAACGGCGGCGCCGGGCGGCGCTTGCGCTCCTTGCTGCCCACCTCGCTGACGGTGAGGCGGCCGTGCGCGGCCTCCTTCAGCGCGGTGCGCGCGGCCATCGCGTCGGCCTCACGGGTAAGGTCGAACTGCTCGAACTTCTTGCCGTTGAGCCGGGTGAGCTTGGCGGCGAACTCGCCGTCGGCGTGACGCAGCTGCGCCTCCACCGTCCAGTACTCGCGCGCCTTGAACGCCTCGATCTCCTCCTCGCGCTCCACGATCATGCGCAGCGCGGGCGACTGCACGCGGCCGGCGGACAGGCCGCGCTGCACCTTGCGCCACAGTACCGGCGAGAGGTTGAAGCCGACCAGGTAGTCCAGCGCGCGGCGCGCCTGCTGGGCGTCGACCAGGTCGTGCGAGAGCTGGCGCGGCGCCGCCACCGCGGCCTTGATCGCTTTCGGCGTGATCTCGGAGAACACCACCCGGTGCAGCGCCTTGCCCTTGGTGAGGCCGCGGTCCTTGAGGATCTCGCTGATGTGCCAGCTGATCGCCTCGCCCTCGCGGTCCAAGTCGGTGGCGAGATAGATGTCGTCGGCCACCTTGGCCGCCTTGGCGATCGCGTCGACGTGCTTCTCGTTGCGCTCGATCACCTCGTACTTCATCGCGAACCCGTGATCGGGATCGACCGCGCCCTCCTTGGGTTTCAGGTCGCGCACATGGCCGTAGGAAGCGAGGACCTGGAAGTCCTTGCCGAGGTATTTATTGATCGTCTTGGCCTTGGCAGGCGATTCGACGATGAGCAGGTTCTTGGCCATGAATCTCGATGCAGGTGGGCGTGGCAAATCCATGCCGCAGTGCGGCATGCCTCTATATTAGTGAGGCCAGACGGCGCGACGGCTGTCAAGCCGGGCGGCGTGAAACCGCGCCGTGGCGCGGGTTCCGGGGCAGCCTCTAGCCGGGCATGCGCTGGTAGCGGTTGCCCGGGAGGCCCGCCACGCACCCCTCCAGCTCCAGCATCAGCAGCATGGAAGACAGGGCGGCCGCGGCCAGCCCGCTGCGTTGCGCCAGCTCGTCCAGCGTCGCCGGGTCGTGCCCGAGCGCGTCGAGCAGGCAGCGGTAGTCCGGGTCGTCGCGCCAGCCGCCTCCGCGGGTTGGCGCCGGGGCATCGGGCCGGGCCAGCCGCTCGGCCAGTTCCGCCCCCAGCGCCCGTGCTGCCGGCGCCAGCGCCTCGATCACCTCGGCCGGCTCCTCGACCAGCCGGGCGCCGTCGCGGATCAGCCGATGGCAGCCGCGCGCCAGCGGGTTGGCGATGGAGCCCGGCAGCGCAAACACCTCGCGACCCTGCTCGCCGGCCAGCCTCGCCGTGATCAGCGAGCCGGACTGCAGCCCCGCCTCCACCACCAGCGTGCCCAGCGCAAGGCCCGAAATGAGGCGATTGCGGCGCGGGAAGTGGTCGGCACGCGCCGCCGTGCCCGGCGGGAACTCGCTGACCAGCGCACCCTGCGCCGCGATGCGCCGGGCCAGGGCATGGTGCTTGCGTGGATAGACCCGATCCGGCCCGGTGCCGACCACCGCGACAGCGGCGGCACCCGCGTCCAGCACGGCCTCGTGCGCGGCGCCGTCGATGCCCTCGGCCATGCCGCTGGTCACCGTGAAACCGGCCAGCGCCAGCGCCCGGGCGAAGCGGCGCGCGTGTTCCAGCCCCGCCGGGCTGGCAGCGCGCGCGCCGACGACGGCCACCTGCGGGTGCAGCAGCAGGCTGGCATCGCCGGCCACGAACAGCGCGGCCGGCGGCTGCGGTATCGCTTCCATCAGCGGCGGGAAATCCGCGTCGGTGCAGCGCAGCAGGCGATGGCCGGGTTCGGCCAGCCAGTCGAGGTCGGCGGCGAGGCGCGCCTCGTCGGGCGCGTCCAGCCACGCTGCGGCGTCCTCGTCCAGGCTGGCGGCCTGCCGGCGCAGCCGCGCCAGCGCGTCCTCGATGCGGCCGCCGGCCGCGGCCAGCGCCTCGCGCAGGCCGCCCGGCCCCAGTCCCGGCGTGCGCAGGGCGATCAGCCAGGCGCGCAGTTCGTGCGTCTCGTCCATGCCGGCAGTGTACGCAGACTCCAACGACAAAACGGCAGGACTGCCGTTTTGCACGCCCGCAGGGCGCCCGCCAGGGTGGCGCACAGGGACGTGCGTCATGAAAACGGCGCGGGGTGAGCCGCGCCGTCGTGTCGGTCGATGCCTACGCAGGCCCTACTCCGGCAGGCGCAGCCTGTCGCCCTTCTTCACCGGGCGCAGGCCGTCCATCACCAGGCCGTAGCTGACGTTGTCGAAGGTGCGGAACACCATCACGTGGCCGATGTATTCCTCCGGCAGGGTCACCCGCTTGCCCACGCCGCGGTCCCAGCTGTTGCTGGCCACGTCGTCGTGGATGTTCTCGCCGGGCTGCCAGATCGCGAAGGTGGTGCCGTTGTCCACGCCGTCCTTCGAGCCCACCGACAGCGCCACCACCTGGTGCGGGCCCACCGCGTCCATCGCGTCGGTGAACGCGATCACGCGGCCGTCCTTGGGCTGCTCCTTCGGCGGATGCGGGTAGAAGTACGGGTCGTACGGGTTGTCGTCCACCGGCATGATGCGGTCGCCGCTGCGCACTTCCTGGGTGGAGTCGAGCAGCAGCAGGGTGGACGGGTCGCCGGTGCGCAACGTCTCGGCAGTGCCGATCACCTTCACCTCGACGCCCAGGTCGCGGCCGCGGAGGAAGTGGCCGGAGCCGTTGTTGAAGTCCTCCTCCCACGGTGACCGCACCATCGCCGCGTTCGCATACAGCTCGTCGCCGAACACCGCGTTGCCGCCGGAACCATTGTCGAAACCGCGGAACGCGTGCTCGGGCCGCACGATCGCCCAGCGCTGGCCCGGCTGGCTGTCGAGGCCGCGCACGTAGATGTTCTGGCCCGAGGTGGCGCGCAGCTGGTCCTCTTCCACGCCCACCACGTAGGGGGCCTTGCTGACCACGCTGGAATCCATCACGCGCAAGTCTTTCAGGAAGGTCTTCAGCGCATCCAGCGGGATCGCAGGCACCGCCTCGCCCTCGCGGTGCACGGCCGGCTCCAGCTTCAGCGCCGCACCGTTGATGAAGGACAGGTTGAGCACGTCGCCGGGGTAGATCAGGTGCGGATTGCGCACCTGCGGATTCGCCTGCCAGATCTCCGGCCACAGCCACGGCTTGACCAGGAATTTCGCCGAGATTCCCCACAGTGTGTCGCCGCGGCGCACGGTGTACGAATCAGGGTGGTTGCTGCGCAATTGCGCGGCGCCGGCGGCACACACCGCTGCCGCGACCATGGTGCCAGCCAGCACCGTGAAGGCTTTTTTGAACATTGGTGGGAATCCCCCTCCCCGCGGTGAGAGCGAGTGTAACCGAAGCATTAAGCGGTGCAATCGGCACCGGGTCGCAGAATCCGTGGCCGCCGGGAGGCGCTGCCGCCGGCTACTCCGCGCCGGTGGCGTACTACAATGGCGGCATGTCCCTGCTCTCCATCCTCGAATTCCCCGATCCCCGCCTGCGCACCCGGGCCGCGCCGGTCAGCGTCTTCGACGCAAGACTCAGGCAGTTCGTCGCCGACATGTTCGAGACCATGTACGCCGCCAACGGCGTCGGCCTAGCCGCCACCCAGGTCAACGTGCACCAGCAGGTGCTGGTGATCGACATGAGCGACGAGCGCAACCAGCCGCTGGCGCTGATCAATGCCGAGATCGTCGAGAAGGACGGCGCCCAGGTGTACCAGGAGGGTTGCCTGTCCTTCCCGGGCGTCTATGCCGACGTGACCCGCGCGCTGAAGGTGAAGGTGAAGGCCCATGATATGGACGGCAAGGAGTTCACCTACGAGGCCGAAGGCCCCCTGGCTGTGGCCGTTCAGCACGAAATGGACCACCTGGCCGGCAAGGTGTTCGTGGACTACCTGTCGCCGTTGAAGCGTTCGCTGCTGCTCAAGCGGCTGGAGAAGCAGCGCAAGCAGGCGGCCGGCGCTTGACTGCACGGCCATTGCGGGTCGTCTTCGCCGGCACCCCGGAGTTCTCCGTTCCCTGCCTCGAAGCCTGCCGCGCCAGCGGCGCCGAGCTGGTTGCCGTCTACACGCAGCCCGACCGTCCCGCCGGCCGTGGACGCAAGCTCGCGCCCAGCCCGGTGAAACAGGCCGCGCTCGCCGCCGGCATCGCCGTGGAACAACCCGAATCGCTGAAAGGTGCCGAGGCGCAGGCCCGGCTCGCCGCGTACCGCCCGGACCTGATGGTGGTGGTGGCCTATGGCCTGATCCTGCCGCGCAAGGTGCTGGCGATCCCGCGCCTCGGCTGCTGGAACGTGCACGCCAGCCTGCTGCCGCGCTGGCGCGGCGCCGCGCCGATCCAGCGCGCCATCCTTGCCGGCGATACCCAGACCGGCGTGGATCTCATGCGGATGGAGGCTGGCCTCGACACCGGCCCCGTACTGCTGGAGAGACGCACGCCGATCACCCGCGAAGACACCGGCGGCTCGCTGCACGACAGGCTCGCCGTGCTGGGCGCCGAGGTGCTGGCCGAGGGCCTCGCACGCACCTCGGCCGGCGAGACGCTGGTCGCCACGCCGCAGGCTGCCGAAGGCGTCGTCTACGCGCACAAGCTGGACAAGGCCGAGGCGCGCCTCGACTTCACCCGCCCCGCGACCGAGCTGGAGCGCCAGGTGCGCGCCTTCGATCCCTGGCCCGGCAGCGATGCCGAACTTGCCGGCGAACCGCTGCGCATCTGGGCCGCCGACGCACTCGTCCTCGCCCATGCCGCAGCGCCGGGCAGCGTGCTCGGCGCCGGCCGCGACGGCATCGACGTCGCCTGCGGCAACGGCGCGCTGCGGATCACCGCGCTGCAGCGGGCGGGCGGGCGGCGCATCAGCGCCGCCGACTACCTCAATGCGCGGCCGGAGTTGCGGCAGGCCTCGGCACTCTCCCCGCCGGGATGAGGCCGTGCTTGCGGTGAACTCGACTCGACCTGTTTTTCATCGTATCGAAAAAGAAGTTTCGAGCGCCCTTTGGGCGCCCGAGTTACTTCTCCTTTGCTTGTCCAAAGGAGAAGTAACCAAGAGGAAACGACACCCCGGTTGGCGCTCTCCGGGCATCCTGCCCTGCGAGTCCGTGAGTCGGTGCCGGGCTTTTCGAGCGGGCCTCCTGCCCGCGCGAAAAGGCGAGTCCATCCCTGGCCTCGCCCGCTGCGCGGCCTGCTCGTCCCCGCCTCACCGCCGCCCAGGGGCCCCACAAGAGCAGGCGCGCATCGTGCGCGCCAGAAGCGGAAGTGCGGCGAGCTTGCAGCGCTTCGCTTTGCTCCGGCTGTTGCTTCTGCGCGCCGGGAGCACGCTGCCCTACCCGGGGCCCCTATGGCGCGGCGGGCGGGTGGAGGAAAGTCCGCAGGATGGCCCGCATGGATGCGGGCCAGTTTTCCGCCGGCACATGGAGGTGCCGTCGGAAAACCCCGTAACCCGCCCGCGCACCCGTAGGGCAGGAGGCCCGGAGGGCGCGCCATCGGGGTAGCCTCTCTTTGGGTTACTTTTCTCTGGCCACGCAGAGAAAAGTGACTCGGGCCGCGTCAGCGGCTCGAAGCCGCTCTATGGCCAGCGACAAGCCGCAAAGCCCACTCCACCGCAACCCTCCCCTGCAAGCAGGGAAGTCAAACCCGCCCCATGACCGACACCCGCGCCGAAGCCGCCCGCGCCCTCGCCGACATCGCCCTCCGCGGCGCCTCCCTGCGCGAGGCGATGGAGCGCCATGCGCCCAAGCTCCCCGACCCGCGCGACCGCGCGCTGCTGATGGCGCTGGTCAGCGACGGAGCACGCTGGTGGCCGCGCTACGACGCCGCGCTGGACCGCCTACTGGATAGGCCGCTGCGCAGGAAGGAGCCGGTGGTGCACGCGCTGCTGGTGCTCGGGCTGGTGCAGCTGGAGGTACTGGAGCTGGCCGAGTACGCCGCGGTGGCGGCCACGGTGGAGGCGGTGCGTGCGCTGAAGCGGCCGCAGCTGGCGGGCCTGGTCAACGCAGTACTGCGCCGTTGGCAGCGCGAGCGCGCCACGCACCTTGCCGCGCTCGACGCCCGGCCCGAGACCCGTCACGCGCATCCGCGCTGGCTGGCCGAAGCCATCGCCCGCGACTGGCCGGCGCAGGCCGAGGCGGTGATGGCGGCCGACAATTGCGAACCGCCGCTGATGCTGCGCGCCAATCGCCGCCGCGGCCGCCGCGATGCCCTGGTCGAGCGCCTGCGCGCGGACGGCCAGACGGCCGAGGCACACGCGTGGCTGGCCGACGCCGTCGTGCTGCCGCACAGCACCGACGTGACCCGCCTGCCCGGCTTCGCGGAAGGGCTGTTCGCGGTGCAGGACGGCGCCGCGCAGGTCGCCGCCGACCTCGCCGACGCGCGCGACGGCCAGCGCGTGCTGGACGCCTGTGCCGCGCCCGGCGGCAAGGCCTGCCACCTGCTGGAGCGCGCCGACGTGGCGCTGACCGCATTGGAGTTCGAGCCGAAGCGCGCCGGCCGCATCCACCAGAACCTTGCCCGGCTGCACCTGCAGGCGGACGTGCGCACCGGCGACGCCGGCGAACCCGCCGCGTGGTGGGACGGCAGGCCGTTCGACCGCATCCTGGTCGACGCGCCCTGCTCGGCCAGCGGCGTGCTGCGCCGCCGCCCCGACGTGCGCCTGCATCGGCGCGAGGACGACATTCCCGCCCTCGTGGCGCAGCAGCGGCGCATCCTCGCCGCACTGTGGCCGCTGCTGGCGCCGGGCGGCCGGCTGGTCTACATCACATGCTCGCTGCTGCGCGCGGAAAACGAGGCCGTGGTGGCGCCGTTCCTAGCCGCGCACCGGGATGCGCAGGCCGTGCCGTTCACCCTGCCGGTCGGCCGGGCCGCCGCCGTCGGCTGGCAGATCCTGCCCGGCGATGGCGATCTCGACGGCATGTACTATGCGGTGCTCGAAAAGCGCTGATCCGCTCGCATCACGCTTGCGCAGGAACGTTCCATGTCCGCTTTTTCAAAGGCCAGCCCCGAGGAACGCCGCCGCTTCTGGCTGCTGCTGCTGATCGCGCTGGTGATCCTCGGCGCCGGCATCGGCCTGCGCGACCCGTGGCCCTCGGACGAGCCGCGCTTCACCCTGGTGGCGAAGCAGATGGTGGAGAGCGGCGACTGGCTGTTCCCGCACCGCG
>Ga0187815_10000870_pt1 | contig 14438 bp, 10 predicted proteins | sample NC_S_5_FD_132962 | JGI IMG/M metagenome (GOLD analysis project Ga0187815, IMG submission 132962) | Wetland sediment microbial communities from Neuse River Estuary, North Carolina, USA - ASW-S_5 | ecosystem: Environmental > Aquatic > Freshwater > Wetlands > Sediment | place: USA: North Carolina...
GCGAAGCCGCCGGTTGCCGTTGTCGCCGCCGCCGTTGCGCCGAATGCGAAACCATCGGCCTATCCTGAGCCGTACTATTCGCGCGTTCTCGGCCGGCAGAAGCGCCAGCTGGGCGACGTTTTTAGCCTCAAGAATTTCGGCGTCAACCTGACGCGGCTAGTACCCGGCGCGATCTCGGCGCTGCGGCACACCCATTCGGCGCAGGATGAATTCATCTATATCGTCGAAGGCGAGCCGGTGCTGGTGACGGACGCCGGAGAGACGCCGCTCAAGCCCGGCATGTGCGCGGGCTTCAAAGCGGGTTCAGGCGACGCACACCACCTGGTCAACCGCACCACGCGTGATGTGATCTATCTCGAAGTCGGCGACCGCAACGTGCCGGACGAGGTCACATATCCGGATGACGACATTCGTGGCACGCACGATGCCGCCGGCAAGCGGATCTTCCTGCACAAAAACGGTCAGCCGTTCGACTGAGACGAGTGCCGCCGACTCAGGCGGCTTTATTCGCCTTCAATTCTTTCCGGGCATCTTCGAGCGATAGCTTGGCGACGCCAACGATGTGCGACGCCTCGGAATATTGTTTTGCCGTCAGCCATTCCTCGATGAAGTCCAGCCAATCAACCACCAAATCGATTTCCGACATGTCCATAGGCAACTCTCCCCGAACGAAGACACTCTCGGGTGTACGCCATGCCTGCCCTGGTATGAGCATCCTGCCACAAATTCGGCCCAGGTGATCAAATGATCGTTAGCGCGGCCGTGAAATTTTATGCGCCGGCCTGCATGGCACCGCGGGCGATCCGCAGCAGCGCCGCGCGGCAGATAGTTTCATCCTTCATACCGGACGATTTCGCTTGGCGCTCTGCTTCGACGAGCGCTGCCAACACGGCGGCGGCGCGCCGCGCCGGCCAAACCCGCAATTGGCGCTTGAAACTATCTCTAAATTTGAAGAACACCGGCGGACGCATCGCCGCGATGGTTTCGTCCACGCCGACACCATCGTCGAGCCGAGCCGCGGCCCGGTGAAGCTGCGTGAAATGACGTTGGGTGGCGCGCAGGATCCGGATCGGCGATTCGCCCTCAGCGAGCGCGCGCGCCAACGCGCGTTCGCAGACAGCCGGCTTGCCCTCGGCGGCAGCGAGGACGGCGTCGTCGAGCGAAAGGTCGGCGCTGTCGCCGACCAGAGACGCCGCCTCCTCAAGCGACACGGTGCCCCCGTCGCCAGCATAAAGCGCGAGCTTTTCGAGCTCCTGGCGGCTCAAGGCGCGGTCACCGCCAAGCGACGACACGAGATATGGCAGGGCGTCGGGCGCCAAGGTGATGCGGTGAGCGCGCGCAACCTCCCGCACCAGGGTCTCGATTTCGCGCGGTCCGTCGAGATAGCAGGCAATCGCGGCGGCATTCTTGGCGCCTTCGAAAGCGCGGCGCAGGCTCGAACGCGGCTTCAGATCGCCGCCCTCGACGACGACAAAACCGTCGCCCGCCGGTGGATCGGCGACATAGCGCGCGAACAACGCGCCAACGGCATCTCCAGCATCGGTCACATGCACCAGGCGCCTGCCGCCCATCAGCGACAGCTGCGCTGCCTCGTCATAGAGCCTTGTCGGCTCCGCGAGCAATGAATCGGCCGACAACGCCGCGACGCGGAACGCATCTTTCGGATCGGCGACGATGGCACGCGCGAGCCGCACCGCCCGCTCGCCGACCAAGCCACGGTCCGGACCGTAAACCAGACAGGCGCGAATGGCGGGATCGGGCGCTGCGAGAAAAGAATCGATGCGGCGGCGTTCGAGCTTCACCGGCTCAACGCGCAGCCGTCTGCCGCTGTGACCACAGCGACAGCTGCGTATAGATGGCGTCCGACAGATCCTCGATGGCACGCTCGCGCGCGTCCTTCTCGGCGACGGTCGCCGCCCAGGCATCGTCCTGCAAATTGAAGGCGCTGACGGTGCGGCTGTTGCCGGTGACGTTGGTGCCGCTGCCGCTCAGGAGATAGCTCGCGGCGGCGTTGATCTCGGAGCGCGTGGAAGTGGCATTGCGCTGGATGCCGAGATCGGATCGCGTCAGCGTCAGAACCACGCGCAGCGTGTAGCGTGTGGGCGTGGTCACGCCGCGCGGATTGAGCTTCTCCCGTAGCGCCAACTCGAGCAGCTGGCCTTCGCGGTCCGGAATCGGTGCGACTTTGATGGCGGCGAGGCGCGGATCATATTCGCCGGCGGTGCGGCCGCCGTAGAGCGGATGAAAGCCGCAGCCGGCAAGCGGCGCTGTCGCGAGCGCCGCCAGGATGGTGCGCCTAGACCACGACATTGACGATCCGGTTGGGCACAACGATCGTCTTGCGCGGCGTCTTGCCGCCGAGCGCGGTGATGACGTTGGGCAAGGCGAGCGCGGCTTGACGCGCATCGGCCTCGCCGACGTCGCGCGGCACCTCGACCGTGCCGCGAAGCTTGCCGTTGACCTGGACCGCGAGGGTCACGGTCTCGGCGATGGCGAGCGCGGCGTCGGCCTTGGGCCACGGCTCGTCCGCCAAAAGCCGCTCGTGCCCGAGTGCCTGCCACAACGCTTCCGCGAGATGCGGCATCATCGGGCCGATCAGGCGCACCGCCGCCTCGAGCGCTTCGCGTACGACCGCGGCATCGGCATCGGGCCGGGCCTCGATCGCGTTGGTGAGTTCGCGGACGCGCGCGACCGCACGGTTGAAGCGGAATTTGTCGAGATCGTCAGTGACCAGCGCAATGGTCTGGTGGGTGACGCGCCGCAGATCCTGATCGCCCGCAGCGATCGTCGCCGGAATGGGCGTGCCGGGCGCCGGCAACGGCTTGTCGCGCTCGGCCACCATCCGCCACAGCCGGTTGGCGTAGCGCCACGCGCCTTCGATGCCGGCGTCGGTCCATTCGAGATCGCGTTCGGGCGGACTGTCGGACAGGAGATAGAGGCGCGCCGTATCGGCGCCGTACGCGTCGACGATGGTTTCGAGGCCGACAACGTTCTTCTTCGACTTCGACATCTTTTCAATGCGCCCGACGGTCACCCTGCCGCCCTTGGCATCGTGCCAGGTGCCATTGTCGCCGTGCTGGACCTCTTCGGGGAAGAGCCAATTGCCGGCAGCGTCCTGAAAGGTTTCGTGGCAGACCATGCCCTGGGTGAAAAGGCCGGCAAACGGCTCCTTGAGCGCCAGATAACCGCAGCGCTCGAGCGCGCGGGTGTAGAAGCGCGAATAGAGCAGGTGCAGCACTGCGTGTTCGATGCCGCCGATATATTGATCGACCGGCATCCAATAGGCGACATCCTTGCGCTCGAACGCTGTCACGGCGCGCGGTGAACAGAAACGCGCGAAATACCACGAGCTCTCGAAGAAGGTATCGAAGGTGTCGGTTTCACGCCGCGCCTTGCCACCGCAACGCGGGCAGGCGACATGCTTCCATGTCGGATGGCGGTCGAGCGGGTTGCCCGGCTGATCGAAGGTGACGTCGTCGGGCAGTCGCACCGGCAGGTCCTTTTCTGGCACCGGCACGATGCCGCAATTTTCGCAATGGATCACCGGAATCGGACAGCCCCAGTAGCGCTGGCGCGAGACGCCCCAATCCCGCAGCCGCCACACAGTCGCACCGGCGCCGGCCTGGCGCTGTTCGAGCTCGGCGATGGCGCGGCGCTTGGCCGCCGGCACGTCGAGGCCGTCGAGGAAACCCGAATTGATGTGCGTCCCGTCGCCAGTATAGGCCTCGTCGGCGATCGCGAAGCTTTTGACGTCGGCATCGGCCGGCAAGACCACCGGCGTCACCGGCAAGTTGTATTTGCGGGCGAATTCGAGGTCGCGTTGATCGTGTGCCGGACAGCCGAAGATCGCACCGGTGCCGTATTCCATCAGCACGAAATTGGCGACATAGACCGGCAAACGGCGGTTGGCGTCGAACGGATGGATCGCCGTGACACCGGTGTCGTAGCCCATCTTCTCGGCCGTCTCGAGCACCGCTTCGCTGGTGCCCATACGATTGCACTCGGCGATGAAGTCGCGCAGTTTCGCGTCGCGTTCGGCCAGATCCTCTGCCAGCGAATGGTTGGGCGCGACGGCAACGAACGACGCGCCGAACAGCGTATCCGGCCGGGTGGTGAAAACCTCGAGCCGATCTTCGCGTCCGCGCAACGCGAAGAACACCCGCGCGCCTTCCGAGCGGCCGATCCAGTTCTCCTGCATCAACTTGACCCGCTCGGGCCAGCGCTCGAGCGTTGCCAGCCCGTCGAGCAACTCGGCGGCAAATTCGGTGATCTTGAGGAACCACTGGGAAAGCAGACGCTTTTCAACGGGCGCGCCCGAACGCCAGCCGCGCCCGTCAATCACCTGTTCGTTGGCGAGTACGGTGTTCTCGACCGGGTCCCAGTTGACCCATGATTCCTTGCGGTAGGCGAGTCTTGCCGCCAGGAAGTCGAGGAACATCTTCTGCTCGTGCTTGTAATAGTCGGGATGACACGTGGCGATCTCGCGTCGCCAGTCATAGGCGATGCCCATGCGCTTCAGCTGCTCGCGCATTACTGCGATGTTCGCCAGCGTCCAGTCGCGCGGATGCTTGCCCGACGCCATTGCCGCGTTCTCGGCCGGCAGGCCAAAGGCGTCCCAACCCATCGGATGCAGGACGTTGAAGCCTTGGGCGCGCTTGTAGCGCGCGACCACGTCGCCCATCGTGTAATTGCGGACGTGGCCGACATGCAGCTTCCCCGACGGATAGGGAAACATCTCGAGCACGTAATATTTCGGGCGCGCCGGGTCGGCCTCGACCTCGAAGCTCTTACGCTCCCGCCAGATCCGTTGCCAGTGCTCTTCGTTTTCTTTCGCGTTGTACCGCGCCATCGCGCGAGGGCCGCGGCCTATTGCTGGTTCGATGCCGTGCTCAGACGGATCTGGCGCGCCCGCGCGAGGATTGCGTTCTCGAGATCGACCGACGTGTTCTTGTCGACCGGCGCGTCCAACCAGTTGCCCTTGGTGTCGCGCGTCTGACGGAAGACGCTGCACCGCACGCCGTCGGCGCGCAACTCGCGGTTGAGGATGAAGATGTTGACCTTGAAGCGCTCATCCGGCGTCTGCGGCGGGCTGAACCAGTCGGTGATGATGACGCCGCCGAACGGATCGGCCGAAGCCAGCGGCATGAAGGACACGGTATCGAGGCTCGCGTGCCAGAGGAACGAATTGACGCCGACGCCGGGCGCGCCGCCACCACCGCCGGTTTCACTCGCTGTATTATTGTTGTTGAAGAACAGCGACAGGACCGAACGGTTGCTGTCGGTCTGAGTCCGCGGATTGTAGTCTTGCGGGCCGTTTATGTATTTGGGGTCGGTATGGTACGGGTCTTCGGCGCGCTGCTGCGCATCGGGATCGTTGCCTTGCCAGCGGCCGCTATCGAACAGACCGCAGCCGCTTAGCAGCAAAACCGCGCCAAAGCACAAGAATCCGGCTTTCACGGATCGTTTCAACGCCATACCAACACTCCTCGGAGCTCCCCCCGAAGCCTATGGCCCCGGGTGCGCCGATCTTACCGCAGCGCCCGCGGGCCCCGCTATACCTTTGAAAAGCCAAGGCAGTCCGGCCTCGCGCGCCTGCGGGCTTGACGGCTCAGGCGGCACTGGTGAGCTTGCACCATGCCTGATACTGCCGCTGCCGTTGCGATGCGTCTCACCAATGTTCGTGCGCAGATTGCCGCGGCGGCCCGGCAAACCGGCCGTGCCGTTGACAGTGTCACGCTGGTTGCGATCAGCAAGATGCATCCGGCGAGCGCGATCGAAGCCGCGCTCGCCGCCGGCCAGCGCGATTTCGGCGAGAACCGGGTGCAGGAGGCACAGGCAAAATTTCCGGCGTTGAAGGCGCGTTATCCCGACCTGCGACTGCATCTCGTGGGCCCGCTCCAGACCAACAAAGCGCGCGATGCCGTACGGCTGTTCGATGTTATTCATACGCTCGACCGGCCGCGTCTGGCCGAGGCCTTGACGCGGGCTATGGAACAGGAAGGCCGCCGTCCGGCACTATTGATCGAAGTCAACGTTGGCGGCGAACCGCAAAAAGCCGGCATCGCGCCTGCCGCGGCCGACGCCTTCATCGCCGAATGCCGCAACCGCTGGCACCTGGCGCCGGCTGGCCTGATGTGCATTCCGCCGGCGAACGCTGATCCGGGACCATATTTCGCCGCTCTCGCCGACTTGGCGCGGCGCAATGGCTTGCCCGAGCTCAGCATGGGCATGAGCGCCGATTTCGCCATCGCCGTTGCGCACGGTGCCACGCTGGTGCGCGTCGGCACCGCGATCTTCGGGTTACGGACGCCAGCTTAAGGCGCCGCGACGACAACGCGCGACGGCCCGTCAGCCTCGGACAAAACCCCCCGCAAATCCTCCGGCGCCAGCGCGACGCAGCCTTCAGTCGGCGTGTAATCCGCCGCGGCCACATGCAGAAAAATGGCGCTGCCCGCTCCAGCGATGACAGGATCGTCGTTGTAGCCGAGCACCACGACCAAATCGTACAGCCGGTCGGCGCGCCATAAATGTTCGGCGCGCGCCCGGTACGGCAGCTTCACCGGTTGGTTGTAGGCGGCGTCCGCCGGGTCATCGCACCAGCCGTCGTTGCGCGCGATTGGCGCCTTCGGAAGACGAGTCACCGGGACCGCACCGCGATCGGCGCGATAGAGCAGCCGCCGCATGATGAAAGCACCGGCGGGCGTCGCGCCGTCGCCTTCAAGCTTGGCCGTGCGGACACCGCCCCTGCCGAGAGCACAACGCAAGCGCAACGCGCCCCAAGAGGCCCAGCCGCCGGGCTCAACCAGCAGATCCATCGCAGTCTCTATAGCCGATTGGCGCACCGGTTGCCGCCGGCTGGCTCGAAGTATGGTTAAATTAACCGCAAATAACCGAGTTAACTATACTTTTCACCTAATTAACCGTTACTTTGAATTGATTTTGTCTCTTGGTGAAAATACTTTCACCATCCAAGAAAAAGACCGAAACAGGTCTGTCGTTCAGGAAGGAAGTTCGAAGCCCGCGGAGCCGCATATCTCCGCTGGCCCCCTCCCGGCAGCTGCCCTCCGCGGCGCTCCGAACCCTTCCCCGACAAGCCTCTTCGGTCAAACGCGGCGGCTGCGGATTGATCCTTCGCCCTCCCTGGGATCTTCCGCGGACCGCTCGTAAACGGGGACATGGAGAGGTTGCGATGAAGGTATCCATCCGGACTTTGGCCAAGCATTCGGCGGCCGCGGTCGCCATTCTCGCACTTATGGACGGCACCGCGCTGGCACAAATCCCCAGCTCCGGCTCGGCCGCACCGGGCGGTATATGGACGCAAGGCAGCAGCGCCTCCAACAACGCCGCGATCAGCGTCGGCGGCGACCAGTCGAACCCGACCGCCGGCACGATCAACAGCGGCGTCACGCTTACCAACGACGGCACGGGCGGCGGCGGCAACGGCACGATCACCAACCAGGCCGGCTCGACCATCACCAACGACGGCACGATCAGCGGCGTCAACAACTCGACTCTGACCAACGACGGCAGCCTGACCAACGGCGGCATTACCACGCCGGGTCACGCGATCATCGACAACGCCGGCACCATCAACAACAGCAACAGTACCCTCAACAACGTCGTTGGCACGCCGGCGACGGGCGTCTCGAGCGAGATCACCAACACCGGCTCGATCACCAACACCGGCATCCTCACCAACAACGCCAACGGCAATCTCGGCGCGACCTCGGCGGCTGGCCAGGGCGCGGTCCTGACCAATTCGGCCTCCGGCTCACTCACCAACACTGGCGGCGCTTTCCTCAACGAGCTGGCCGCGTTCTTCAGCAACCTCGGTACCTTCATCAACCAGTCGGCGGGCGTCTTCACCAACACGGACGCCAATACAGTGTGGGACAATGCCAGCGGCGCCACCGCGCTCAACATGGGCGCGGGCACGCAGGTCCAGAACCAGAATGGCGCGGCCGTCACCAACGAGGGCCAGATCCTCAACCTGCTCGGCGCGCTGTTCCACAACGATTCGACATCGAGCATTACGAATAGCGGCGCGAACGCGGCCATCTTCAACATGACCTCGGGTTCGACCCTGCAGAACGACGGTCAGCTCACCAACGAGAACGGTGCCCAGATCTATAATCAGGCGCACGGCACGCTGACCAACAACGGCAGCCTCACCAACCAGTCGGGCGGCCAGGTCTACAACCAGGGCGGCGGTCAGTTCACCAACAACGGCTCGGTTGACAACACCGGCTCGACCAGCCAGGTCTACAACCAGGGCGCCGCGACCCTCACCAACGGCAGTACCGGCAGCATTACCAACGAGATCGGCGCCCAATTCACCAACCAGGGCGCCTCGACGCTCAACAACGCCGGGACTCTGACCAACGCGGCCGCCGCGCAGTTCACCAACACCGGCAGCGGCACCACGCTCGCCAACACCGGCGCGATCACGAACGAGGCCGGCGGTTTCTTCAGCAACCTCGGCAGCGCCCTCATCACCAACGGCGGCACCGGCACGATCACCAACAACGGCGCGACCTTCGTCAACGACGGCGCGACCATCCACAACACCAGCACGGCCCTCGCGGGCATCCTCAACGAAAACGGCGGGACGTCGTTCTCGAACCAAAACGGCGCGACCCTCACCAACGCCGCAGGATCAACCGCCGCCAATGTCGGCGGCGCGACCCTCACCAACCAGAGCGGGTCGTTCGTCGACAACTCGGGCGCGCTCCAGAACGAGCTCGGCGGCCAGATGATCAACACCGGCAGCGGCACCCAGCTCACCAACGAGATCGGCGGCACCGTCACCAACGACGGCACCGGCACCCAACTGTGGAACAAGATCTCGGCCGCGCTCAGCAACTTCGGCGAGATCTTCAACCAGAACAGTGCCACGCTGCAGAACGATGCAACCCTGACCAACGACGGCGGCGGTGTCGGCCTGACGCAGGGCGCGATCATCAACCAGACGGGCGCCACACTCAACAACACCGGCACGTTTTCAAACCAGAACGTGGCGACCCTGCTCAACACCGGCTCGGGCTCGATGGTCAACAACTCGGGCGCGCTGACCAACGACCATAGCACCATTACCAACCAGACCAGCGCCGCCTTCAACACCAGCGGCACGCTGACCAACCAGAACGGCGGCCAGATCAACAACACCTCCGGCGCGACCATGACGGTTCAGACCGGCGGCACGCTGACCAACGACGGCACCAGCGTGGCCGGCGCCGTCATCACCAACGACAATGCCACTTTCACGACGCAGGTGGGCTCGACCGTCGACAACAACGGGTCGCACGCGGCGTTCTTCAACCAGAGCGGTGGCACGGTGACGACCAACGGCGCGTTTAACAACACCAATGGCGCCCAGGTCACCAACGATCCCTCGAGCTGGACCAACACCGGCGCCTTCACCAATAGCGGCGGCTCGACCGTGACCAACACCGGCTCGGGCTCGACCTTCACCAACGGCTCGACCGGCACCTTCGACAACACCGGCGGCGGCACCAAACTCGTCAACCAGAACCAGGCGACCTTCACCAACAACGGCGCGCTGACCAACGAGAACAACGCGTCGATCCAGAATCTCGGTGGCACGACCGGCACGACCACCTTCTCGACCAGTGGGGCCGGCGCGACCCTGACCAACCAGTCCGGCGCCACCATCCTCAATGACGGCACTGGCGCGGGCACCGCTCACTTCAACGTCGCGAACGGCGGCACGCTCACCAACGAATTGAGCTCGGGCGGCATCACCAACCAGGGCGCCAACGGCCAGTTCCACGTCCACTCGGGCGGCGCGCTCGACAACTTCGGCGCGATCCTCAACCAGCTGGCCGGAACGTTTAAGAACTTCCTCGGCGGCACCGTCGATAACAACGGCGCCGGCGCGGTGATCACCAACAACGCCTCGACGCTCCAGAACGACGGCGCGCTCACCAACGAGAACGTCGCGCAGATCGTCAACCAGAACGGCGCGACGCTCAACAACACCGGCACGCTGACCAACCAGACCGGAGCAACCATCAGCAACGACGCGACCAGCACGTTCGCCAACACCGGCACGCTCACCAACGTCACCGGCGGCGGCGCGATCACCAACAACGGCACGATGACCAACAGCGCCGGCGGCAGCGTCACCATCCAGTCGGGCGCGGCGCTCAACGGCACGGGCACCTATACCCAGACCGGCTCGACCAGCAACACCACGGTCGACGGCACCTGGACTCAGGCCCTGACCGACATCGAGAACGGTAACCTCAACGGCTCCGGCACCGTCAACGGCGCGGTGTACAACAACACGCCGTCCGGCACCGGCCCGGGCGTCACCGGCACCGCGGGCGGCATCACCCTCACCGGTCCGGTTGCCGGCACCGGCAACTATTCCGGCACCGTGACCTTCCAGGGCTCGCTGTCGCCCGGCAACACCACCTCGTCCGCGGTCAACCCGAACACTCCAGACAAGACCTCGGGCACTTTCCTGCCGAACCCGACCCCGAACTTCCCGGTCGGCACCGGCTCGGCCGCGGCGATTAACAGCACCGGCACCATGATCTTCGCGCCCAGCAACACGCTCTATCTGGACGTGATGGCGCCTACCACCGGCGGTACGACCTACGACCAAATCAATACCGCGGCGGCGCAGCTCGGTGGCACCATGACGCTGGTCCCGAACTCGACCGTGGCGCCCGGCTCCTACGATTTGATGCACTCGAGCGCGAACGGCATAACCGGCGATTTCGCTACCACCCAGATGCTGAGCCTCGGCGGCACGACCGACACGTACCTCAAGAGCAATACGGTGACGTCGTCCGACGACACCGCCGTGCTCGGCAGCGTCGCGTCAGATTACGGCCTCACCGGCGTCAACAACACCTTCAGCCAGATCGGCGGCAACGGCGCGGCGGGCCAGAACGGCAATAGCGTCGCTCCGTCGCTCACCACAGCAAGCTCCGGCGCGACTTTCGCCACCGGCGGCACCGGCGGCTCTGCCTCCACCCCCGGCAGCGGCGGCAATGGCAGCGCCACGAACGTCGTCACCGGTTCCGGCACCTCGCTGGCAGTCGGCACCGGCGGCACCGGCGGCGACGCCAGCGGCGTCGGCACCGGCGGCGCTGGCGGCATCGGCAGCGCCAACTCGACCATGAACGGCGGGACCGGTTCGGCCAACGCCATCTCGACCGGCGGCGTCGGCGGCCTCGGCACCGGCGGCGACAACGGCGGCGCCGGCGGCACCGCCACCTCCGTGGCCAATGCGACCAACGGCGTGACCGGCATCACCGCGAACGCCACCTCGACCGGCGGCAACGGCGGCAGCGCCATCGGCGGCGGCGTCGGCGGCAACGGCGGCAACGCCTCGTCCAGCGCCAACGCGGCGACCACCGACAACGTCAACCCTGCGATCGCCAATGCCTTCTCGACCGGCGGTCAGGGCGGCAGCCCGGGTGGCGTCGGCGGCACCGCGACCTCGAATGCCAATGCGTTTAGCGCCAGCGGCGGCCCGGTCGGTGCGGACGCAGTCGCCACGTCGTTCCAGAACACGGCACAAGCGACGGCCAACGGCACTTCGACCGGCGGCGGAAGCGGGACGCTGACCACCACGCTGCTCGACGGTCAGGGCAATACTCTGTTCAGCATCGGCAATGTCGGCTCGCAAGCCTCCGCGACGACAGACGGCGCCAATGCCTCGCCCAACACGCCGTCCGTCACGGCCGCAGGTTCGGCCACGATCGGCAGCCCGGCGACCTCGTTCGCCCAGAGTACGTTCGCGCAGAACGTCTCGACCACGGCGCCGATTTCGCCGTTCAGCCAGACGAACCCGATCCCGGACAACAGCTACACGCTCGGCAATCTGATGCCGACCGGGTTGACGCCGGGCTTCTACGCGGCCAATCCGGCGGCGAGCGCGGCCTTCAACAATCCGGGCGCTTCTGTCATCGCCTCCGGCCTGTTGGGTGTCGGCGCCACGAGCGCGATCTCGACCCCGCACACCTACACCTCGTCGCTCACGTTCACGGATACGGGCGCGAATGCGGCGGGCCGCAACGTGATCGTCAGCGTGCTCAACAACGGCAGCTCGGGCTACTCCGGCGGGAGCTTCGGCTCGCTCGAGTTCTACCTGACCGAGACCGGCAAGACCGGCAAGCTCGACGACCAAACCTTCTCGACGCTAGCCAACGCGCTCGCCGCTCTCACCAACGTCAACTACAACCTCGGCACGGTGGCGGGCAGCGGCCTGTTCGATGTGACCGCGAACCTGGTGTTCGACACCTCCTCGTTCAGCGGCTTCCAGACCAGCATGCTGTTCGGCTACTCGGGCACGTCGTCGGTGCCGGAGCCGGCGAGTTGGCTGTTGTTCGGCAGCGGTCTCCTCGGCCTCGGTTTCCTGGAGATGCAACGCCGGCGCAAGCAGGCCGGGGCCGCCAAAGGTGCCGGCGGAATCGCGGCCTAACATTCACTGAAGGACTATCGGACGACGAGGCCGCCGCAAGGCGGCCTCTTTTTTTGCCGCTTACTGCGCGGCGTCGATCGCGATCAGCGACGACCGCCGGCCGACCGCAAGGAATTTCGCCGGATTGAGCGGCCGGCCGTCGATCCGCACCTCATAGTGCAGATGCGGACCGGTGCTGCGGCCGGTGCTGCCGACCAGGCCGATGCGCTGATGCTCGTCGACGCGGTCGCCGACGCGGACCAGAATCCGAGACAGATGAGCATAGCGCGTCTGGATGCCGTTGCCGTGGCTGATCTCGATCATTCGTCCGTAGGCGCCGTCGACACCAGCGAAGTCCACAATCCCTGGCGCCGTGGTGTAGACGGCTTCGCCGTATTCGGCCTCAAGGTCGATGCCGGGATGGAAGGCACGCTCGCCGTTGAACGGGTCGCGGCGGATGCCGAACGGACTGTTGATGGCGTAATGCAACAGCGGCGCGGCGAACGGCATGCGCGCAATCAACTGTTCGAGCTGTGCCAGACGGCTCGGGTCGAGCGCGGCGTCACGGATCGCCGCCAACGGGACCAACGGTCCGCCTTCGTCGGTGCGATGCGCAGGGGCAGCATGATGCAGCAAGGTCTCGAGATTGACGCCGGCAGCGCGTAGTTGCGCGAGGCCGGCGTTCTCGCGTGCCAACAGCACCGGATCGAGGATGGTTGCATGGCCGCGCAGCGGCTCGGCTTCGACGGTTTTGGGCGCGGGCTTCGGCGGCACGGCGGGCGCCGCCTGGGCTACGGTGGCAGTCGGCTTGGTTGCCGCTGCGGGCTTCGCAACGACCGCCGCGGGATGCGGCGCAACGGGATGTACCAATGCGCGCAATGCCAGCGCGCCGACCGCGAGATGCAGACTGGCGACCAGCAGGACGCTGACCGAAATCGGACGCACGATCGCGCGATACGCTGAGACGAGCGAACTCACGATGGCCTTGATTTCCCCGCGAACCCGAAACGGGTCCAGGAGCGAAGATAAGGCCGCGCCGTTAAAGCTGGCTTAACCCTCGGGTGACGGCGGGACGTGCGCGGTCAAACCGCGTTTGGACAGGACGGTCCAAGCCTCTTCCGCGGTATTGGCGAACTCGAACAGCGCCAAGTCGTCGCGATTTATGGTTTCGGCTTCGGCGAGCGCGTCAAAGTTAATAACTCGTTTCCAATAATCGGTGCCGAACAGGATGATCGGCACCGACGGCGCCTTGCGCGTCTGCACCAGCGTGAGGATCTCGAACAGCTCGTCGAAGGTGCCGAACCCGCCCGGGAACGCCACCAGCGCATTGGCCCGCATCGCCAGATGCATCTTGCGCATGCCGAAATAATGGAATTGGAAGGTGAGCTCGGGCGTCGTGTACGGGTTCGGATGCTGCTCGTGCGGCAGCGATATGTTGAAGCCGATGGTCGGCGCGCCGGCCTCGTGCGCGCCGCGATTGGCGGCTTCCATGATGCCGGGACCGCCGCCGGTGGCGATGACGTTGTCGCGCCAGCGGCGATGTGGCGCGAAGGCGCCGCCGCGTTCCGACACGATGCGGCCGAGGTCGCGTGCGGCCTGATACCACGCGACGCGCAAATCGATGCGTTGACGCTCGACGTCGGTCTTTGCCGCCTGGCGCAGCGCCACCGCGCGCTCGGGCGATGGCGTGCGGGCGCTGCCAAAGACGACGACCGTCGAGCGCACGCCCCAGTCACGCAGCAGAAATTCGGCTTTGGCGTATTCGATGGCGAAGCGCAGGTCGCGCAGCTCGTCACGCGTCGAGATGAAATCGCTGTCGAGCACCGGCAGTATGTAGCTCGACGAGCGCTCTTGCGGCGTGCTGGGTGGCGGGGCGTCCGGCATGCTGTTATTTCCCTTCCGATTACGGCCGCCGCATCATGTCACGCCGTCATGGCGACGGGAACGCTTGCGACACTTATTTGGCGGCGGCGTAATCGTAATCGCCCTGCGCCTGGAGCCA
>Ga0187815_10000871_pt1 | contig 14433 bp, 16 predicted proteins | sample NC_S_5_FD_132962 | JGI IMG/M metagenome (GOLD analysis project Ga0187815, IMG submission 132962) | Wetland sediment microbial communities from Neuse River Estuary, North Carolina, USA - ASW-S_5 | ecosystem: Environmental > Aquatic > Freshwater > Wetlands > Sediment | place: USA: North Carolina...
AGCGCGGGCGATAAAGGTTAGCTTACCCGCCGGTAGGCCGCTATCGCGAAGCGGGGGTGCGGTCCTGGACTTTCCAGCCGCTCTCCCCGAGCTGGGCGCTCCAAATCCGGGTGAGGTCCGGGCGGTTCCCGACCTTCTCGACGGAGAGGGTATGCTCGTACCGGTCGAATTTCGGCTCCGCCTTGAGGTCGAAGACGAGGTCGGCCAGGTCCTGGAGGAGGCCGAAGATCGCGCGGTCGTGGGCGACCGAGTGGGCGGTCAGAAGGGCGTGCCCCCCGATCGTCTGGCAGCGGTGCCGGATCTGACGGGCCACGGTCGTGAGGTCGTGGGGCTCCATCACCTCGAGGAAGAAGTCGACCGAGTCGACGACCATCCGGAACGGCGTGTCGATCGTGGCGAGGTCGGAGAGCATCCGGTTCGTGAGGCTGAACGGGGTGAGGACCCGGTCCTGCGGCTCCGATTCGACGAGGTCGTCCACGGAGATGCCGCCCTCCCGAGCCCGGGCGACCTCGAGCCCCCGGACGAGCACGCGCTCGAAGTACTCGTCCGCGAGGTTGACGATCTTGATCTCGGCGGGGTCCCACCCGAAGTCGTCGAACGCCTTTCGCACGTCCTCGGTCCTCTCGTACGTAGTGTAGAACAGTACCGGGACCTCGCCGACGCCCGCGTGGGCGAACTGCTTCGCGAGGAGCGGGGCTCCGGAACCCGACGTTCCGGAGAGGACGGAGAGCCATCCCGGCGGCAGGGCGGTCCAGACCGGCTGGTCGATCTCGGGGATGCCGAAGATCCGCTGCGTCTCGGCCACGGTCAGCGCCCCGTGCGGCCGACGTCGATCGTCTCATCGACCACGAGGTTCAGCATCTGCTCGATTCCCGTCGTCTCCTGCTCGGTGGTCTCGAGGACGAGCGTGAGCACCTGGCGGGCCTTCAGGTTGTTCAGCAGGATGTGGAAGAACTCGGAGAGGAGCTCCGGCTGGTTATGGATCGCAAGGGAGTTCACGCTGTCAATCACCACGATCGTGCGGGGATGCGGGAACTTCCGAAGCAGGTACTCGATCCGGAGCATGATCTCCTCGAGCGCCCGCGGGCTCTCCACATAGGTGGCGTTCGAGAGCGGGTTCGCGTAGTTCATCATGATGTGACTGATTGCGTCGACGAACGAGATCCGGTCCTGAGGGACGTCGAGCGCTTGGGCGAGGGTCCAGACGAAGGCGGCCGGGTTGGTGACGGTGAGGTAGATCGTATGCGCGTCGGTCTCGCTGCCCACGTCACGGAGCGTCGCGTTGAGCACCGCGAAATAGTGGTCCGCGTACTCCCGGGGGTCGAGCTTGAGCGCGACCGCACTCCCGCTCGGGAGCGCTCGGAGGCGCTCCCCCAGGTCGCCGCTCGGGGGCACGGGTTACATCCCTCCTTCTCGACCGCCCTTCAAGTGGGGCGCCATCAGGATCCCGATGGGGGTGAGCTGGATCACGAACTGGGCATGCGAATGCGCCGTTCCGCGCATCTTGATGATCTGGAGCACCCGGAGGATGTCTCCCATCCGATGGATGTTCGAGAGCAGGATGACGCCGTCGACGATCGCCTCCTCCACGCCGTGTAGGGAGTAGCGTCCCGGCGTCGGCCCGATCTCCGAGACGAGGAGGGAGGTGCAGCCCGCCTCGTTCAGCTCCTGTCCGAGCCGCAGCATGAAGTCGCGGATCTGTTCCTCTCGGCGGATCCGATAGCAGACCGACGTCAGGCTGTCGAGGACCAGCCGCCGGGCTCCGAGGGAGCGGACGAGGTCTCGGATCGTCCGCAAGAGGATCCCGATCTCCTCCGAGGTCATCTCCTCCCGGCCGAGCCCGAGCCGGTCGTACACTTTCGGGAGGTCGATGAACACGAGCGAGCCGTTCTCGACCAGGTCCTTGTGGAAGAACTCGAACGTCGAGAGGTTCTGCATTAGTTTACTGGACGCCTCGGTGACCGAGAGGAACAGCGACCGCTCGCCGCGTTCCGCGCCGCGAACCAGGAACTCGAGGCAGAGCGTCGTCTTGCCCGTGCCTACGCTCCCCGCCACGAGGACCATGTTCCCTCGGGGGATGCCCCCCTCGAGGATGCTGTCGAGGCCCTCGATGCCCGCGGGGCAGCGCTCGAGAACCGTCGCGGGGGGAAGCAACCCGTCCGCGGGAGAGGCCGCCGGCGGCGGAGCAGGCGGAACTTCCATCGATGAAACGAGCCGTTCCGTCCCTAATATTGTTGTGGAGCCTCGGCACTCCCGGTGCCTAACGGTCTCACCGGGGAATCTCGACCGACGGGGATTCTCGCCGGATCGACCGTCCATACCGCTCCGCTCTCCCCCCGGTCGGACGAGAGCAAGGCGCCGGCCCGGCCTAGCGCGGCTCCCGCAGCTCGGATCGCCCGACCCGCCGGGTCCACGGACCGACGGAGCTCTTCGAGAGGGATGGTGAGCGGAGAGCCGGTGGGATCGACCCGAGCCCGGTCCCGGATCCAGTCGAGCACGTCGTCCGCGCTGGTCTCGGAGCGCTCGCGGAGAACTTCCGAAGTCGAGGTCAAAGGAACTCCCTCGGACGGAGGAGATTTGGCCGGAGGCGGGGGTCGAAGATCCAGGTCGTTTGCGTCGGGAGGGCGACCGGCCGTGCGCATCCACGCTACTGAGTTCCCTTTCCCGAGCAGGACGGCCGCGTGGCCGCGGGGCAGGGCAAGGATCTCCTCGACCGACACTCCGACCGTCGCTCGCTCGAGCTCACGCGCTTCTTCGGGAGAACCGCGGAACGCGACGAAATCCGAGACGTTCGTCCAGACGGCCTCCTCGACCCCCTCGGGGAGAGAACCGACCGTCTGCGTCGCGAGCACGACGTGCACGTTCCGTCGACGGGCCAGCCGCAGCATCTCGGCCAGGCTGTCGTGGGAGAACCATTGCGACTCGTCAAGCAGGACGAACGTTTTCGGACGGCCCGGTCGCGCCAGGAGTTCGGACCACACGAGGGCCAGATAGACCGCGAGCAGGTACCGGGCGACGGATTCGCCGACTCTCGATGCGTCTCCCGAAATGACCGCGATCCGTCCCGGGGTCACGAGCTCGCGGGTGTGGAGATGTGGGTCCGGCTCGCACAGCATCCGGCGCAGGACCGGGCTGCGAACCACTTCGTAAAGAAGACGGCGAGCGCCTTCCGCATCTTCAGGGCGCTCGCGGACTCGGTCCGCGAGCTCACGAACGGCGTCCTGCGCTTCGGGGGGAATGACCCGGCGGGTGCGCCCGCCGGTGGCGAGCAGGGTGTGGGCTTCAGCGAGCGTGCCGCCGGGGAACGAGGAGGCGGCGCTGAGAGCGCGAGTGACCATCTCCTCGAGCCGGGGTCCCCAGTACTTCTCGGTGTAACGGCCCGACCGAACGCGCCGCAGCGCATGGACCAGGTCGTTGAGGCGTCGGTCCGACAGGACGGGGTCGGCGTCCCGACCGCCGACTCCCTCGAGGGCGTTGATTCCGCCCGTCGTCCCCTCCGGAGAGACCCAAATCAGGCGACCCAGCTCCTCGCTTCGGGTGAGACCCCGCACAAACGACCGGGCGGTCTCCCCGAGCGGGTCGAGCAGAACCACGCCGCCAAGGGGCACGGCCTGCCGGGCGATCGCGACCAGGGTCGCGCTCTTGCCCATGCCGGTCTCGCCCAGGACCGCGATGTGACGTCCTTGGTCGGTCTCGATCGAAGGTCCGATCACATGGCCGGTCACGGACCGACCAAGCGGAAGGATGGAGCCGTCGCTCGGCGGGCTCACCGGCAGAATGGGAGAATCGCTCTCCGCGTTCGGCAGTATGCACGCGAGCTCCTCCTCCGTCAAGGGAAACCACGGTTCGTTCCAGGGAAGCGCGGTCCGTCTCGGAGAGAAACGGACCCCGTTCATCTGACCGGTTCTAAGGGCGTGCTCCACCGCGGAGCGAACGGCACTTCTCCGGACGCGGTCCCGCTCGAGGTCAGCCGGGAGTCCGAGGACGACGGTCGTTCGCCAGAACAGCGGAACGTCGACGGGGGAGGGGACCGGGTTCGAGCGAATCCCCCCGGAGGCACGTCGGGGCGAGAACCTCTCGACCGTAGGGATCGGAGCCGGCGGAGTTCGGTCCTCCCAGATGTTACGGCTCCACGTGGCCGGGCACGGCCGAAAGCGCCACCGAACACTCACGGCGCCCGGCAACCCGCATAGGGCAAGCGCCAACTGCGCGATGGCCGAAGGCCCGTCGCCGGCTTCGCGAAGAGCCACCGGCCAGGGGCGGACCCTCCGCCCCCATTCGAGGGTCCGGTCCCCTCCGGCGGAGACCGGAGGTCGTCGGATCCATGTCGACCGCCCGTACGCCAGAAGCAGCACGCGGGTGATCCAGCGAGCCGCGGCGGGCGTATCGCACGCGAGGGTGACTTCGGGAAGCGCGCCGCCGCCCACCTGAATCTCGAACCCGGTTCCTAGCGAGTGTCCTGCGCGTAGAGCGGCCAAAAGTCGAACTCGGACGCCCTTGCTCAGGTCGGCTCGCACGGACGCCGCCGGCCGGGGCACCCACCGCCACTCGGCGATGCTGGAAAGTGGTGTCCGCCGACCCCGCCCACCGAACACGCCGGCGGGACCGAGACCGGAGAGTTGGAACCGGGCGCGCCCTCGAAACGTGAACGATGAGGCCACCGCGTCACTCTCAAGTATCCGGGACGCCCCCAACGGGCGGAGCTCCCCTCGATTCGAATGTCGGCCCTCGAGGAACAGATCACCGCCGTCGAGGAGGAGATCCGGAACACCGCGTACAACAAGGCGACCCAGCTTCACATCGGGCGGCTGAAGGCGAAGCTCGCAGTGCTCCGTCTGGAGCGCGAGACCCGGGCGAAAGGGAAGGGCGGAGGCGTTGGGTACTCTATCCGCAAGAGCGGCAACGCCACGGTGGGACTTGTCGGATACCCGTCGGTAGGAAAGTCGACGTTGCTGAATCGGCTCACGGCGGCCGATAGTGAAACCGCGGCGTACGACTTCACCACGGTCTCGATTATTCCGGGGATGCTCCGCTGGGGCGGGGCATCGATCCAGCTGCTCGACATGCCCGGGCTCATCCCTGGCGCCTCGCGCGGACGAGGACGGGGTCGGGAGGTCCTGTCGGTGGTTCGGTCGACCGACCTCGTCCTGTTCCTGATCGACCCGGAGCATCCGAACCTGCGAGCGCTCACGGCCGAGCTCGAGGGCGCCGGAGTGCGGATCAACCAGCGGCCCCCTCGGATTGTCCTGCAACGGTCGGACCGCGGGGGACTCACCGTCTCGAGCACGGTCCGGCTCACCCATCTCGCGGGCGGCGGCGCCGCTCAGATCGCCCGGGAGTTCGGCTTCCACAACGGGTCGATCGTCTTTCGCGAGGACGCTACCGCGGACCAGCTGATCGATGTCCTGGCGGGGAACCGCGTGTACCTGCTCGCGATCATGGTGGTCAACAAGTCGGAGCTCCTGACGCCGAAGCAGCGCGCGGAGCTGATGGCCTCACTTCGTCCGTACGAGGCGATCTTCATCTCGGCCCTGACCGGCGAGGGGCTGGACGTCCTCGTCGACCGGATCGGGACCACGCTCAAGTTCATCCGGGTCTACGTCAAGCCGCCGGGGCGACCGCCCGACCGCGACGAGCCCGTGATCCTGCGGATGGGCGACCCCGTCGCGATGTTGCTTCGGAAACTGCCGAATGAGCTTGACCGCGGCTTCAAGGCCGCTCAAGTCTGGGGTCGAAGCGCCCGCTTTCCGGGGCAGACGGTGGGACGAGAGCACATCCTCGCGGACGAAGATATCGTCACGATTCTCGTCGCCCGCGGTTCCGCCCGCGCCGCATCGTAGGAGGGTGTCGCTCCCGGACCGGGAGCCGGGCATACCGGCCCCACCGCCCTCCGACCATGAAGTGGCCCTTGTGAAACGGCTCGAGGGGCACGGACGGAGCGAGCGTCGCGAGGTCGACGAGCGCCTTCTCAAAGGCATCTCGGTGGGCCGGCGCGGACCGAGCTCGCCCCATGCTGGGCGTCTTGAGCGCGACCAAGAGGCGACCACCGTCTCCGGCGAGCAGAAGCCCCGCGTTCCGCACCACGATCTCGAGCTGGTCGGGCTGCGCGATATCGGCGTATAGCCCGTCCACTGGGGGCACGAGGCCGGCGTACTCGACCGGCTCACGGGCATCGGCCAGGATCGGCCGGAGGTTCGGCCACCGTTCCGCGAGCGTGAGCAAACGGGCGAACGGACGCGGGCTCCGCTCGATGGCGTAGACGCGACCTTCGGGGCCGACGAGGTCCGCGACGTGCGAGGCGGTCGTGCCGCTCGCCGCCCCGAGGTAGAGCCACCGCTCCCGGGGAGCGGGGAGGTCGCCGGACCAGCCCCGAACTACGGCGGCCGCGAGCTTTGAGCGGCCGGGTTCGAAGAGTCGGAACTGCCGCTCGTCGTCCTCCGTCCACCGCTCGCCGTACACGGGAGGCGGTTCGCCGACGGCCTCGGTCCAGAGCTCCCTTCGGTCCCCTCGTTTCGTCTCCCAAAGCCGTGCTGAGCCGGGGGTCGGGCGGAGGACTCCCCGGGGTCTCATCGACGCCTCCGGCGGAGAGCCTCGACCCGGCGGTCACGTCGCGCGACGAGCACGGCGCTGATGTCCCGTCGGGTAGTTGCGTCCGCTCGGACGGCGATGGCGGCGAGCGCCGCCAGGGTCCGAGCGTACGCGCCACGCCGACCGATCGGCAGTTCCGCGAGCCGGTCGGCCCGATAGAGGAGGCCGAAGCGCGGACCGCGATCGGGCGACGGGCGCCGCCGGCTACCGAGGAGCTGGATCCGAGCGGACGGCATGCGAGCGAGCGCTCGGGCGCCCCCGGCCGCTGCGACGAGCCGCGCGGCAGTGCGAGCTCCGACCACAGCCGAGAGATTGGGAACGAGGAGCTTCGCTTCCGACTCGACCGACCGGCGGAGCGCTTCTTCGAGGTCGGCCAACGCCCCCCGGGCCCGCCCCCAGGCCTCGGCATGACGGTCGAGAGGAGAGTCGGGAACCGGAACGAACGACTCGGCGGCCCGGGCTTCTCGACCGACGGCCCGTTCGATCCGTTCCTCCTCCCGGGCGAGGGTAATCAGCACCTCCTCGGGCGCGCGGAGTGCTCGCTCCACCCGGAGGTGGCCGAGCGCGAGAAGGAACCTTCGTTCGACGGCCGCGTCGAGGGAAGGGACCGCGGAGCGCGCGACCTTGAGTTCCTCCTCGGTCGGACTTCCGACCGGCCGGCGGAGCCGGTCGGCAAGCGCCCGCGCCGTGCGGGAAGGCACCGCGAGCAACCTCGTTTCTCTCGGAAGCGATTCGAGAGCGGCGAGGAGCCCCGCCGGAAGGTCCGACGGCGACAACGAATCGAACCGCGCCGCAGCGTGTCGCGGGTCCGGGTCGAACGAGAATGGTCCCGCGACCACCCGAGTGGTAGGACCTATCACGTAGAGGAGGGGCCCGTTCCCGACGACGAGCGTCGGCCGCACGCCCTAGAACTCCGCGAGCGACTTCTGGAAACGATGGCGCTCCTCAGGGACCTCGACCGGGTAGCGCCCGGTGAGGCACCCGAGGCAGAGTTCCTCTGCCCGCAGGCCGATCGACTGGACCAGGCCCGGGATGGAAAGGTAGTGAACGCTGTCGGCGCCGATGACATGAGCGACCTCCTCCTCCGTGCGGCCGTACGCTACGAGCTGGCGTCGGTCCTTCATGTCGATCCCGAAGTAACAGGGAGCGCGAATCGGAGGGCATCCGACCCGGACGTCCACGCGAACGGCTCCCGCGGACCGAACCATCTGGACGATCTCGCGCATGCTGGTGCCCCGGACGATCGAGTCGTCGACGAGCACGATCCTCTTCCCCTTCAGAAGGCCGGGCACGGGATGGAGCTTCACCTGGACCTCCTGCTCGCGGCGGCGCTGGTCGGGCAGGATGAACGTCCGTTCGACGAACCGGCTCTTGATCAGCGCCTCCGCATACGGGATCCGGGACCCGGCCGAATAGCCGAGCGCCTGGGGCCGCGCCGAATCCGGAACGGGCACGACGAGGTCCGCCTCGGCGGGCCCCTCCTTCGCAAGCTGCTGGCCGATTCGGTAGCGGACGTCGTAGACCGGTTGCTTGTCGACCACCGAGTCCGGCCGAGAGAAGTAGACCCACTCGAACATGCAGTGCGCGGTCTCCCCGTTGTTCGGAATGTGCGAGGAGTGGGCGAGCTGCCCCCGTTCGAGCACGAGCACTTCGCCCGGCTCGACGTCCCGAATCACGCGGCCCCCCATCATCTCGAGGGCCACCGATTCGCTCGCCACCGCGACCCCGCTCTCGACCGTCCCGAAGACCATCGGGCGGATGCCGGCCGGGTCCCGGAACGCGAACACCCGGTTGCCGACGAGGAAAACTACCGCGTAACCCCCGACGAGGGTGGTGCACGCCCGTCGGATCGCCGCCTCGAGGTCCCGGGTGTGGCCAAACTCGAGCGCGATCGACTGCGCCATCATCTCGGTGTCGGCGTTCCCGAGGAGGTCGACCCCCTGAGCCTGCAGTCGGCGGCGCACCCGTTCGAAGTTCACGATGTCGCCGTTGTGCGCGATCGCTCCGTCCTCGTCCCGGATCTTGACGATGATCGGCTGCGCGTTCTCCAAATCCGTCGCCCCCGTCGTGGGGTACCGGACATGGCCGATGCCGCTGGTCCCGCGCAGCGAGTCGAGGAGCTCTTGGGTGAAGATCTCGTGGACGAGCCCCATCCCTTTTTGGTGGTGCATCACGCCGTGGCTCGAGGTCGCGATGCCGGCCGACTCCTGCCCCCGGTGCTGGAGGGCTCGTAGCCCCCGAAAGAGGAACGGGGCGGCGCCCTTTCCCTGGAGCGACACCCCGACGACGCCGCAGGCTTCCCGAGGAGGCATAGCACAACCGAAGGTCGGAGGAGGACCTACGGCCGTACTCAGCCGGTTATCGGTCTTAAGCGGTGCGCTTGCGCGCGATTCGCCCTCAGCCGAACAGCGCCGAGAGGCCCTCGGCCGCCTCTTCCTCGCTGACGCCCTTTTCCTCTTTCTTCTCCTCTTCCTTCTTCTCGCCCTTGCCTTCCTTCTTTTCGGCCGGGGCGGGCGCCGCGGCCGGGGCCGAGAACGTCTCGGCCTTGGCGAGGACCTCGGCGAGGTTGACGCCCTCGAGAGAGGCGAGGAGTGCCTTCACCCGGGCCGTGTCGGCGGAGACGCCCGCCGCGGTCAGGACCCCGGTGAGGGCCTTCTCATCGATCGGCTTTCCCGCTGCGTTCAGCAGCAACGCGCCATAGACGTACTCCATTGTTCTCACTCCGTGGACTCTGGGGGAACCCTCAGTGACCCATCAATCGGCCGACGGCCGCGGCCTCCCGCATCGCCTGGGCGAACAGCGGTTCGACCGTCTCCTTGGTGACGTACTGCGTCGCGAGCGCGACGCCGAGCGCTCGGCGGTGCGCGCGGCCGAGAAGCCGCGGCAGGCTCTGGGCGGTGGGGTACGCAAGCTCCACCGCCAGACCGACCGCCCGGGCGGCGCCGCGCGCGAGCTCGGTTCGCCGTTCCTCGAGGTCCACCGAGAGGACCTCGGGAGGATAGTAGGTAGTGCCGTCCACGACCGCCCGCAGCGTGAGGCCGACCTCGAGCGGGAAGATCTCGAGCCGGGTGAGGAGACCGGCGACCTCGCGGGAGATCGTCGCCCCCTTCTTCACGATCGTCGTGTCCTTCTTCAGGATGACCCTCCCCTTTTCGATCGCCGCGGGAAAGCCCGCGTGCTGGAGCTCCCCGACAATCGGGCCCGGCTTGAAGCTCGTCGTGCCGGCCGGAACCAGGATGTCGTCCGGGGCGACCTCGCCTCCCCGCGCCGGTGTCGGTGAGCGGGTCCGGAGGAACTCCTGGTAGAGCGAGAAGGGGTTCCCCTCCGCCGAAAGGACGGCGGTCGGGTCCTGGACCTGGTCGAGCAGCGGGCGGAAGGCGGGTCGCTCCTTCATCGCCTTCTCGAGGGCATGGCGGATCGCGCTGTTCGTGGCGACCGTGATCGGGTGGTCGCGCCGGCGGAGTTCGCGGCGCATCGACTGGAGGGCGGCGGCGGGGACTCCGCGAATCCCCACGACCGCCACCATCGGTTTCGTGACGAGGCTCGCAGCGAGCGCGTCGACCCGGGCGACCTTCTCCGAAGGAACCGAACCACGACCCGGCATGCCGACCTTCCTACCAGAGCCGGACCGCCGGCCCCATGGTCGTCTTGACGTAGACGGACTCGATGTTCGTTCGGCCCCGCTCGAGCTTCCCGACAATGCGGGTCAGGACCGCATCGACGTTCTGAGCGATCTCCTCGGGCTTCATCGACCGCGTGCCCACCGGGGCGTGGAACGTGCGGTTCCCCTTCGAGCGGATGCGAATCGAGCGCTTGAGCGCGTTCACGAGGTTCGTCGGGTCGCTCCCCGGAGGAACAGGTCGGGGCATCTTGCCCCGGGGACCGAGCACCACGCCAAGGCGCTTACCGATCGTGGGCATCAGCGGGGCCTCGGCGAGGAAGAAGTCGACGGAACCGACGACCTTCTTGACGTTCTTCTTGTCCTTCGCGAACTCGTCGAGCTCCCCCGCGGGAACGACGAGGTCGGCAACTCCGCGCATCTTCTGACAGAGTTCGGGGGAGCCGAAGACGGCGACCTTCACGGTCTTCCCGCGGCCCTTCGGAAGGGGGACCTCGTCCTCGAGACGGTTCTTGGGGACCGTCAAGTCGAGGTCCTTGAGGTTCACCGAAAGCTCGACCGATTCGGAGAACTTCCGCTCAGGGGCCTTCGCGAGGGCCTCGGTGACGACTTCGACGGCAGAACGGTCGGGCAACGCCTCCTCCGATACGTTGAAACGCGGTCGCGCGAGAAGGCTTCCCTACTTAAGCGTTCGGCTCGCGCTCTCTCGGCGGAGAGCGTCCGACGTGGGACGCGCGTCGTGGGGAGCCCGACGAGCTCCCGAGCGGTCCGAATCGCGCCCGCGTCGCCCCCATCCCGTCACGTCCGGTCGAACAGCTCCGACTGACGCCCCAATAGCTTTATAGGAACCGAGCCTCGCGGCCCGCCGATGCACTACCCGAAGACCGTCTCGACCTATTGCCCGAAGTGCAAGACGCACACGGAGCACGAGGTCGAGAAGGGAAAGAAGCGGCCCGCCTCCGAGCTCAAGTGGGGGCAGCGCCGGTTCCGTCGAGCGACGAGCGGGTACGGAGGGTTTCCCCGACCGAAGCCCGAGGGACGCGCGAAGGCCGTTCGGCGGGTCTACCTCAAGTTCCGGTGCAAGAAGTGCAAGTACACGGTCCAGCCGGCCAGCTGGCGCGCGGGCCAGCTCGAGCTGGTGGAGAAGCACTGACGGGAGGAACGTGCGAGGCCCTTCCCCCTTCTGGATCGTCAAGTGTCCCGACTGCTCGACCGAGCAAACGATCTTCAGCCGACCTGCGACCGTCGTGAACTGTTCCGTATGCGGCGCGACCCTCGCGTCGCCGACGGGCGGCCAGGCGAAGCTCCGGGGCGAGCTCGTGCGCCCGGTGGCACCCTAGCCGGGGACTCGGACCAGGGATGCCCCTCCGACCCGAGTTTCCGGAAGAAGGCGAGCTCGTCGTAGGGACGGTCACATCGATCCGGAACTTCGGAGCGTTCGTCACGCTGGACGAGTACGGGAAGCGTGAGGCGTTCATCCACCTCTCCGAGGTCGCCACGGGGTGGGTCAAGTACATCCGCGACCACATCCGGGAGGGCCAGAAGATCGTCGCCCGGGTGCTCCGCGTCGACCCGGCGAAATCCCAGATCGACCTCTCGCTGAAGCGGATCAACGACCACCAGCGCCGCGAAAAGGTCCAGGCGTGGAAGAACGAGCAGCGCGCGATGCGGCTGCTCGAGCAGGTGGCCCAACCGCTCAAGGTCACCGCGGTCGAGGCGGCCGACCAGTTCGGGCCGGCGCTCATCGAAAAGTACGGTTCGCTCTTCCAGGCGTTCGAGGTCGCGAGCGCCGACCCCAAACGGTTCCAGAAGGACAACGAGAAGGCGCCGTGGTCGGCGGCGTTCCTCAAGGTCGCCCGCGAGAACATCGTGCCTCCCCACGTCACGATCCTTGGGACTCTCGAGGTGAGCGACCCGGCTCCGAACGGCCTCGACCACGTGCGGGCCGCGCTCCTCGCCGCCGAGCAGGTCGACCCGGAGGCCGTCGAGGTCCAGTACGTCGGGGCGCCAAGGTATCGCATTCGAGTCCAGGCAAGCCAGTACAAGATCGCCGAGGAGACGCTCAAACGAGCGACCGAGGCGATGCTCAAGTCGATCAAGGGCGCGGGCGGGCAAGGAGCGTTCGAGCGCGCATGACCGGCTCGGTCCTTCGGGTTTGCCGCGCCTGCGACCGCTACACCTTCCAGGAAAAGTGCCCGCAGTGCGCGGGGCCGACGAGGACCCCGCATCCAGCACGCTTCGATCCGGGCGACCGCTATGGCAAGTACCGTCGGATGCTTCTCGAGACGATCGAGCCGCAGCCGGCTCGGGGTCCGTGACCATGTCGGCGACGATGCACCGCATCAAGGTCGTGAACGACGCGAGCGACCTCGTGCCGATTTTGCGCGCCGTCGACTCGCCGGTGAAGCTTCGCCTCGTCCAGCGCCTCGGAGAGAACTGGCTCACGCTCGAGGATGTCCAGCGGGAGTTCGGCGCGGACGGCGTGAAAGCGCTCGCGTTCTTCGAGAAGCTGCGCCTCATCGACACGCGTTGGGTCGCGCGGGAGGGACGGCGTCAGCCCGACAAGAGCTACCACTTCTACTACTCGACCATCAACATCAGCACGACCTCGCCGCTCGCCGAGATCTCCGAGGTGCTCGCGATCGCGATGATGCCGAACCGGGAGTACGCGAAGCTCGAACTGAAGATCTACGACGCGGTCGGGACGGAGGGTCGGTTCTTCTCGGACGTTGCCGAGGAGCTCGGTATGAGCCCGACCCGGCTCAAGGCGCTCGTGAAGCGCTCCGAAAAGCTGGAGTACCGTGGCCACCGGATCGAGCGGTTCATCCCGGAGCCCCTCGCACCGTAGGCCGCTCCCGGAGGTCTCCGTCCTCCGAGTCGGGCATCGCCCTGGCCGCGACCCTCGGCTCTCGACCCACGTAGCGCTCGCCGCCCGCGCCTTCGGGGCTCGTCGAATGTACCTCCATCCGCCCGACCCGGCCCTCGCTGAGCGGATCGCCGCGGTGGGACGTCGCTGGGGCGGGGAGTTCGCGGTCGTCCCGGTCGATGATTGGAAGAGGTTGGTGCGCACCTTCCCCGGGGCCGTGGTTCACCTCACGATGTACGGTCTTCCGCTCGAACGTTGCCTCGGTCGCCTCGCCCGTCACCGCCAACTCCTGCTCGTGGTCGGTGGCGCCAAGGTTCCCGCGCAGCTCTACCGCGAAGCGACGTACAACGTGGCGGTCGGGCATCAGCCGCACAGCGAGGTGGCCGCCGTGGCGGTGACCCTCGAACGACTGCTCGGCGTTCCCCGGCCGGTGCGCGCGGGCGAAGCCGCCCAGCGGATCGTCCCGACCGCCCGGGGAAAGCGCGTGGTGGGGACGCGAGGACCGGCATGAGCGACGAACTCGGCGACATCCCGTCCCGGACCCTCCCGGTCTCGGCCCGGGCGCCGGGAAAGTGCATCGTCTTCGGGGAGCATGCCGTGGTGCACGGCGCTCCCGAGCTCGTCTTCGCGGTCGACCTGATGACCCAGGTGTTCGTGACCGCCGGTTCCGCGACCCGCCTCAACTCGGACGACGACGCGGTCCGCCGGAACGCGTACTTCCGGGCCGCCCTCGAGGCCAGCTGGAAAGGGGGGCGTCCTGTGGAGGTGCGGGCCATCTCGCGCATCCCGAAATCCGCGGGACTCGGTTCCTCGGCGGCGTTCGTCGCGAGCGTCGCCGCGGCGTTCGGTGCGGCGACCGGCGGTGTAGGTCGGCCGGCCCTCGCTCAGCGGAGCTTCGAAATCGAACGGGCCGCGCAAGGGGTCGGGAGTCCGGGCGACACCAGCACCGTCGTCGCGGGGGGCTTCGTGGCCGTCAACGGCGGAACGGGCGAGCCCCTGTGGACCGTCCAGACTCCGGACCGACGCTGGGAGGTCCGGCGGGTGAACGACCCCGGCTGGGTCTGGGTCGTGGCGTACAGCGGGATCACCCGGTCGACCGCGGACGCCGTTCGAGCGGTGAGCGCCCGCCTGGCGGCGCCCGGAGGCCCCGCGCTCCTCGAGGAGTTCCGGCAAGTGGCGACAGAAGGGATCACCGCGGTGGGACGAGGGGACCGAGCCGCCGTCGCGACATTGCTCCGCCGGAACCAGGAGCTCCTTCGGGAGGTCGGGGTCTCTCATCCGCGTCTCGAGGCGTTGATCGAGGCGGCCGCGCCGGCGGCCGAAGGGGCGAAACTTACCGGCGCCGGGGCGGGAGGGTCGA
>Ga0187815_10000872_pt1 | contig 14431 bp, 8 predicted proteins | sample NC_S_5_FD_132962 | JGI IMG/M metagenome (GOLD analysis project Ga0187815, IMG submission 132962) | Wetland sediment microbial communities from Neuse River Estuary, North Carolina, USA - ASW-S_5 | ecosystem: Environmental > Aquatic > Freshwater > Wetlands > Sediment | place: USA: North Carolina...
CGTGGATGTGTGCGCCGTCGATGTTGGAAACGAAGTGCGAGTGCGGTCCGTCATGGTAGGGCGCCAGTGCCTGAGTGGCCATGACTGGCCCGAGGTCGGAGCCGCCGATGCCGATATTGACGACATCGGTTATGCGCTTGCCGGTGGCTCCCGTCGCGGCGCCCGAGCGCACGGCATTGGCGAAGGCGGCCATGGCGGCCAGCACTCCGCACACCTCAGGCATCACATCCTTTCCGTCCAGCATCACCTTTGCGTCGGGGGCCGCACGCAGCGCGGTGTGAAGCACGGCGCGGTCCTCGGTGATGTTGATCTTCTGGCCGGCGAACATCGCCTCGCGCCGCTCGGGCAACCTTGCGGCCAGCGCCAGTTTCTCCAGCAGCGTCATCGTTTCGGCGGTGACTGCGCATTTCGACCAGTCGAACAGCAGGTCGCCGTCCGTCAGCGAGAATTTCGCAAAACGCTGCGGATCGGACTTGAAGGCTTCGCGCATGCTCGTCGGAGTGTCTTCCCGGTTCTCGCGAAGTGCCGTCAGCGCGGCATGAAAGGGGGCTTCGGTCACGGCCATTCTCCAGATCTCGATCTGCGTCTCGCGACTGTATCAGACGCTGGCGAACATGGAGAGAGTGTGACGGTGAAACAAGGTGAAACTTCAATCGATTTGATCCTCCAGGCTCGTGAAATGGGATGCTCCCGGAGTTGGGCTATGCGAGCATGGATCACTGGCATAAATCCTAGCGATTAGAAAAATTCATTGGCGCAAGTGATTGGACCACGGCTAGGCTCCACTGGTCCACAAAAGACAAAACATAGCGCCTGCTCGAGGAAATGCTCATGCCACAGAGAAACGATTCGGCCATCTGGTCGGGACTGTTCAGGATTTCTGCGGAATCGGGCCAGACGCTTCAGGCACAGATTCGCCAGGCCATCGTCGCGGCGATTCTCGACCGCCAGATCGCGGCTTCCATGCCGCTGCCTTCCTGCCGCATCCTGGCCGAGAAGCTAGGCGTGGCGCGCGGCACCGTGGTGCTCGCCTTCCAGCAGCTTGTCGACCAGGGTTTTCTCGTGGCCCGTGAGCGGCGCGGCCACTTCGTCAACCCCGAAGTTCTGGCAACGCCGGCCAAGCCGCAGCAGAAATCGCCCGACCAGGCCAATGAAATCGACTGGAAGGCGCGCCGGCAGATCGCCGCGAGCGACATGCCGCGCGCGGCCAAGCTCGACAACTGGATCAAGTCTTCCTACCCCTTCGTTTATGGCCAGTTCGACCCGGCGCTGTTCCCCACTGCGGAATGGCGCGAGTGCAACCGCATGGCGCTGGCCGTGCTGGAAATCCGCAACTGGGCGGCCGACATGGTCGATCGCGACGACCCGCTGCTGATCGAGCAAATCCAGGCGCGGCTGCTGCCGCGGCGCGGAATCTTCGCCAATCCCGACGAGATCATCGTCACGCTCGGCGCGCAGAACGCGCTCTATATGCTGGCGACGCTGCTGATGGGCAAGGGCACCAAAGTGGCCATGGAAGACCCCGGCTACCCGGATGCGCGCAGCATTTTCCGGCTGGCCGGCGCCGAGCTGCACCCCACGCCGGTGGACTCCGAGGGCATCGTGACCTCGGCAATTCCTTCTGATGCCGGCTTCGTGTTCGTGACGCCGAGCCATCACTGCCCGACCATGGTGTCGCTCAGCCCCGAGCGCCGGCAGGACCTGCTGGCGCGCGCCAGCCGCAACAACCAGATCATCATCGAGGATGGTTATGACAGCCAGCTTCTGGACGATGCTCCGCAGCAGGCGCTGAAGAGTATCGATCGCTCGGGTCGCGTCATCTATGTCGGCTCGATGTCGAAGACGCTCGCGCCGGGCCTGCGCCTTGGCTATATCGTCGCCTCCGCCGATCTGATCGCCGAGCTGCGCGCGCTGCGCCGCCTCATGCTGCGCCATCCGCCGGCAAACAATCAACGCGCCGTGGCGCTGTTCCTGTCGCTCGGCCATCACGAGGCGCTGGTGCGCCGCCTTTCGTCTGCGTTTGACGAACGCCGCAAGCGACTGGTCCAGGCCATCGACGCCTTCCTGCCGGACTGGCGCCCGACCGATTCCGCCGGAGGCACCTCGCTCTGGCTGGAAGGACCGCGCGGAACCGACTCCCGGGCTGTGGCGGAGGTCGCAGCGACGCGAAGCGTGCTCATCGAGCCCGGCGACCGCTTCTTCGACCGCTCGGACAAGCCCTCGCGCTTCATGCGTCTCGGCTTCTCATCGATCGCGTTGCAACACATCGAGCCGGGCATTCGCGAACTTGCGACGGCCGCCGGCCGCCGCCCAGCAGCCGCCTGATCCAGGCTTCGGATACTCTCGAAATCACGGTGACGGCCGGGCATTTGCCCGGCCGTTTTCGTTCGGCTTCCTGGACCATCTTACGGAAAATCGTGGCCCATACGCGAGGCCCAATCAGGCGCGCATAGTCGCGAGCATTGGGGATTGGGCGACGTGACCGGAGGGACATTCGGCACGGGGTGCCGACGAGAAAGTGGAGGATCTTGGCATGTCGACTGCCTTGGATGAGCGTGACGTTACGGCAGAGGAGCAGCGTTCCCGCCGTTCTGGAGGGCGTGAGGCGCGCCGCGCGCTACGCTCGGCGCCTTTGGCCGACGATGTTCGGCCGATCCGGCCAGGCCTGGAGGGCGGCAGGTACAAACCGTTAGGCCAGAACGATCTGGAGCGGATCCACGAGGCAGTCCTGGTCCTTCTTGAAACCGTTGGTTTTGCCAATGCCATTCCAAGTTGCATCGAGGCGCTGACCGGGGTCGGCGCCATTTATGGCGACGAGGGCCGCATCCGCTTCCCGCGCGAGCTGGTTCTGTCGACCATCAAGAACGCCGCCCGCAACTTCACGCTTCATGGGCAGGACCCCAGGCACGACATGGTGATCCAGGGTAAGCGCGTGCACTACGGCACCGCTGGCGCCGCGGTGCATCTCGTCGACGTCGAAAAGCGCGAATATCGCGAGTCCCTGCTGCAGGACATCTACGATGCCGCCCGCATCGTGGATCAGATGGATAACATCCATTTCTTTCAGCGGCCGATGGTGCCACGCGACATTCCCGACCCGTTCGATATGGACTTCAACACGCTTTATGCCTGCGTGATGGGCACGTCCAAGCATGTCGGCACGTCCTTCACGGTTCGCGAGAACGTGGCGCCCGCGCTGGAAATGCTCTACGCGATCGCCGGCGGCGAGGAGAAATTCCGCGCCCGGCCTTTCGTTTCCAATTCGAACTGCTTCGTCGTGCCGCCGATGAAATTCGCCGAGGACGCCTGCGGCGTGCTAGAGGAATGCGTCAAGGGCGGTATTCCGATCCTGCTCCTGTCGGCCGGCCAGGCCGGCGCAACGGCACCCGCGGCAATTGCCGGCGCGGTGGTGCAGGCAGTGGCCGAAGTGCTGGCGGGCCTGGTCTATGTCAATGCGCTGAAGCCCGGCCATCCGGCCATCTTCGGCACCTGGCCCTTCGTGTCCGACCTGCGCACGGGCGCCATGTCAGGTGGCTCGGCCGAACAGGCGCTGCTGACGGCGGCCTGTGCGCAGATGGCCCAGTTCTACGATTTGCCCGGTGGTTCGGCCGCCGGCATGGCGGACTCGAAGCTGCCCGACATCCAGTCCGGCTACGAAAAGGGCATCACCAATGTCATGGCCGGCCTGTCGGGCCTCAACCTTGTCTATGAATCGGCCGGCATGCATGCCTCGCTGCTCGGTTTCTGCCTGGAAAGCCTGATCATCGACAACGACATGCTCGGCCATTGCCAGCGCTGCGTGCGCGGCATCGAGGTCACCGACGAGGCGCTGTCCATCGACACGATCAGTGAGGTTTGCCTCAACGGCCCGGGCCACTATCTCGGCAACGACCAGACGCTGAAGCTGATGCAGACCGAATATTTCTACCCGGCCATCGGCGACCGCTTCAGCCCCAAGGAGTGGAACGAGAAGGGCAAGCCTGACATCCTGCAACGGGCCATAGAGATGAAGAAGTCAATTCTCGCCGAAAGCTTTCCCGGGCATGTCTCGCGCGCCATTGACGACAAGCTGCGTGCCCGCTTCGACAACATCCTGTTGCCACGCAGCGGGATGGGCGGTTAAGCAGCCACGGAGACGCGGCCGGGCAACCGGCCGCAACTTATCCGGTCACTGCCAGAGATTGTATTTCGACCAGTCGCTTTTGGCGATCTGATCGCCGATCTTGTAGCGGAACGACAGCACCTTCATGTGGTCATTCGAGGTGCTGCAATTGTATGAGAGACGGTACCATTGCCCCTTGGCGCGGAAGGCCGCGCCGGGGCTTTCGATGGTGTTGCCTTTCAACTGGGGCGTCTTGAACACATAGGCCACGACGCGGTCCGGCTTGTAGGGGTTGCCGTCATGCGCGATGCGAACGAGCGCTTCAGCGTCGCAGCGCTGTTCAAGCCGTGTATCAGGGTCGAGTTTCAGAAGGCCGGCCTTGAGCCGTGCATCGAGCGCCCAGGCCGGCGTAGCGGCAACGAGGAGCGCGGTTGTCGTGAGACAGATTTTCCTCATGCCGGCATCATCCATCATATTAGCACTGTGAAATCAAGCTGACGTTCCGCCTGTCACCCGGAACAAAACAGGCAATGCCCCGTTCTATTGCTGTTTGCAGCAGGAGGGGAAAATTATGATCCATCAACGGGTTCTCGTGGCGTTGGCGCTGGGCTCCCTGCTCGGCAGTCCGGCGCACGCACAGACCGCGCCGGCCGTTCCGCCGGAGAATTCGATCAAGCTTTCGGAGATTATCGCAAAGGTCGAGAAGCGGCCGCAGTTCCGTTATGTCGGCCAGATCGACTGGGACCAGGATGGCTACTACGACATCACCTACTACACGACCGATAAGGCCAAGGTGGAAATCAAGATCGACCCGAAGACGGGCGAGCCGAAATAGGTTCCCTCACAATCCTACGGGCCGATCTGCTTGAGCGGTGACGTGACTGGAGGGTGAACGTCGCCGAATCAGGATTCGGATCGGCAGGGACGAGCCACGTGGAAGATTCGATGGCCAGGTCGATCGCAGCGGATACGAGGCGACGCGTATTTTCCATCGTGGCCAGCGCTTCCGGCAACCTCGTCGAATGGTACGATTTCTAAGTCTATTCGTTCCTGACCCTCTACTTCGCGTCCGAATTCTTCCCCGAAGGCGACATGACCACCCAGCTACTGAACGCCGCCGCTGTAGGTGGCGCTGGCTGGCCGGCGGGGGGGCTTTGGCTCGTTCCAATATCTCACGCTGATCGGCGGCCAGCTCCTGGCCGTGCTGGTTCTCGTCATCCTGCAGCAGTTTCTGGACGAAGCCCAGATTCGCGCGTGGGGCTGGCGAATTCCGTTTGCCATAGGCGGCGTGGCGGCGGTGAGATTACGCAGGAAATAGGCTGCCGGAGTTCTTCGGTCTCCGCGATGATAGCTTCACCGCTGGATCATTCACATTTTCCGCCAAAGTAATGTTAGCAGTGTTGTTGCTTTGTTTCATTTGACTTGCGTATTTATTATTGTGTCGCTTCCGATGTGTACCTGCTGATAAATGCGGCGCTGAAGCACGAAAATGGGGGACGGGTCAGCGTGCTAGTATTGTAGAAAACAGCTTCCGACACCTGTCGACGCGTGGATTGCCCGCCGCTCAGCGCTTCGAATTCTGGCGGAGCATCCACACCTTCATAGATGTCGACGTCAGCGGGCAGGACGCGCGGAAGAACTTCCGTGCGGATTTGCTGCTTCACATTGCCGATGATGGGGCAACCTTCGGGCGTGTGACGAGCGATGACGTCGTTACCCGCTTCGCCAGGTCCGATGACGAATATGTCATGTTCGGCGTGAGCCTGTCCGGTACGGCAACTTTCACGACGCACAGCGATGCCAGGCGCACGGTCAATCCACTGTCGGGCCTCGCTGTCATTGACGGCAGTCGACCGATGACGACGGTCACGAAGGGGATTTCGCATGTCTATCTGACGGTTCCCACTGCGCGTATTGGGCATATCCTGACCGGCAAAACCGGCATGTTGCGGGATGGTTTCTGCGAAATCCCCCAGGACGGGCTCGCCGGCCTGCTGATGTCACATCTCGTCTGGATGGCACGACAGGGCGAACGGCTGGACAAGCCGTCGACCGAAGTGGCGATGAAAGCTGCCGTCGATCTTGCGATCGGGGCCCTCGCGCAGATGCCCGACGGCCACGACCCGGCTTGCGATGGGCGTCTCGATCAGGCTTATCACGCCGCCGCCTGCCGCTACATACAGCTTCATGTGGGACACCCTGACCTTACCGCCGAAAAAATCGCGCATGCTGTCGGCTGCTCACGGGCGCATCTCTTCAAGGTTTTCGCGCGTCATGGGCAGGCTGTCGGCGACGTGGTTCGAGCCGAACGTTTCGGGCGGGCGTCGGCGCTTCTCGCCTCCCCCTCGGCCTGGCCGATCGAGCAGGTGGCCCTGGCCTGCGGCTTTGCCAGCCCCTCCGCTTTCACACGCGCATTTCGAGATTGGAGCGGCGCGACACCAAGCGCCTTTCGCGAGCAAATGCGCCCGGGCGATCCTTCGCAACGAGAGACATCCGTTTCGCAGGCCTGAGACGGACTGCATAGCGATTGGACGCTCAGCACATCCTGTTTCAGCTACAAGGCTGACGGTTCGGCCATTCCGCTTGACTGCGGGATGTCGAGAAGGCCCGCCTTCAAGCGCGGCCGATCGGGCAACGGGCGGGAATGGGTGGCGACCAAGGCAACTTATGCAGGTCACGCGCGGCTCAGGCGCGCAGGCGGGGGACCCGAACGATGATGGCTGCGATCGTGAACAGCATTCGCGACACGATCCTTTTGCTCACGTTTCAGCGGCAGGGCGGCAACGGCGCGAGCGCACCCACCCGAAAATCGGGTTCTGAGACCAATCTCATCGAGAAGAGATGAGCGTCCCGGCGAACAAAGCTTCGCAGTCAACCTGCATCATTCCGGCAAGCTCGGGGCATTGTCTTGAAGAATAACCATTGCCGCAAATGGGCGGCGGCGCTCGTCTACTCCACCGCCCTGTTCATGGCTATCCGGCCGTCCTGGGCCGATGCCGTCTCCGATGCGAGCGACGATCTTGCCATGGCCATCCAAAGCTACGCGGCGAGTCCAAGCAATCCCAACAAGATGGCCTTGGCGGCCGCTCTCTCCGCCTACAATCAGGCGGTAAAGGACAACGCCACGCACACACTCATCGACGGCACCTTCTCCGACAACACGGCCACCATCTCTGGCGGCGCGATCCTCAACACCCACACGGCGACAATCGCCGGTAGCGCCTTCTCCGGCAACACCGCCTCCTCCTATGGCGGCGCGATCTACAACGATGGCAGCGGGCAGATGACCGTCGCCGGCAGCACCTTCTCCGGCAACACGGCCGCCGTCTCGGGCGGCGCGATCTCCAACTTTGGTACGGCCATGATCGCCGATACCACATTCTCTGCCAACACCGCCTCCACCTGGGGAGGCGCGATCTCCAACTTTGGCGGCACGGTGACGATCGCCGGCAGCACCTTTGCCGGCAACACCGCCTCCGCCGCGGGCGGCGCGATCTTCAATGACAGTACCGGACTACTGACAATCGCCGACGCCGCCTTCTCCGGCAACAGCGCTGGCATCTCTGGCGGCGCGATCTTCAGCTTTGGCGGTGCGGCCACGATCGCCGACGCCACCTTCCGCGGCAACACCGCCAGCCTCTCCGGCGGCGCGATCTTCAACTATCGCAGCACGCTCGGTCTCACGACCTCGGCCGGCAAGGTCACTCTGTTCTCCGGCAATACTGCCGGCGGCAGGGCGTCCTCGATCGATTTCTCTACCTTTGCTGGCAACCCCGACGCCGTGCTCAACATTGCGGTCGACGGCGGCGGCCTGCTCGACATGCGCGATCCGATGGGCGTGGAGTACAACACCGGCGGCATCGGCATCAACAAGATCGGCGCAGGTACCTGGGCGCTGGGCGGCGCCAATGATTTCACCCAGACCGGCTCGGGCAAGACGAGCTTCGACGTTGCCGAGGGCAGCCTCTATCTCTATGCCGGCGGCGAAGTGGGCAACGCCACCGGCGCGAACCCCGGCGCCACGGTGGCCGCCGGCTCGATCGCGCTGGCCGGTTCGGGCTCGGTCTTCACGCTTGGCGGTGACGCCACCCTCATTGCCGCCGGCAGCAACAGCATCACCACCGACGGCACCATCGTGCTGGGCGACGGCGCCACGCTGCGCGGCGGCACCGCGGCGGACGCCACCGATTTCGATCGTGGCCATGCCCTGATCGCCACCGGCGGGGCCACCGCGCTCGACCTCGACGCCACCAACGGCGTGCTTCTCGACGGCGTGCTCAATGTCGCGGCGCTCGGCGCTGGAGATGTTTTTACCCTCAACGCCGATCTGGCCGGCAACACCGGCAGTCTCAACAAGACCGGCGCCGGCGCCGTGGTGCTGAATGGCGTCAACACCTATGCCGGGACGACGACGGTCAATGCGGGCAAGCTCGTCATCGGCGACGACAGCCACGCGGGCGCGTCGCTGGCCGGCGCGGTCACCGTCAACTCGGGAGCCTTCCTCGGTGGCATTGGCACGATCGGCACGGCTGGGTCCGCTGTTACAATCGCGGAGGGCGGTGTCCATGCGCCGGGCAATTCCGTCGGCGTGCAGCACGTGGCGGGCGATTACGTCAACCATGGCATCCTGCGCATCGAGGCCACGCCTTCGGAAGCCGACAGGGTGGTGGTGGCCGGTTCGGTCGATATCACCGGCGCAACGCTTGATCTTGTGCTGTCTCCAGCCGATGCCGCGAGCCTCTTCAACAATCCCTTCACCATCATCGACAAGCAGAGCACCGGCGCCGTTATCGGAACCTTCTCACCGGTCAACCAGAACCTGCTCTTCCTCGATGCGCTGCTCGACTATCAGGGCGGCGACGGCAACGATGTGACGGTGGAACTGGTGCGCAACGCCACCGCCTTCGCCAGCGTCGGCCAGACCCGCAACCAGATCGCCACCGGGACGGCGGTCGAGGGCCTCGGCAACGCCAATGCGCTGTGGCGCTCCATCGCGTTCACCAATGACCGGGATGTGGTGCGCGCCAGCTTCGATGCCCTCTCGGGCGAGATACATGCCAGCACAAAGACCGCTCTGATCGAGGACAGCCGCTTTGTCCGCGACGCGATGAACGACCGCATCCGCGCCGCCTTCGACGGCGTGGCCGCATCCCACGCTCCGGTCCTGGCCTATGGTCCCGGCGACGCGCCCGCTCTTGTCTCACCCGGTCACACAGGTCCGGTGCTCTGGGCCTATGGTTTCGGTGCGTGGGGGACGACCGACGGCGACGGCAATGCCGCGGGCCTCAACCATTCCACAGGCGGACTGCTGATCGGCGCGGATGGGCTGGTCGGCGACTGGCGCATCGGGTTTCTGGCCGGTTACAGCCATTCGCGCTTCGACGTGAAGGACCGCTTCTCGTCGGGCAAGAGCGACAACTATCACCTCGGCCTCTATGGCGGTACGCAATGGGGCAATCTCGCCCTCCGCACCGGCGCGGCCTATACCCGGCATGACATCGACACCACCCGCGCCGTCGCCATCCCCGGCGTTAGCGAAAGCCTGAGCGCCGATTACAATGCCGGGACTTTCCAGGCATTCGGAGAACTGGGCTACAGCATCGACACGAGCAGCACGCGCTTCGAGCCCTTTGCCAATCTCGCCTATGTCGGCCTGCACAGTGACAGCTTTGCCGAACGGGGCGGCGCGGCGGCGCTTCGGGGCGCGGGCAGCAACACCGATGTGACATTCACCACGCTCGGCCTGCGCGCCCAACACGACATCGCCCTCGGCACGGTCGAAGCCACGATCTCGGGGCTGCTCGGCTGGCAGCATGCCTTCGGCGACACCACCCCGCAAAGCACTCAAGCCTTCGCGACCGGCAGCGCCTTCTCCATCGCCGGCGCGCCCATCGCCCGCAACGCGGCCGTCATCGAGGCCGGGCTTGACCTCAATCTCACCCCGCAAGCCACCTTCGGCCTCTCCTATGCCGGACAATTCGCCACCAAGGCGCAAGATCATGGCTTCAAGGCCAACCTTACGGTCAGCTTCTGACGGCGCGCGATGTGGCGACATATTCGATGTGCTCATGGAGGCCGCCGTAAGGTCGCTACCGGAGCGGCAGCTTACTGCTCAAATCACCCCGAAACCGGACGGATTGCTTTCGAAACATTTTCGGCTGAGCGGACATTGGGCAAACGACCCGTTTCCGCCATCCATGGCGGCTGCAATGAATGACTCGATTGAGCCCATTGCGGTGATCCGGATTTGCTCGCGCAACGGCGCGATGTTCCGGCAGACGGCGCGAACGGCCAAGTTCCCCCAATTCCAGGTGTTCACTCCGAAGAATACCCAAAGGATGGTCTGCTCAGGGTCGCGGCTGACAGCCGAAGCACTTCCCTGGCCATCCTGGGACTTCCCTGCAGAATGATTGCTATTTGATTGCTTGCAACCAGTGGGAAGAAAGGCATCTGCCAAGTGCTTGAAGTTGCTGGTGCCGCTTGCGTGACTCGAACACGCGACCCCATCATTACGAATGATGTGCTCTACCAACTGAGCTAAAGCGGCAACCGGCTTTTCGCGACGCGGCGCGAAACGGTGAGCGGGTGATAGCCGCATTGCGCGGCAAATTCAAGCGGCCTTCTCGTCATTTATGCACAGCCGTACCGTCTTCTCATGAACCACCGCCTTCTTCTCATGAACCACCGCCTTTGTCGGCTGCCGAGGGCTGCGATGTGCCATCGGGGTGAAATGTCGATTCGACATGGAATCATGTGGCTCCGCGATTGGTTTCAGTGTCGCGCGCGGGTGCCGTCTGCAACGGGGCCTGAGTCCGAAAGATCGATGCTGCCGCAGCCGGATACGGTTTTCCCCATGCAAAATGATGGTCTGGGCGGGCTTGTGCCCCATATTGGCGCCGGTGGGCGTTGCCTGATACACCGGCTGCGTCTAACCATCGTGCAAGAACGCTCCGCATCATGAGGGAACCGGTTTGGACCCGATCGAAAAGGCGATCCGCAGCGCCTTCGAAAAAGGAAACGCAGATAACCGGGACTTTCGCGAGAAGGTCTATCGGGCGGCGTTTGCTGCGCTCGATCGTGCCCTGAAGGCAAATCCCAATCTTACCGTCGAGGCAGCGATCAATCGACGCAAGGCGCTTCAGGCGAAGATCGCCGAGATCGAAACCGAGTTCATGCCGGCTGTCGTGCCGGAGAGTCCCGTGGCCGAGACTGCGCACGCCGAGCCGAGCCTCGACGATGTGCGGCCGGTCAGAAGCGGCGACGTGGCTCCCGACATCGCGGGCGAGAGGCGCAACGGCGCCCCGCGCGCCAAGGCCCCACGCGGGCGAAAGGCTGCTGCCGAGAGCCAACAAAACGGGCGTCGCAAGCGCAAGTCGGGTTTTTCCTTCGGGGGCCTTCTCGGCACGCTGGTGGTGCTGGCCGCATTGGCCGGTGGCGGCTGGTGGCTGTGGCAAACGGGAGCCCTGCAGCCGGCTCGCAACAACGGCAACGGCCCCGCCCGGATTGCACAGAACCAGAATGAGGAGAATGATGGCGGGCCGATGAAGTCCGGTCAGGCCGATCCGAATCGCGCCTGGATCGACGTGTTCTCGCCAGCCGATGCTTCGACCGTGACTGCTCCGGGGCAGACGACTGCGGAGGTCATGCAGGATGGTTCCGGCAGTTTCCTCCGTATTCGCTCAAGCGGCGGCTCGGATGCGGCCGTGCTGTTCGATGTCGGCCAGGGGGTGCTGGAACGGCTAGCGGGCAAGCAGGCCACCTTCGACATCATAGCGCGCGGTGCCGAAGGCAAGGCGACGCAGATGTCGGTGGAGTGCAATTTCGGCGAACTCGGCGGCTGCGGCCGCAAGCGCTACGCCGTGGGCGCGGATCAAGGCGACTATCTGTTCGAGCTCGATTTCCGCTCGCAAAACCCCGGCGCCGGCGGCACCATTGCCATCAATTCGGACGTGGCGGGCCAGGGCAAGTCGGCCGATATCTACGAGATCAGGGTTTCGGTAGCGCAGTAGAGCGTTTCGCCGAGAGATTTTGGAAGTAGGCTCGAAAGGCCTCAGTCCAGCAACGCCTGCAGCGTCTCGATGCGGTCGGCCTCGCCGGCCGGCTTGTCCCAGCGCAAGCGCGAGATACGGGGAAAGCGCATCGCGACCCCCGATTTGTGCCGCGTCGAGCGGTTCAGCCCCTCGAAGGCAACTTCAAGCACCAGTCCGTGGCTGCGGTCGGCGCGCACCGAGCGCACGGGCCCAAACCGCTCGATGGTGTTGTCGCGCACGAACTTGTCGATCTGCCGCAACTCGTCGTCGGTGAAGCCGAAATAGGCCTTGCCCACCGGCACCAGTTCCTCCGCGCCCTCCGGCCCTGCCCAGACCCCGAAGGTATAGTCCGAATAGAAGCTGGAGCGCTTGCCATGGCCGCGCTGCGCATACATCAGCACCGCATCCACGATGAAGGGATCGCGCTTCCATTTGAACCACGGGCCCTTCGGGCGGCCGGCGAGATAGGCGGAATCGCGCCGCTTCAGCATCACGCCTTCGATCACCGGATGCGGCGGGTTGCTGCGCATCTCCTCGAGCGCTTGCCAGTCAGAAAACAGCGCCAGCGGCGAGAGGTCGAAGCGGGCGGGGTCGAGCCGGCGGACGAAATTCTCCAGCCGCGCGCGCCGCTCCAGGAAGGGCAGGGCGCGCACGTCTTCCGAGCCTTCCTGCAACAGGTCGTAGCAACGGACGAACACCGGATAGCGCTCGAGCATCTTGGCCGACACCGTCTTGCGGTTCAGCCGCTGCTGCAGGTCGGAGAAGGTGCCGGTCTCGCGCTGCGGGTCGCCAACCAGCAGTTCACCATCCAGCACGCCTTCGAAGCTCATGGCTTCGACGAGATCGGGAAAGGCCGGCGAGATGTCGTCGCCGGTGCGCGAATAGAGCCGGCGAATGCCGCCTTCGCGCACTACCTGAACACGGATGCCGTCCCATTTCCACTCGGCGGCATAGTCGGCCGGATCGAGCCGTTCGAGGTCGCCGTCGCCCACGGGATTGGCCAGCATGACTGGGCGGAACAGCGCCTTGGCTGTTGTTTCCGGCTTCGGGCCTTTACCTTCGAGCCACGTGAACAGCTCCGCATAGGGCGGCGTCAGCCCGTGCCACAGTTCCTCAATCTCGGAGACGTCGCGCTTGCCGAGATTGGCCAGCGCCTGCTTGGCCAGCCGCGCTGAAACGCCGATGCGCAAGCCGCCTGTCACCAGCTTGATGATGGCGTAGCGGGCCGAAATGTCGGCGCGGTCGAGCAGGCGCGCCAGCACGCGCGGCCCGTCGGAGCGGCTTGCGGATTGCAACGCGCTGACCACGTCGGCCAGAGTGGGGCGGATGTTTGCCGTGCGGTGCGCTGGCGTCTCGGGCCACACCAGCGAAACGGTTTCGGCAAGATCGCCGACATAGTCATAGGAATAGCCGAACAGAACCGGATCCATGCGTTCAGTCACCAGCGTGCGCAGCATGGCCGGCTTCACCGCCGCGATCGACAGGTCGCCGGTGATTGCCGCGAGCGCCAGCCCCCGGTCGGGGTCCTCGACCGAGCGGAAATAGTCGGTCAGCAGGGTCAGCTTGCCATTGCGCGAGGGCGTCAGCACCAGGCGGTCGAGCAGTTCGGCGAAGCGATGCATCAATCCCCCTCGTCCTCATATCCCACCAGATGCAAGGGCCGCGCCGCTATGCCGTCCAACTCGCACCAGCGCGCCAACGCTTCCTCACGGCCATGCGTCACCCAAACCTCGCCAGCGCCTGTCTCGGTAATGGTCTCGGTCAACTCGTTCCAGTCGGAATGGTCGGAGATGATCAGTGGCACCTCCACGCCGCGCTGCTTGGCGCGCTGGCGAATGCGCATCCAGCCCGATGCAAAGCAGGAGACGGGATCGGGAAAGCGCCGCGCCCAACGGTCGGAGAAGGCGGCGGGCGGGCCGACCACGATCTCGCCGGCAAAGTCCTGTTTGCCGCCATCCTCGACAGTCGCTGGCTGCAGGTCGCCCAGATTGATGCCCCGGCTCTGATAGTAGTCGCAGAGTTTTGTCAGCGCGCCATGGATGTAGATGGTGCGGTCGTAACCTGCCTGTCGCAGCAGCTTGATCACCCGCTGCGCCTTGCCGAGCGCATAGGCGCCGACCATATGCGTGCGCTCGGGAAACTGCTCGACCGACTTCAGCAGCCGCGCGATCTCGTCCCTATCGTGCGGGTGATGGAACACCGGCAGGCCGAAGGTCGCCTCGGTGATGAACACGTCGCACCGGATCGGAATGAAGGGCGCGCAGGTTGCGTCCGGCTGGCGCTTGTAGTCGCCGGAGGC
>Ga0187815_10000873_pt1 | contig 14423 bp, 9 predicted proteins | sample NC_S_5_FD_132962 | JGI IMG/M metagenome (GOLD analysis project Ga0187815, IMG submission 132962) | Wetland sediment microbial communities from Neuse River Estuary, North Carolina, USA - ASW-S_5 | ecosystem: Environmental > Aquatic > Freshwater > Wetlands > Sediment | place: USA: North Carolina...
CGTTCTGCGGGTTGTAGGTGAGCCTGGGCCAGTCTTCCAGCGAAGGCGGCTCCAGCGTCGCCGGGCCGGTGCCGTCCAGGGTGAAGTGCGCGTGGCGGGTGGCGGCGCAGTTCGGGATCATCGCCACCGGCAGGTTCGCCGCGTGGGTGGGGTAATCCTTGATCTTGATGTCGAGCACGGTGGTGAGGCCGCCCAGGCCCTGCGCGCCGATGCCCAGCGCGTTGACCTTCTCGTACAGCTCGATGCGCAGCTCCTCGACGCGGTTCCGCGGGCCGCGCGCGATCAGCTCCTGGATGTCGATGTGCTCCATCAGCGATTCCTTCGCCAGCAGCATCGCCTTCTCCGCGGTGCCGCCGATGCCGATGCCGAGCATGCCCGGCGGGCACCAGCCGGCGCCCATGGTCGGCACGGTCTTCAGCACCCAGTCCACGATGGAGTCGGAGGGGTTGAGCATCACGAACTTGGACTTCGCTTCCGAGCCGCCGCCCTTGGCTGCCACGATCACCTCCACGGTGTCGCCCGGCACCACCGACACGTTCACCACCGCCGGCGTGTTGTCCCTGGTGTTGATGCGCCTGCCGGCCGGGTCGGCCAGCACGCTGGCGCGCAGCTTGTTGTCCGGATGGTTGTAGGCGCGACGCACGCCTTCGTTGACCATCTCTTCCACGCCCATGGTGGCGTCGTCCCAGCGCACGCCCATGCCGATCTTCAGGAACACGGTGACGATGCCGGTGTCCTGGCACAGCGGGCGATGGCCCTCGGCGGCCATGCGCGAGTTGATCAGGATCTGCGCCATCGCGTCCTTCGCGGCCGGCGACTCCTCGCGCTCGTACGCGGCGGCCAGCGCCTTGATGTAGTCCACCGGGTGGTAGTAGCTGATGTACTGCAGGGCGTCGGCGACGGACTGGATCAGGTCGGCTTGCTTGATGGCGGTCATGGCGATGGCTTCGGCGGGGGATGGGGAGCGCCGCGGCACGGGATCCGCGACGGCAAATTCCTATTGTGCCGCAGCCGGCAGGCGCACCCAAACTTGCGGCTGCCTGCGCAATTTCTTGCAGGACTACCGGCATCCGGAGTGCCGGAGTAGGCTCGCCCGGCGGCGCAACGCCAGTCGCCAGGGGGAGGCCGACGGCGTCGCGGGGAAACCCGGATTTCACTGCTCGTCTCGACGAAACGCTTTTGCGGAATGACCGTAAGGCGTCGCGGCGGCGCGTCGTCGCCCGTGCACGCCCGAATCTTTGCCATCAGGAGGAAGCGCAATGTTCGCGAAGCTGCATCGCAAGTCCCTGGCCGGCTGCCTCGCCCTGCTGTTTGCAGGCGTGGGCGGCACCGCGTTCGCCGCCGATGTGCGGCCCAGCATCGACATGGGGTTGGCCACTTCAAGCCAGCCCGTGCATGTCACGCTGATGCTGAAGCTGCGCAACGAGGCCGCGCTGCAGGATTACATCCGGCAGACCATCACGCCCGGCAGCGCGCATTACCGCCAGTTCCTCAGCACCGCCGAATTCGCCAGCCGCTACGGCGCCAGCGACGCGGACATCGCGCGGGTGCAGGCCTTCCTGCGCCAGCACGGCCTGAGCGGCTCGGTGCTGGCCAGCCACCTGGCGATCGAGACCAGCGGCACGCTCGCCCAGTTCGGCACGATCTTCCAGACGCCGATCCACGAATACGTCTCGCCGCGCAGCGGCCGGCACTTCCATCGCCCGGCGGCGGCACCGCAGATGCCCGCCGCGCTCGCCGGCAGCGTGATCTTCGCCAGCGGCCTCAGCAACGAGCGGCAGTTCCTCTCGCACCGCATCCGCGCACCCCAGCTGCCGGCCACGCCGCAGCCGGCGCTCACGCTGAAGGCGCTGAGCAAGACCACCGCCGGCAACCCCACCGCCACCGGCCAGCCGGGCAACTACACCGTGGGCGACGTGGCCGACCTGTACAACATCAATCCCCTGTACCAGCACGGCATCAACGGCAAGGGCTCGACGGTGGCGATCGTAACCCTGTCGAACTTCTACCCGGCCGACGCACAGACCTACTGGGACACCATCGGCCTGGCCACCAAGCCGAACCGCATTACCCAGGTGCACGTCGACGGCGGCGGCGCCATCGACGGCGGCAGCGGCGAGACCGCGCTGGACGTGGAGCAGTCCGGCGGCCTCGCGCCGTGGGCGGACATCATCGTGTACGACGCACCGAACGCCGGCAACGGCTTCATCGACGCGTTCGCGCAGGCGGTCGCCGACAACAAGGCGGACAGCATCTCCACCAGCTGGGGCGCACCGGAGATCTACAACTTCGCCGCGCTGAACACACCCGGCGCCAGCATCACCGACACCAGCGACGTGGGTGACCTGCGCGCCTTCCACCAGGTCCTGATGGAGGCCGCCGCGCAGGGGCAGTCGGTGTTCGCCGCCTCCGGCGACTCGGGCGCCTACGACACCGTGCGCGGGCTGGGCACGGGCACCGGCCCGGGCCAGTTCAGCGCGCCGCTCACGGTGGATTCGCCCGCCTCCGATCCGTACATCACCGCCGCCGGCGGCACCACCGTGCCGTACACCTACAGCTTCTTCGGCGGCCCGAACGCTTCGCTCACGCAGGAAAGCGTATGGGGCTGGGACTACCTGCAGACCTACCTCGACGCCAATCATCCGATCGCCGGCGGCTGGCGCGCCCAGCTGTTCTCGGTCGGCGGCGGCGGCGGCGTGAGCGTGTACTGGAACGAGCCGTTCTACCAGTGGTTCACCCACGGCGTCCGCCGCAGCGAGCGCAAGCAGTCGCTGGTCTACAACGATCCCAGTGCCGGCCCCACGCCGCTGCTCGACCTGCCCGCCAACTTCCGCGGCCGCAACGTGCCGGACATCTCGCTCAACGCGGATCCCGAGACCGGCTACATCGTCGTGTCCACCACCGACGGCGGCGTGATCGCCGAAGGCGGCACCAGCTTCGTGGCGCCCCAGCTCAACGGCATCAGCGCTCTGCTGACGCAGAGCACGGGGCACCGCGTGGGCTTCTGGAATCCGCAGGTGTACCTGCTGCAGAACATCTTCGGCTACGGTCCGTGGTCGGCCTTCAACAGCGTGAAGGCGGGCGACAACTGGTTCTACTACGGCGCGCCGCACTACACGCCCGGCTCGGGCATCGGCACGCTCAACGTGGCCAACCTCGACCTGTTCCTGGGCGGCCGCTGAGGCCCGCACCCGCCGGCCGCCGCTCGGCCGGCAACCGGCAACTCCCGGCGTCGCGCATGACGCCGGGACTTGCCGCATGACCTGGCTCCCGCCATCCTCGCCTGCAATTCCCCGGGGCGGTTTTCCATGAGCGCATCTCCGACGTCTGGCGGCTACCAGCGCCGCCTGGGCCTGCGCGACGCCGCGCTGGTGGTGATGGGCGGCATCATCGGCGGCGGCATCTTCCTCAACCCCGGCATCGCCGCGCAGCGCACCGGCTCGGGCCTGGCGCTGCTGTCGATGTGGGTCGGCGCCGGCGTGCTCACCCTGCTTGGCGCGCTGTGTTACGCGGAGCTGGGCGCGCGCCGGCCGCGGGCGGGCGGCAGCTACGTCTACCTGCGGGAAGTCTTCGGGCCGCTGGCGGGCTTCCTGTTCGGCTGGACCATGCTGCTGGTGATCTATTCCGGCTCCACCGCGGCGGTGGCCACGATCTTCGCGAGCTACGCGGCGGCGGTGTTCGGCCTGCCGGCCGCGGCGACGACGCCGCTGGCCGTGGGCGCGCTGGTGTTCGTGGCGGGCATCAACCTGTTCGGCCTGCGGCTGGGCGTGCAGATGCAGAACCTGTTCACCGTGCTCAAACTGCTGGCGGTGGCGGCGCTGGTGGCCTGCGGGCTGTTCCTCGCCGGCGCGGGCGCGCCGGTGCTGGCCGCGGATCCGGCGCACGCCGGCGCGGGCTTCATGGGCGCGGCGCTGCCGGTGCTGTTCGCCTACTCGGGCTTCACCTACCTCAACAACCTCGCCGGCGAGGTGCGCGAACCGCAGCGCACCCTGCCCCGCGCGCTGCTGCTGGGCATGCTCGTGGTGATCGCCGCCTACGCGCTGGTCAACGTCGCCTACCTCGCCGTGCTGGGCCACGCCGGGCTGGCCGCCAGCCACACGCCGGCGGCGGACGTCATGCAGCGCGTGGCCGGCGGCACCGGCGCGAAGTTGATCGCGATCGGCATCGCGATCTCCACCCTGGGCTTCTGCAACATCACGCTGGTGGCCGGCGCGCGCGTGCTGCAGGTGATGGGCGAGGACGGCCTGTTCTTCCGCGTGGTGGGCCGGCTGCATCCGCGCCACCGCACGCCGAATGTCGCACTGCTGCTGCTTGCCGGCTGGGCGATCCTGCTGGCGCTGTCGGGCAGCTACGGCCAGTTGCTGGACTACGCCACCTTCGGCGACTGGCTGGCCTGCGCGATCGCCGTGGCCACGCTGTTCCTGTACCGCCGGCGCGACCCGGAGCCGCCCGGCTACCGCGTACCCGGCTACCCGCTGACCCCGCTGCTGTTCATCGGCACGGTGGCGCTGGTGGTGGCGCAGAGCCTGCTCGACAGCCCGCGCAACACCGGCATCGGCGTGCTGATCATGCTTGCCGGCGTGCCGGTGTACTGGATCTGGCGGCGTCTGTTCAGCACGATGCATTCCTAGCCGCGCGCGGCAATGCCACAATGCGCGGACACGTTTGAGGAGATCCCGCATGGCGCCAGCCCAAGCCCACGGTGTGCCGGCCGCTCCGGACGGCGGCATCGTGCCCGCGGCGGTGCGCAGCGGCATCGCGGTCGAGATCAACGGCGAGCACTTCGTCCACACCGGCGACCCGCAGCTGCCGCTGCTGTGGTACCTGCGCGACGTGCTGTGGCTCACCGGCACCAAGTACGGCGGCGAGCACGGCGAGAACGGCTCCGACCTGGTGCTGGTGGACGGCAAGCCGGTATCCGCGATCACCCAGCCCATGGCAAAGCTGGACGGCAGGCGCGTCACCACGGTGGAAGGGCTGGCCGCGAACGACGGCGCCCTGCACCCGCTGCAGCAGGCCTTCATCGACGAGGACGCGATCGGCTGCGGCTACTGCACGCCGGGCTGGCTGATCGCCGGCGTGGACCTGCTGAAGCGCAGGCCGCAACCCACGGACGCCGACATCGACCAGTTGACCAACACCTGCCGCTGCGGCTGCCAGACCCGGGTGCGCGCCGCGATCAAGCGCGCCGCCGCCGGCAAGGCGGCCCAGCCATGAGCACGAACGCCTCGACCGGCATCCGGCTGTCGCGCCGGCGCTTCCTGCAGGTGCTCGCCGGCACCGCCGGCGCACTGGTGGTGGGTGTGCGCCTGGCCCGCGCCGATGAGCCGCCGCTGCCGCCGGAATGGCTGGGCAACCATTTCCAGGAGCTGGGCGCCTACGTGCGCATCGACGCCGAAGGCAACGTGCTGATCGGCGCGCGCGATCCCGACACCGGCACCGGCGTCGCCACCGCGCTGCCGATGATCATCGCCGACGAACTGGATGCCGACTGGAACCGCGTCAGCGTGGTGCAGTTGGGCCTCGGCGTCAGCGCGAACGACAACGGCCAGCCGCACTGGAGCTACGGTCGCCAGCGCGGCGGCACCGGCGACTCCATTCCCGCCGCCTGGGCCGACCTGCGCCAGGCCGGTGCGCTGGCACGCTGGCTGCTCACCCAGGCCGCCGCGCGCCGGCTGGGCATCGCCGCCGACCGCCTGCGCTGCGAGGCCGGCACGGTGATCGCGCCGGACGGCCGCCGCGTGACCTACGGCAGCCTGGTCGACGACGCCAGCAAGGTCGATCTGCCGGCGCAGGCGCCGGCGCCGAAAGCCCCGGATCGCTACACCCTGATCGGCAAGCCGGTCGGCGACGTGGACGCTCATGCCATCGTCACCGGCCAGGCAAAATACGCGATCGACCACCACGAGGCCGAGGCGCTGGTCGCGGTGCTGCTGCACTGCCCGTGGCCGGACGGTTCGCTGGCGCGCATCGACACCGCGCCCGCGCTCGCGGTGAAGGGCGTGGTCAAGGTGATGCAGCTGAAGCCCGAGGCGGGCCAGCCGCTGGGCCATACCGTGATTGCGCCCGCAGTGGCGGTGCTGGCCGAGAACACCTGGGCCGCGCTCGAAGGCCGCGACCGGCTCAAGCTGGAATGGAAGCCCGGCGCCGCCGCCGAAGCGGACAGCGGCGCGCTGGAACAGCAGGCCACCGCCCTGCTCGACGGCCAGTCCGCGCCCACCACCCGGGTGCGCGACGACGGCGACGTGGACAAGGCCGGCAAGCACGCCGCGCGCCGCTTCGAGGCCAGCTACTACCAGCCCTGGCTGGCGCACGCCTGCCCCGAGCCGATGAACTGCCTCGCGCACGTCGAGCGGGACCGCGCTCGCCTCGTGGTGCCCACCCAGGCGCCGCAGCAGGCCTGGGCCGTGGTGCAGCGCCTCACCGGCCTCGCCGCCGACAAGATCGAGATCCGGGTGCCGCGCGTGGGCGGCGGCTACGGCCGCCGGCTCGACCACGACTACGTGGCCGAGGCGGTGATGCTGGCCAAGGCGGTGAACAAGCCCGTGCGCCTGCTGTGGACGCGCGACCAGGACTTCGCCCACGACTGGTACCGCTCCGCCAGCGTGCACAAGATCAGCGCGATCATCGACGGCAAGCGCAACCTGATCGCCTGGAACCAGCGCCTTGCCAGCGCCTCCGCGCTCAGCGGCCGCGGCGTGCCCGCCGACCGCCTGTGGAGCTCGGAGGTGCTGCCCGACCAGCTGCCCGCCGGCCTGGTGCCGAACTACCGCAGCGACTGGTACGCGCTGGAATCCGCGCTGCCGCGGGGGCCGCACCGTGCGATGCCGCATCTCGCCAACGCGTTCGCGGCGGAAAGCTTCATCGACGAACTCGCGCACCAGCTGCGCGAAGACCCGCTGAAAACCCGCCTGCGCCTGCTCGGCGAGCCGCGCACGATCGCGCTGAAGAATGGCGGCACGCTCGACACCGGCCGCCTGCGCAACGTGCTGCAACTGGTCGCCGACCGCATCGAGTGGAAGAACTGGCTGCGCAGCGTCAACGGCCTCGGCATCGCCTGCTGGCACATGGACGGCGCCTACGTGGCGCACGCCATCGAAACCTCGCTGCAGGGCGACAAGCTCGGCATCGAGCGCGTCGTCTGCGCAGTGGACGTGGGCCGCGTGATCAACCCGCTCGGCCTCGAGGGGCAGGTCGCCGGCGCCACGCTGGACGCGCTCTCCACCGCGCTCAACCTCGCCATCACCTACAAGGACGGCCAGGTCCGGCAGCGCGACTGGAAGAGCTATCCGCTCGCCAGCATGGCCCAGCTGCCAAAGGCGGTGGATGTGATCGTGGTCGACGGCGGTAACCGCCCGCCCACCGGCGCCAGCTTCCTCGCCATGCCCACCGCCGCCCCCGCGCTCGCCAACGCGGTGTTCCGCGTCAGCGCGGTGCGCGTGCGGCGGCTGCCGCTGATGAAGGAGTTCCAGCGGCTGTCGTGACGCTGGCGATACGCGGCGCGGCCCTGCCGCGCCGCGTCCGAAAGCCGCCAGCAGCCGGGGCTCGTGGCGCTTCGCTCTGGTAGTTGCTTCTGCGCGCCGGGAGCGCGCTGCCCTTGGGGCCCCTATGCGGCGGTGAGGCGTGGACGATCAGGCCGCGCAGCGGGCATCGCCATGGATGGCGATGCCTTTTCGACCGGGCAGGATGCCCGGCCGAAAAGCCCGGCCGCGCCTCACGGACTCGGAGGGCAGGATGCCCGGAGAGCGCCGCATCGGGGTGGCCTTCTCTTTGGGTTACTTTTCTCTTGGCCACGCAAGAGAAAAGTGACTCGGGCGCCGGCAGGCGTCCGAAAGCCCGCCGCAGGCGAACCATCTCGTGGGCAGATTCACCTTGCGCCCAACCCCGACGCGATCAGCGCAGCCGGAACAAAGAGTCCCCATATCGCGCCGAGGACCGTGCCGATCATGGCTCGCTGACGGTTTCCGGCATTCGTCAGCAATCGGCTGAAAAACACGGCATTGAGCGGGTTGCCCATCGTGAGTCGTTCGTACTCGGGATGGCTCTTGTCGAAATGGCGCGACGAGAAGATTACGAAGCGCGCCGCGAAGAAGAACACGACGAAAAACGAGAGAAACATCGCCAGCCCGGAAAGCGTCGATATCCGCATGATGCCAAGCTCGCTGATTCGGGAGTTTCGACGGCTGCGGCGAAAGATGCCGGGGGGGTGCGCACGGCCGGCTATTTCTCGATCAGCGTGTTCGAGTTGATGTGGTAACCCGCCAGCAAGGCCTTGTCGCCCTCGAGCTGGTAGTCGAAGCGTTCGGTCGCGTCGCCCCCGCTGAAATGCGTTTGGTAGGACAGCGAGATGAAGGTGCCCGTGGTGCCGGCATGGATGCTCCAGGCGCCGCGCGCGCTGGACTTCACGTCACCGAGCTTGCGGTGCACCGCGGCCAGCAGGTTCTGCATGTCCTGCTCGCTGGTCGCCTTGCGCAGGCGATCCGAAGCCTCGTCGTAGATCTGCTGCGACTGCCCCGCATCCAGTTGCTGGTGGAACTGCACGACCTGTCTTTCCGCCAGCCCTACGTCGGCCGACATGGAGCACCCGGCCAGCACGGCGGCCAGCAACGCGGGCAGCGAACGGAGCACGGACATCGGATTCCCCTTCCTCCCCATCCCGGGATGCTTGTAGCAGATCAGCGCCGCGCGCGCAGCGCCCGCCAGCGCGCCAGGCTCGGCGCCGGCCAATGCCGCTCCCGGTCGTAGTACTCCTCCATCGCCGGCACGCCGGGAGGCAGCAGCACCCATGGCTGCTTCGAGGCGGTGAAGATGTGGATGTCGGGCGGGAAGCGGTCGGGGTCGTCCAGCGTGCCCACGCGCACGAAGCTGACCGCGTCGCCGGCACCGCTGTAGTGGCTCCACAGCGCGATGCGGCAACGCGGACAGCGCGCGATCTGCTGGCCCCTGCCGCTGTTCGACGGCGTCACCACCAGTTCGGGCTCGCCGGTGAGCAGCATCAGGTGGCTGCTCTCGATCATCGCGTTGAGCGCGAAGGCGCTGCCGGTTTCGCGCTGGCACCAGCGGCAGTGGCAGCAGTGCACGAACAGCGGCGTGGCGGTCATGCGGTAACGCACGGCGCGGCAGTCGCAGCCGCCATCGAAGGCATGCATGGGGGCATCGCTCATCGCCATTCCCTCCATTCGCATCAATGAAACTGGTCGCTGGCCGGCACCCAGGAGCTGGACGAGGTCGCGGGCACGTAGCGCTTCACCACCGGCCCCGTCGGCGGGCAGCCGGGCGGCATCACCCCGCCGGCGACGCGCGCCTCCGCGCACTGCACGCTGTTGTCCAGCACCACCGGCGCCGACGGCGCCGCGCTGGCGGCCGCGGCGGGCGGCGGCACGCTGGGTACGCTGCCGCCGGCCACGGCCGGCAGGTTGAGCCGGTCGTAGACCTTCGGCGCCGCAGCGGCGGGCGGCGAGTCGGCGCCGCCGCAGCCCAGCAGCGCCACCGGCACCAGCGGCATCACCTTGCACTTGATGCGGATGCCGCGCGGCAGGTGGAAGGTGTGCTGCAAGGTGGTCTTTTCCGCCGCGTGGCGCAGCGCGGTGTCAATCGAGCTTTCGCCTTCGGGCGTCCAGTACGGATCGAAGCGGGTGGGCTTGTAGTTGATGCCCTTGATCTGGTGGCGCATCACCGCGGTGTCGCCGGTGGGCTTGAGCTGCACGTATTCCGGCAGGTTGCCCGGCGGTGCTTGGCTGGGGGACTGGGCGCCCGTGCCGGCGGTGCCCGTCGCGCTGCCTTCGTGCGTGCCGGACTGCTCGCCCTTGCCCCCGCCCTTGCCGGGGGCGCCCGTCGTCGCGTGCCCCAGGCCGTGCGAGGCCGGCGGGCCGTTGCCGTGCACCGCGGCCGTCTCGCTGGCGTGGCTGCTGCCCTGCGGTTCGCCGGGGCGCGCGGTGTCGCTGCCCTGCGGATTCGCGTTCGGCGCGGTGCTGATGTCCGGCGCGCCGGTCTCGCCCGGCTGGGCGGATGCGTTCGGGGCGCTGGACGCGGCGGCCGCCGCGGCGGCGGTCGCCGCGCTGGCCGGCGCCGGCGTGTTCTCGCCGGGCGACAGCGCCACCGGCGACGGCTGGCTGATCCGGGTGAGGACCTGGCCGTTGGCGATCTCCAGCGTGGCCTTGGGTGCCAGTGCGACCGTGGGTGCCGCGGGCGCGGTCTGCGGGATCGCGGCGAGCGGCTGCTCCGCGGCCTGGACCGGCGCGGGCGCCTGCAGCTTCGGCAGGTGTTGCGGCAGGTCCGGCGCGGGTACGCCGACGGCGGCCTGCAGGCTGACCTGCGGCGCGGCCTGTGCCGGCAGCGGCACCGCCTGCAGTTCGGGCGCGGGCGGCGCCGCGGGCAGGTCCACGTGCATCGGCTGGACGATGGCCGGCGCCTGCGTGGCCGGCGCCACGCGGTCCAGCGCCACGCTGGGCGCGGCGATGGTCGGCGGCGCCTGCGGCGGCAGGGTCGGCAACGCCAGCGAAGGAGGCGGCGGCATCGGCTGGTTGCCTTCGGCCTGCGGCGCGCGCACCGGTTGCGGCTGGAATTTCGGCGGCACCGGCGGCCGCAGGCTGGGCGTGGGCAGGATCACCGGCGGTGGCTGGTTCGCCAGCGGTACCGGCTGCAACTGCGGCGTGGGAGCGGGTTGCGGCAGGCTGGGCGGCGGCACGGGCGCGGCGGCCGCCTTCGCGGGCGGCACGGCCGCGGCCTGCGCCGCGACGGCGGGCGGACGCGGCACACGGCTTGCGGCGCTGGCATTCGCCGCAACGGCCGCGCGCGGGGTCGCCGCCGCATGCCCCTGGTGCACCGGTCCGGTCCGGCGAGGCGGCTCGCCCTTCGGCGGCGGGGGCGGCGCCAGCTCGGGCAACTCGATGAAACGCAGCGTCAGCTTCGCCGGCGGCGCCTCGCCCACCGGCGGCGGCTCCCAGGCCGGCCCCAGGATGAAGGCGAACAGGAACACCAGGTGCACCAGCAGGCTGCCGGCGAGCGCGAACACCCGCCGCCACAGCACGGGCGGCCGCGGCCGCTTCCGCGCCTGCTGGTTGAGCATGCGCGAGGAGGCGGCCAGCGGCGAGTTCAGCAGCACCTGCGCCGGCCGCTGGGCGGGCGGGCGCGGTGCGTTCGGATCCGTGGGCGGCGGCATGCGGCGAGTGTAGCGGGCACGAAGGATGCCCTGATCGACCCTGGCGCAGCCGGCGCCGACCAGGGCATCCGCAGCGCAACCTCACGGCCCCGCCGGCTGCCCCGCCTGCTTCGCGCGCTGCTCGCGCAGCTCCTCGTCCACCGCGCGGATCGGCGTGTCGCTGGGGCAGCCGCTGGCGAGCGGCTTGCCGGCGCGGTACAGCGCGATGCATGCGGACAGCGGCGGCGGTTTCGCCGCGTTGGGGTTCGGCGCCAGCGGCGCCGGCGCCATGTTCAGGCGCACGTCGCCGTCCTTGGGCGAAGGCGGCGGCGGCGGATCGCCGCCGCAACCGCCGGCCAGCATCGCCAGCGAGACCGCGCAATGGATGCGGACGCCGGGGAGCGGATGGAAGGTGTGCTTCACCGTGGTCTTGTCCACCGCCTTCTGCAGCGCGTCGATCACCGTGTTGGGACCGCTGTTGCCCCAGTCCTTGTCGAAGCGGGTGGCCTGGTATTTCACCGGGCTGTCGTGCCGCATGATCTGCGTGTCGCCCTGCGGCAGGCGCTGCACGTATTCGGGCACGGAGGTGCTGCCGGCGGCGGGCAGGATCGCCTGGCCGTTGCGGTCGAACAGCCGCGGCGCGACCACGCTGGCGGCGGGCGCGGGCGCCGGCAACTGCACGCTCAGCGCGTTCTTCGCCGCAGGTTCGGCGGCGTGCCTGGACGGTGCGCGCGCCGGAGGCGGCGGCACCGGAACGGGCGGCGGCGCCTTCGCGGCCGGCGCGGTGGCGGCGGGGATGAAGCGCACCTCCAGCACGTCGGCGACCGGGCCCGCCGGCGCTTCGCGCGACGGCGGCGGCCGCATCGCCAGCCACACCATCGTCGCGAACAGCAGGTGCAGCAGCACCACCACGGCGAGCACCAGCCACGCCAGCCGGTAGCCGCGCGGCGGCTCGCGCCAGCGCAGCTGGCGCAGGCGCTCGGCGGTCGCGATGTCGAGCGCGAGCGTGCCGTCCCGTTCGGGGCGGAGCGGCGGCGTGGCGCGGGTTGCGGCCTGCGTGCGGTGGACGATGGGAATGCCTTTGCGCCGGAGGGAATGGGGAAGTATGGACGGCGCTGCTTGAACCGTATCCCCAAGACCGCAGTGCCGCACGGCGGTTCCCGCAACCGGCCAGGCCGGCGTTGACGCGCGGCTAACCCCGCCGCGACGTACCATCGCCGGACTCACCCGCCATGACCGCCCCCGCGTCCGCGCCCGGACGACCATGACGGCCCGCCATCGTCAGCCGCCACGTGCGGTTCCGTGCGGCGCCGCTCATGCCGATGCGACCCGCACCCAAAGAGCCTGCTTATGGCCTCCAAGTATCTCGCGTTGTCGTTGAGTGGCTGCCAGGTGGTAGTGCGTGGCGCTGGCCTGACTGGCTGTCAGGCCAAGCCGCGCGCTGCCGCATGGCGGCCACTCAACGACAACCCGAAGGGCCGGGTCTGTTTGCCCGCATCTCTGCGTCATCACTCAGTCGTGGACGGACGTCCGCTCTTTCGTTCTTCCTTGACCTGCGCGCAAACAGCTCCCGGCGCGAGGTGCTTGGAGGCCATAAGCAGGCTCTAGAGGAGGGTCGCATCGTGTCCTACACCACGGAAAGCATCCGCAACATCGCGCTCGCCGGCCACGCCGGCAGCGGCAAGACCACGCTGTTCGAGGCCTTGCTGCACGTCGGCGGCGAGATCCAGGCGCAGGGCTCGGTGGAGCGCGGCACCACGCAGTCCGACACCGACGCGCAGGAGAAGGCGCGCGGCCATTCCATCGACAGCTGCCTCGCCGGCATCGACCGCGGCGGCTGCCACATCAACCTGATCGACACCGCCGGCTACGACGACTTCCGCGGCGGCACGCTGTCCGCCTTCGCCGCGGTGGAAACCGTGATGGTGGTGGTGAACGCGGTCAACGGCATCGAGCACGGCACGCGCCGCATGATGGAGCACGCGCGCTCGCGCGGACTGGCCCGCGTGCTGGTGGTCAACAAGATCGATTTCGACGGCGCCCACCTCGGCGCGCTGGTGGAGGCGCTGCGCGAGGAGTTCGGCCCCGAGTGCCTGCCGGTGAACCTGCCCGCGCAGGGCGGCAAGCAGGTGCTGGACTGCTTCTTCCACACCGAGGGCCACACGGACTTCTCCTCGCTGGCCGCGGCGCACCAGCGCATCCTCGACCAGGTGGTGGAGATCAACGAGGCCACCATGGGCGCCTACCTCGACGATGGCGAGGCCGCGCTGAGCCGCGAGCAGCTGCACGACGCCTTCGAGCAATGCCTGCGCGAAGGCCACCTGGTGCCGATCTGTTTCGTCAGCGCGCGCAACGGCACCGGCGTGGCCGAGCTGCTGGACGTCGCGGAGCGCCTGCTGCCCAACCCCGCCGAGGGCAACCCGCCGCCCTTCGTCAACGGCGAGGGCGAGGCGATCACCGTCAACGCCGACCCGGCGCAGCACGTGATCGCCGACGTGTTCAAGATCGTCAACGACCCCTTCGTGGGCAAGCTCGGCATCTTCCGCGTGTGGCAGGGCACGGTGCGCCGCGACGCGCAGCTGTTCGTCGACGACGGCCGCAAGCCGTTCCGGGTGGGCCACCTGTTCCGCGTCAACGCGAAGAACCACGTGGAGATCGAGCAGGCGGTGCCCGGCGACATCGCCGCCGTGGCCAAGGTGGAGGAGATCCACTACGACGCGGTGCTGCACGACGCGCACGAGGAGGACGGCATCCACCTCGCGCCGATGCGCTTCCCGCAGCCGATGTTCGGCCTCGCGCTGGAGCCCAGGCACAAGGGCCAGGAGCAGAAGCTGGCGAACGCGCTGGCGCGGCTGGCCGAGGAAGACCCCTGCCTGCGCATGGAACACCACAAGGAGTTGAACGAGACCGTGCTGCGCGGCCTCTCCGAGCTGCACCTCAAGGTGACGCTGGAGCGCATGCGCGAGCGCTACGGCGTGGAAGTGCTCACCCATCCGCCGCGCATCGCCTACCGCGAAACCATCGCCGCGCCGGCCGAAGGCCACCACCGCCACAAGAAGCAGACCGGCGGCGCCGGCCAGTTCGGCGAAGTGTTCCTGCGCGTGGAGCCGCTGGAGCGCGGCGCCGGCTTCGAGTTCGTCGACGCGGTGAAGGGCGGCGTGATCCCCGGCACCTTCCTGCCCGCGATCGAGAAAGGCGTGCGCCAGGCGATGGAGCGCGGCGCGGTGGCGGGCTATCCGCTGCAGGACCTGCGCGTCACCGTGTACGACGGCAAGTACCACCC
>Ga0187815_10000875_pt1 | contig 14411 bp, 10 predicted proteins | sample NC_S_5_FD_132962 | JGI IMG/M metagenome (GOLD analysis project Ga0187815, IMG submission 132962) | Wetland sediment microbial communities from Neuse River Estuary, North Carolina, USA - ASW-S_5 | ecosystem: Environmental > Aquatic > Freshwater > Wetlands > Sediment | place: USA: North Carolina...
TGACCGCGGTTCGATCGTGGCAACCGCGCTCGACAAAGTCAATATAGTGTCGTCGACGGAGAATTCCGCATTCGTCCTGAAGGAGCTAGCATCTAGGGGGGGCGGATGGCCAGCCGCCACGCCGAGCACGCAAAACACGATGCCGGCCATATAACATACGCGTCGCATGAAACGCCTCCTCACGGGGGCGAGATCCCTCGCCCCGCTGCTCGCTTCGGAATGACGATCCTTAATCTGCATGACTTACCCTTGCCGTGAGATTCTCGAGTTGCAAACCGTTATTGTTTGCGGCCTCCATCAGCGCTTCGATCCCCGCTTAGCGAATTGGCGAGGATTGACCACCTCGGGATCGAGCCAACGCACTACCCGCGGGCCCAAGTGTGCGTACGAATCAATAGTTTCCATCTTCGTTTATTGCGCGATCAAAGCGGCAGCAAGCTGCCGCACTCCCAAAGGGGCTTCCGCCGGCACCTCAGCAGTACGGACCAAGCGCGACTACGGTCGCGGCGCAAGCTGATCCTCGCCAGTTCGCCGGCAAAAATAAGCGGCAACGGAGGCCGCAAACCCGCAACAGACTGAATCAGCGCGTGCCTCGCGGCGATGCCGCGCTGAAGCGCGGCGATACATTTAATTCCCAGGCACCCGCCGATGGTTGCCTCGGCGCCTACTTGGCGCAACGACTTGCTTGCGGAGAACAAAAATCATTTCGGTGGCGGAGTTGTCGAGGGGCGCCTTCGAAAATGAGCCATATTCTTCGACCGGCTCGAGTCCCGCGAGCAGGAACAGGGCGCGCAAATGCGGATAGGTGTAGTACGACAATCGCACTGATTCCATCTCTTCGCGCACGAGATTGTCGCCTTCATAGGTCCGAAAAATAAAGGTGCCCGTGAAAACTTGCTGAATTTTGTCGACGGAATCCCTGCGGAAATAGCGCCGCACGATCCTCCCTGGCACCGACTCATCGGCCCATTCCAGTTCGAGCTTCTCTTCGCCGATTCCCTGCGTGAGCAGCTCAAATTTCGGATAAAAGACGTCGAGGGCGAGACACCCGTGCTCCTGGAGATGGGCAGCGGCAGTCTTTAGCGCGGCCACCTGATCTGGAACCGTGTGCATGTGCTGAAAGGGCCGAAAAGGAATGATGGCGAGCGGATAAGTCTTCTGGAGACGAAAGCTGCGCATATCCCCTTCGTGAATGGCGACTCGCTTTCGAACGTCCGGCGCTTCGCGTTCGAGGCTTGCCCTCAGGACACGAAGCATCGAGGGCGAATTGTCGACGCCGTCGATCGCAATGCCCGCTCTTGCGATTTCAAGCAGAATGCGGCCCGTTCCGCAGGCGATCTCGAGGACAGGCCCGCCGGACTGCTTCGCCTGATCGAGATAAAACGGCAGATCGACGGCGGAACGATTTAGTGCCGCGTAGGCGGCATCGTAATGCGGCGCCAGAATTTCGTAGCTGTTGCGATGATCAGCGATTTCCATGACTTGACGCGAGCTTTCCTTGGCCTGAAATCCTTATATTTTGCGGCCTCCATCAGCGCTTGTTCAGCGAGTTGGCGAGGATTGCTTCCCTCACACGCCCGGAGGCTCGCGCTCGCAGATGGTCACGGTTCTCAGCCCATGCAATTAACCGCGCAAGCCGGTCCTCGCCAGTTCGCCGGCCAACATTTACGCGGCAGCGGAGGCCGCAAACAAAGAGCACTTCGGATGGCGCGTCTTCCCGTCGATGAGATCCGTCCAGCTTGGTGCTTCTGATTCGATCATCACGCCGCAAAAACGGCGGCCCTGAGACTTCGCCCGAGGCAAACAAGCGCGCACTCCCAAAAAGGGCTGCGCCAACGCAGCGCGCCAGAGCCAAATGTCTGCGATCAGATGCCAGCGTACCAGGCGTAGCCGCCTTCCGGAGAGGCGCCGCCAAGCCCTTTGCCGAACCGCTTCATACTGTCGGTGACCGTCAGGTGGGTGATGAATTTCACATTTTTGTAGCCGAGCTGGCGGGGGATCCGCAGGCGCAGCGGGCCGCCGTGCGCCACGGGAAGATCGTTGCCATTCATGCCGTAGGTGAGAAAAGTCTGCGGATGCATGGCCTCATCGATGTCGATGCTCTCCCAAGTATCGGGCTCGATCGAGAAGTAGACGACGTATCTGGCCTGCGGCTGGGCTCCCACAACATTCAGAAGGTGGGAGAGGCGCACGCCGGTCCACTCGGCGATGTACGACCAACCCTCCTCACACGCGAGTTCGGTAATCTGACTGTGCGACGGGTAGCTCCTGAGCTGGTCGACGGAAAACGACGCGGGCCGATCGACCAAGCCGTCGACCGTGAGGCGCCAGTCGACGAATCCTCCGGCCTGGAGGCGCTTGAAGGCCTCAGTCGGAGGCTCGATTTCGTTCGGAAAAGGACGGTTCGAAATCTGGCTGCGAGAAAATTCGCGGGCTAACGAGTGGCGCGCGATCACTCGCTGGAAGGCGTAGTTCAGCGTTTCGCCAGGGCCGTAGAGTCCACGGTGATCGGGCGGTAGCAGTCCGTATTTTTCCGCGAGGTGCGCGGCCACGCCCAAACCCGACAAGCCAGCCGCAGTTCCGAGTCCACCCAAAAGCAGTCTTCGCCGTGAGATGCTGTTCATGTGCGCTCCATTGGCCTGCTGGCGCGGCCGGTGATCATGGCTCGCGTGCGGCTCGAGAACCCGGCAAGACAAATCATCACGATGTGGACGAATAGGAAGAGCACGAGAGCTATGGAAACGAAGAAGTGAATCGTGCGCGCGGATTGGCGCCCGCCCAACAAAATGACGCTCGCTGGAAACGCGGAAGTGAACGCGGGAGACATGGCCAGACCCGTCCAGATGACTAACGGGAACAGAACGAAAATCACGAACAGATAGGTGAGGCGCTGGAAGAGGTTGTATGACCAGGCTTCGGCCTCTGCCGGTCGCCGGAATCGTAAACGGCCAGCAATTGTGGCCCGGAACCCTCGCCAGGAACGGTCAGCCTTGGCGGGGAGCAAATCCTTGCGGAAATGTCCGCTAACGAAGCCGAAGAGCGCATAAAGCGATCCGGTCAGTACAGCGACCCAGGCAGCTTGAAAGTGGAGAGCGCGGCTCCAGCCGTTCTGGTCCGGCAGCGTGTATCCGTAGCCAGTCGGGACCAAATGCCTCGAAGCAGGGATCGGGATTCGAAACAGCGGTGGAGTCAAATCGTTGCCCGTTTCGCCCCAGTAGAAACGCGGGTGGGAAATCAGGATTTCAATGCCGGTGAGGAGCAGCGCGAAAAAGCACAGGGTGATGATCCAGTGAGTGACGCGGACGAGGAAAGAATGGCGCGATGCAGGCGTTCTAGCTGAAGTGGCCGAGTCGGCGGTTGCGACACTGGCGTCCAGCGGCACGTCGGCAGACCCCAATTGCGGCACGTTGGCCCTCCTGTCGGCCCCCAATGGCGTCGCAGGTTAGACGATCAGGCAGGCGATATGGTAGCACGCTCGAAAGACGGAAACGAAATCGCTCTGCCGCTAGACGATTGCCGATCCGACGGTTTTACGCCTACCGAAGGAAGCTTCGCGAATCCAGTTTTCCTTTGCCGGCGGAGTTCGCGGGCTGCGAACCGTTATTGTTTGCGGCCTCCATCGCGCTCCGATCCCCATTCGGCGAATTGGCGAGGATTGGTTATCTCGCCAGCCGTGGAACGCGCGGATTCCAAGTGTGCGTACAAATCAATAATTTCCATTTTCGTCTATTGCGCGATCAAAGCGGCAGCAAGCTGCCGCACCCCCAAAGGAGCTTCCGCCCGCAACTCAGCTGTGCTACGGACCAAGCGCGACTACGGTCGCGGCGCAAGCCCATCCTCGCCAGTTCGCCCACCAATATTTGAGCGGCCGCGGAGGCCGCAAATCCAAATCAGCTCACACTCGCACGTAGTGCCCAAGCTAGAACCGCAGACCCGAACTCCTCATTTGACCTTGGAGCCGGGGGCGATGTCTTCGGCAAAAGTGCACAGGACGGGCTTGCCGTCGGCGCCGGCTGCGGCGGCGAGGAGCATGCCATTCGATTCGAGGCCCCGCATTTTGCGCGGCGCGAGATTCGTCACCACCACAACTTTGCGTCCCGCCAAATCCTCCGGCGCGTACGACAGCGCAATTCCAGCGAGCACCTGGCGAACTTCATCGCCAATGTCGACGAAAATCTTCAGCAATTTGTCCGCGCCTTGAATGCGTTCCGCGGATTTGATGATGCCGACGCGCAACTCGACCTTCGCGAAGTCCTCGATGCTGATTTTCGCCGTTCCGGGCGCCGCCGCAACCCCACCTGTGCCCGCGCTTCCCGTGCCGCCCGCGGCTGGCGCTGCGGCTGGATTGCGTATCTCCTGTTCCATGGCTTCAATCCTTTCGTAAGCTTCGGTCTTGTCGACGCGCGGAAACACCGCCTCGGGCTTACCAATCTTCGTGCCTGCCGCAAGCCCGCCCCATTCGAGCTGATCGACGCGCACGTCGGCGAGCTTTCCTTTTTGCCCAAGCTGCTCCCAGACTTTTTGCGTCGCGTCGGGAATGACGGGGTGCCCGAGCACCGTGACAACGCGCACCGTCTCTGCCGCGTCGTACAGAACCTGCGCAAGCCGCTCCTTCTTCGAAGGCTCCGCAGCAAGTTCCCACGGCTTCGCGTCAGAAATGAATCTGTCGACGACGGAAATCAGGTTCCAGATCTCTTCGGTCGCGCCGCTGAAATCGAAGTTGTCAAACTTGATTCGCGACGCGCCAATCGTCTTCTCTACCTCGATATCGAACTCCGCGCTTTCCGTGGCGGGCGGAATTTCGCCGCCGAGGTAGCGGTCGATCATCGACACGGTACGGCTAGCGAGATTGCCGAGGCCATTCGCGAGGTCGGCGTTGTAGCGCGTGATCAGCGCGTCACGCGAAAAATTGCCGTCCTGGCCGAAGACGGTTTCGCGCAGCAAGTAATAGCGCAGCGCGTCGTTGCCAACCTTCGCGCCCGCCACTTGCTCGAAGCCCTTCACGATCGGCTCGGGATACGCGACATTGCCCTTCGATTTGCTCATTTTCTCCTGCTCGAAGAGCAGCCAGCCGTGCGCGAAAATCTGTTTTGGCAACGGCAGCTCCGCAGCCATCAGGAACGCGGGCCAGTAAACCGCATGGAAACGAATGATTTCCTTGCCGATCATGTGCACGTCGGCGGGCCAGAACCGCTGGAATGTGCGGTTAGCGTCGCCTTCATGACCTTCGCCGAAGCCGAGGCCGGTCATGTAGCTGGTCAGTGCGTCGTACCAGACGTAAAACACGTGCTCCGGATCATCCGGCCACGGAATTCCCCACTTGATCGATTTGCGGCTGATGGAAACGTCCTTCAGGCCGGCTTCGACGAAGCTTTTCACTTCGTTCATGCGGAAATCCGGCTGCACGAATTGCGGATCCTTCGCGTACAAGTCAAGGAGCCTCTGCTGGAAGGCCGAGAGCCGGAAGAAATAATTTTCTTCGGAGATGAGCTCCGCCGGGCGGCCGCAAATCGGGCAATCGGCCGGTTCGGGCGAATCGCTGACGTATAGATTGTCGTAAATGCAGTAGCGCCCTTCGTAGCGCGCTTTGTAAATGGCGTGAGGCGAGCGGCGCAGCGTGCGTCGCACGAGCATTTGCACGGCGCGCGCATGCTCGACGGAAGTAGTGCGCACGAAATGCGTGTGCTGAATTCCCAGCAGCTTCCAGAGCTCGACGAAAATTTTCTGGTTGCGGTCGACCAGCTCTTGCGGTGTGACTCCGGCCTTTTCCGCGGCGCGCTCGATGTTGACGCCGTGCTCGTCCGTGCCCGTGAGGTAGGCGACATCGTAGCCGCACATGCGTTTGCAGCGCGCGATGACGTCGCACACGATGGTCGTGTAGGCGGAGCCCACGTGCGGCCGCGAGTTCGCGTAGTAAATCGGCGTCGTCAAATAGTATTTCGGTTTATCCATGCATTAGCACTCTCTCAAGACCTTTGGCCACAGAGGCACAGAGACACAGAGAACAGAAGAAAACTCTAACGTCTCCGCTAGGACTCCTTCGGGATCATTCGTCGACTGCATCTGGGTCGATGCCCATGCTCCTCAAATGGGCCATTTCTTGCAGTGTCAATTCGCCGTGTTCCCATTTTTCTCGATACGAGAGGAAATCTCCGCGCTGCTCAGTTAGTGCGTACCACAGGGCAATTGCGGCTTGGCGGATAGCGATGTACTCAGCAGAGCCTTCGGCGTACTGATTGGCAACATGCTCCAGGATTGCTGCCTGCCGGGCGTACAATTCCATCTTTTCCTTTGAGCTCATCGAGGGCACCGACCGCTCATTCTTCATTTCGCTCGCTCTTTTCTATTGTTTTCCCCTGTGGCTCTGCGTCTCTGTGGCAGGTTCTTGCTTCTGCGAGCGCTTTTGATATTCGAAGGCCGCCGCGGAAATCACCTGCTTCAACGGTATGCCGCGCTGCGTCGCGATGCGCTGGCAATCGTCGTACTCCGGCGTCGCGTTCAGAATCGAGCCGTTCATGTGCGACACCTTCATGCGCACTTCGCCGAACGGCGTTTCGACCGGCACGATTTGGCGCTCGAGCGTTTTACGGCGGACTTCGTAGGTGCGCACGCCGATCGTCGTCGTCTCGCGAAAGATCAAATCGATCAGCCGCGACGCCTTTTCCGTCTCGCTGAGCAGGGTGACCAAAAGCCCCGGGCGATTCTTTTTCATTTGCGCGGGCGTGGAAAACACGTCCAGCGCGCCTGCCGCCAGCGCCCGTTCGACAAGATAGCCGTAAATCTGCGGGCTCATGTCGTCGACGTTCGTCTCGATCACCGTAACCGGCGCGCCCCAGTGCTCGCCCGCCTCGCTTTCGATGCGCTCGCCAACGAGCAGCCGCAGCACATTTGGCTTTTCGGCCAGATCCGTGCTGCCTGCGCCGTAGCCAACTGCGCGCAACGTCATCGGTGGAATTTCCGCGTAGCGCGTTGACAATGTCGTCGCGATCGCCGCGCCCGTCGGCGTCACGAGTTCGCGCTGAATTCCGCTCGAATGTGTCGGCGCGCCGCGCAGAAGCTCGACGGTAGCTGGCGCTGGAACAGGCAAAACACCATGCTCCGTTCGCACCTGTCCGCCGCCTACGTCGAACGACGAACAGGCGAACTCATCGATGCCCAAAAGTTCGAACCCAATTGCCGCGCCCACAATATCGATGATCGAATCCACTGCGCCGACTTCGTGAAAATGCACTTTTTCGATGGGCATGTGGTGAACGTGCGCTTCGGCCTCGCCCAGCCGCTGGAAAATCCTCTTCGCGCGCTCCGCCGCACGAGGCGCGAGCCCCGCCGCGTCGATCATCCTCACAATTTCGGTGAGGCCACGATGCTGATGTGCGTGATGCCCGTGCTTAGGGGGTCGGACTTTCGTGTCCGACATAATCGCACCTTTTTTTCCAGGGGCTTCAGCCCCTGAAGCAACGCTTCCGTTCTGTCCTCCTCCGCTCGCATCGACCTTGACCTGTGTGGCATAGAGCCCGCGCCGCTGCACTTTTTCCGCGGAAATCGCCCAGCCCGGCAGCTTCAACTTGCGCAGCTCGCCCTCGATTGCGTGCACGTCCGCACCAGCGTCCACCAGCGCGCCTAACACCATGTCGCCGCTGATGCCGGAGAAGCAGTCGAAATACACAATGCCTATGCTCTTCATGTGTTTACGGTCACGCGTTCCGCGCAAGCGACAGAAAATCGATACTATTCTGCCCTTTGTTCCCGTGTCAAACGCTGTGGCGGACACGCGGCAGAGCGCTGCCTGTCGCGCCCAGCTCGGCTCACGCGGCAGATTCGGCCGATTGCGCGGCACCGCACTCCACAGGTATGCTCCCACGCCAGAGGAGTGGCCATGCTAAAACACCCATTTGGAATTGCTTTCCTCGTGCTTCTTTGTGCCGGATGCGGATCGCGCACGAATCAACCGAACACGCCTCCACCTTTGAGGCCCGAACGCGCAGCGGCAATCCAGCAGGATGTGCGCGCGTACGCCGACACGATCGCACACGACGTCACAACAGAAGGCCCAGCGGCTTGGCGGAGGCATTTCGTCGACAGCCCGGCTTTCTTCATGGCGTCGGAAGGGCGCTTGGTATTCCCGGACAGCGCGTCCGCGACACCGGCGATTGAGGAACTGACGCGCACCGTCCAGCAGATTGAACTTACCTGGGGCGACGACTTGCGCGTCGATCCCCTCACCCCGCAGTTTGCGGTGATTGGCGCGTCCTATCACGAAACTCGCGTGGAAACGACAGGAAAGCACATCGACGAAAAAGGCTTCATTACGGCGACTGCCGAAAACACAAACGGCCGCTGGCAGCTTCGCGACGCGCACTGGTCGGTCCTGGCGCCCCCGCCAAAAGAAAAGAAGACCACGCGGACAAGGCGCGCACGCCGCCGAACCGCCAGGCGCAGGTGAAGTGCGCTATGATGCGTGATTCCCTGCTCGCGAAGGAGACGGGTGTACCAGTCGGTCGAAGAACGGTTTCGGAAGGCGCTGCGCCACCACATCCGCAAGCACCATGGCGCGGACATCCCAATGGTGACCGCGCGCCCGCCGAAATTGTCGATGGGCGAATCGGCCTCGCCGGTATGCTTCGAACTCGCCAAGCGCCTGAAGAAAGCGCCGAGGCTGCTGGCGCAGGAAATCGTGAACTCGCTGCCTCCCATCGAAGGGATCGCGCGCGTGGAAGTGGCCGGCGGCGGTTACTTGAACGCCTACTTCGATCGCCCAGCGTTTTTTCGCGCGACGTGCACTGAAACGCGGGGAGCAGCGGCCGCACCACCCGCAGCCGATGCGCCAAAGGTGATCGTCGAGCACACCAGCGTCAACCCAAACAAGGCGGCGCACATCGGCCACTTGCGCAATGCAGTGCTGGGCGACACGTTCGCGCGGATTCTGCGCTACGTGGGCGATCGCGTCGAAGTGCAGAACTACATCGACAACACGGGCGTACAGGTTGCCGACGTCGTCCTCGGCTTCACGCACCTCGAAAAGAATTCTGTGGACGACGTTCGCGCGCTGACCGCCAAGCCGCGCTTCGATTACCACTGCTGGGATTTGTACACGCGCGTGACGCAATTCCTCGCCGAGGACAAGGCGCGCCTCGAGCTGCGCGCGCAGATTCTGAAGGACATCGAGGAGGATCGCGGTGATGCCGCGAAAATCGGCGAGATCGTGTCGACGGCCATCGTGCGCCGCCACCTCGAAACGCTCGACCGGCTGGGCATCGAGTACGATCTGCTGTCGCGCGAAAGCGAAATCCTGCACCTGAAATTCTGGGACGCGGCGTTCGAAATGCTGAAGGTGCGGGGCGCGATCCAGTTCGCCACGTCGGGGAAAAACGCAGGCTGCTGGGTGATGCAGCTTCCCTCGGACCGCGACGAAGCGGACGCGCAAACCTCATCCGTCGAGGCTGACCCGGCAGAAAAACCAGCGGAACCGGCCGAAGAGCCCGCCGACGAAGCCGAAGCAAAGATCATTGTGCGGTCGAATGGCACCGTCACCTACGTTGGCAAGGACATTGCCTATCATCTCTGGAAATTTGGCTTGCTCGCGCGCGATTTTCGCTACCGGCGATTTCATTTCGGCGACGATCACACGCATACGTGGGTGACGTCGACCGCAGCGAATGAATCCGGCGCGCCGGAATTTGGGCATGCGCGCGAAGTGTACAACGTCATCGATTCGCGCCAGGCTTACCCGCAGCAGGTCGTCGTCGCTGGGCTGCGCGCGCTTGGCTACACGGAACAGGCCGATCACCTCAAACATTTTTCCTACAATGTTGTCGCCCTGACGCCCCGCTGCGCGCAAGAAATGGGCTACGAAATCGCGCCGCAAGATGCGAAGAGGCCGTACGTGGAGGTGAGCGGGCGCAAAGGCCAAGGCGTCAAAGCAGATGACCTGCTCGACCAGCTCGAAACGAGCGCGCGCAAGGAAGTGGACTCGCGCCACCCGGACGAGCCTGAATTCGAGCGCGCGAAGATCGCTCATGCCATCGCCATCGGCGCGCTGCGATATTTTCTGCTGCGCTTCACGCGTTCAACGGTGATCGCATTCGATTTCAAGGACGCGCTCAGCTTCGAAGGCGAAACGGGGCCGTACGCGCAGTACGCGGTCGTACGAGTCAACGGAATCTTGCGCAAGGGCGCGGAAAAAGATCCTGCTTTCGCCGCGGAAGACGCGAAGAATCAGGAGCGCATCGATTCGGGCGCTAGCGACGTTTCGCGATTCCTCGCCGCTCCTGCTGGCGACGATTTGTGGGAACTGATTTTGCTGGCGGGTTCACTCGACGCGCGCGTTGATTCGGCGGTGGGCGCGCAGGAACCTGCGTTCCTCACGCGCTACGTTTTCGAATTGGCGCAGGCATTCAACATTTTCTACCACAAGCATCACATCCTGTCGGAAGAGGACACGGAAAAACGCGCGTTCCTTTTGCGGCTCACCTCGCTCGTCCGCGAACAGCTCGTCACCGCGCTGGAATTGATGGGCATCACCGCACCGGAAAAGATGTGACGGTGCGGCGGGCGAGTTTCAGTGCAGAGCCCAGAACTTCGGAAGATCATCGATCCTGTGTGGGAAGTGAAGGCTCAGGCGGCTGATGCACAAAACGCGGGCCTCGGTCTGCTCGCTGCTACGGTCGCCAGTCTTTTCGGTGCTTCCGCCACTCTTCGAATTCAGCAAACTTCTTCAGCAGCGTCTTTGCCGGCAGACGATGGTGCCGCGTGTGATAGAAGCGCGGTCGCCCCTCCTGGTACATATAGTCGCGGCACAAAGCCATCGAAAACGACGAACCCTCTGTTGTCGCGACGCGCATGCGTTCCGCGCCGGCGCCCGGCAAGAATTCGGATACTGTCCCATGTTGCGTTTGATATTCCGCCAGCATTTCTTTCTTGCACGCGATTTCCGCTTCGCTGAGATGCCATTCCATGATATCGGCGACAGCGCCTTCCAACTGACCCGCTGGCTCGCGGGAGGGCGCGTCCCGGAATTGCTGGCGAACAGCTGCTCCCCGCCCGTCCAGCCAGTAAAGAGGAAATTCGAAGCGCTTCAGCGACAGCGCAGCCGCGACATGCATCGTCAGGAAACTGCAAGCGTCGTGATCGAGATGGGCGCCTTCATAAGCGTGGGAGATGATTGCATCGGGAGCGAAGGACTGCGCAATCCCGCGAAGGCACATCGCCGCTTCCGGAAGTTCCTCGAACAGGTGCATATCGCTGAAGCGGGAGCCGTCAGGCCGCGCAATGGTTTCGAACGACGCCTGGGGAATGTGGCGGAACACGCGCGAAACTTCCCGCGCGCGCAGCGTGGCATAAGCTTCCATGCTCCCGAACTTGCGTTCGAGCCCAAAACCAGCGGACGCGCCATTCGTGGCGAAGACCACCAGCGATACCGGCAATCTCTGGAGCAGCCCGCCGAAAGCCAGGCTCTCATCGTCCGGATGAGCGACAAAAATCAGCGGACGCTGGGGAAATTCGCCAGGCACCAATTCACCTCTTCACCTGCTGCAGCGCCCCCTAGCTTCAGCCACTTGGCCATACAGCGAGATCATCCGCTGATTGTAATGATTCAGCGTAAATTCGCTTTCGATTCTTGCCCGCGCGGCCTTGCCCATTGCGCGCACTTCATCCCGATGCTGGTAACACCACAACATCGCTTCCGCCAGCCGGTCGGCGTCCCGCGCCGGAACAATGAATCCTTCTTTTCGCTGAGTTACGCAGTCTTCCGCACCAGACATTTCGCTGGCCACTACAGCCAGTCCCGTTGCCATCGCCTCCAGCAGCACCTGCGCGAACCCTTCATTGACTGAAGGAAGCACAAAGACGTCCGATTCCCGGTAGCAAGCCAGCAAGTCGTTCACCGCCAGGCGGCCTGTCACGCGCACGCTGCTGTCCGCGTATGCCTCCAGCAGGCCTTTCATCTCCGGCCGCACCTCTCCCGCCAGCACGAGTTCCGCGTTCGGCAGCCGTAGCCGCTTCCACGCCAGGAGCAAATCGCCTGCTCCTTTCGCGAGTTCCACACGCCCCGCAAAACAGGCGCGAAACAATCGCCGCTCTTCATCCTGCTGCCGCGGCGAGAAAAGCGCATCGTCCACTCCCGGGGATACGACGGCGGCCTTGTTGCCCAGGCCATACTTCGCGAAACTTCGCAGCGCGACGTTCGACGGGACGACGATGCGGTCGCAGATTTCATATTCGCGCAGCATTCGTCGAATCAACGCCGCGGGAAGAAGCGGGCTCCGTTCGCTTGGTTTGATGTGAAACCGCTCGCATTCTTGCAGCGGCGCTTTGTGGAAATCCCCAGGATGGCGCCCCGGGTTTTCGACCAACGTTGCCGCGCCTAGCCTCTTGGCCGCCTGCACGCCCGCCAGCGATTCCCCCATCCAACCGTGAAATACGCTGCACCGTGGCATCCACCGCGACCACGCACGATCTTTCATCAACACCGTCACCATCACTGGCGAGACGCCACGCCATCTCCTTGGCAGACGCCCCCACACGCCCCACAGCACCCGGTTCAACACTCGGTTCAGCGGAAAACGCTTAATTTGTTCGAGCGTCCCGTCTTCCTTCGGATCCAGAATCTCGACGTATCGCCCCGACCTGAAAACTCGTCGCAGCATCCCGGCGGACATCAGGCTCGCAGCCAGCGTCTTTTGCCACGAAGCGCCACCCACCGCTAACGTCACGCTTACGCTATCCTTCTGCATTGGACTTTACCTGTAACGTAGGTAAATCTCGGGCCAGACACGCCTCGGCACAACAGGAGATGCTGCGGCGACGTGCAGCGCTACCTGCATCCTTACCGAAGAGATTTTTTCGCCGCGCGACCTTCGCAAAACTCGCGAATCGTGCGAAATCCACCAAAGAGCCAAGGCCTCACCTCTGAAGTGAGCTACGAAGAAGACAAATGCTAGGGCTCGGCGTTGGAGTAGACAATTTGCCAGATCTTGCCGCTGTTCGGGGTGATGCCATCGAACGCGAGGCCGTTCCAAAGCTTGCGCTCTGCTGAATTCGGGTCGTTGACCAGCACGCAAGAGACGCCAAGCTGCATCGTCGTGCGTGTATTCTCGTCGTATTTGGACCACGGAAGACTGGGGCCACCGGGATCGCCTGTTCGCGCGAAGTCAGTCCACGACTGTTGCGCGTGCTCCGTTACTGCATCCTTGGCTGGATTTCTGCCCGTAAACACGATGGCATCCAAATTGTCAGCGGTGCCGAAGATAAACGGGACTTCCATGCCGTGAGCGGAATCGAACCGCTTGTAGCTGGAGTTGGAGCGATAGGTGAACAGGTACATATAGGTGGGCTGGTGGCGACTCACCATTTCCGCCAAGCGGATAGCAGGCATGCGCATCAGAAGATCGCCGATGAGGTGGACCACTGCGTCGCCGTAATTGGGATTCGTCGCCCGGTATGTTTCGATCGCTTCGCGTGCTCGTGGGCCAACAACTTCCGCTAGCTGCTTTTCCAGTACCGGCTGCGGCTTCTGATCGATCGGCAAATCGTAGAGTGCGGACCACAACCGGATTTCATCCAGGTTTGTGCCTTGCAGAAGCGGAACATAGGTTGCGTGGCCAGCCGCTATTGCCTGCATCGGAGGTTCTTTTATCAGCGCGCCATCAACGACGGGGCGAAAAGCGGAATATCCGAAAGGCGTGTCGAACAATTTTTTCTGCGCATCGCGGATTTGGACGAGAGTTAAGTCTCGGAGTTGGTCGACGGTGGTCACGCCAGCGATTTTCATGAACGCGCGCGACACGTCGGCTGCCCGTTGGCTGTCGTTGAACTCCTTGGGAGCCCCGCTCTGCAAAATTGCCTTCTCGAAAAGCGTTGAGGCTGCGGGTAGAGTCAACAGCGTTCCGGCGCTGCCGGCGCCTGCGGACTGGCCGAACAACGTGACGTTGTTGGGATCACCGCCAAAGACGGCTATATTCTGCTTCACCCATTTCAGCGCGGCAATTTGATCGAGGAGGCCGAGGTTGCCGCTCTCCGCATAGTCGTGGCCTCCCAATTCCGATAACTCGAGGAAACCCCAGGCGCCGAGTCGGTACTGCAGCGTCACGACGACAACATCGCCGTGCGCTGCGAGCGCCGCTCCGTCATACCAAGTGTTTCGCGCGCTTCCGGAGATGAAGCCGCCGCCGTGAATCCAGACCATCACCGGGCGCTTGCGGGCGTCGGCGCCAGGGGTCCAAATATTCAATGCCAGGCAGTCCTCCGCCATCACGGAATTGTTGTTCTCGGTGGGGTCGATATCCACAAGCTGGGGACAAGCCGGTGCGAAGTCGAGCGCCGGTTGGACCTCGGACCTCGGTGCGGGAGGAACCGGAGGGCGGAAACGCAAGGGACCTACGGGTGCAGCGGCAAATCGTACACCTCGAAAA
>Ga0187815_10000877_pt1 | contig 14395 bp, 21 predicted proteins | sample NC_S_5_FD_132962 | JGI IMG/M metagenome (GOLD analysis project Ga0187815, IMG submission 132962) | Wetland sediment microbial communities from Neuse River Estuary, North Carolina, USA - ASW-S_5 | ecosystem: Environmental > Aquatic > Freshwater > Wetlands > Sediment | place: USA: North Carolina...
GAACGCCGGATTTTGCCATTGGCTTTTGGCAATCGTGGCGCTACGAGGTTCAAATCGTCAACTCGGAGATTCGGCAATGGCGTCCGGCACGGTGAAGTGGTTCAACTCGCAAAAAGGCTATGGCTTTATTCAACCTACAGGCGGCGGCAGAGATGTATTCGTGCACATCTCGGCTGTCGAGCGAGCCGGCCTGAGCTCGCTCAATGAAGGTCAGCACGTTGAGTTTGAGGTCGAGGACAACCGCGGGAAAACATCCGCAGTAAACCTGAGGGCGAGATGACGTAGGGGGCTTCTTTTTTGCAAACCGAAAATGCAACGGTGCAATGTTCGCTATTCAAATTGTTTGCACTCGCTTCGCATAATTTAGCCACGAAACAAAGTTGAGCTCGTTGTATCGCGCTGGACGAGAACCCCCTTTTTCACCCAGCGTGAGCTTCAGCAGACCAAACTAGCCCCAGCTTCGGCTGGGGCTTTTTGTTTTCGCTTCCTACAGCGCGGCCATGCGGAAAAGTGCAAAACGGGGACAACCACAGATTTTCCTACTCTGCGTCACGTTGTGGGCATGGGCCGGTGGTGTGGTCAGCGCACGTGCCGTCGCCGTCCCCGTCCCCAGAGGCATCGGCAGAAAACAAAAGCGCGCCACCTTGGCCTCGACACATTGGAAGGGGTGTTGGGGCCATCTTTTTTCCACAGCGAAAGCGCGATTCGCGGAACGAGGTCGCAAAAAAGCCGTCACACGGCCGCTAACTTTGGCTTGTCGGATTGGCCCTCCCCCGAACGGAAGACTGGGGGACGAGATGAAGATTTGAGCCCTTCACCGTCAGTTCGACAACCCAACGATTGCTGTCCAAGAAAACGGCACGTATGGGGGACAAGGCAAAGCCGCTGGTTTCGTGGGCCGGCGGCTTTGCTGTGTGAACTCAGCCGTTTTGTGCTCGCGGTCACATCGCGCAAAATCGATCCGAGATCAAATGGGCGTGGGTCTGACCTCAAAAGGCCGGTGATCGTCCCCCATACGGCCAAAGGCGCAAACTTCGGCCTCGACCTGCAAGGGTGTCGGGGGCCTTCTTTTTACCTAGTGCGTTGAGCCTGAATCTAATGCGGTCAACTTGGACCGCATGAAGCAGGAACAATGCTCTGAACAGATCGTCCTCCGCGTTGCGACCGGTAACGGCTAACGCCATCACAGTCACCGAGGTGTCGCTGCGAAGAATTGCGACAGCTCATCATGAGTGCGCGCAAAACCTCACCACGGTGGATTTTGAGTGGTACGACAAATGACTCGAATTTAAGACAGTCCTGTAAGAACGTGGTCTAAAGATCGGCGCGTCTATTCGCTACTGCGGCCAGCCGCAGTTATACCAGACCTGCGTGCAGTAGACCACGGTCATGGCTCTGCTCTCGGCGCCGGCAGCACGCTCCAGCGCGTCATCTGAAACATCGAGTGTGAGAATATTCTCGTCGGGTTCGGTTAGGTCGCTGTCCATGATATCAATCCCCTAAGCTTCACTACGTGTTTAAACGGTAAGCGTCCAACTCCGTGACGCGGCTGCACTTCTCGTCTATTCCACCAGGGCGGAATACACCAGCGCCGCTTGCCACGCTGTGACCTTCGTCACCGTGATCCCGCGCCAAGCGTTTGAGATTTAGTTGCCCCGAACTCTTGGGTCGCCAAACTCGGCCAATCTCGGCAATCCGCGCGAGTTCGCAAGAGGGACCCGTTCGCGTCAGATGTATTGCCGTGCGGGCGGATGGGCTACGCTGCGTCATTCACCTATCGAATCACCCATCAAGAGTTCCGGAGTGCACAGCAACAGAGAAAAGAAGAAGCCGAAGCAGGACAAGAATAAGAAGAAACGCGGCGAAGCACCCTCACCGTTCGCCGTCAAACTCGGCACCTCGTACATGACCCAATACGGCAAGAAGCACTAGCTGGCGTTACCTCCCCCAGGTTCAAGATAAGATGATCCGGCGCGCCTCATCGCGCGCATCTCGGCGCAGGTCTAGGCGATTGGACCGCTGCGGATTAGGCACGATCGCGCAGCTGCGTCACGCCTTCCTGTTTGGCGCAATGAGCACAGCAAAAGATCGTGCCGTCTTTTTCAACCCCGTGGCCGACGACGTGCGTGCCACAATGCGGGCAAGTCGGTGCCAGGGCCTGAATTGCACATTCAAAGCTGTCAAAGGTGTGGGTGCTGCCGTTTAGTGTAACCTGGAACGCTTTGTCGTAGTCATTGCCGCAAGTTTCGCATGTTGGCATGGCTGCCTCGCGAATGAGAATGGATCCGGTACCGCTGGCAACCCGTGCCGGCAGGAGCCAGTTCCATCATTTGTGTGGCGAGACCGTCAGTTTGATTTTGGCTTTTGCGTGAAGTCCTTTTTCAGCCAACCGTTTATCATGGCGCGAGCCCGCAATTCTGCGTCGCTGCGTGATCCGATGACCAGCCTCCCGGCCATTTCGACGCCCGCAGGATGAATGGCGACGTACCATTGCTCTCGCTCGATCCGAGCGCGGACGGTGTATCGTATGCCTCTGTACTCCACCGCCTAAGTTTGGTCTCAAATCAGAAGCTGAGCAATCCGCCAGCTTGGCAATGTTGGCTGCGACGCGCCGCGCTTCATCCGAGTGAGCAAGTCAGCGGATCGCAGGCCGGGTTGTTCCTCAAAATAGACATACGCCAGCGCTTGCCCGCCGCTCTAGGGCGTCTTGCGCTTTTGCGGAGCTGTATTCTTTTTCAGTGGAGGATTTACAAATCGATTGAAACAATTAAGACGCTCATCCTCTTCCTTTACGAAGCGGCAATCTTCCACTTTCTTTGCTGGAGCAGAAACCTGCTTGGGTGCTGGCGCTATCTTCTCATCATAGCAGTCCAGGCGTTCCTTGCTTTGGTCTTCAATCTCAAGGCAGGTCCGCAGTGTCTGTAACGGAACTTGTGCCCCCGCAGAAGTCGGGAAATATATTCCGGCGACCGCGGCTAAAATATACAGCGCCTTCATAATTTTCTCCTACATCGTCGGTCCAAGACCAAATACCATCAACGCGTCGCGTTTAGGTAAGATCATAAAAGGCCGGTTTTGGGACAGCGGTAAGGAAAAGCAGCCATATCGCGTAACGCAAAGCGGCCAAGACTCTCCGTCGCCTGACACCACGAAGCATTGCTGCGTAACACAACCCGTGCATCAAGCCTTGCGAGGCGCGCCGTGGCATTTGCGTTATCTAGAACCGGCAGCAGGCTCAGGCCTTGGATGCCATTGTAGGGCTGCACATTCGCGCGGTTGAGAATGGTCGGGGCAATATCAAGCGTACCAGCGAGGAGGTCTGTGCGTCGCGCCGCGCGTTAAACCGGGCCGTACATGTCGGACGCCGACTCGCTCTTTGCAAATCTCTTGAATGCAAGCTGATCATCCGTGGGTAATTATGGTCTTCGTCGCGGCCAACTCGGTCAATTTATTCGGCGCCTTACGTTTTGTTACGGGAGAGGCACAAAAATGATGTTTACGATAGAGTTCTTCCGCATTCGCAAAGAGGACAATGCGCGCGCCATGCTCGATCGCATTACGCACATCGCGACTGATCTAGAGAGTGCAAAGGTCAAAGCCAAGTCGCTCTTCGAAACTTTGAATATGCCTCAGAACCCCGATGGCTTGCGGATTTTGGACCAGAATGGGCAAGAGGTGTTCTTTTGGACGCCGAGGACGGAGGGTTCCTAGAGACCCGGATGGTGAGGATCGCGACGCAATTGACGCATTTGCGACTTCGCATCCGCTTTTTGCCCAAAGACATCGGAACGCTCTCGAGGAATGTCGCCCTGCTGGCCCTCCAACCCTAGTCAGCCAGTTGGGTTCCAAAGGCGCCATCGTTACACCGCGGCCCAAGACGGGCTCGCCGCGAGTACGGCACAACCGACTGACAATGCGCTGAAAAGACGCCGACGCTTCCCCATTCCACCCACGCCTGCAGACGGGTCCAGCCTGGATTCGGCGATCTCACCATCAATCAAGGCCAAGGTTTTAAACCGGTCACGAGCGGCACCACCGCCAATGTCGGTGACTCGGTCATGGTCGGTCCGGGCGGCAGCGCGACCGTCGTTTATGAGGACGGCTGCAAGATCAACGTTAAGCCCGGCGCAGTGACGACCATTGCGCCGCTGTCGCCCTGCGCTTCGGGATCCAATGCTCAGAACTATAACAATTGTCCCATCGGCTCCGATGGGCGGCCCCACTGTGAGGACGACACTTGGGGCTGGATCATTGGCGGCACCTTGTTCGGCATCGCCACCTATGAGGCGAGCAAGAGCAACGGCACCACCACCCCGGCGAGCCCGTGAGAATTCGTAGCGAAATTGCGTACTGCGGAGAACGACATGATCAGGAACACGCGATGAAGCGGATTCTCGCTACCGTCCTGCTCTCCGTCGCCGCGACCGGTGCTGCGCTGGCCTCCGATCTGCCACCGCCATCTGCGCCGCCGCCGCGCGCCCCTGTGGTCTATGCCCCGCCGCCACCGGTCTACAACTGGACCGGTTTCTACCTTGGCATCAACGGCGGTTGGGGCTTTGGCAAGAGCGACTGGAATACCACTGTTGCCGGCACCGCCTTGGATACCGGCAATTTCAATGTCAACGGCGGCCTGGTCGGTGGCACAATTGGTGCCAACTGGCAGAGCGACTGGTTTGTCGCCGGCATCGAAGGCGATTTCGACGGCTCCTGGATGGATGGCACGGCCAGCGTCTGTGGCGTGCCGAGCTGCGAAACCAAGAATAACTGGCTCGCCACCATACGCGGTCGCATCGGCTACGCCGCCGATCGCGTGCTGTTCTACGCGACCGGTGGCGTCGCCTTCGGCGATATCGTCGTCAACACGACCGCCAACTGGCAAAGCGCCGACAAGACCGGCTGGACTGCAGGCGCTGGTATCGAGGGCGCCTTTACCGATCACTGGACCGCACGGGTCAAGTATCTGTTCGTCGACCTGCAGAACGCGAGCTTCACTCCAGTCGCCGCTGCGACGCCGGTTACGGTCAAATTCAATGCCAACCTGATCCGGCTCGGCGTCGATTATAAGTTCTAGGTTTGCAATTTTCAGGCTGCCCTCTTCGCTCTTTTGAACGAAAATAAAGCAAGAGCTTTCCGGTCGCCTTTGCCGAATTATCGCAGGCGCTAGCGGATTTAATCGACTTTGCGCGGTCTGGCATTTGCGTGACAGCCAGCGTGGCGATGACATGACGCCACCGAGGGACGGCATAGTCAGCTTTTCGGTCAGCGCGCCTCTTGTTGTTTTAATCAACATCAGGTGCACCGAAACGTGCTGGCGCCCTGTGTTCAAACGATTAAGCGGTATGATGTTGGATGGGCCCGCATACTCTTCAATGGGATCATCCTCCGCTTCTGCGGATGAAGTGAAAGAGCCGATGGCGCGATCCAGGTGATTTTGAGCGAGTTGCGAAGTTTAGCGAGGTTGATGCTCAGATTTCTGTGAGCTTTGCGTTGCTTGCATAGAATTCGGGGTGACAGAACAACGACTTACTTGCTCCATTAACCACAATCACGTTTGGTTAACCAAAAGTTCAATATGCTTAGGTCGCATCGGATATAAAATCGGAGCCGCTCTCACCCACGAGAGTGCGGCTCCGATCTCAGTGTCCCCATCCCCCGACACCCCAACTGAGGTTGGGGCCGCTATTGCCACAACAAATTATGGCTCTGAGTTGGCGACAATTTGTAATCACAAATTGTTTCTGGAGCGTTGCGCTTGGGTCACCACGCAGACTTGGAATGTCGTAGGCCGAACGCATCGCGGCACCCCTTCGTCACATCTATAATCGGCAATAACCAAAGCTCCGATTACGTGCACTTGAAGCTGGACAGACCGATGCGGCAATCGCGCGATCAACCGCCGCCCCATGTGGCCCGGTATGTTGCCTTCTCCTCGTCGCTCATCCCGGTTACCGGGACCCCCATTCGTGCTTGACGCTCCCGAAGTTTGCGGTCGCAGTCCGCAAGCGCGATCGGATGGCCCGGCGGCTGCGGGTCGGGGTAAGCCTTCAACCCGTTACACTCCAGATAGAACGCTCGCTCCGGGTGCCGCCGCACCTCCAGTGAACGCCAATAGACGACGCAAGCATCATTCGATGCTTGCAAGGTGTGTTGCACCCGCACGATTTCAGCGGCTAGCTGTTGCGTGCACGCGAGCCGCGGATCTGCGCCCTGCGCGACAGAACCTGTTGCCGGCGGATCGTCTGGCGTAGCCCGTGCAGAGTCGGAAGCGGTCTCGGAAAGCGGTGCGTTCACGGCCACCGGTTGCGCGCGATTACACGACGCCACCGTCATGGCAATAAGTCCGGCGATAGCAATCACCCCCCGCATGCCATCGAGCGTAACCGGCTCGTGGTGTGCCCGCAACCTTACTGCTCGTCGCGAACGGAAGGTTGCTGTGGTGCGTTCGTGCCATGGTTTGCAACCGACTAACGCGGACGCTCAGCGGAATAGTTTTTTACTGTGGGCAGAAACGCCATAGGCCACGGTCCTGAAAAGGTATTCTCAGATCACAACCTCAACGGTTCCATTTCCGTACAATTTGGACCGGAGGGGACCCCCGGCGAATAAACGCCGGGGGTTTTTATTTTTGCCTGGCGGTCGCCGAAGTACTGTCTTTCTCTCGCCACGGTCTCTCGATTTGGGGGTGGCGCGCCAGTGACGGCGGTTAACGGTGTGTCGGGAGGGGCCGGTGGAAAGAACTTCAGGAAATCAGTGCGCGCAGTGCGGTGCGGTTCTGACCGCACCCGAGTGGTCTGAGCATTTTCCCGATCACCGGGTTCGCAACGTGTGGTCGTGCGAGGCCTGCGGCTACGAGTTTGAAGATACGGTCTATTGGGCCGCGCGTGAGTTGGTGGATGCCGAGTAGGCCCTCCGAAGCCGCCCTGCCAACTTGCTATTAAGCGCCGCCATGACCGCACTGCCTCATGCTCGTGAGCCGCTTGCCAATGGCCTTTTCTTTGAATCAGGTCATTTGGCCAGCATTTATCACTCAATTCACACTATGTCCTTCCTGCGGAAGCTGCATGGGAGCAGTCCCAAACTCTGACGTTTTCGAGTGCAAGGAATGTCGCGTATTGGTGACGCAGCCGCCTGATCATCGTGGAGCGGCGCCACTGTGATGGCGAAAAGCTCACGTTTAAAGACCGCCGTCGCCCGACTACACGCGTTCGATGACCGATCCTGACCTCATTCACTTTTTTTGGACGCTCAGGATCAGATTTACGCGCAGGTCATTGAGCAGCGGGCATGACGGCAGGTCGGCCAAATGTCCGCTTTTCCCTCTCAAAGCGGATATCGTGCCAGTCGCCTTTCGAGCGCCAGGGACGAATGCGGTTCAGACGCGAGGTCGCGAGACAGTTGCGCAGTCAAATATTTTGCGGCTTTTAGCTATATGGCTTCTACTCAGCGGCTTCTCTTACAGGCCCTGCTTAAGGGTATGGGCGATGCCGTTCGCCGCAATGACGAGTCGGCTATGGATCGTTATTGTAGAAGACTTGCTTTGATCGCCCGACACTTTGACACCAATCCTCCAGTCAGCGACGCCCTTGAACGATTGCTTTCGGCCGGCGGCCGGTGGTTGGCGACAACGGTGGCAAAACGCTATGAAGCGGAACAACAAGTACTCGAACACATCGAGTGTGTCATGGATCTTCTCTGAGTCTCGGCCGACGTTCTGATCGTTCGGCCGCGCCACCGAAATTTTTGCACCGCCGCACGATTTTTGAGCGAAATCAATTTGCCACGGCGTCAATTGCTTTAGCTAAAGATGGGAACGATCCTTTAGGGGAGGAGAATCGTTTTCTCTCCCCAAACTAAGGCCGCCCTGGTTGAGCGGCCTTATTTTCTTGCGGGCCGCCTCCGACAAGGCGCTGGCGAACTGCAGAGCCGGCGGTGGTCGGCAGACTTCGGTCAACGACAACACCAGAGACGACGTAATGATCGGTCAGCCGGCCTAGGCCGCCGATCTGTTACTGAAGGTGTCATAGTCCTTCATTCGCACTGACGGCATTCGGGAAGGCAACGAACTCAGAAATCGGCGAAAGGACTGCTCCCCCTCCTCGGGACACTCAGACAGCAAAGCCGCCGGCCTTTGGGAAGCCAACGGCTTTGCCTTGTCCCCCATACGTGCCGTTTTCTTGGACAGCAGTCGTTGGGTGTCGAACCGGCGGTGAAGGTAATGCGGTGATTTCACCTTTCGTCCCCGCTCTTCGTTCCGCGAAGGGGGACGCCCGCCCGACCAGAGAAGATTAGCGTCCGCGTAACGGCTTTTTTGCGGCTTCACAGTTTTCCATGCCTTGTTTGGTTAAAAAGAGAGGCCCCGACGATTTCCGTCGGGGCCAGGAAGCACGCTTTTTTGGTCCGGCCATTGGGGGACGTGCAGCAACTACACTGCCCGATGCCGGAGGAAGTGAGGCCGCGGCACGACGGTGCTGTGACTAAACCTTTGGAAAGCTTGCGACTGGTTATGTACAGCGCGCCAAAAAAGAAGCCCCGACACCCTTCCAATGTCGAGGCCGAGGCTGCGCCGCTTTTGGCCGTCCATCCGCGGACAGACGGTACGGGTGATGTCGACGCCTGATTATTCAAATGCGGATCAATGCTGTGAGTAGTGATGCACAGCACTAAAATTCGCTTTAATTCGCAATGGCACTTCAGACAGCAAAGCCGCCGGCCAGGTGAGTAGCCGGCAGCTTTGCTTTCGTCCCCCCATACCTGCCGAGTTCCGGGTCGGCATGTTGGGTTGTCGAACCGGCAGTTACGGACATGGGTGTACTCAACCGCCAGCGCGACGTTGGAAGAGTAGCGCCAAAAGGCAGTTAGGCGCGAGGGCGGAAATCACGGATGTTATGCGCTCAGAACATGAATGTGTTTTTTTGGCAACGCTCGGGATTATTTGAATATTCAGCTTCCAGATGGATTGACGGCGCTGCGTCCTTGGGCGGACGATGCAAAGGCTTTGACGGACGTCCTCGTCAAGTCAAAGTTCTTCAGGGGGGGGAATCGTCGGGAGGCTCTTGGCTTCCCGACGTTTCTTTTTGAGTGCGGCAAAAAAAGAAGGCCCCGACACCGTTGCAAGTCGAGGCCAAGTGCCGCGCAGCAGCCCACGTCTGCCGCCAGTAATGGCAGAGGGAGGTATTCGTGGAGCTTTTTTCAGCGCGGAAACGGCCGAATATCTCGATTTGCGTTCACGCAATTTGACCTAGCGCAAAATTCACACCCAAAAAGTCCCGCAGCGGGCCGGTCAGCACAGAGCTCCCACAGGATCCGGCCGCCCCACCATAGCCGGACTCCTGGTCGTTTCTGCCGTGTGCGCCATCGAGTCCAGGGAGGATCCACATCATCAGGACGAACAAAATGGCGAATGCGATGTAATCAGGAACCCTCATGGCATCGGCCCATCGCATTAGCCGCCCGTTCCTAACCTCTAGTTCGCCACGACGATTTTCGCTACGGGATTGTGCAGATCAGTCATGTCGGCGCGACATTCCGTCATGTTGAACCAATAGCTAGCTTTTCTGCCGGCCTGCGAATCCAAAGCCGGCAGCCATGATTGAGCAGGAAGCACCACACAGGCTCCTTCCCGCCATCATCGCTATGGCGATTGTCGTCGCGCTTCTTTGGCTTTTCCGGTGAGCAAACTTTTTTAAAATCGGCGGTATGGGCGAGATAGTTAGTGTGGAATGGCATCCACAAATGTTGGCTTGGCGGGCCACTCGATGGCCGTCACGCGGTGCAGGTTAGGCTCGACGGTGGCGACGCTGGCGCCCAGGCGTGCCGCGTAGACCTGCAGGTTTTCCATAACCCGCTGCACGTAATTGCGCGTCTCCGCCATTGGGATGCGCTCCACCCAATCGACCGCATCGACCTTGGGATCACGCGGATCGCCGTGCTGCGCCACCCACTGTCGCACCCGGCCGCGGCCGGCATTGTAGCCGGCAAACGTCATCACATAGGAACCCGTATATTCCTTAAAGAGCGCGCTGACCTCGGCGGCGCCCATCTGTGTATTGTAGATCGGATCGGCGACGAGACGCTGCCAATCGTAGACAACACCAAACCGTTGCGCGGTATCGCGACCGGCCTCCGGCGTAACCTGCATGAGCCCCACCGCATTAGCCGGCGAAGTGTCGCGCTGATCAAAACCGCTCTCGGTGCGCACAATCGAATAGACCATACAGTGATCGATTGCTGGCGCGATTGGGCTATAGGTTGGCACGCCGACCTCGGGAAACGCGTACCGCTCCATGGCGAGACCTCTGGCCAGCGCCGTCTTTCCCAGAACGAGCATCGCCTGAGCATCGTGGTGGCGTGCGGTCAGCTCGCCAACCGCGTTCAGCGTGGCAAGGTCGGTGCTGCTCTCAGCGAACTCGGTGACGAAGGTCAAAACTAGGTCGAGTTCGCCAATCGCATAAAGGTTTTCTAAGGCGCGGGGCACATCGTTGCTCGCGTTTTCCAGATTGGCCTGGGGTGACGGACGCAACGCAATCTCGTTAAAGCCGAGTCGCGCTCGCGCGAGCTGGCCGTAATAGGCGGTGGGATAGCGCGCTGCCCGCTCGTATTGTGCCTTCATCTCGTCGAGCTGGCCGGCAGCCTCGAACGCGCGGCCGCGCCAATAGGCGGCACGCGCCAACACAATCGGATCGCTCGAGCCTTCGTCGATTTTCGCGAAGTGCCGCAGCGCCGTGATTGGATCCGACAGGAAACGCAACGCGATCCAGCCTGGCATGAAGTGAAATTCTGCGCGGTAATAAGGATTGGCCGGAGCCGCTACTTGGCGGACAACGTGGTAGGCGGTGTTTGGCTCGCCGAGATCGAGCAGTCGGCGCGCCAGCATGCGACACTCTCGCCACCATTCATTGGTGTCCTGGAGACGCAAATCATCGCCTGAAACTTCGCCCAACAGCTTGACCGCCGCCGCAACATCGTCATGGGCCAATAGCCAGTGCAGCCGGCATAAGGCGTAGCCTAAATCAGCCTGTGCCTCCTTTGGGACCGCTGCCAGTAGCGCCCCGCTTTTGCTGCTGTTCGCCTCGGTCTCCTCGCAAGCCTTCACGATCGCCACTTGAGCTGAGCCGAGCCGCTTCGCGGCCCGCATCGCGGCTGGAAAATCCTTGGCGCCGATGCGGTGGTCCATACGCACAATGTCATCGGCAGCAGTCAATTGGTCGTGGAATGCAGTGGCGACCGCGGTTTCCAACTCGGCCGATAATTCTGCCGCGTGCCATACGGCCTGCACCTCGCGTGCGGCAGCCGCACGATCACCGTCGCCCAGCAGCAGGCGCGCGACCGCCAGTCGGCCGGGCGCACTGGCGGGGTGCGCACCGACAAAGCGGCGCACCGTCGCCGCATCGCGCCGCTCTTGCCACAGCCTTGCCTCGGCGCGCCGGCGCAGCAGCGGGATACTCGGCCAATCGGGATTGGCTTGGATGAAGCTATTGTAGTCGTCGAACCCGGCGGGATTATCGGGATCGCGCAGCGCAGCCCAGGCGATGAGTTTCCGCGCCGCCGGATCGTCGATCGATGCCGCGAGCTTCGTCGCGTCACTAAGCTTGTGCTGCTGCACCAGCTGGAGCGCCTGCTTCACCGCAACGAGATCGGGCGACAGTTGCGGCACCGGTGAAGGATCGATGGTGTCGGCTGTGAGGATGGTTCGGGGTCCGGGCGCACGCTCCCCATGCTTGGCCTCAGTTACCGGCCGCTTTTTGTGATGCTCTGCTTTGCTGGCCTTGCTCCGGTGCGCGATGACTTGCTTGTGGCCTGGGGCCGAAGACACTTCGCCACTGGTGAGTGCCACGATTGCCGAAGCAAACAGGAAAACCAGAGTGCGCCGGCGCAGCAGTCGTCTGACGAGCGCGTTGCCGCGAGCGAAAACAGCGCCGCTTCGATCTAAATAGGTGTGACAGCAGTGGATGGTCCCGACCCCTTCCCGCTTCCGGGAAGTATGCCGTGAATTAAGGCACCTTTACGGGCAGGTCCGGTCCTTCTTCCGCCGATGCCCCGAAATACGTCGCTTATTGAACCGACCATACCCCTGGGAAGTGCCGCGAAACGCTGGATGTTTCGGTCCACATCAGCTTTATCGCCGGGTTCAAAACCGCGGCCACCAGGGGGGTCTACCGGGACGAGGGGCGGAAAGCGGCATGGCTTCATTACTCGTGGTCTTGTTCAGGATCTCGCTCCACAGACGCGTACACTCTGCGAAGCCCGAGAGCTTTTAGAATGGCTGTGCTCACAGGCTTTTTCCGGTTCAAGATCTGATTGACATAGCTACGCCCAATCTTATGCCGCCTCGCGAATGCGCCTTGATTTCCTTCGCGCTCAATTGCGGCTCTTAGCAGCTCGATAACGTCATCATCGTCAAATATGCGCGCGCGACTTCCGAGACGGCTATGTGCGAGCCGCACAGCGGTCGTGCGGTGTGCGGGTTTGCGCCGTCTTGGCATAAGCTTCCGGCCCGTGGCCATCTTCTCCGACTGTATCAAAATCGGCGTTAAGCTGTTTTTAGTTTGATCCAAGCAGACTAATCACTGCGTGGAGCGCGTAATTCGTGTGGTGGGGCATCCCCACGCAGGGCGCAAGCCTGAGTGACGACGAGTTGTGGCGCGCGATCGCGCAAAACACAAACGCAATGTCGGCGCTTGTCCACCAGCAGCTTGAACTGGATGCAGCCATGAACGGCTCTAGCGATGTCGTCCGCCAAGCAAGCCAACGATAGTTGCGCTGTAACTTATCGATCGTCCCTGTCGCCAGGCGTCACTTCATCAAACCAAACTAGCCCTGGCTTTGCGGGCCTTTTTGTTTTTCACGCTGCTTACACGCGAATATACTGCTGAGCTTCGTCGTCGCCACCGCAGTCCACAGCGCTTCGTTGCGGTGATTTAAGATCAAAGATGATGGACGATATTAGCCTGTCCAAGCAAGCAAATAGCTTTAGTAATTCACGGCTGGGGCGACGTAACTCCGCACACCCTTGTCATCCAAAACCAGCAAAGGCACGTATTGCGAAGCCTCGTCTGGCACAAGCGTAAGCGTCAAGTTATCAAGGATAAACCAGCGATCTTGCCATAGAGCCGCGAGCACCATGTGATTGCCCGATTGGCCGCGCGCATGCACGATGACAAGGCGCAAGTGATCCGCTGCAACACCTGCCTCGAGCAGGGCAAAATATTTGGAGATAGAATAGGCTTTGCAATCACCGCCGCCATTGATCGCCTCGAGTGGGCTCCGCCAATCGCTCTGCACCACGGGCTTAATCTCAAAGTTGATGGCGCGATTGATATGTCCGAGGACAGCCAGACCGTTTTGCGCTTTTGCATCTTCAATGATGGCGCCTAACTGCTGCGCGGCTCCACATTCAGTCACGTTGCTATCACTGCACGCCCCGAATAGCGCATGATCACGACCAAGCTTGTTAACAGTTGCAAACCACTTTTCGAGTAGCGGGCCGTCGGCCACCTCGACGGTGTGGTTGCCGAATGGTTCAGACGGTGCGCAGTGGGCGCTACGCGTAGCTGACAGCGTCGCCACAAAAATTGCGATGATTAGAGTACTGCGGATTACAAAGCCCATGTCGCGCCAGGTGCCCGCCAGCGATTTGATAAGGCTCTCTTATTGAGAACCCACCGTCGGGTTACGTCACAATTTAGGAAAAACGGCCCAAAACATGACTTGCGGCTGAGGAAAGAGTGGCGACACGGGCGCAGCCAACGTTGCTTGTCGCGCGCTCAAGCGACGAGCCTAGCGCCCAAGATCGAACCTTTGCGCCAAACCACATTGTATCTTGCTTCTGTCGCTGCAAAGCGCAGGACAAATTGGTCAGGAGCCTCAAAATCCGACGTGGTGCGGAGTCGCACGCCACCATCGGACCTATCCACAATGAGGCAGTAGCGCGGATCCCCACCCGACTGGGCAGAGATCATCCCTATTTGTTGAACAGGATGGCGGGGGGCGCGACGTCGCTCGAACGTGGACGAAATCATGGGTGTCCACCACTCGATTGGGCTAAGTTCAAAGCATGGGCCCTCACGATTACGCGCAACTTAATTTGCTCGCTTAAATTATTGCTAAATTTTTGTAAATCGGTGTGTAAGACAATTCTCGATTAACGAAACCCGCCGCAGCAGTCAGACGCATCGAAGCATTTTTAGGTTCCGATTTAGATCAAGTGAGTACAACGACTAGTGTGGCACCTTCATAGAAACAAGGCATCGGCGTTGAGGCTCTCGTGCATTACCTAGTAAGATATGCGCCAATCCCGCCTATCGAAGCTGAGTTGTTGACAACTCGTCAGCGTGAAATTTTTCATCTGATTGTCGTCGGACTATCCAACAAGGAGATCGCTCGCAAGCTTGGAATA
>Ga0187815_10000878_pt1 | contig 14393 bp, 11 predicted proteins | sample NC_S_5_FD_132962 | JGI IMG/M metagenome (GOLD analysis project Ga0187815, IMG submission 132962) | Wetland sediment microbial communities from Neuse River Estuary, North Carolina, USA - ASW-S_5 | ecosystem: Environmental > Aquatic > Freshwater > Wetlands > Sediment | place: USA: North Carolina...
CCGCGGAGGCCAACGGCGGCATGAAAAGTGCGACAGGGGATCGATCGGCGTGTGCTTTTTGCCCTTGTCGGGTTCAATCACCCGCGAAAGCGGCTGAGCGGCGATTGATCAGACCATCCCTAGCATGGTCCGCGTCACCCGAAGAGCCACGGCCATGCCGAATGTCGTCCAGTCCACCCATGCGGAAGCGCTGCGCGAGTTCAACCGGTTCTATACGCGCAGGATTGGCGTGCTGGAGGAAGGCCTGCTGTCCAGCCCGTTCACGCTCACCCAGGCCAGGGTACTGTTCGAGCTTGCGCAACGCGGGCAAGCCAGCGCCAACGAAATCGGCGACTGCCTGGGGCTGGATGCCGGTTACCTCAGTCGCATCCTGCGAGGTTTCGTCAGCGACGGGCTGGTCGCGCGCAAGCCGTCGACGCACGACCGCCGGTGCACATGGCTGTCGCTGACCGCTGCGGGACGGCGGGCTTTCGCGAAACTGGACCGCGGCTCTCAGGCGCAAGCCGCTGCCATGCTCGGGGACCTGTCGCCCGACAAACGCGAGCGCCTGCTCGACGGCATGCGCTCCATGCGCCGGCTGCTGGAAACACCGCAGGAACACGGCGGCGGCCGTGTCACGATCCGGGCGCCTCGTCCCGGCGACATCGGCTGGGCCATCGAACGCCATGGTCGGCTGTACGCCGACGAGTACGGCTGGAACCAGGAGTTCGAGGCGCTGGTGGCCACGCTGTTCGCCGATTTCGCCACCCGCCATGATCCCGAGCGCGAGCGCATGTGGATCGCCGAGCTCGACGGCGTGCGCGCTGGCTGCGTCTTCGTGGTGCAGAACGCGGACGATCCCACGCTCGCGCAGTTGCGCTGCCTGCTGGTCGACCCGGAGGGCCGCGGGCACGGCCTCGGGCGTCGCCTGGTGGAGCGCTGCATCGCGTTCGCCCGCGCTGCGGGCTACCGGGGCATGACGCTATGGACCAACGACGTCCTGGTATCCGCGCGCCGCATTTACGAAGCTGCGGGATTCGCGCTGGCGAAGGAGTACCGCCACCACAGCTTCGGCCATGACCTGGCCGGCCAGATCTGGACCCGCGATTTCTGATCCGCCGCCGCTCAGCCGGCGACCACCGCGCCCAGCAGGTGCCCCACACCGTAGGTGACCGCCGCCGCTGCCACGGTGATCGCGAACTGCCGCGCGATCGAGAACAGCATGCCGCGCCCGGTGAACAGCGACGTGCCGGTGCCGATCAGCGCCAGTCCCGCCGCGGCGGCGACGGCGCTGCCGAGCAGCGCGGCATGTCCGTGCAGGAACAGGTACGGCGTCACTGGGAACGCCGCGCCGAACGCGAACAGGCCGAACGAGGACGACGCAGCGCTCCACGCCGAGCCGCCCAGCTCGGAGGGGTCGACGCCCAGGTCCTCGCGCACCACGGCATCCAGCGCGGCACGCGGCGTCTCGGCGAGGTGCCCGGCTAGATGCTCCGCCTCGGCGCGGCCCATCCCCTTCTCACGGTAGATGCCGGCGATATGGCTCACGCCGTCCTCCGGCGCCACCGCGAGACGTTCTGCGCGCTCGGTGATCTGCGCCTGGTAGAACTCGCGCGAACTGTTCACGCTGAGCCACTCGCCCAGCGCCATCGAGCAGGCGCCGGCAACCAGCCCGGCCAGACCGGCCAGCAGCACGGCGCGGTCGCTAGCGGCGGCACCGGCCATGCCCATCACCAGGCTGACGTTGGATACCAGTCCGTCGTTGGCGCCCAGCACGGCAGCGCGCAAGGTGTTGCCGCTCTGCGCTCGATGGTTGTGGCCGCGCGCGACGCGCGCCTGCGGCGGCAGGAAATGGTCGCGATGGCCGCTGCGATCCACCGGCGTCACGTCGTGGTCGGCATGTTCCAGCCGCACCACGGTGGGCATCACGAATTCGGTGCCGAAGGCCCGTGCGAACCAACCCAGCACGCGCACGCGCACGCCGGTGCGCGACGGCGGCACGTCCGCACCCTGCTCGCGCAAGCGCGACTCCCAGAATGCGGCGTTGCCGCGCTCGCCTTCGGCGATGCGCCGGTACGCGCGCGCCAACCGCGGATCAGTGGCCAGTTCGGCCAGCCGCGCATACAGCGCGGCGTTGTCGCGTTCGATGCGCAGGTTGATGCGGTAGCGGCGGATGCGGTGGTCGGTCATGACCTTAGAGCCTGTTCAATGTCTCCACATGGTCCGCGCCGGGAGCTGTTTGCGCGCAGGCCAAGGAAGAGCGAAGGAGTGGACGTCCATCCACGACTGAGTGATGACGCGGGCATGCACGCAAACAGACCCGGCCCTTCGGGTTGCCTTGCCGTGGCCGCCATGCGGCAGCGCGCGGCTTGACCTGCCAGCCAGGCAGGCGCTGCGCCACGCGCCACCACCTGACGACCACAGCAAGGCAACGCGGGCTATGTGGAGACATTGAACAGGCTCTTAGTCGTCCAGTTCGTCGTCGCGCTGGCCCAGCCACACCAGCATCGCCAGCAGCACGACGGCAAAGCGGAACGCGCTTTCGATGCCGTTCCACTGGCTGGACATCCACATGCCGAACCACTCGCCGCCGATCGCCACGAAGCCGCCCAGCCACAGCAGCACGCCGAGGGCCAGACCCAGCACGGCGATGCGCTTGGCGTGCTGGAACGCCGTGGCCGCGCCCCGCCGCGCGCGCCACAGCCGCCACGCGCCCAACCAGCACAGCACGGCGGCCAACGCCTCGACCGCGATGATCAGCGCATAGGCGGTGTGCTGCAGCAGCGGAGAATGGATGGCGCGGTAGCGGATGTGTGCGTCGGGGAAGATCGTGTCCATCGCCAGCACGTGCTGCACGAACGGCCAGTTGCTGCCGTAGTCGCTGAGGTTGCCGAAGGCGACCAGCGCGATCCACAGCGCGATCGCCGCCAGCACCGCGATCTTGCCCAGGCGCACGATCATCCGTCAGCGGCCGAACAGCTTCTTGAAGCCGTTGTCGCTGAAGCCGACGCTGACGCGGCCGTCCTCCTGCAGCACCACCGGGCGCCGGATCAGCGCCGGGTATTCCTTCAGCAGCAGCGTCCACTCCGGATCGGTGCCGGGGTTCTTGCGCTGCGGCAGCAGATTGCGCCAGGTGGTGGAGGACTTGTTGACCAGCGCCTCCCAGCCGCCGAGCTGCTGCGCCCAGGCCTTCAGCGTAGCCGCCGGCACCGGGTTGGCACGGTAGTCCACGAACGTATAGGGCACCTCGAAACGGTCCAGCCAGTTGCGCGCCTTGCGGCAGGTGTCGCAGGTGGTCAGGCCGTAGATGGTCGCGCTCATTCGCCGCTCCGCAGCAGTTCGTTGATCGAGGTCTTCGAACGCGTCTTCTCGTCCACCTGCTTCACGATCACCGCCGCGTACAGGCTGTGCGAGCCGTCCTTCGCGGGCAGGCTGCCGGCTACCACCACGCTGCCGGCGGGGATGCGGCCGTAGCTGACCTCGCCGGTGGCGCGATTGTAGATGCGCGTGGACTGGCCGAGGAACACACCCATGCCGATCACGCTGCCCCGCTCCACCACCACGCCCTCGACCACTTCCGAGCGGGCGCCGATGAAGCAGTGGTCCTCGATGATGGTGGGGTTGGCCTGCAGCGGCTCCAGCACGCCACCGATGCCCACGCCGCCGGAGAGGTGCACGCCCGCGCCGATCTGCGCGCAGGAGCCCACCGTGGCCCAGGTGTCCACCATGCTGCCGGCGCCCACGTGCGCGCCGATGTTGACGTAGCTGGGCATCAGCACCGCGTCCTTGGCGATGTGCGCGCCACGGCGCACCAGCGCGCCGGGCACCACGCGCGCGCCCAGGCCCTCCAGTTCGGCGTCGTTGCCGTGGGCGAAGCGCAACGGCACTTTGTCGAAGGCCAGCGCGGGGCCGCCGTCGACCACGCGGTTGCCGTTGATGCGGAAGTACAGCAACACCGCCTTCTTCAGCCACTGGTTCACCTTCCAGCCGCCCTGCCCGTCCGGCTCGGCCACGCGACGCTCGCCGGATTCGAGCAGGTCCAGCACCTGGCCCAGCGCGGGGCGCAGATGAGTTTCGACTTCAGCCTGGGTCAACTCGTTGCGGCGCTCGAAGGCGTCGTCGATCAGGGATTCGATGCTTTGCATGGCGAATGGACGTCCAAATCAGCGGCGGGAATCCGTCCATTGTGCCCGCCGGGGGCCCGCGGCGAAACCGCCGGCCGGATGCGGGGAATCTTCTCGCCGGCCATCGGACGCAACCCTAGACCAGCGCGAGCAGGACCGGCACCGCAGTGCCGGCAAGAAAGAACGCGACGATGCGCCCCGCTTGGCGCGTGTACTTCCACGAAAGGTACAGCCCGCTCAGGGTCGACAGGGCCAGCGCCAGCGCGACGAGCGCGGTGAATATCTTCAGCGGCAGCGGATTCCCCGCCTTCGGCCTGGCCGCCTCGGCTGCCGGGCGAGCCGCTGCCGGCACGGGCGCCGCATTCGCCATGCGTTCCGCCGCCGGATCGGCAGCCGGGCGCAGCTTGTGCACCGGCACGGCCATGGCCTGCTTCTTGTGCAGCTGCGCCGCCACCGCCAGCCACCTGGGCGGCACGTAGCTGCTGCCGCGCGCGGTCTCGTGCAGGCTGAAGGTCTGCAGTCCCCCGGTGATCGCGAAGAACAGCAAAGCCGGCGCAGTGAACACGCCGAGATAGAGATGCACCTGGCGGCAGCCCTTGAGGAAACGGTGGGTAAGTGACATGCAGAAATTCCGTAATGAGAATTGATATCATTTAAGCAGATTGCACTGCCGGCAGGAAGCGAACGGGCCGGCCCGGCACCGGCCGGAGCGACCGTCCCCCGCCTCGTTTCCCAGCACATCGGGGCACTTCACGCAGCCACCGCACCCGCCCGCTCACGCTTAAGCTTTACGAGCCTCGGCCGATACTGGCTCCGGCAAGACTCTTGCTTGCCGGTCGACAGGGCGCGCCGCAATGGCCAACCTGCCAGGGAACGTGATGGATGAGAGGGCCACCGCCGTAGACAAGCCGATGAAACGTCGCCCACGCTTCGTCCGTGTGCTGGCGCTTGCCATGTATTGCCTGCTGATCGGCATGGCCGCGGCGGCGCCCGCCTTCGCCGTCGCCATAACAGCGGCACCGAACGAGGCCGGCCTGCCGTTCATCCACAACTTCGACCCCAAGGACTACGGCGCCGCCGCGCAGAACTGGTCGCTGGTGCAGGATCGGCAAGGGGTGATCTACGTGGGCAACGTGGAAGGCGCCGTGCTGGCCTTCGACGGCGCGCGCTGGCAACGCATCCCGGTACCCAACCGCGCCACGGTGCGCTCGCTGGCCCTGAGCCCGGACGGCCGCATCTATGTGGGCACGGTCGGCAACCTGGGCTACCTGGCGCCGGATGCCTCCGGCCAGCTGGCCTTCGTGTCGCTGCTGGACAAGATCCCGCCCGGCGAGCGGGATTTCGCCGACGTGTGGTCGATCCATCCCACCGCCGACGGCGTGTTCTTCGCCACCACGACGCAGCTGTTCCGCTACCGCGACGGGGCGATGAAGGTGTGGAAGCCGAAGACCTCCTTCCACCTGAGCTTCCTGGTCGACGGCACGCTGTACGTCCGCGAGGTCGGCCTGGGCCTGATGCAACTGGACGGTGAGCGGCTGGAACTGTCGCCTGGCGGCAGCCGCTTCGCCGACGAGAAGATCTACGCGCTGCTGCCCTGGCGCGGGCCGGGCGCGCAACCGGGCGACCTGCTGGTGGGCACGCGCACGCAAGGCTGGTTCATCCGCCACGGCGACACGTTCCGGCCCTGGCCTACCGAGGCCGACGCGGCGATCCGGAAAAGCCAGCTGTACAACGCGATCTGGCTGGCCGATGGCCGGCTCGCCGTCGGAACGCTGCGCGGCGGCCTGTTCCTGCTCGATGCGCAAGGCCACCTCCTGCGCACGCTGACGCGCAGCAGCGGCCTGACCACCAACATGCTGCTGGCGCTGCTGCAGGACAGCCAGGGCGGCTTGTGGATCGCCGCCGGCAACGGCATCACCCACATCGACATCAGCTCGCCGCTGACCCATTACGGCGAGCGCGGCGGGCTGCCGGGCGGCGTGCTGGATCTGCAGCGCCACGCAGGCACCCTCTACGCGGGCACTTCCGATGGGCTGTATCGCCTGGCGAGCGGTACCAACGCCCATTTCGAACAGGTACCGCAGGTGACGGGGCAGGTCTGGGGCTTCGCCGAGGTCGACGACCAGTTGCTGGTCGCAAGCAGCGACGGCGTGTTCGCCAGTGCTGGCGACACCTTCCGGCAACTGCTCGACACCCGCCCGGCCGCGCTGTCGACCTCGGCGCTCGCCCTGCGGCGCTCTGCGCGCGACCCGGCGCGCGTGTTCGTGGGCTACCAGGACGGCATCGGCACGCTGCGCCGCGAGGGCGACCGCTGGATCGACGAAGGGCGCATCGCCGGGGTACGGCAGGAAGTGCGCACCATCCGGCATGACGCCGGCGGCCACCTGTGGCTGAGCCTGTGGGTCGGCGGCGCGATCCGCCTGAGCCTGCCGCCGGACTGGCAGGGCCCGCGCGACGCGCGGGCCGTCAGGGTCGAGCGCTTCGGTGCCGGCTCGGGCCTGCCGACGGAACAGAACGACATCGTCACGGTCGACGGCCATCTGCGCTTCATCACTGCGCACGGCATCTACCGCTACGACGAGGCCACTGCCAGCTTCTCGCTCGATCCCACGTTCGCCGGACTGTTCCCCGGCGGTCCGCCGCAGGTCGACGTGCTGCACCAGGATCGCAAAGGCGACCTGTGGATGTACGCCGTCGCGGGCGCCAACGGATCGAAGGAATCCGGCCATGCCATCCGCGCCGGCAAGGGCTGGCGCTGGGTGCAGACACCGCTGCAGCCACTGGCGGGCATCGACATGTCCGCGTTCCTGGATGATGCCGACGGCACCGTGTGGATAGGCGGCGACAAGGGCCTGTTCCGTTACCGGCCCACGCGTGCCGCACCGCGGAACGCGCCGCTGCACACGCTGCTGCGCATGGCCACCGAACAGAATGGGCACGTGCTGATCGCCGACCGTCCCGCGGAGGCGGACACGCCGAAGATACCGTACGCACAGAACTCGATCCGCTTCGAGTTCGCGCTGCCCAGCTACGACCACTTCGACGCCAACCACTACCAGGTGTGGCTGCAGGGCCTGGACCGCGACTGGTCGCCGTGGAGCAGCGATGCCTACCGCGACTACACCAATCTCCCCGATGGCCGTTACCGCTTCCACGTGCGTGCACGCAATGCGTACGGCCGACAGGCTCAGGAGGCCACGTTCGACTTCCGCATCCTGCCGCCGTGGTACCGCACCGCCTGGGCCTGGCTGCTGTGGATCGCCTCGGGCGCGCTGACGCTGAGCCTGCTCGTGCGCTGGCGCTTGAAGGCGCTGCACCGGCGCAATCGCGCACTGTCCATGCTGGTGGCACAGCGCACCGCCGAGCTGGCCCGCACCAACCAGGCGCTGCAGCGGGCCAACGAGGCACTCGCCCAGCAGATCATCACCGACCCGCTTACCGGCCTGAAGAACCGGCGCTATCTCAGCGACCACATCGAGCACGACCTGGCTGCCGCACGCCGGCATTGCCGGGACTGGCAGACGCAGAACCCCGACCAGCCGCCGCGGGCGCACCTGCTGTTCCTGATGGTGGACATCGACCACTTCAAGGAGATCAACGACACTTACGGCCACGCCACCGGCGACCGCGTGCTGCTGCAGTTCCGCGACGTGCTGCTGTCGGTCACCCGCGAGTCCGACACTCCCGTGCGCCGGGGCGGCGAGGAGTTCCTGATCGTGGCCCGCTTCGCCCCGCCGGAGGCCGGCCCGCAATTCGCGGAGCGCATCCGCGCGGCGGTAGCCAGCCATCACTTCGACCTCGGCAACGACCAGCACCTGCACCTTACCTGCTCGATCGGTTTCGCCAGCTACCCGTTCTTTGCCAGCGAACCGGAGCGGCTCAACTGGGAGCAGGTGGTGAACATCGCCGACGAGTGCCTGTATGCCGCCAAGCGGCACGGCCGCAACGCCTGGGCCGGCGTGGCGCCGATGACCTCGCTGCCGGCAGGCGACGCCATCGATGCGCTGCACGAGACGCTTGCCAGCATGCCAGCGCCCGGGCCGCTGCCCGTGCTGGCCTCGTGGGCCCGTGCGGAGCCGCAGGGGGGCTGATGCGCGGCGGCCATGACATCGCGCCCGGGGCGTGCGCATGCACGCCGATCATCACGCTCCGCGTTCCGTGCCGTCGCGCGGCGGACCATGCAAGCGAACAGCGCCCGCAAACGAGGGAACCATGCCACGACGTCCGATCGATACGACCGAACTGATCGTGGGGCAGCCCCTGCGCTTCAATGCCTACGACGCCCGGGGCAAGCTGCTGTTGCGCCTGGGCCAGGTGATCGGCAGCGAGGCACAGCGGGAGATGCTGCTGCAGCACGGCCTGCTCTACGGCTCCGAAGAGGAATGCCGCGGCCCCTTGCCACCCGCGGCGTCGGTGTCGACGCCATCGCCGCTGGCACGGCTGCTGGGGGCGCGCCGGCAGCTCCAGGCCCTGCTCGCCGAGCTGGCGCCGGCCGATTTTCCGGGTGTGCTGACGGGTATCGCCGGACAGGTGCGCGAGGCCTGCCGGATCAGCCCCGATATGGCGCTGGCCAGCATTCTGCTGTGCACCGAAGGCCCCTACAGCAGCCGTCACGCGGTGAATGCGGCGATCGCCTGCCAGCTCGCCGGCATGGCGCTGGCACTCGATGCCGCCGAGCTGGCGGCCATCGTTTCCGCGGCGCTGACGATGAACATCGGCATGTTCGCCCTGCACGACGCGCTGGTCGCCTGCGAAGGCCCGCTGTCCGAGGCGCAGCATGCGGCGGTACGCGCACACTGCCAGCTCGGCGTGGCGCGCCTGCGCGAGCTCGGCGTCGCCAGCGACGACTGGCTCGATGCCGTACGCGACCACCACGAGCGCACGGATGGCAGCGGCTACCCCAGCGGCAAACGCGACGCGGAGATCGGCCGGCCGGCACGCCTGCTGGCCCTCGCCGACATCTATTGCGCCCGCGTCTCCGGCCGCGACTACCGGCCGCCGCTGCAACCGACGCAGGCGCTGCGCTGGCTGTTCCTCAACGAGGGGGCGGCGCTGGACGAACGCTTGGCCAGGGTATTCATCAAGACGCTGGGCATCTATCCGCCCGGCACCGGCGTGCGCCTGCGCAACGGCTCGCTCGCCGTGGTGATCCAGCGCCGGCCGGCCGGCCACCAGCCGGTCGTGGCCTCGCTCACCACGCACGACGGCTTGCGCCTGCGCTCGCCGATCCGGCGGCGCGGCGACATGGAGACGCATGCCATCGCCGAAGTGGTGGACCTGTCGATGCTGGGCATCAAGGTCAACATGGAAGCACTGTGGGGTGCCGATGCCGCGGACTGATGCCCTTCCGGGAAAATCCGCTAAGCACCCTGTCCCAGCCGCGCCAGCAGCGACTGGCGCAACCGTTCTCGCAGAGATTCGTCCAGCGGCGCATCGCCACGGTCGCTGAGCTGGAAGAAATCCTCCACACGCTCGCCGAAGGTGGCGATGCGTGCATCGTGCACGCGCACCTCGCAGGCCACCAGCACCTGCGCCACCGCGGCCAGCAAGCCGGGACGATCGCTGCACACCAGCGCCATGCGGGTGCCCCCATGGGTTTGCCGGAAGTCGATGCGCGGCGGCATCTGGAAGTGCTTCAGCTGGCGCGACATGCTGCGCCGTGGCGGCAGGATCTGCCCGCCCTGTGCCAGCGCGCGCTGCATGCGCTGGCGCAGCTCCTCCGCGCGAGCCGCGCTGGCCGGCTGCTGGCCGTCCGCCTCCAGCAACAGGAAGGTGTCCATGGCCATGCCGGCGGTGGAGCTGAGGATGCGTGCCTCCAGCACCGAGAAGTGCAGGCGGTCCAGCATCGCGGTGACACTGGCGAACAGGCCGTCGCGGTCTGGCGTACAGACGAACAGCTCGGTGCTGCCGCGCACCGAGAGCGGATGCACGGCGACCAGCGGCCACGCACCGCCCGCGCGCACGATCGCCGCGGTCTGCCAGGCGATCTGCTCGGGGCGGTGGCGCAGGAAGCTGGATGTGGGGAACACGCTCCAGGCGCGCTCGGCAGCTTCCGTGGCGATACCCTCGTCCTGCAGCAGGATCAGCGCCTGCGCACGGCAGGCATCGATGCGCGCCGCAGCGTCGTGCCCGGGTCGCGTATCGCTGCGCAGTGCCTGCCTTGCTGCCGCGAACAAGTCGGCCAGCAGGCGATCCTTCCAGCCGTTCCACAGCTTCGGGCTGGTGCCGATGATGTCGGCCACGGTGAGCAGGTAGAGCCGGCCCAGCCGCTCGCGGTCACCCACGGTGTCGGCGAAGCGGCGCACCACGTAGGGGTCGGTGATGTCCTGTCGCTGTGCGGTGGTACTCATCAGCAGATGCCAGCGCACCAGCCACGCCACGCGCTCGCCGTCGGCCGCAGGCAAGCCCAGCTTGGCGCAGAACGCGCGCGCATCGCCCTCGCCCAGCACGGAATGATCACCGCCGCGGCCCTTGGCGATGTCGTGGAACAAGCCGGCCAGCAACATCAATTCCGGCTGGCCCAGGCTCGCCCAGACGTCGCAGGCGACGGGAAATTCGCGGCGCGCCTCGGGATCGGCGAAGCGCGCCATCTGGCGCAGCACGCGCAGCGTGTGCTCGTCCACCGTGTAGACGTGGAACAGGTCGTACTGCATGCGCCCGAACACCTGGCCGAACGCGGGCAGGATCGCGGCCAGCAGGCCATGCCGGTTCATCCGCCACAGCGCGTCCACCGCGGGCGCGCCCCGCCGCAGCAGGCGCAGGAAGGTGGCCAGCACGGTGGGATCGTCGGCCAGGGCGCCGTCGTGCTGTGCGGTGGCCTGGTGGATGCGCCGCATGGTCTCGGCGGAGAAACCGATCAGGCCCGGCTCGTCCAGCCGCGCGATGAAGGCCTCCACCAGCGCCGCCGGTCGCCGCGCGAACAGTTCGGGATCGCGCGCCGACAGCCGCGTGCCGTGACGCACGAAATCCTCGCCCACCGGCTTCGCCTCGCCCGCCGGTTCCAGCAGCTCGACGAAGCGTTCGGCGATCTGCACGCCCAGCCGCTCGACCTGGCTGGCCGCGCGGTAATAGCCCTGCATGAACTGCTCGACGCCGAGGTTCTTCTCGTGCTCGTCCTCGAAGCCAAGCCGCACGGCCAGCGCGCGCTGGTAGTCGAACAGCAGGCGCTCCTCCGGCCGCCCCGCCTCCAGGTGCAGCGCCCAGCGGTAGCGGCGCAGCGTGGTCTCGGCTTCGCACAGGCTGGCGCGCTCGGCCGGATCCAGCAGGCCGGCGTCCTGCATCGCCTCGAAGCCGCCGGCATGCGCCAGCCGGCGCCCCAGCCAGCGCAGCGAATCCAGCGTGCGCAGCCCGCCGGGGCCATCCTTGAGATTGGGTTCGAGATTGCTCGCGGTGTCGTTGTGGCGGGCGTGCCGGGCATCGCGCTCGGCCAGACGCGCAGCGAGGTAGTCGCGCGGCGGCCACAGCGCCGGATCATCCACGATGGCGCGCAAGGCGGCGTCCATGGCCGGGTCGCCGGCCAACCGGCGCGCATCGAGCAGGCTGGTGAACACACTGACGTCGGCGGCAGCCAGCGCGCGGCACTGCGCCGGCGCGCGCACCGCATGTCCCACCTTGAGGCCCACGTCCCACAGCGTGGTGAAGCACTGTTCCAGCGCACGCAGGCGGGCGGGCTCGGGCCGCTCGGCCAGCACCAGCAGGTCCACGTCGGAGTGCGGGAACAGCAGGCCTCGGCCGAAGCCGCCCACCGCGAACAGCGCCGCGCCCGTCACCTCGCCGAGGCAGGCCGTCCACACGTGCACCACGATGCGCGCCACCGCGTCGCCGCGCCGCCGCGCCAGCGCGCTGACGTCGGCGCCATCGCGAAACGCGGTGGCCAGCGCGCGATCGACATCGCCCAGCAGCTGCCGCAGGGCACGCCTTGCATCGCTCGACACGCCCGAGCGCGGCACGGCCGGCGGCAGGCGTGGCAGGGATGGCAGCGCGGCACTCATCGGCGGGGATCAGGCTTGCTTGAAGGAAGCCTCAGTCTGCCACGTTGCAGCGCGGCATTCCGAATCCCGGTGCTCAGGCATCCGGCCAGGGCGTGAGGATCTCGAAGCCGTCAGCGGTGACTGCGATGGTGTGCTCCCACTGCGCGGAGAGCGAGTGGTCCTTGGTGACCACGGTCCAGCCGTCGGGCAGTTGCTTGGTGTGCGGCTTGCCGGCGTTGATCATCGGCTCGATGGTGAAGGTCATGCCTTCCTGAAGCGGAACGCCGGTGCCGGGCTTGCCGTAGTGCAGCACCTGCGGTTCGTCGTGGTAGACCTTGCCGATGCCGTGGCCGCAGTACTCGCGCACCACGGAGAAACCGGCCGCCTCGGCGTGCTGCTGGATCGCGTGGCCGACGTCGCCCAGGGTGGCGCCGGGACGCACCGCGCCGATGCCGCGCATCATCGCCTCGAAGCTGGTGTCCACCAGCCGCTTGGCCAGCACCGAGGGCGTGCCCACGAAGTACATGCGGCTGGTGTCGCCGTGCCAGCCGTCCTTGATGACGGTGACGTCGAGATTGACGATGTCGCCGTCCTTGAGCACCTTGCCGGGGCTGGGGATGCCGTGGCAGATCACGTGGTTGACCGAAGTGCACAGCGTCTTGGGGAAGCCGTGGTAGCCCACGTTGGCCGGCACCGCCTTCTGCACGTTGACGATGTGCTCGTAAGCCAGCCGGTCCAGCTCTTCGGTGGTGACGCCAGGCTTGACGTGATCCTTGAGCATGGCCAGCACTTCGGCAGCCAGCTGGCCGGCCACGCGCATGCCTTCGAGGTCCTTCGGGGATTTCAGTGTGATTGCCATATATGCAGCCCAGATGGCGGCGCCGCACATGCCGATCAAGACGACATCCGCAGGCAACTTGCCGCCGCGCCGGCGTACCGGCTACAATCTCGCAGTTTTGCAGACCGTCATCGACTCGTTCGACAGGCGCGCACCGCAAGGCGAAACGGGATTGTAACCGCGCCGCGGTACAAGCCCAAACCAACGCCACACACGCATCGGCACCGTCTTCGGGGTGCCGCAGCCGTCTCCGCCACACAGAGGAGACCCTGCGGTCGAAGCCGGGGATGCGTGGAGGTCCCAACCCCCCGGGCCACACCAAAAAGGCCCAATGCAAGGAGTTACACCATGGCTCAAGTCACCATGCGCGAAATGCTCGAAGCCGGCGTGCATTTCGGCCACCAGACCCGTTACTGGAATCCGAAGATGGCCCCGTACATCTTCGGCGCCCGCGGCAAGATCCACATCATCAACCTCGAAAAGACCCTGCCGCTGTTCACCGACGCGATGAACTTCCTGTCGGGCCTGGCGCAGAAGCGCGGCACCATCCTGTTCGTGGGCACCAAGCGCTCCGCCCGCGAGGCGCTGATCGATGAAGCCACCCGCGCCGGCATGCCCTTCGTCACCGCGCGCTGGCTGGGCGGCATGCTCACCAACTTCCGCACCGTGAAGCAGTCGGTGGCCCGCCTGAAGGAGCTGGAAGCCGCCGAGACCGACGGCAGCTTCGACAAGCTGGTCAAGCACGAAGTGCTGGCCCGCCGCCGCGAGCGCGAGAAGCTGGAAAACTCGCTGGGCGGCATCAAGAACATGAACCGCCTGCCCGACGCGCTGTTCGTGATCGACATCGGCCACGAAGACATCGCCGTGCAGGAAGCCCGCAAGCTGGGCATCCCGGTGGTGGCGGTGGTCGACACCAACTACAACCCGGAGCTGGTGGACTACGCGATCCCGGGCAACGACGACGCGATCCGCGCGATCCAGCTGTACGCCCGCGCCGCCGCCGACTCGATCCTGGAAGGCAAGGCCGCCGCGCCGACCGCCGCCCAGGGCGACGCCGATGAGTTCGTCGAGCTGGACGAGGAAGGCAACCCGGTCGCCAAGGCCGAGCGCAGCGAGCGCAAGCCGTCCGCACCGCGCCGCGACGCCGCGCCCCGCAAGGGCAATGGCGCCCCGCGCCGCGAGGGTGGCCGCGACGGCGCCCGCGCCCCGCGCGACGCCAAGTAAGCCCCACCGGCGGCGGCTAGCCGCCGCCGGATCGACAAGCCATACCGGCGTCGCGGCGCAAGCGTCGCGACGCCATCAAGCATGCGAGGAATACCGATGAGCAATATCACCGCCCAGCTGGTCAAGGAACTGCGTGAGCGTTCCGGCGCCGGCATGATGGAGTGCAAGAAGGCGCTGGTCGAGAACAACGGCGACATCGAGGTCGCGATGGAGTGGCTGCGCAAGTCCGGCCTCGCCAAGGCCGACAAGAAGGCCGGC
>Ga0187815_10000879_pt1 | contig 14393 bp, 13 predicted proteins | sample NC_S_5_FD_132962 | JGI IMG/M metagenome (GOLD analysis project Ga0187815, IMG submission 132962) | Wetland sediment microbial communities from Neuse River Estuary, North Carolina, USA - ASW-S_5 | ecosystem: Environmental > Aquatic > Freshwater > Wetlands > Sediment | place: USA: North Carolina...
ACCCCTCCTGAACCCGCGGCTGCTGGACCTTTCCGAATGCCTCCAAGATCGGTCGACGTTCGGCCGGTTGAGCGGCCAAGAACGCTGGAAACTTGGAGGGATCCCGTCGAAGCTCGGGGGGTGCCTGGGCGAAGGCCTGCATTGCCAGCGCAACGTTGGCCGGCGTCATCAGCCGCTGCAGTTCCCCCGTGAAGAGATTCGGTGCGGCAGACACATACCCCAGTCCCGCGAACCGGCGGGTGACAGTCCGGATGAACGCGTCGGTTCCAAAGATCTCGTGGATGACGATCACAGCCGGGCGGCGCCCGCCGCCCTCCTTCAAGTCCGGGAACGCGAGGAAGCAGTCGAGCGCACGACCGTCAACCGGGACAGATGCCTCACGCTCCGAAGTCATCGACCGGACGCACCCGCAGCCCCCCCTTTCAGCTTACCCATGCGGGGCGAATTTCGCGCCGGGAGTTGGGCCGGCCGCGTCGATGGTCGCAAATCGGAGTCACCTCTATTAGCGTCCGGGCATCGGCAAGTTCCAGCATGGAGAGTCATGCGACATCGACTTCGACCTCGTCGCCGCGATGGATTCTCTTCATCGTCGTCCTCGGAACCCTGATGGCGTCCGTGGACACCACGATTGTCCTGCTCGCCTTCCCGACCATCGCGGGGGATCTCCACGCCGGCCTCGCCACCGTGATTTGGGTCATTCTGATCTACCTTCTCCTCACCTCGGTCCTAACCACCCAGTTTGGGCGGATTGGGGACCTGATCGGCCGAAACCGGGCCTACAACCTAGGCTTCGTGGTGTTCACTGCCGGCTCGGCGCTGTGCGGCCTCTCGCCGACCGCGAACGATCTCGTGGCGTTCCGGGCGGTCCAGGCGGTCGGGGGCGCCTTCATGCTCGCCACCGGCACCGCCCTGATCTCCGAGCATTTTCCCCCGGCCGCGCGCGGCCGCGCTTTCGGGTTCACGTCGATGGGGTGGAGTGTAGGCGCGACCCTCGGAATCGCTCTCGGCGGAATCTTGACGACGTTCGTGGGGTGGCGCTACATCTTCTTCATCAACATCCCGATCGGGATCGTCGCGGTCGCGCTCGGTCTCCGATACCTCACGCCGAGTCCGCGGATCCGGGCCCGCCTGGATGTGGTCGGGATGGTTCTGCTCGCCGGGGTCATGTCCCTCATCACGTACGGCGCGGTCGACTTCGCGTCGTACGGCGCCGACGGGTGGAATGTGAGCCTCATGATTCTCGGGGCGGTGCTCGTCGCTCCGTTCGTTTTGTGGGAACGGAGGAGCGAATTCCCCACCCTGAACCTGGCCTTGTTTCGCTCCCGTCTCCTTTCTACCTCGCTCGCGGCCGCGTTCTTCCAGAGCTTGGGCTACCTGTCCGTCGTCTTTCTTCTGATCATGTACCTCCAAGGAATCCGCGGTCTCTCACCGTTGTACGCCTCGCTGCTGCTTATTCCGGGCTACGTCCTCTCCTCCGGGCTCTCGCCCTTCGCCGGCCGGTGGGCGGATCGCTGGGGAGTCTGGCGATTCGCCACCGGGGGAATCGGCCTCATGATCGTCGGCGTGCTGCTGTACGCCCGGCTTACGCCGGGCACGCCGCTTTACTGGGTCGCCGTCATCACGCTCATCACCGGAATCGGTGCGGCGCTCTTCTGGCCCTCCAATAACAAGGCGGTGATGGCAGATGCCCCGCGGGACCAGTACGGTGCGGTCTCCGGGCTGTTGCGGACCCTGACGAACTCGGGCACGATCCTAAGCTACGTGTTGGTGATCACCGTCGCCTCCGCTGTAGTGCCGCGGTACGTCGCCTTCGAGGTGTTTGTGGGGAGCGGCGGTCTGATCGGCCACGTCTCGACCCTCTTCCTCGACGCGCTGCGGGTGACGTTCTACGTGATGGCCGTCGTTCTGCTCGTCGCGGCGGTGTTCTCCGCGCTGCGCCGGCCCCGGTCCGTCGGCACGACGCCGCGAACGGATTTGCGTGCCGGCCGCGAGCCAGGAACTGTTCCCGCACCTCTGGACCCAAAGTGACCACCACCCTCCCGTTGCTCGCCGGGCGGGGGGTGATGGACCCGCTCTCCCGAATGGCCTCCCCCTTTTACGAACCGTCCCGGCAATGCCGGGAGGTCTGGTCCGTTGCTTCCCGTTCAGGAAAACGAAGCCGCGGGAGGGAATCGAACCCTCGACCTGCTCCTTACCAAGGAGCCGCTCTACCGACTGAGCCACCGCGGCACGCGAAGGAGCGGAAGGACCTCAGGGTTTAGTCTTTCGTCGCCGAACGCGTCGCAGCCGGGGAGCCGGCGACGGCGCCCGCCGGAGGATCCGAGGGGCCCAAGGGAATCCCTGAGAGTCCCGGGACCAGTCGTCGCGGCCCCAGAAGACCGGGGGCCGCTTCTCCAGGAACGCGGTCATGCCCTCCCGCTGGTCCGGAGTACCGAAGAGCTGCGACCACAGGCGTCGCTCGAAGGCCAGCCCCCGGGTCAGGCCCCGGTCAATGGCGTCGTTGAGGGCGTACTTTGCGGCGGCGAGGGCCAGCGGCGGCTTCTGGGCCAGCTCCGAGGCCAAGCGCATCGCTTCCGCCATTAGCTCGGCGCGCGGTACGAGCTTCCAGATCAGACCGTGATCGAAGGCCGAGCGAGCGTCGATCGACCGCCCCAGCATCACCCAGCCCCGGGCCTGCTGGGGTCCGATCCGCCGTGGAAGTCGCTGGGTCCCACCCCAGCCGGGCATCACGCCGAGGTTGATCTCCGGTTGGCCGAACTTCGCGTCGTCGCTGGCGATGACAAAGTCGCACGCCTCGACGATCTCCGAGCCCCCGCCCACGCAGATCCCGTGAACCGCCACGACTACCGGGAGCGGGCAGGCCTCGATCTGGAGGGTGATCGCCTGACCCAAGGCCCCATGATGGTCGGCCTCGCGGGAGCCCATCGTGGCCATTTCACGAATGCTCGCTCCAGCGGCGAACCCCCTCTCGAGCCCACTCGTCAGGACGATGGCTCGGACCTTGGCGTCGGCACTGGCGGAGGTCAGCTGTCGGCTGAGATCCCGTAGGAGGTCGGCCGTGAGGATGTTCAGCGGCGGCGAGTTGAGTGTGAGGACGGCGACCGGCCCCTTGCGCTCGAGTCGCACCCGGGACGAATCCTTGGGGGAGCCTGCCATGGCGGACCGACCCGGAACGTCCTATTTAATGGCCGCGTGAGAGCGCGCTCTCTCGGCGGTTCGACCTCTCGGCCAACGCTAATGCGACCGGTCGGTTACCGCTGCATCAGTGCGTGCGTTGGTCACCGGGGCCTCCCAAGGAATCGGCCGGGCGACGGCCATCCGTCTCGCCCAAGACGGGACCGACGTGGCCGTACACTTTCTCACCCACGAGGCCGAAGCGCGGGCCGTCGTCGACCGCATCCGAGCTCTGGGACGCGATGCTTTCGCGATCCAGGGGGATCTTCGGGATTTATCGTCGATCCCAAAACTGGCCGACGCGGTTGAGCTTCACTGGGACACCCTCGATATCCTGGTCCACAACGGTGGCAGCTACCCGCGTGAATCCTTTCCGGAGAGCACCGATGCCGATTTCGAGGAGCAGCTTCGGATCCACGCGGTGGGACCGGCGGCGTTGACACGGAAACTGCTCCCTCTCCTGCGACGCTCTCAATCCGGACGGGTAATCTTTGTTTCCAGCGTCCTAGCGTTCGACGGCTCGCGGCACGGGACCCCCTATGCCACGGCGAAGGCAGCTCAACTGGGCCTCGCGCGCTCCCTCGCACGGGAGCTCGCACCGTGGATCACCGTCAACGTCGTGGCCCCGGGCTCGATCGACACCGCCGTCCTCGCCGGAGATTCGCCGGAACAGCGGGACGAGCGAGGCCGTCAGATCCCCGTGGGCCGCCTCGGTTCGGCCGAGGAAGTAGCTGCCGCTATCGCGTTTCTGGCCTCGCCGGAAGCGAGGTACATCACCGGCGCGACGCTCCCAGTGAACGGCGGCCTCCGGATGGGGTGAAGAGACCGTGCGCGACGCGGTGACGACGTGGTTCGGCGCCTTCGTCGTCGAGGATCAGCGCGTGGTGGCTTCCTACCCGTGCCCGCCAGATCGCGCCGCGCTGCTCGACCGTCTACGGACCCGACGGGACGGACGGCTGACCCCCGAAGAGGTCCGGCTCTTGGCCGAGCACCTGGAACACGGACTCCGCAGCCGGGACCGACGGCTCGTGACCGCGGGGGCCAAGGCGGGGCGATTCGAGGCACCCGAACTCGATCCCTCCTCGTTCGGGATCGACCCATCGTGGCTGCGGGAGCTGCTGCTCGACGAGGCCCAGGAATCGCTTCGCCTCGCCTGGGATCCTTCCGTCCACATCGAGGAGGCGGTGCGGGCCCTCCGCGACCTCGACGCGACGCGCAACCTTCTGGGCGAACGGCTCACGAGCTGGGCCGGGCGGGACGCGCCTCCCGCCGAGGGGGATCTCACCGGATCCGCCGAAGCGGTGGCCCGGCGGCTGACGTCCGAGAGCGGGGGGGAGGTCGCGGCACTCGGCGGCCCCAGTCCAGCCCTCCAACAGGCTCGTCGGGACTTAGCGGAACTCTACCTGGGATTGGGCGGCTCATCGAGGGCGATCGAGAGGGCGCTCGAGGAGCGGGTTCCGGTGGAGGCGCCCAATGTGTCAGCGCTCCTGGGACCGCTACTCGCGGCCCGCATGATCGCCCAGGCCGGCGGACTGGACCGATTGGCTAGGCTCCCGGCGAGCACGATCCAAGTATTGGGAGCCGAGCGAGCCTTCTTCGAGCACCTACGCGGCCACGCACCGCCTCCGCGCCACGGTTTGCTCTTCCTCCATCCCGACATCCAGAGTGCCCCCCGAACCTCCCGCGGTAAGCTGGCGCGCGCGTTGGCGGGTAAGGTCGCTATCGCGGCTCGGCTGGACCGCGAGGGGCGCCCGGTGCGCGCCGACCTGGCGGCCGCGTTCAAGCATCGGACCGAGGAGATCCGGGCGCTCGGCCCCCGCCGGGGATCCGCGGCGAAACGCCGGAGCTCAGGACCGCCACTTCACCGAGCAGCCCAGCACCGGTAGCTCGGCCTCCGGGATCGGGCGGCCGGCCGTGGCCGCTTCCATCGCCTCGCGTAGGAACCGGTGCTTCACGCGGTCGGGCGCCGAATGATTGTCATCGATCCGTCCCTGGAACAAGAGGCGGCGATCCGGTCCGAACAGCATCGGATGGGGGGTCACCAACGCGCCGTAGGCGTGCGCGACGTCCTGGGTAGCATCCCGAAGATACGGGAATGGGTAGCCCTTCTCCTTCGCTCGCGCAACCATTCGATCGAACCGGTCGTCCGGGTAGCTCTGGTCGTCGTTCGAGTTGATGAGCACGAACCGCACCCCCTTCGACGCGAATTCCTTCTGGAGGGCGATGGTCCGACCCTCCCAGGCCTGAACGTAGGGGCAATGGTTGCACCAGAAGGTCACGACCAGGAAGGGACTGTCCTTGAAATCCGAAAGGCTCCACATCCTGCCGTCGACGCCGGGCAGAGAGAACGGCGGAGCGGCGTCGCCGGAATGCAGGTGGAAGGTCTCGAGTTCTGCCACGTCGGTCCACCGGCTCTTCCCCGCATAACGTTACGGTGGAGCAAAGGCTCCTACGCGTCGAAGGGTCACTAGGACCTCCGTGACCGCGACACCCATCGACCCCGGTCAGTCCCGCGTGCCGACGGTGACTCCGGAGGAGTACACCCGAACCGACGGGGAGCTCCTTCGGAAAGGGCAGCTTGCGGTGCGGGTGGCGGTTCTCTCGAGCCATGCCCTGTCCGTTGGGGTCGGTCAGCGCGACGACGCCCGCTGTGTGGTGAAGGCACAGCAGCTCGGGATTCCTGTCGTGAGACGCAGCACCGGGGGTCTCGGTCTCTGGCATTCTCCGGGGGACGTGGTCTGGTCGCTGCTCCTACCTCGATCCGACCCTCGTGTAGGAAACGATTTTTCGAAGGCCTACGGCCGGCTCGGTGCCAGCACGGTGCGCTTCCTCGAACAGCTTGGCGTGTCGGCGGCCTGGCGACCTCCGACAGGTCCCGCCAGCGAGTACTGCCTCTTATCCGGTCGTGGCGCGGTGTTGACCGTCGCAGACCGTGCGATCGGCGGCGCCGCCCAGCACCTTACCCGACAGGCGCTTCTCCATCACGGGGTCCTTCCGTACCGGCTCGATCCTCCTCGTCTCCAAGAACTGTTCGACCTTTCCCCCGAACTGGTCGAGCGATCGCTGACCTGCCTCGAGCAGGTCACCGAAGCAGTTCGCCCGATGGAATTGGCTCGACGCCTTCGTGCGGCCCTGGCATCCGAGGCCGAACCGCAGAGCGCCTAGCTGGACCAGAGGGCGTCCGCGGCCTGCTCGGCCGCCGCGTGGATGTTAGCCCAGGGTTCTCGCACCAGAGTACGGTGGCGAACGACGCACTCGCCCGCGACGTACACGGAGTCGACCGCCTCCTCGGAAGCGGAGTAGGCGAGGTGGGACACGATCGCCTCGGGCCGAGCGGGCGTGAGGGTCGGATGATCGAGTCGGACCAGGACGAGGTCGGCCTGCTTCCCGACCTCCAGGGACCCCAGGTCCGCCCCACGACCCACGAGGTGGGCCCCTTCGACGGTCGCTAGGTCCAATAGCGTCTGGGCCGGCAGCGCGCCGGCGTCCCAGCGGTGATGCTTCTGAAGGAGGCCCGCGACGTGCATCTCCCGCAGCATCGAGAGGGAGTTGTTGCTCGCGACGGAATCGGTGCCGAGGCCGACGCGAACCCCCGCTTCGCGAAGCTCGACCACCGGGGCCACACCCCCCACCGCGAGCTTCAGATTCGAGCTCGCGCAGTGAGCGATCCCGACCTTCCGGCGGGCGAGGGTTTCGATCTCCCGACGCGTCAGCCAGACCCCATGCGCCGCGACCATGCCGGGCCCCAGGAATCCGATCCGGTCGAGCCAGGCCGCCGGCCGATCCCCCACCTTCTCCTGGAGCTCGTGGACCTCCCGGCGTGTCTCCGAGAGATGAAAGTGGCAGAGGGTGTCCGTCGCCCGGGCCAGGTCGCGCGTCTGGAGCCACGTCTCCTCCGAACAGACATACACTCCCTGCGGTGCGGCGAGCGGGGTTACCCGCGCGCGCCCTTTCCACCGCCCGATGAACGCGCGAGCGTTCTCCACCGGAATGCCTTTCTGCGTCGTCAACGCAGGATCGAGCACTGCCCAGCCGAGGAAGCCACGAATCCCGAGCCGCTCGACGGCCCGGGCGACGGCGTCCTCCATGTAGTACAGGTCCAGGAACGACGTGGTGCCGCTGAGCAGCATCTCCGCGATACCCTGAGCGGCCCCGGCTTCGACGTCCGATTCCGTGCGCCGCGCATCGACGGCGAAGAGCCGTTCTAGGAACCCGCTGAGGTCCCGGTCGTCGGCGATCGCGCGGAGCGGGCTCATTGCAACGTGGGTGTGAGTGTTCACGAACCCAGGAACGATGGCGTAGGCCGACGCGTCGACCTCCTCGTCCGCCGGGACGTGTCCAACGTCGCCGACCCCCTCGACTCGGCCATCCCGCACGAGCAGGTCTCCCCGGACAACTCGGCGGCTCGGGTCCTGTGTCACGAGGAGTCCCCCGCGGAAAACTGTGGACCGGCGGGCCGCGGAGGGAGTCACGCCCGGCAGGACCCGGGGCCGAGTATAAGCCGTTCCGGTCGCCGTTCCGGCCACCTCGAGCGGGCGGATCTCTGACGGAGCAGGCTGGGACCACTGCGGCACTACGTTTTTAGCGGAACCCCCGCAGACGAGCGGACATCATGACGAGCCGGAGGGAGCCTCACCTTACCACGACGGCCAAACGGCGGCTGCTCTACGCCCTGATTGGCATCGGTGTGGTGATCGTTGCGGGCTCGATCGGCTTCCACCTCATCGCGGGACTGGATGCGGTGAACTCGGTCTACTTCGAGAGCATGCTCGCCACCGGTCAAGGACCCCCCCTGCCTCTTACCACGGACAATGCGAAGATCTTCGCGTCGATCATGGCGTTCGTCTCGGTCGGCTCGGTCGTGAGCACGCTCCTCTTCGCGGTGGGCCCGGTGGTGCGCCAGGTCTGGCACAACAGTCTCGTGTGGGTCGAGGAAGAGGTCCGAGACCTCGAGAACCGGTAGCGGGCGGGGCGCTAGATGTCGAGGTTCGTGACCTCGACCGCGTGCTCCTGGATGTACTGCCGCCGCGGCTCGACCTCTTCGCCCATCAGGATCGTGAACAGGAGGTCGGCCTTCGCCGCGTCGTCGACCGTCACGCGGAGGAGGTTCCGCGCCCCCGGCCGCATCGTCGTCTCGGCCAGCTGCTCGGCGGTCATTTCGCCGAGCCCCTTGTACCGCGAGATGGTCACTCCCTTCATCCCGCCGAGCTCCTTGAGCTCCAGCTCGCGTTCCTCGTCCGAGTACGCGTAGACCGCCTTCCCGCCCTTCTGGAGCCGGTAGAGGGGAGCTTGGGCGATGAAGATGTGGCCGTCCCGGATGAGCTCCGGAACCTTCCGATAGAAGAGCGTCAGGAGGAGGGTCCGGATGTGAGAGCCGTCCACATCGGCATCGGTCATCAGGATGATCTTGTGGTACCGAAGCTTGGCGATGTCGAAATCGTCTCCGATCCCGGTGCCGATCGCGACCAGGAGCGTCCGGATCTCCTCGCTCTGGAGCATCCGGTCCAGTCGGGCCTTCTCGACGTTTAGGATCTTGCCCCGGAGGGGGAGGATCGCCTGGAATTCGCGGTCCCGCCCCTGTTTGGCGGTACCGCCGGCCGACGGTCCCTCGACGATGAACAGTTCGCACTCGGCGGCGTCCCGGGAATGACAGTCCGCGAGCTTGCCGGGTAGGCCACCCCCCTCGAGCAGCCCCTTTCGCCGGGTCAGCTCGCGGGCCTTCCGGGCCGCTTCGCGGGCCTGGGAGGCCTGGACGGCCTTGAGGATGAGCCCCTGGGCCACCGCGGGGTGTTCCTCAAGGAAATCGGCCAGCTTCTCATTGACCGCGCTCTCGATCTGTCCCTTAACCTCGGAATTCCCGAGCCGGGCCTTCGTTTGGCCCTCGAATTGCGGCTCGAGCACCTTGATCGATAGTACGCAGGTGAGCCCTTCGCGAACGTCCTCGCCGGTGAGGGACTCCCGGTCGGCCTTGATGATGCCCCGCTGGCGCGCATAGTCGTTTAGCGTACGGGTCAAGCCCGCCCGGAGACCCATCACATGGGTGCCGCCGTCGACGGTGTTGATGTTGTTCACGAAGGCCAGCATCGTCTCGTTGTATCCGTCGTTGTACTGGAGCGCGATCTCGATGTCCGTCGAACTCCGCTTCGCATGCAGGTAGATCGGGTCGGGGAACAGGACCGTGTGCGTCGCGTTGAGGTCGGTGACGAACTCAGAGATACCGCCGGCGTGATGGAAGGTCTCGGTGACCCCGTCGCGCTCGTCGGCGAAGTGGATTGTGACCTCGGGGTTGAGGAACGAGAGCTCCTTGAGCCGCCGCTGGACCGTCTCGCGTTCGAAGACGAGGGTCTCGAAGATCGTCGCATCCGGCTTGAATCGGGTCTCGGTTCCCGTGCCCTCGGCATCGCCGAGGGTCTTCAGCGGGGCTACCGGCGCGCCCTGCTCGTAGCGCTGCATGTAGAGCTTGCCGCCGCGTTTCACGCGGACCTCGAACCACTCGGAGAGCGCGTTGACGACGTGGACACCTACACCATGCAACCCGCCAGACACCTTGTACGTATTCTTGTCGAACTTGGAACCCGCGTGCAGAACCGTCATCACAATCTCGAGGGCCGGTTTGTTGTAGCGAGGGTGGGTCTCAACGGGGATGCCTCGACCGTTGTCCACGACGGTGCAGCTCCCGTCGGCCAGCAGGGTCACCCAGATCTCGGTACAATAACCGGCGAGAACCTCGTCGATCGAGTTGTCCACGACCTCCCACACCAGGTGATGAAGCCCTCGCGCATCGGTCGAGCCGATGTACATCCCGGGGCGCTTCCGGACCGCCGAGAGACCTTCCAGAACTTGGATCGAGCTGGCATCGTACGTGCCAGCGGAAATCGTCTCTTGTACCATCGAAAAACCGACCCCGGAATCGGCGAAAAAAACAACTCGGCTCAGTCGTTATAAGGCTTCGGACAGAGTGGAATTTTGGGGGTTCTTCTGGGCCTTCCCGGCAAGCTTATGTGGCCTGGACGTGGCGCGAAAACCCCTCCTCCCAGCTGCAAGCGGGACCCCCTCCGTTCCTTCGTGGCCGGCTGTCGTTCCCCGGGCTCGATCGGGTCTTTTTCTATCGAATATCGCGGCATGGCCGCCCGCGGAAACCCCAAATAACATTCGCCCGGTGCGGCGCCACCTATCGATGGCGAAAGAGAACGAGCGTCGAGACAGTGAAACCGCGGAGAGCTCCCCGGCCGGAACGATTCCCGCCGCGGCGGCGAAGGAGCCTGCGGAGTTGTTGGACTGGGAAGCTCGCTTCAAGTACCTGCTCGCGGACTTTGACAACTTCCGGCGCCGGACAGAACGAGACCGCGCCGGAATCCGTGCGGAGGCGGAGGCCAATCTCTTGCGGAGACTCATCCCGATCGCCGAAGGGTTCCAGAACGCGGAAGAAGCCGGGGAATCGCTCCCTCCCTCGGACCCACTCCGCCGAGGCCTGGAACTTCTTGGGCACGAGTTGGATGCCGTTCTACAATCCGTAGGGTTCGCCCCCGTCGCCCAGGTCGGAGAGCCGTTCCGGCACGAAGAACATGAGGCGGTGGGGGAGATCGTGGGCCCGAAGAACGTCGGCGATGGGGACATCGCCGAGATTGTCCAGCAGGGGTATCGCTTTCAGGGCGGACTGCTTCGACCGGCCAAGGTGCTCGTCGCGCGCGCGACCAAGGGAGGCGATACCCCGTCCACTTCACCGGCGGAGCCTGGGAGTAAGGACACTCCTGCCTCCTCGGTCGAGGGAGACTCCACCTAACGTCGCCACGAGGTCGAACGAATGGAGAAGTCATCCGAGATATCGGGGTTCTACCGATTGCCGATCGAGGCGCGCCGAAAGGTCCTCCGCGAGTGGGCCGACCTGACCGACGCCGAGCTCGCGGCGTACGACTTTCCGCCCGGCATCGATCCCGGCATCTTCGACCGGATGATAGAGAACGTGGTAGGGAGCTACGCCTATCCGCTGGGGATTGCGACCAATTTCCGGATCAACCAGAAGGACTACCTCGTCCCGATGGCGATCGAGGAGCCCAGCGTCGTCGCGGCCGCGTCGAACGCGGCGAAGGTGGCCCGCGCCGAAGGCGGATTCTCCGCTCAGACGACCCCGCCGATCATGATCGGGCAGGTTCAGGTACTCGACGTGGCCGACCCGGCCGCCGGGCGATTGCGGATTCTGGCCGCGCGGGAGACCCTTCTCGAAAAGGCGAACGCGCAAGACCCCATGCTCGTGAAGTTTGGCGGCGGCGCCCGGGACCTCGAGGTCCGGGTGATCCCCTCGCCACGGGGCACGATGCTGGTGGTCCACCTGCTGGTGGACGCCCGCGATGCGGCCGGCATGAACGCCGTCAACACGATGTGCGAGGCGCTGGCGCCGGACCTCGCCCGCTTGGCGGGGGGACGCAGCCTGCTGCGGATCATCTCGAACCTCGCCATCTACCGGTTGGCTCGAGCGACGGCGACGTTCCGGGCGGACCTGCTGACCACTGACGCGATGACAGGACCGGACGTGGTGGAAGCGATCCTCGACGCGTACACGCTCGCCGCAGTCGACCCCTTCCGTTGCGCGACGCATAACAAGGGCATCATGAACGGACTCTCCGCCGTCGTCGTGGCCACGGGGAACGACTTCCGCGCCATCGAGAGCGGCGCCCACACCTATGCCGCCTTCCAGGCCAAGGAGGGAGCGGTCGTGAAACCCCTGACGACGTACGAGAAAGATCGCAACGGGAACCTCATCGGCTCGATCGAGGTTCCACTAGCCGTGGGCTTGATCGGCGGCGCGACCGCGGTGCATCCGACGGCCAAGGCGAACGTGAAGCTGCTCGGAATCAAGAGCGCCGCCGAGTTGGCGCAGGTCCTCGCTTCGGTGGGACTGGCGCAGAACTTCGCCGCCCTTCGCGCTCTCGCGACCGAGGGAATCCAGCGCGGTCACATGGAGCTCCACGCCCGGAATATCGCGGCCACGGCCGGTGCGCGACCCGCTGAAGTCGACGTCGTAGTGGCCCGGCTCGTCTCCGAGCACCGGATCCGTATCGACCGGGCCAAGGAGATCATCGAAGAGCTCCGGGCCTACGGTACCCGATGAGCCGGGTCGGGGTCCTCGCCCTTCAGGGCGATGTGCCGGAACACCAACGCGCGCTCCAGAACGTGCTACCGGAGCACGAGATCCGGCTCGTCCGATCCGTCCCCGACCTCCAGAGCGTGGACGTGCTGTTTCTTCCCGGCGGGGAGAGCACGACGATCGCCCGCCTCCTGCAATCTACGGGTCTCTGGACCGCCCTCCATCGGCGCCTGGCCGAGGGGCTCCCCGTCCTGGCCACGTGCGCCGGACTGGTTCTCCTCTCCCGCCGGCTCGAGCCCGGCCCGTCGGGAAGAGACCCTCCGACCCTCGAGGTCCTCGACGTGCGGGTGAGACGAAACGACTACGGCCGGCAACGGGAGTCCTTCGAGGCCCCGGTGCGCATCGAGGGCCTGGACGGTCCCCTGTTCCCGGGGATCTTCATTCGATCGCCCCGCATCCTCGAGGTCGGTCCAGGGGCCCAACCGTTCGCATTCCGGGGCTCCGAAGTCGTCGGTGTGCGGAGCGGGCTCGTCTGGGGGCTCGCCTTCCATCCGGAGCTGTCGGGTGACCCCCGGGTGCACCGGGCCTTCTTGGAGGCCGTGGGAAGTCAGAGCACCGAGAGACCCCACAGTAGCAGGACCGCGACGAGGGCGAGGACGACTCCCAGTACGAGGGCCCAGCGATAGGGGATCGGAGGATTCCGGCGCCACGCCCCGAAGAAGATGGGGATCGGGCCGACGAGGATCAGACCCCCGGATCCTCCCTCCGACGGGGGCGCATTGGAGCTCGGGGACACGGGAGGCGCTGTCGGTGCGGCGTGGGCGTCGTCCCCCACGAAGAGGAATGGGAGGAGCAGGAATCCGGCCACGATGAAGACCACCGAGATTCCGAAGAGCGGCGTCGTCCCCGTTACCACCGGGATGAAGACGAGGAGGTAGAGCCGGGCCCCTCCTGTAGCGAGTGTCTCCACCAGGAGAGTCGCCCCGATCACCAGGCAGACCGGTCCGAGGGCGCGCTCGATGGACCGCATGCCAGACCCGAGGACAGCGTCGCGCCCCGTTCAGTGGTAGGTGTCGAATCGGTACTCGGAGAGCGGTCGCTCGCCGATGGCCTGGAGGAATTCCGGTGGGGTCAGTACGGGTCGGGGGTAGAGCGACGCGTCGTCCAACGCGATTCGAGGGCACGCCGTATTGACGTACGCGTCGAAGTCCCGCCCGAGAAGGTCGCCGGGATCCAGCCGACCGAACACGAGGGCCTCTGCGTCGAGCCCCCGCGCCCGAGCCTTCCGGATCAGCGCCAGGGCCGTGGGGCTCCGATTCTGGCCTGCGAAGGTCGAAACGAGTACCCCCCACCTCCGAGCATCGCGGCATTGTGCGATCATCAGTAGCCGGTCCCGGATCAGCCGCGCACGGTCGATCGGCGGCTCCAGTTGTCCGGTGAGCGGGTCAAGCGCCCAGACGGGGCGGTCCACGGCGAAGGCGAGCCCCCGCGGGTGAAACTGCCCCGTCCCGAGGAAGATGAATCCTCGTACACGGCTCGCGATCTGCTCGGCCGACGTATAGTTGCACCCGAGCGCCTGCACGGGATAGGCCAGGCGGCGGTCACCCTGACCCGTGACGAGCTCGATGCCCCGGTTCCGGGCCGCGGCCTCGAAGGGAGCGACGAGGTCCATGTGCTGGACCGACGCCACGAGTCCGAGCGGTGTGGGGAGCTTGTGGGTGACCAACATCTCCGCGAGCGCGTTCGGATCTCCGCCGGGATGGCGCATCTCGACGAAGTAGGTGGGGAGCGTAAGGCGGACGTTGGGGATTGGAGCGTGCCCGAAGACCACCAGGGCATCCACCCCCGGGACCTCATCCGGCGACGGAAAATCGCAGGCACCGAAACAGGCACGGGCGACGAGGACGACGTCCACCCGTCCTTCGGTCCGAATCGTGTCGGCCAGCTCGCGGGCGCCTCGGGTAAGTCCGGCCGGCACCTGAAGGGCCACGCGCCGGAACGTCGAGCCGCGCAAGGCCTCGAACAAGTCCGGTCCTACCGTCGCGAAGACCCGACCGGAAGCGCCGGGGCTTCGCTCTTCCGCGCGCTCTAGAAGCGGAATCAGGTCGGTCGGTACGCTGGAGGTCACTCCGTC
>Ga0187815_10000882_pt1 | contig 14379 bp, 11 predicted proteins | sample NC_S_5_FD_132962 | JGI IMG/M metagenome (GOLD analysis project Ga0187815, IMG submission 132962) | Wetland sediment microbial communities from Neuse River Estuary, North Carolina, USA - ASW-S_5 | ecosystem: Environmental > Aquatic > Freshwater > Wetlands > Sediment | place: USA: North Carolina...
CGCCTTGCCATGGCCGGGACCGGCGGCATGGAAGATGCCATAGAGGAACGAGACGCCGAGCAGCGTCCAGGCGGCGCTGCCGTCGGCCTTGGCGGCGCGGATGAGTTGCGACAGCGTGCGGTAGAACTTGGCCTGCTCGGCGAGGATCCAGCCGGTGAAGCCGCCCGGCTGCGGCGCCGCCGCGCCGCGCGCCACGCCGAAAGGCTGCGCCAGCGCCGGCTCGAGCGCCATGAGCACGAGGAGCGCGCAGGCGACAGCGACGACCAGACAAACAATGCGAGACGTCTCTCCTCGCCGCGACGCGCGCGGGCGCGTCATCGGAGACACCCCAGGCCGGCGCGCCGCCCCCGCGGACATCACGGACAATGCACCAGCAGCTTGTTGGCGAACTTGGCGCCCCAGGCCATCGAGAGGTTCGGCTCGTCGGCCGGGATCTCGCTCAGCGCCTTGCCTTCCGCGAAGGTCATCTGGCGCGGATAGACGACGTCCATCTTGCACTCCTTGCCGCCGACGAATTTGGCCGGGTCGTCCTTGGCGAAGACGAAGTCGATGAAGATGCTGGGGTCGTAGATGTCGACCTTGAGCTCCTTCGCCTTCACCGGCTTCTTCACCGGCAGCGTGAAGTTCAGGGTCAGAATGGAATCGGCATAATCGAGCCAGTAGTCGGAGGTCGGCTCCGCCAGGTCGATCGTCTTGCCGTCGGCGGTCACGTAGGTGAAGTAGTCGTACTCCTTCAGCGACTCGACGTTGACCTTGGCGAGCGGCGCGAGCTCCTCGCGCGTGTACTTGCCCTTCTCCTTCGACTCGACGCCCTGCAACGCGAAGGCGGAGAACATGTCGTCGAACGACCAGTGGTGGCGGATGCCGGTGACGGTGCCGTCCGGCGAAACCAGCACGTCGCTACGCATGGTGATCCAGACATGCGGATGCGCCAGCGCCGGACCGGCGAGCGCGATGAGGACGGCGGCGAGAAAAAGTCGCAAGATCATGGAAATTCCGGCTGTCGCGCGCACCCCTCGCGCGCGCGACGGCACTATAGCACTGCGCTCTGCGGCGGAATCGAGGCACGCGCCGCAGCGTTAACGATTCAAGCGGCGTGATCGCAGCGGATCGTGCAGCCGGTCGGCGTCAGTTCGATCTGCATCGTCGTGTGGCCGATGCCGAAGCGGCGCTCGAGCTCGTGCGCCACGTCCTTGAGGAAGCCGTCGCCGGGATGGCCCTGCGGCATCACGAGGTGACAGGAAAGCGCCGTCTCGCTCGTGCTCATCGCCCAGATGTGCAGGTCGTGCACATTGGCGACCTGCGGCAGGCCGGACAGGTAGCGGCGAACCTCGCGCGGATCGATGGCGCGCGGCGCGGCGTTGAGCGTCAGCCGCACCGACTCGCGCAAAAGCCCCCACGTCCCCCACAGGATCACGGCCGAGATCAACAGGCTCGCCACCGGGTCGAGCCATTGCCAGCCGGTGAGCATGATGCCGAGGGCGGCGGCGATGACCGCGGCGGAGACGGCGGCGTCGGCGAGCATATGCAGAAACGCCCCGCGCACGTTGAGGTCGGATTTGCCGCCGCGACTGAACAGAAGGGCCGAGGCGCCATTGACCACCACGGCCAGCGCCGCGACCACCATCACCGTGGTCGAGGCGACGGGCTCAGGCTCGCTGAAGCGGCGGATCGCCTCCCAGGCGATGGCGCCGGTCGCGACCAGCAGGATCGCTCCGTTGGCGAAGGCGGACAGGATCGAGGCCGCCTGCATGCGATAGGTGAAGCGGCTGCTCGGCCGCCAGTTGGCGATGGCGATCGCACCCCAGGCCAGCACCAGACCCATCACGTCGCCGAGATTGTGGCCGGCGTCGGCAATGAGCGCGAGCGAATTGGCGGCAAGCCCGTACCACACCTGCCCCGCGACCAGCGCGAGATTGAGCGCGGTGGCGACGCCGAAGCTCCAGCCGAAGCGATCCGGCCCGTGCTCGTGGTTTGGCGGCGCGTGGCTATGGTCGTGCGGCACGAGGTTCCATCCCTCTCGGGACGAAGCTAGTGCGGCGAGGGATGAATACTAGAACAGCTGTGCGGAATATGGATTCCGGGTGCGGCCTTTCGGGCCGTCCCGGAATGACAGAGCGCTACACGCCGGCCGCGCCGCCGTCGGCGCGCGGATCGTGCGCGCCCTCGAGCGTGCCGTCGGCATGCAGCACGACCGCGCCGGCATGGCCCATCGTGTCGGAATAGGGCTGGTCGAGCACGGCGACATCGTGGCCGGCCGACATCAGCCGGTCGATCAGGCTGCCGTCGAAGCGGCTCTCCATGCGCAGGTTGGTGTGCGTCGAGCCCCAGGTGCGGCCGAGCAGCCAGCGCGGCGCATCGAGCGCGCGGTCGAGCGGCTGCTTGAAGAGCACGTGCCGCGTGAACAGCGCCGCCTGCGTCTGCGGCTGGCCGTCGCCGCCCATCGTGCCGTAGGCCATGACGCGGCCGTCCTTCAGCGCGGCGAGCGCCGGATTGAGCGTGTGGAACGGACGGCGACCCGGCGCCAGCGCGTTCACCGCGCCGCTCTCGAGCGAGAAGCTGGCGCCGCGGTTCTGCATCAGCACGCCGGTCGCCGGCAGCACGCAGCCGGAGCCGAACTCCCAGTACACCGACTGGATGTAGGAGACGACGAGGCCGCTCGCGTCGGCCGCGCCCATCCAGATCGTGTCGCCCTCGCCGTAGGGCGCCGGCCACTTCGCCGCCCTGCGGCGGTCGATCTTGTCCGCCTCTTGGTCGAGGAAGGCAGGCTCGAGGAAACGCCCCAGCGGCGTCGTGATGCGGTCGGGATCGCAGACGACGCGGTCACGCACGCGGAAGGCGCGCTTGGTCGCCTCGACGATGCCGTGCACGTGCTCGAAGCTCTCGGCCTTGTCGACGCGCAGGCGCTCGAACAGCGCCAGGATGATAAGCGACGCGAGCCCCTGTGTCGGCGGCGGCGCGTTATAGAGCGTGCCGAGCTGCGTCTCGACCGAGAGCGGCGCCTCGACCGTGGCGCGGAAGTTTGCGAGGTCCTCGCGCGTCACCGGCGCGCCGATGCGGGCGAGATCGGCGGCGATCTCGCGGCCGACGTCGCCGCGGTAGAAGTCGTCGAGCCCGGCATGCGCCAGATGCTCGAGCGTGGCCGCGAGCGCGCTCTGCTTCAGCGTCGCGCCCGCGTCGGGCGCCTTGCCGTCGGCGAGGAAGGTGGCGAGGAAACCGGGCGCGGTCTCGAGCTCGGCGTATTTTTCTCGCGTCAGCGCCGCCTGGCTGCGCGTGACCTTATAGCCGTCGCGCGCGTGGCGGATCGCGCCGGCGAGCAGCAGGTCGAGCGGCATCTTGCCGCCCTGCGCCTTCGCCGCCTGCTTCGCCAGCGCCCAGGCGGCGACGGCGGCCGGCACGGTCAGCGCGGCGAAAGGCCCGCGCGCGGGAATCTCGTCGAAGCCGGCGTCGCGATAGAAGCGCACCGTCGCCTTCGATCCGGCACGGCCGGCGCCCATCAGCGCGCGCACGCGGCCGCTGGGCTCGCGGATCAGCCAGAAGCCGTCGCCGCCGATGTGGTTCATGTGCGGGTAGACGGCGGCGATCGAGGCCGCCATCGCCAGCATCGCCTCGATGGCGTTGCCGCCCTCGGCGAGAATGGCGCGGCCGTCCTCGGCGGCGGCGGCATGCGGCGCCGCGACGACGCCGCGGCGGTGTCCGGAAGTATGCAGGTCCATGGTCGTCTTAACCCCTGTCCGACGCGTGATAGCATGGCCGGCGGAATCGTCGAGGGCTCCCATGCGCATGATCGACGCGGCCGAGGTCCGCCGCCTGCTCACCTTCCCTCTTTTGGTCGAAGCGCTGGAGGCAGCCCACCGCCGCCCGCGCATGGAGGCCCAGGACACGTTCATGGGCAGCGAAAGCGCGCTCTATTTCATCCGCAACGCCGTCGACACCGGCCGCTTCATGGCCAGCAAGCTCATCACCAGCTTCCCGGCCAACCTCGCCGGCGGCGAATTGCCCGCGGTGCAGGCGGTGGTGGTGCTGTTCGACGGCGCCAATGGCCGGCCGCTTGCCGTCATCGACGGCACCGAATTGACCTACTGGCGGACGGCGGCGGATTCCGCGCTCGGGGCGAAGCTTTTGTCGCGGCCCGACCCGCGCACCATGCTGGTCGTCGGCGCCGGCGAGATGGCGCCGCGGCTCGTCGCCGCGCACCGCGCGGTGCGGCCCTCGCTCGCACGGGTGCTAGTCTGGAACCGCACGGCGGAGCGCGCCGGGCGGCTCGCCGCCGCGCTGCGCAGCGAAGGCGTCGCGGCCGAGGCGGTCGCCGATCTCGACGCGGCGACGCGCGAAGCCGATCTCGTCTCGACCTGCACCCGCGCGCACGCGCCGCTGATCAAGGGCGCGAACCTCGAACCCGGCGCGCATCTCGACCTCGTCGGCGGCTATACGCCCGAGACGCGCGAGAGCGACGACGCGGCGGCGAAGCGCGCACGCATCTTCGTCGACCGCCGCGAGTCGGCCTTCCACGGCGTCGGCGACATCCTGCAGCCGATCGACAGCGGCGCCATCAAAGACAGCGACGTGCTCGGCGACCTCTACGATCTCGCGCCCGGGAAGATCGAGGGACGCCGCGCGCCCGACGAGATCACCATGTTCAAGAATGCCGGCGGCGGCCACCTCGACCTGATGACGGCGGAGGTGGTGTACGCGCGCGCGATGACTGCGTGATTACGTGTCCCGGATGCGTTGCAGCATAAGCGTTAGCGAAGTGATGCAACGCTGATCCGGGACCGTAAAACATCCGGGCGGTCCCGGGTCTGCAGCGCAGCATTTCATGCTGCGCTGCGCCCGGGACACGGAACCGCTACGCCGCGACCTGATCGATGCCGCGCTTCTTCAACAGCGCATCGACGCTCGGCAGCCGGCCGCGGAACGCTTTATACGCCTCGGCCGGATCGCGCAGATTGCCGGCGGAGTAGATGAACTCGCGCAGGCGCTCCGCCGTCGCCGGATCGAACGGGTCGCCGGCCTCGGTGAAGGCGGCGAACGCATCCGCGTCGAGCACCTCCGACCACATGTAGGAGTAATAGGCCGCGGCATAGCCGCCGCCGGAGAACAGATGCTGGAAGTGCGGCAGGCGGTGGCGCATCACCAGTTCCGCCGGCATATGGATACGATCGAGCGCCTCCTTCTCGAACGCATCGACGTCGAGCGCGTCCGGCTGCGGCAGCGCGTGCACGTCGAGATCCAGGATGGCGCAGGAGGTGTATTCGACGAGCGCGAAGCCCTGGTTGAACGTGCGCGTCGCCAGTACGCGATCGAGCAGGTCCTGCGGCATCGCCTCGCCGGTGCGCGCGTGCCGCGCGTATTTTTGCAGGATCTCCGGCACTTCGAGCCAATGCTCGTAGAGCTGCGATGGCAACTCGACGAAGTCGCTCGCCACCGCCGTGCCCGACAGCAGCGGATAGGTGACGTTCGACAACAGCCCGTGCAACGCGTGGCCGAACTCGTGGAACAAGGTGCGCGCGTCGTCGAACGACAGCAGCGCCGGCTCGCCGGCCGCAGGCTTGGAGAAATTGCAGATGTTGAGGATGACCGGGCTCACGCGGCCGGTCAGCTTCTCCTGGTCGCGCAGCGACGTCATCCAGGCGCCGGAGTGCTTGGAGGCGCGGGCGAAATAGTCGCCGATGAACAGGCCGACATGCGCGCCCGTCTGGTCCGTCACCTCCCAGGCGCGCGCGTCGGGGTGATAGAGCGCCACCTCGACCGGCGTGAAGGTGAGCCCGAACAGCCGCCCCGCCGTGTCGAAGGCGGCGGCGATCATGCGGTCGAGCTCGAAATACGGCTTGATCTCCGACTCGTCGAGATCGTAGCGCGCCTTGCGCAGCTTCTCGGCGTAATAGCGCCAGTCCCACGGCGCCAGCGCGAAGTTGCCGCCCTCCTCCGCGATGATCGTCTGCAGATCGTCGCGATCGGCCAGCGCACGGGCACGCGCCCGCGTCCACACCTCTTCGAGCAGCTTGCGCGCCGCCGCCGGCGTCTTCGCCATCTGGTCGTCGAGCCGATAGTCGGCGAAGCTCGCAAACCCGAGCAGCGCGGCCCGCTCGGCACGCAGGCGTACCATCTCGGCGATGGTCGCGCGGTTGTCGCTCGCGCCGCCGTTCTCTCCGCGCCTGATGAAGGCGGAAAACAGCTTCTCCCGCAGGTCGCGACGCGACGAGAACTGCAGGAAGGTCTCGGCCGAGGACCGCGCGAGCGTGATCGCGTATTTTCCCGCGTGGCCGCGCTCCTCCGCCGCCGCGCGCGCGGCGTCGCGGGCGAAGCCCGGCAGCCCGGAAAGATCGCTCTCGTCGAGGATCAGCGCGTACGACTTCTCGTCGGCCAGCACGTTCTGCCCGAACTGCGTGCCGAGGCTCGCCAGCCGCTCGTTGATCGCGGCGAGCCGGTCCTGCTGCGCCTGATCGAGCGCCGCGCCGGCGCGCACGAAACGGGTGCGATAACGGTCGAGCACGCGCGCCTGCTCGGCCGAGAGGCCCAGAGCCTCGCGGCGGGCGTAGAGAGCGGCGATGCGGGCATAGAGCGCGCGGTTGAGATACAGCGCGTTGGAGTGGCGCGCCAGCAACGGAGAGATGTCGCGCTCGACCGCCTCGAGCGCATCGCCGGTATCGGCGCCGGCCAGCACGAAGAACAGGTTCGCCACGCGCTCGAGCGCCCGGCCGCTCTTCTCCAGGGCCTCGATGGTATTGGCGAAGCTCGGCGTCTCGGCGGAAGCGGCGATGGCGTCGATCTCGGCGCGATGCGCAGCAAGCGCGGCATCGAAGGCGGGGCGGAAATGCTCCGGCGCGACGGCGTCGAAGGACGGCAGGCCGAAGCGGCCGGTGAAGTCCGAAAGCAGCGGATTGGTCGGGGTCATGCGCCCTATTTAATGGGGCTGACCGCATTTGGCGAGCGGGCTTGCGCCCGCGGCCATCACGTGCGCGGAGCGATGCAACGGCATCGCCGTTCAGCCGTTGTTCCGGTAAAGCCGATGGAGGTTTGCATGTCCACACGTCTATTGCTCGCAGCAGCGATCGCCTGCGCGACCCTGTATGCCTCGCTCGCCTATGCGGAGAGCACGTCCAGCAGCGATCCGGGTTTCGTCCCGGACACCGGACAGATCAACCCCGGAACTGCGCCGCATCCGTGGTCTGCCGCCGCAGGCCCGCTTCCGATCGCCGAGCCGGCCGAGGTTCGCGCGGCGCTGCTGATGCCCGACCCGGGAACGATCTCGCTCGGCGAGCAGGCGGCCGCGAACGGCAAGGCGCAGCCGGAGACCACTGGCAAGGGCAACGCGAGCGGCGAACAGCCCGGGCCGATCGGCTCGACGATGCAAACGAAGCCGGCGAAATTCTCGCACCGAAACGATGTGCTCGATCACACTTTGACCATGGGCACGCCGTTGCTGCTCGACGCACAGCAACGCAAGCAGGTCTTCCAGGCGGTGATGGCCCAGAAGACGCCGGCGCCCGCCGGGACGCACGATTTCAAACCGGCCGACATCGTGCCCTATTCATTGTCGACGCAGATTCACCCGTTGCCGGAGAGCACCCGCGACATATCCGATTTGGCTATGCTCGCTTACATGAAGGGCAACGACAAGATTTACCTGGTGACCACCAGAACCGCGGATCCGATCGTGGTCGACATTCTGGACGGGCGGTAGGCCATTCGGTTCCGCCTCAACGCGCGAGGATTTCCGGTGAGCATGGCGAGCGGGCGGCGGCCATCGCGTCCCAGGCGCTGAGGGCGAATTCGCATCGTTAGTTCCGGCTTCAGTCGCGCAGCGCGCGCAGGGCATTGAAGATGACGGCGACGTCGATCACTTCCTGGAACAGCGCGCCCTCGACCGGCGGCAGGAATCCGAACGCGGCGACGATCATCGCCGCGATCGACAGGCCCATGCCGGCGACCACGCTCTGCAGCGCGATGGCCCGCGAGCGCCGAGCGATGCGGATCGCCGGCAGCACGCGGTCGAGGTGATCGACGAGGAGCACCACGTCGGCGGCTTCCGCCGAGGCGGCGGCGCCCTTGGCGCCCATAGCCATGCCGATGTCGGCGGCGGCGAGCGCCGGCGCATCGTTGACGCCGTCGCCGATCATCATGACCGGACCGTTCTTGCGCTCCGACAGCACGGCGAGGACCTTCTGGTCCGGCGACAGCTCGGCGCGCACGAGATCGAACGGCAGGCCGAAGGCGATGACCTGCGCGACCTCGGCCCGGTCGCCGGTCGCCAGCACCATGCGCTCGATGCCGAGTCCGCGCAGCTCGGTGAGCAGCCGCGCCGTGCCGGTGCGCAGCTCGTCGTTGAGGATGAGGACGCCGGCCGGGGCGCCGTCGATGGCGATGGCGACGGCCACCGCGCCGGCGGGGCGCTCCCGCGCCAGCGTCGACAGGCCGGTGCCCCCGATCCTGGAGGCGACGAAGCGCAGGCCGCCGACGATGACGCTGCGGCCTTCGACCGTGCCGACGATGCCCTCGCCCGGTGTCTCCGACGGGTCGGCGGGGATGGCGAGCGGCAGGCCGCGCGCCTGCGCCTCGGCGACGAGGGTGCGGGCGAGGACGTGCTTGGACGCCTGCTCGAGCGAGGCGGCGAGCCGCAACATCTCGTCCGGGCCGATCGAAGCGGCGTTACGAATGTCGACGAGGCGCGCCTCGCCGTGCGTCAGCGTGCCGGTCTTGTCGATCACCAGCGCCCGCACCCGCGCCAGCGCCTCGATCGCCTTGCCGCCCTTGATCAGGATGCCGAGACGGGCGGCGCGCGACAGCCCGGAGACGAGCGCCACTGGCACGGCGAGGATCAGGGGACAGGGCGTGGCGACGACCAGCACGGCGACGGCGCGGATCGGGTCGCCGGTCATCAGCCAGGCGCCGGCGGCAAGCGCCACGGTGACGACGAGGAAGAGCATGGCGTAACGGTCGGCGAGGCGCGCCATCGGCGCGCGCGACCGCTGCGCCGCCTCGACCAGGCGCACGACGCCGGCGAAGGTGCTCTCGGCGGCGAGGCGGGCGGCGACGAGGTCGAAGGCGTCGCCGACATTGGTCGCCCCGGACAGGGCGGCATCTCCGGCCTTCATGGTGACGGGCATGGGCTCGCCGGTCAGCGCCGACTGGTCGAGCACGGCAACGCCAGCGACGACGCTGCCGTCGACCGGCACGACGTCGCCCTGGCGCACCAGGAGCCGGTCGCCGGGCAGGATCAGGTCGAGCGGCACTTCCTCGAGCGCGCCGTCGCGGTGGCGAATCGCCGTGCGCGGCACGCGCGACAGGAGCGCCGTCATCTCGTGCCGCGCCCGCCGCTCGGCATAGGCCTCGAGCAATTGGCCGCCGGCGTACATGAGCGCGACGATGGCGGCGGCGAGCTCCTCGCCGAAGACCAGAGCCGCGGTCATCGAGAGGCCGGCGACGACGTCGAGGCCGACCTCGCCATGGCGCAGCGACACCAGGATCTCGAGGAGGAGGGCGGCCAGGATCGGCAGCGTCACCGCCGCCCAGATGATGTCGGCCCAGGCGGCAAGACCGGCCGCGTACATGGCAAGCCCGGCGGCGAGCCCGACGGCGGCGAGGATCGCGAGCAGCGGCCGCGCGCGTTTGAGCAGGTCGTCCATGCCATTTCCTCGCCGCGATGCCACGTTCCCGCCATGAGCGAGATCAAAGAAAGGCCGCCGCAAGGGCTTGATCCGCCTCTCCGTTTCGGGGACATTGCGGCCACGCGAGGGAGACAAGTCAATGCTTCAGGGCCGCCGCATCGTCTGGCTCAACGTGATCACGGTGATCAGCGCCGCGATCCTGATCGGCGCCGAGGTCTTCGGCGCGGCCTTTGCCGCGTCGTGGGCGCTCGCCACCTTGTTCGACCTCGGCGGCACCGGCGCCCGCGTGCTCGATGTCATCCTGGTGATGGGCGGCGTCGTCATCATGGCGCAGTTCATCCGCAACGCGCACCGCATCGAGCCGTTCACTGTGCGCTCCCGACCCGCGACGCAGTAGCGCACGCCTTTCGGCGGAAAAGTTAAGGATGTTTCTTGTGCAAGCGAACTAAATCGCTTGCGCACGGTCGAAAAAGTGTTATTTCCACTCCTGCCCAATTTCGCACGTGCCTGTGGCCGTGTGTCGATCGGTAGGTAGCCGGACAAGAGGCCGGCCAGCCGCCTGAGGTCAGCGAGCTCCTTCTCCTGGAGAGAAGAGTAAGTAGCCTCAAGTCTTCTGATCGGCAGCCGGAGGCGAAACCGGCGCACTCTGCTCTCAGCAGGGGACGCGGCTTAAAGCAACGACGGAGCGGGCTTCTTTGGTCTCTGCCGGCCTTCCACCGCCGGCGACGGGTCACCGACGAGGCTTGTCCATCTTGCCAGCAGCGCGGCGGGGTCTCCCTTCCAAGCCAAGGCAGCACAGCGGCTAAGAGCACCTGCTCCGGCGCGTCCCCATCGCGCACCGGCGGCGGGCCTTCAGGCCGCAGTCATTCGGGCGGCATTGCCGTCCCTTTGAGCTGGGAGTGTGCGCCAATGACCGAGCGCATCCGCGAATTCCTGCGCGACCGCCGTGAGCGCGGCCTCGACGAAGGCCCGGTCCTCGTCGTCGACCTCGACGTCGTGCGCGACAACTACAATGCCTTCGCCAGGGCGTTGCCGGACACCCGCGTCTTCTACGCCGTCAAGGCGAACCCGGCGCCGGAGGTGCTCTCGCTGCTCGCCTCCCTCGGCTCGTGCTTCGACACGGCCTCGGTGGCCGAGATCGAGATGGCGCTCGCCGCCGGGGCGAGCCCGGACCGCGTCTCCTACGGCAACACCATCAAGAAGGAGCGCGACATCGCGCGCGCCTTCGCGCTGGGCATCCGTCTGTACGCGGTAGACTGCAAGGCCGAGGTCGAGAAGGTCGCCCGCGTCGCGCCGGGCTCCCGCGTCTTCTGCCGCATCCTCTCCGACTGCGTCGGGGCGGAGTGGCCGCTGTCGCGCAAGTTCGGCTGCGAGCCGGGCATGGCCGTCGACGTGCTGGAGCACGCGCTCCGGCTCGGGCTGGAGCCCTATGGCGTGTCGTTCCACGTCGGCTCGCAGCAGCGCAACCAGCACGCCTGGGACCGGGCGCTCGCTTCGGCGGCGGCCGTGTTCCGCGAGTGCGGCGAGCGCGGCATGAACCTGTCGATGGTCAACCTCGGCGGCGGCTTCCCGACCAAGTACCTGAAGAACGTGCCGACGGTCAGGACCTACGGCAACGCCATCTTCAAGGCACTGCGCAAGCACTTCGGCAACCGCATCCCGGAGACGATCATCGAGCCGGGCCGCGGCATGGTCGGCAATGCGGGCGTCATCGAGACCGAGGTCGTCCTCGTCTCGAGGAAGAGCGAGGAGGACGACGTGCGCTGGGTCTATCTCGACATCGGCAAGTTCGGCGGCCTCGCCGAGACGATGGACGAGTCGATCCGCTACGCCATCCGCACCCCGCGCGACGCCGATCCGATGGCGCCGTGCGTCCTCGCCGGCCCGACCTGCGACTCGGCCGACGTGCTGTACGAGAAGACGCCGTACCCGCTGCCGGTGTCGCTGGAGATCGGCGACAAGCTGCTGATCGAAGGCACCGGCGCGTATACGACGACCTACTCGGCGGTGGCGTTCAACGGCTTCCAGCCGCTGAAGAGCTACCACATCTGAGCCGCGCGGGAGGCGGGCAGCCGCCTCCCCTCTTTCCCAAGGCACTGAACCAGACCCGTCACCGCAAGGTGCGCGGCAAAGCCGCGCCTCGAACGGCGCGCACGCGCACATCCCGGGACGATGGGGTGGAGGAAGGAGCGAGACCGATGGTCACGATCCGCCATGAACGGACTGCCGATATCGCGGCGCGCGAGGCGCTGCTCGATGCGGCCTTCGGCGAAGGCCGCAACCGCAAGTCGTCGCAGCGTCTGCGCGACGGCCGCCTGCCGGCGGAAGGCCTCGCCTTCATCGCCACCGATGCCGGCCGCATCGTCGGCACCGCCCGGCTGTGGGAGGTCGCCTGCGGCGACCGGCCGGCGCTGCTGCTCGGCCCGGTCGCCGTCGCAAACGACCGCCAGGGTCAGGGCATCGGCGCGGCGCTGATCGCGCGCGCCATCGATGCCGCACGAGCGCGCGGCCACGCGGCGATCGTGCTGGTCGGCGATGCGCCCTATTACGGCCGCTTCGGCTTCACCGCGGCGAAGATGAGCGCCCTGGCGATGCCCGGGCCGTTCGAACGCGACCGCCTGCTCGGGCTCGAGCTTGTTGCCGGGGGGCTCGACGGCGCCTGCGGCGTCATCGCCCCGACGGGGCGTCCGGCCACGAAATCGCGGCGCCGCGCCGCGTAAAATCTTCAGAATTATCAGGGCGGCCGTGCCGGTTTCCGGGACGGCCGCCCTTCCGTTTTTCAGTCCCGGCGGATATGACCCCGCCACAAATGGAGTTTGAGATATGAGCAATTGGCCAGTGCACGGGCGCATTGAGGGGCCCATCGTCATGGTCGGCTTCGGCTCGATCGGCAAAGGCACGCTGCCGCTGATCGAGCGGCATCTCAGCTACGACAGGTCGCGCATCACCGTGCTCGATCCCAAGGACGAGGGCCGCAGGGCGCTCTGCGAGAAGCACGGCGTACGTTTCATCCAGCAGGGCCTGACCAAGGACAATTATCGCGAACTGCTCACCCCGCTGCTCACCGAAGGCGGCGGCCAGGGCTTCTGCGTCAACCTGTCGGTCGACACCGGCTCGGTCGACATCATGGAGCTGTGCAACGAGCTCGGCGCGCTCTACATCGACACCGTCAACGAGCCGTGGCTCGGCTTCTACTTCGACAAGTCGAAGGGCGCCGAGGCGCGCTCCAACTACGCGCTGCGCGAGGTAACGCTCGCCGCCAAGAAGGCGCGCCGGCCCGGCTCGACGACGGCCGTCTCCTGCTGCGGCGCCAACCCGGGCCTCGTCTCCTTCTTCGTCAAGCAGGCGCTGCTGAACGTCGCGGCGGACCTCAAGCTCAACGTCCCCGAGCCGAAGACGAAGGCCGAATGGGCGGACCTGATGCGGCAGGCCGGCGTGAAGGGCATCCACATCGCAGAGCGCGACACGCAGCGCGCCAGGAATCCGAAGCCGCCGGGAGTCTTCGTCAACACCTGGTCGGTCGAGGGCTTCCAGTCGGAAGGCGTGCAGCCGTCCGAGCTCGGCTGGGGCACTCATGAAAAATGGAAGCCGGCAAACGCTCATAGCCACGAGACCGGCTGCGGCGCGGCGATCTACCTGATGCAGGCCGGCGCCGAAACGCGCGTGCGCACCTGGTGCCCGACGCGCGGCGCGCAATACGGCTTCCTCGTCACGCACAACGAGTCGATCTCGATCGCCGACTATTTCACGGCGCGCGATGCATCGGGCGCGGTGATCTACCGGCCCACCTGTCACTATGCCTATCACCCGGCGGACGACGCGGTGCTCTCGCTGCACGAGATGTTCGGCAGCGGCAAGATGCAGGACGAGCGCCACATCCTGGACGAGAACGAGATCGTCGACGGCATCGACGAGCTCGGCGTGCTGCTCTACGGCCACGGCAAGAACGCCTACTGGTTCGGCTCGCAGCTCTCCATCGAGGAGACGCGGCAGCTCGCCCCGTACCAGAATGCGACCGGCCTGCAGGTGACCTCCGCCGTGCTCGGCGGCATCGTCTGGGCGCTGGAGAACCCGAAAGCCGGCATCGTCGAGGCCGACGAGATGGACTTTCATCGTCTGCTGGAAATCCAGCGGCCGTATCTCGGCCCGGTGAAGGGCTACTACACCGACTGGACGCCGCTCGCCGGCCGCCCCGGCCTGTTCCCTGAGGACATCGACACGAGCGATCCCTGGCAGTTCAAGAACGTGCTGGTGCGCTGAGCGCCGCACAATCGATTGAGACGACAACGGGCGGCCCTGGGGGCCGCCCGTTGTGTTTTGCTGCCGGTGTCGATCAGCCGACCGGTGTCATTTCGGCGGCTCGGGCTTGTCGCCGATCTGCGGCGGCCTGCGCTCCGCCGGACGTTGCGGCGGCGGCACCGGGCGCGCTTGCGGCGGAGGCGCGGGACGCGCTTGCGGCGGCGGCGGTGCCGGCCGTGCCGCAGGCGGCGGCGCGGGCCGTGCCGGCGGTGGCGCGTGCTGGACCGCCGGCGGTGGCGCGTGCTGGACCGCCGGTGGCGGCGGCGCCGGACGCGCGGCCGGTGGCGGTGGTGGCGTCGGCCGGGTGGCCGCCGGCGGCGCCGGCGGGCGCACGACCCGAGGCGGTGGCGGCGACGGCGCTTGCGTCGCCGGAGGCGGCGACGGCGGCGTACCGACGCGTGGCGGCGGCGGCGGCGCTTGCGGCGGTGTCGGACGCGGCGGTCGCACCTGCGGTGCCGGCTGCGCCGGA
>Ga0187815_10000885_pt1 | contig 14360 bp, 11 predicted proteins | sample NC_S_5_FD_132962 | JGI IMG/M metagenome (GOLD analysis project Ga0187815, IMG submission 132962) | Wetland sediment microbial communities from Neuse River Estuary, North Carolina, USA - ASW-S_5 | ecosystem: Environmental > Aquatic > Freshwater > Wetlands > Sediment | place: USA: North Carolina...
CCGCTCATCGGAAAGCGACAGGCCCAGGTGCTTTCCATGACCGACGTCGAGGTTCAGCTCATGGACCTCGAGACGTACGAGACTTTCAGCCTCCCCCTCGATGCGGAGACCAAGACCCAGGTCAGCCCGGGGTCCGAAGTTCAGTATCTCGACGCGATGGGCAAGCGGCGGATTACTCGGACCTAGAGCGGTCGTGCCGAAGCCGCCGAGGAGAGGGGCCGCCTCCTCGCTTCATTAATAAGGGGGACGGCGCATGAAACCGATGTCCGAAGCGAGCGAAAGCCGCTGTCGGGTCGGCTCGGTTTAGGGGGGGTGGTCGCACGACAGGTCCGGGAGGACTCGGGGGTGTATCGTCGTCCCGGCTCACCCGGATCCTGCAGGAAAAGGCGGAGGCGCTGAAGAAACAGCGTCAATCGGCCGAAGCGACCCTGAAAGAAATCGACGACCAGGTGGCTCGGCTCGACCAGCTCGGGATCACGCCCCCCGAGGTCCCGGAACGTCAGGCCGCGCTGAAGGAGCTCGCGCGCCGGGCCGACTGGAACGGCGTCGAGAGCCAAGCGAAGGCGATGACCGACTACCTGTCGAAAACGGTCCCCCTCACGATTCAGGAGCGTCGGTCGCGGACCGCGGAGTCGGTTCGCCGGTTCTCGGGCCTCGGGCTGGTGGCTCCCCCGGAGGTGACCGCCGAGTTGGACGCGCTCGCCCATCCCCCCGAAGGAGAAGACTGGGCGACGACCGTCACTCGGCTCGCGACGGTGGAGGACGCCCTCCACACGAGCGAGATGGCTCATGTGAACAAGATTCGGGAGCAGGCGATTGGTGTGGCGACGTGGGCCGGCCTCGCGGATGGGCGCCTCAAGGAGTTCGAGAAGCGCCTCGATGAGGCGTTGCTCCCGGCGAAGGAGGACCGTCTCGCGGAGGCGTTCGAGGCGGTCGACCGCCTCCTCCGCACCGGACTGCCGGAATCCACCCAGCGACGCGACAAGATCCGGGAGGACGGCAGCCGCCTGGTCTCCGTGGCGAAGGAGTTCGGAGCTCCGACCTCCCGTCTCGAGGCGGCCCTCGACGCCGGGGTCGACGCCGCACCGGACCGCTGGCCCGAGGTGGTGCCGGCGACCGAGGCGGCCTTCGGGGAAGTGGGGGAGGCCCTGCGCGAACGGTGCGTCCAGATCCTCGAGGCCCTGCTGACTTCCCTCAAGTCCACGGCCGACTACGGAGTGGACCCTACGTCCGCACGACTGGCGGTGGAGGATGCCCTCGCCCGCATCCGGACGCTCGCCCCGCTCGAGATCGGTCCGGTGTTCCTCGAGGCCCGGCGTTCCGCGGAGGAGCCGATCGTGACCGTCGTTGCGGGCCTGCTCGACGAAGCTCGCCCGCGGATCGCCGACGCGCGACGTCTCGGACGGGACCCGAGCGAGGTCTTCGCGGCCATGAACCGCGCGCGCGAGGCGCTGCGCCTCAAGATCTACTCCGAGGCATTCGCCGCGAGCCAAGAGGCGCTCGACAAGGTGAGCCGCCTCACCGACGAGCTCGACACCGCGCGGGATGAGCTCCAGGCCCTCGAAGAAATGGCGAACCGCTTCCGCAACACAGGTTTCTCGGTGGAGCCGTTCGACCCGGCGCTGTTACGGATCCGGTCGTCCCTCGACCGCGTGGATGTCGCCACCGCCCGTGAACTCCTCAAGGACACGGTCGTCCATCTCGGCCGCGAGGCGCTTCAGTTCTTCAGCCAGCGATTCGCGAGCCTCGACAAGGCCCGGGAGTACGCGAGGGAGCGGCAGTTCCTCTCGCCGGACGCCGACCGGGACCTAAACGAAGCCAAGGAGCTCCTCGACAAGGGCGAGCTCGCCGAGAGTGCGGAGCGGATTTCGCGCGCCGAGGCGGAGTTGCGGCGGGCCGCGGGTCCGTATGTCGCCCGACGTGTTGAGGAGATGGAGCAAGGGCTCTCCGACATCCCGGACGAGGCGCTGGTCGCCCCGGTCCGTCGCCTGCTGGCGGACGCCGACGTGACCCTTCGGGTCAAACAGGACCTGATGAGTTCCATCGAGAGCCTGCGCCGAGCCGAACGCGAGTTCGGGGGTGTCGTCGCCGCCCATGCGTCGGCGCTGGTCGAGATGCTCGAGGCCGAACGCCAGGTGCTCGAAGGGATGGGCGGGCCGAGCGACGAGATTCAGCGCCAGATCGACGAGGTCCAGCAGATCTTCAACATGGGGGACTTCGTCAAGGCCTCCCGCGCCTCCCAGGAGATCCGGACCCGGGCGCAGCAGCAGCAGCTGTTGCGAAGCGAGGAGGCGGTCTCGCATGCCAAGCTCTCCTTGGTCGAGCTCGAGACGATGGGGTTCGACCTTGCGAAGTTCCGGGGCCAGTTGGACGAGGCGCAGAGCGCGGCCCGGGCGGGGCGGTTCTCGGACGCCTACCGCCTCGCGACCGCCCTCGAGGAGAGCGCGCAGCGGGCCCGAGCCTCAGGCCAGGCGATTCTGGAAGGGATCGGACGGGCCCAGGAGACGCTCGGTCGGTTGCGCGAAGCGGGATTGGACCCGAACCCGTTCTACGAACCTCTCCGCAACGCGCGGCTCGCCTTCCAGGCCCTGGACTTCGACCTCGCTCGGGTGACGCTCGAGGACGTCGAGCAGAAGCTCGCCGGCGAAGCCGCGAGGGGGGAAACGACGCGCCTTCTCGAGGAGACGGAGCATCTGGTCGAGGACGGTCGTCGACTGTCCTCCCCGATGGAGCCGTTCCAGGCCCGATGGGAACAATTGAGGACCGAACAGGCGACGGCTCCCCCCGAGGCAACGCTCACGGGGGCGCGTCTCCTCCACGAGGAGGTCATCTCGATCCTGCGGCCGGTGCTGGACGAGAACCTCCGAGGGCTCGAGCGCGACCTCGACATCGCCCGTTCGGCGGGCGTCGAGATCGACAAGATTCTCCTGCCGCTCGGCGAGGCTCGGCGCCGCATCGCGCTCCCGGTCCCCATCGGCGCGGCCGCCCTCCTGGACGCAGCCCGTGCGGAGTTCGTCGCGACCCGCGGGTTCGTCGAGCACGCCGAACGGGTCGCGAAGCGTGCGCGCGAGGCACTCGCCGAGGCGGACCTGCTGCACGTTCCGACCCTCCCCTTGCGAGAGCAGATGGACCGGGTGGATCGGCTCCTCGCGGAGCGTCAGTTCGCCCGGGTGGTCGAGTTGGGCGCTCCGCTCGAGCGCGAGCTGATCCAGGCGACCTACCAACACGTTTCGAAGACCCTCGCCGGGTTTCAGGCGACGGTCACTCGCCTCCGCAAGGAGTCGATCGATACGTCGCTCGCGGAGAACCTGCTTCACCGCGCCCGCATGGCCCTCGACGAGGGTCGTCCGGTCGAAGCCCTGCAGCTGGCGGGCCAGAGCGAGGCCGAGCTCGAGCGAGCGGACCTCCAGCGCCGGATCGCGGAAGGTTCGATCGCGGCGGCCGAATCCTCGGTGAAGCGAGCGACCTCCGACGGGGTCATCTCGCCGCTCGCCGCCGAGGAGCTCGCCGCGGCCAAGCTCGCTTTCCAGAACCGGGAGTATCCCCCTGTTCTCGAGCACGCCCTTCTCGCGTCGGATGCGCTCGGGATTGCCCGGGAAGGTCACCGCCGGGCGCGGGACGCCATCGGCGCCGCCGAGCGGCAACTGCGCGAGGCGACGGACGTCGGCGCCGATGTGGCCACCGCCTCCCTGCGCCTCGACCAGGCACGGCATCACCTCGCGTCCGGACTTTACCCCGACGCCACTCGCGCGGGCCGCGAGACAACGGAGGAGGCTCGCTGGGCCATCGAGCGATTGTTCGCCGGGCCTCTCGGTGAGCTGCGTCGCGAGCTCGAGTCCGCTCGCAAGGAGGGCCTGAGCGCCGAGCTCGACCCGATCGAGACGATCCTCGGCGAAGCGGAAACGGCGCTGCGCGCCCGTGACTGGGCCCGTGTGAAGGAGGCGATCGGCCGTGGCCAGGCGGCGAGCGTTCGGATCATCGACGCGATCATCGAGGGACGGTGGCGGGAGGTGGAGGCCGAGTTCGTTCGCACGACCGAGGTCCCTCCGGCGGAGAATGACCGGCGCTCGGAAGTCCGCTCCCAGCTGGCCGACCTTCGGTCCCGCCACGACTTCGGCGGGGCGCTCGCCCTCGTCCGCTCCGAGCTGGACCTGGCGCGTCGGCGACGGCGGGAGGAGGTGGAGCGGCAGATGGCGGAGTTCAAAGACCGTCTCTGGGTCGGCGAACGCTTGGCCCTCGATACCACGCCGGTGATGCAGACGTTCAGCGAGGCGCGGGTGGCCCTCGATGCAGGGCGACCCGATGAAGCCGAGGCTCTTCTCGCCCGGGCGACGAGCGCGCTCGAACCCGCCGTCCGGGAACCGTTCGTCCGGCGCTGGCGCGACCTCCAGACCGAGGTGAACTTCGCCCAGGAGGGCCTGCACGTCCGGGTCGGCCCCGTTCGGGACCGCCTGCTGCAGGTCGAGTCGCTCGACCGCTCCGGCCAGCTCCTCGACGCCGCGCGGCTCCTCCTCAAGACGGAGGAAGAGCTCAACCTGCGAAAGTCGCTTCACCGGGAGCTCACGAACCTCCACTATCTCATCGACGCGGCGCTCACGCGGGCGCACGAACTGCGTGTGGACACCTCCGAGGTCCGGGCCCTGCTGGCCGAGTCCTTGCGACTCCGCGAGACCGACTACGCCGCGGCGCTCGAGAAGGCGCGCGAGGCCCTGCGGAAGCTCCAGCACGAAGGAGTCGGCACCACGGAAGGAGTCTCGACCGGCCCTTCGCCCGCCGCCAACCCGTTCTGGCCGTTCCGTCGGCCCCCGTCCGAGCCGTAACCGGTTACGGAGAGGAGAGATACCCGAGCCCCGCCCCCGGTGGGGGGACCCCGGGCAGCCCGCGCGGGGGACCGAGAGGCAGCCGGTCGTACTCCACCGTGTGCTTGATCCCGCGACGCCTCAGGAGAGCGGACACTTGTTCGGTGATCTGGACAACTTCCTGGCACCGGGCGGGTTTTGCGAAGTAGAACTCGGCCCGCCGCTCGTCGGCGATCGGGAAGATCAACCGAAGTCCGAACGCGTCCTGGCGATTGTAGCCGACGGGCTTTCGGTTCCCCTTCAGGTCCCGAAGGTTCTCATCGAGAAGGACCTCGGGCAGCAGGGGGTCGGATTCCTTGACGAACGGGCGGTTCATCTCGACGACCCGTTTGTGAATCTCGGGGTACACTCGCACGAGGTCCCGGTACGACCTTTTCGGGTCCAGGAGGATGTGGCCACTGCGGGCCTTCACCGGCGGAGTCACAACCCCGGATCGAGCGCAGGGCTTTAGGCACTTCGGGCGGCCCTCGTGTGCATCGTTATGGGGAGTTGAGGGGTGGCGCGGCCGTGTCGGCCTTTCCGCTGCCCTCCGGGTCCTCGGCTTGGGCACCCCCGACGGACTTCCCGATCGTGACCACGCCCTACGTACCCGGGTATCGGGTGACGAAGGTCATCGGGCTCACCTACGGCCTGATCGTGCGGTCTCGTGGACTTGGCCGGAACATCGTGGCGGGGTTCCGCTCCCTCGGGGGCGGGGAGATCACCGAGTACACCCAGCTTCTCGAACAGTCCCGCCACGAGGCGCTCGTTCGGCTCCAGGAGCACGCCCAGAAGCTCGGTGCCAACGCGGTCGTGTCGGTCAACTTCGACACCTCGGAAATGGGCGAGGTGATGACCGAGATCATGGCCTACGGGACGGCCGTCGTCGTCGAGGCGGATCCGACGGTGGCACAGCCGGTCGCCCTACGGTGAACGCCCCCGAGCGCGAAAGGTTCAAAGAGGCCGCCCGCTACGGGCCCGTGGCGCTCCCGTAGTCTAGTGGTCAAGGATAGAGGCCTCTCGAGCCTCTGACGCGGGTTCAAATCCGGCCGGGACGGCCCGACCGGGGAAACTCCCGCCGGGAGCACCTACTCTCGTTGGCCGGCCGGTGGGCAGTTGGAAAAGAGTCGTAGTCCAAAGCTGGAGTTCTTCCCGACGCCCGGGCCGCTTTTTCAGAATCCGACGGCCGGCCCCTCGAGGGCCGCTCGCACTTCGTTCGGGACGCTGTCTCCCGGAAAGGTGCTGGGGCCAAGCCGACCTGCGTCGCGGTCGGATTGGCGGATTTACACGCCGGCGACGGCTCGACCGTGGGTCGTCGGGTGGAGACCGCATTCCTTCGCTCCGGTCTCCCACCACCACCGGCCGCTCCGCGGGTCCTCCCCCGGCTTCACGGCCCGGGTGCAGGGCGCGCACCCGATGCTCGGGAAACCTGTCGCGTGGAGGCGGTTGATCGGGACCTCGTTCGCCTTCACGTAGGCGAGCACGTCCTCCCAGCTCCAGTCGGCGAGCGGACAGACCTTCCAGATCCCACCCTGGGAAGTGTCGCGGGTAATCTTCTCGACCGTGGACCTTTCGGCGGACTGGTCCCGGCGAAGCCCGACGATCCAGGCCTCGCTCCCCTTGAGGGCCCGGGAGAGCGGGTGGACCTTGCGGACGTTGCAGCAGGCCTTCCGGTTGTCGACCGACTCGTAGAACAGGTTCGGCCCGTTCTTCGAGACGAGCGCCTCGAGCTCCGCGGTGTCCGGCCCGACCACCTGGATCGGGATCCGGTACTTCTCGTGGGTCTCCTGCATCAGGTCGTACGTTTCGGGGAACAGGCGACCGGTGTCCAGCGTGAACACCCGGATGTCGCCTCCGTCCCCCTTCGCCGCCTTCGCGAGCATGTCCAGAAGGACCATATCCTCCGCACCGAAGCTGCAGGCGAACGTTGCGCGGCCCCCGAAATGGGTGCGGACCCAGGTAAGGGTCTCTTCGGCGGAGAAGCCTCGAAGTTCCGATACTGACGCTTCGTTGACGGTCATGGACACCGCGACGAAGCGACCCACTACATCACGCGAAGGATGGACGCAAAAAGAGCGTGACTGTGCGGGAACTGCCGATATCGGTGCGCTCGCGGGAACGCTCAGCGACCAGGCCTCTCAACGGAGGGTCCGGTCGCATGACAGCGCATCAGGTTCTCTTCGGGGCACCAAAAGTTCAAATCGAGAGCCGACCAGTTTTCCTCCGTCTCATGAGCACCATTCAAGACCTGCCGGACGAAATCCTCGAGTTCCTGAGCACGGAACCCCCGCAATCGTTGATCGTTCGGGGCCCTCCGGGAACCGGAAAAACCCTCCTTTCCTTGGCGCTCCTCTGCCATTACCCGGGGCGTCGTGTCTACGTATCGAGCCGAGTGTCAACCAAGGAGCTTCAGCGGGAGTTTCCCTGGCTCGAATCGAAGGCGAACCGGATCGAAGTGGTGGACGCGGCCGGCGGGTCCGGGGGGGTACGGGAGAAAGCCGAGTTGGTGGCCTATGCTCGCCACCAGCTCGGCGATCCCGCCGGAAGCGATGAGCTCCGTTCCCTCTGGCTGCCCGAGCCGATCCAAGAAACCTGGAGCCGTCTCGACCCACGATCGCCCACGATCGTGGTGATCGATTCGTGGGACGCACTCATCGAGCGGTACCTCGGGTTCGGTTCGTCGGAAGGGGGTCCCGTTCCCGACCGCCCCGAGATCGAAAGGATCCTTGTCGAGCAGATGGCGAAAGCACCGGTCTTCCTTGTCCTGGTGACCGAACGGGATGAGGTGACGCAGCTCGATTACCTGCTGAACGGCGTCGTGCAGACGCGATGGGTGCGCACGAACAGCCGGGTCGAGCGCTGGCTGTCGTTGAGCAAGCTGCGTGGCGTTCGGCTGGACATGACGGAGTACCCGTTCACGTTGGACGGCGGCCGGTTCGCGTGCATCACTCCCTTCCCTCCCGAGTACCGGTCCCGGCTGACGAAAGCCGTACCGGACCCCGACCCACAACCGGGGCTGATCTGGCCGGGGAACGGGGAGTTTGCCGCGGCGTTCGGACGCCTCCCGGTCCGACGCCTCACCCTGATCGAGAAAGAGCCCCTCGTCCCGGACGAAGCAGTCCGCACAGTCGTGAGGCCGATCATCGCGCACGCGGTCGAGCACGGGGGACGGGTCGTCCAAACCCTGCCCCCCGAGATTTTCCCGGACGAGATGTGGAGCTCCTACCGGGATGTGATCAGTCTCGAGCAGTTCCATCATCAGGTGCGTATCGGGTCGGTAATCACCCACGTCACGGACGAGGTCCGGCCCTCGTTGCTGCCCCGTCCCCCGCCGGCCCGCGAGGGACCCTCGGGTCCCCTCTTTCCCCAGGCCCTCCAGTTCCTTCAGGACGCGTCGCCCTCGGCCCCCAACCTGCTCGTGTCGTGGCTCGACGGGCTCCACGAGCTGGCCCGGATGCAGGGTTCCGACCTTTCCGGCATCTCCCTACCGGGGGTGGCGATGGGCTATCTGAGCACGGCTCCGATCCACGTGATCTTCATCGGTACCGAGGATGACCCTTTCGGCCGGGGGCTGCGGGCGATGGCGTCGATTCGCCTGCGATTCCGAGAGCGGAACGGTCGAGTGTTCATCGCGGGCGACAAACCGATCACTCCCCAGTTCGTTCTGGCCGATTCCGAAGGGGCCGATTCGTACAATCTAGTTCGGGTTGTGTGACCCGTCGCGGCCCGCGGGAAGGAGAGGAGATTGATCACCTCCGAAGGTCCCGCCCCGGGAACGGCGATCGTGGTCGCGGGAGAAGCCGAGGACCGGATGCTTCTGCGGAGCCTGTTGCGGCTCTCCCACTACCGCGTGGCCGGCGAAGCTGAAGGGCAGGGCGAGGCGCTCGGTCTCTTGCGCCACCATCGTCCCGCCGTCATGGTGGTGGATCTGCACGTGGCCGAAGGGAGCTGGCCGTCGCTGATCGCGGGCGCGCGGGCGATCCTCCCCGATATGAAAGTGATTCTTGTCGCGCCCGCGTCAAGTCCGCCCACCGACAGGGTCGACCGAGAGCAGCGTCCGGATGCGATACTGATCCGGCCGTTCCGGATACGCCAATTCGCCGAAGCGCTGCTTTCGGTCGGGACGGTCGCCGACCCGGGGCCGGGCTAAGGCGTCGACCCCGACGTGTTCGCGCCGTAGTTTCGGTGTAGGCGGTCCCGGGGCACGGCGGGCCGGACATACGTTTATGTCGATAGCGCCGGCTCGAGGACCGCGAGAGCAGAAATGAGCGGCACAGTGAAGTCCGAGTGGTTCGATGAATTGCCCTGCTCCGTCGCGGTCTGCGATAACGAGTACACGATTCTCTACCTCAATGACCGCTCCGCCGAGGTGAACGCAGCGGACGGGGGCAAGAGCCTCGTCGGCCGGAACATGATGGAATGCCACCCGCCGGAAGCCCAGGTGAAGTTGCGGAAGGTGATGGCCTCCGGCCGGCCCAACGTCTACACCATCGAGAAGAAGGGCGTCCGGAAGATGATCTACCAGAGTCACTGGAAAGAAGGGGGACGGGTGAGGGGCCTCGTTGAGGTCACGTTCGAACTTCCGGCCGAGATCCCCCACTTCGTACGGAGCTGAACCCTCTTCTTGACCCGGTCCGTCTGAAGGAAAACCAGCGACTCGATTCGACTCGTATCTCGCTATTCGGAGAACCCCCTCCCCCGAGCCAGAGGGTCCGAGGGGCGGCTAGGCCGCGATCCGACGGATGATCTCCTCGGCGGAGTCGAACACCACATTCTGTCGACAGAATCTCGGCAGGTACTTGGCGGCCTTCCCCGAGTTGGTCGCGGTGGTCTTCGGACCCATCGCTTCGATCGGGGCGACCACCATGCAGGTGTCCGCCACCACATGACCGCCCGCCGCCTCGACGGTGGCGACGTACCCCAGTCGTGCCGAGAGCTCTTTCACCGGCCGCGACGTGCAGACCCAGAGGGTCACGCCGGCTCGAATGTGCTTTCCCTCGAGGAGCGAGGCGATCTCCTTCACCTCGTTGAGCGAGGCGTGGGGACACCCGAAAGTGACGAGGTCGAGCTGCTCGAAGGTTCCCGTATTGAGCGTCCGTTTCACGGCCGCCAGGGCGGCGCGGTCCACGTCGAGCGTCTCCTCGATCCGGTCGAGAGCGATCAAACGGGCCTGGGACTCGGGCGTGATCGATTCGAGGTGATAGAGGTCCACGGAGCCGGACGCCGCAGCGGCCGCGCTGAGTACCTTGAGCTCTTCGAGGGTGGGCCGTGACCCAAGACCCGTGATCAACGGGACCCTCCCTTTCGCGAGCTCCCCGAGCCGGTACCCCAGGAGGCTGAAGTCGACGGTCCCCTTCAGGTCGCAGTTCACGCGGACGCGTACCCTCGGGTTTCGGTTCTCCGGAAGGTGCAGCCCGTAGCGAGGGCCGTAGCCCGCGATCGCGTAGAGAAGGGAGCTGAGGCCGGACTCCCGATTGGTCCGGACCCCCAGGACGGAATTCGCGAAGGCTACCACCGAGGACTCCGAGAGGAAGGAGTCGGTGAACGGCGGCGGCATGTTCCCGGTCAGGTAGGGCGTGCACGTGATCGTCGGGGTCGCCCCCATCTTGAGGTAGATCTCGATCACCTCCTCCTGCTTCCGGGCGAACTCCTCGGGGATCCCGAGCGCTTTCCAGTCGAGGAGGTCCATTCCCGCCGGGTTGATCGTGACGGTCGGTGCTCGGAACCTGTACTTGCTGCCAAAGTACCTTCGCAGCTCGAGCCCAGTTTCCGTGATCGTCTTGTACGATACTCCCGCGATCTGGACGTGGTCGACCGGGATGAACTGGTCGGTGCCGAGCAGCTCCCCCGCCCGAGCGAGGAGGTCGGCGATCTCCGGCTCGATTCCCAGCGCTTCGAGCTTGCGCCGGTCCACCGCCTTGCGGGGAGTGTCTAGGATCTCGATGTCGATCCGACCGAGGATGGCTCCCCACATCGTGATCGGGTCGGCCCGTTCGAGCACGATCTTCCTGGGGGCCAGTCCGCGAACGGCGAGGTTGACGATCCGGTCGGACCCGACGGTCGACCCGGACGAAGAGGGGAGACGAAGCACGGCGCCCGCGAGCTTCTTGCCGTAGAGCTCGTGGTGGGGGTTCACGATGACGCCGTCGCTATCGACGTCATCGAGCCAGGAGATCGGCTGCTGAGTGCGCAACTCCTCCACCGGTCGCCTCAGGGCCTCTCAGGGGCCAGCTCGGCCCTACGCATCTTGAGCTCGCGCTCGGGAGCCACGACCAGAGGCTTGGTGGCGTCCAAGCCCAGCTTGCTCCCGATGCCGTCCGAAGTGGCCATCGGGTCGAGGCTCGAGCCCTTGACCCCCTTCATGACGAGTTCCTTGCCTGCCTCCCAGTACATCGTGACGGCGTAGTTGACCTCGTGGGGGTTCGTCACGTCAACGTCCGCATCCACCACGGTCACCTTCTTCAGGCTCCGATGGCCGCGGATGGCGGCCTCAATGGCGACCCGGGGGTCGTCTTCGGTGTGCTTGCGGATCGCGACCACCGCGTCGAGCCAACCGCTCCCTCCCTCGGTCAGATAGACGTTGACGACGTCGATGCCCGCGCGGGTGAGGGACTGGTAGATGGTGGGGGTCCGGGGAGCTCCCATGAGGAGCCGGTGCTCGGTGCCGCCCGGCATCAGGGCGTGGTAGATAGCGCCCTTGCGCATCGCGATCCGGTCGACGACGAGGACCGGCTGCTGCCGCACCACGTCGTAGGTATTGGTCAGGTCGACGAACGGTCCCTCGGAGACCGACTCGTCGTGCAGGAGCTTCCCCTCGAGCACGACCTCGGTGTCCGTGGGATAACTCGTCTCGTTGGACCGGGCCCGGCACACCTCGATCCCACCCTCGAGCGCTGCGGCGATGTCGAGCTCGTAGTGGCCTCGTTCCACGGTGGTGGCGCCCGCCACGAGCACCCCCGAGCGGTTGCCGATGGCGACCGAGACCTCGAGGTCCTCCCCATGCGCCTTCGCGTCGAGGTACATGGCATCGAGGTCACGGTGCTCGACGAGCCGCCCCACGAACCGGTCCTTCCCGATCCGCGAGAGCCGGTGGAACGACATGTTCCGCAGGTTCCCGCGACGGGCGAAGACAACGCCCGAAGTGACGTAGGGGCCCTGGTCGTGCGGATAGTGGGTCAGGATCGGGATCCGGTCGAGGTCGGGTTCGAAGTACTCGAACTCCCCCTCGCCCTCGGTGACCGGGCCCGGTTGCTTCGTCGCCTGGTCCAGCCGGTGGATCCATTCCGCCTTCGGGAACGCGAGGCTTTCGCACAGGAGGTCCATGCTGCTGAGAAGGTTCCCGGCGACCGGGACCGTGGAGCCGACCACGTTCTCGAAGAGCGTCGGTTCTCCCTCGTGTTTCTTGAGGTGCGCCGCGATCTCGAACTTCGGGTTCACAGGCTCCCGCACCCGTGTGAGCCTTCCCTCCGAGTCCAATCGTGACAGGTAGTCGCGAAACCTCATCGGCCCCGTCCCACGCCCGTTGCGAAGACTGCTCTCCGGAAGGCGTCCCCGACGCCGCTCGGGCTTCCCGCAGGCTCCACGATGCCTCGGACCGCTCCGAGGGCGCGATAATGGTTCCGTCGAGTAGTTTCGCGGTCCGGGGAAGGACCGGCGATTCGAAACGGCCGTTCGAACCTCGCGTTCAGGGTCGTGGGGACCCCGATTGGATGCCCCCCAGGACGATCCGTACTAGGCCGTACACGCCGAGAAACGCGACCAACCCACCCCCAATCGCAACCTCGATCCCGTACGGGACGAGGAGGAGCCCCGCGACCGCGCAGAACGCCGCGAAGCTGAACAGGCCGTATTGGAGTCCGTGGAGGAAGACGAAGACCGGAGCCGGGCCCTCGCGAGAGTGCGTGAAGATCACGAGGGTGATCGTGAAGACCGGGATCGGGCTGAGGAGCCCGCTCAGCCGCGGTCCCAGGCCCTCGGCCGCGGTCGTGATGGCTAGGACGAGGAGCGCGGCCGTCAGCATCCGTATCGGGATCTCCCACCGGGGCGCCGTCGGGGGGGTGACCGGGTCCTCGCGGGGGGGCACCAGTACGAGGACGAGCACGACGGACCCGACCGCACCGACGATGTCCGCGACGACGAGCTCCGGAACCTGACTCAGCACGAGCGTCGAAGCGACGAAAGCGGCGCTCGCGACGCTGAGACAGACCGGCCAACGGAACCGGGTGGCGGACCGTGCGTATCCGATCGCAAAGGCCGATAGCGACACGATCCCGAGCAGCGCACCGAGAGCCGCGGTCGCCGCAAATGCCGAGCCTTCCGTAAGAGCCAGAACGAAGATGATCGTCCCCGTGTTGATGGGAAGCGCGACGAGCCATCCCGCCGCGCGATGGCCGTAGCGCAGGGCGATGAGACTGACGAGCCCGACGAAGACCGGCGCGATGACGACCTTGAGCCCCAGGATCTCGAGGTTGACGTCCACGGCCGAGCGACCCGCCTCGCAGTGAGGCGATTCGATAAGAGCCCGGCTGCCCGGGAGGGCATACGAGCAGGGTCGCCGACTTGACCGGCCACCGTGCCCCTTCTCCGAGAGGGATGTGCTTTTTGAGGCGCCGAGGGGTGGCCCACGCCGAGCGGGAACCTATGGTCAGCGTACGCTCGCGACGAGGCAGCTCCCCGAGGGACCGGGCCCAATGGAGGGCCACGTACGAGAACACCGCATACGACCAGTTGCCGTGGTTCGACCCCGGCCCGAGCACCGGGGTCCGGCTCGCGGTCGAATCGGGATTCTTAACGAAGGGTGCGGCCGTGCTCGACGTGGGATGCGGGGCCGGCTCGAATCTGTTGTACCTGGCCCAACACGGCTTCCCGTGTCATGGGGTCGACCTTTCCCCGGGCGCGGTCCGGGCCGCCCGCGCTCGTGTGGCGGAGGCTGGGCTCCGCGTGGAAGTCCAAGAAGGCGACGTGCTATCGCTCCCGTTTCCGGAGTCCCAATTCGATGCGGTGGTCGACAATGGATGTTTCCACACGATCCCCATCCGTCGCCGCTCTACGTACGCGAGGGAGATTCAGCGGGTCCTCCGCTCCACCGGACAGTTTGTGCTCTCCTGGGTCGCCCGGGAGCACACCGGCCCGATGGGACCTCCGCACCGGCCCTCCCTGCGGGAGGTGACGACCCTCCTCGAGTCACGCTTCCTGTTCGTTCGGACCGGGTTCCGGCCCGGCCAGCCGGAGGAAGGGCCGGCGACGTACTTCGCGTTCCTCGCCCGAAGGAACGCGAGCTATCCGCCTCGCCGATAACCCCCACGTTGTCCACTGGGTTGACAGGCCCGTTCCGGGATTCCATCGTCAGTCTCAACGCCGCTCGATCCCGGCATGGGCGCGAGCCAAACCGGTCCGTGCCGGTGTCGTATTGTGCCCGCCATGCCTCGTCCGAGTGTCGATGACCGGCATGGTGGTGGTGGTTTCCGACCCCGACCCGGTGGCGGAGGCAGTGGCCAACCAGTGGGGGACGCTTCCCGCGGC
>Ga0187815_10000887_pt1 | contig 14357 bp, 10 predicted proteins | sample NC_S_5_FD_132962 | JGI IMG/M metagenome (GOLD analysis project Ga0187815, IMG submission 132962) | Wetland sediment microbial communities from Neuse River Estuary, North Carolina, USA - ASW-S_5 | ecosystem: Environmental > Aquatic > Freshwater > Wetlands > Sediment | place: USA: North Carolina...
AGCGGGTGCCACGTGCCGTTCTGGAAGTAGGTGTTCCCCTGGAGCGTCTCCACGTAGTCCAGCGCCGTGGCGCCCTCGGAATTGGTGAGGGCCCACGCCATCTGGTTGTTGTGTCCGATCAGCACGCCGAGCAGTCCGGCCAAGGACCAGCCTTCAACGTCGTAGTCGGGACTGACTAGCTGCGTGCTGACCCACAGCGACGGCAACATCAGGGGAAGGTGCGGGTCGTTGGCGAGGAGCGGTTGGTCCAAGCTGCTCCGATTCGCGGCAACGACCCAACTGTTGCTGCCAACTCCCGCGGAGGGCCGTAGGTCCTGGATGAACGGATCGCTGAGATTAGTGAGGGCCGAACGGTAGAGCGGGATGAGGGTCCCGTTCTGCTGTCCCGAGAGTCCGGTGGCCCAGGAGCCGAACCAGTCGAGCGAAAATAGGTAGTTGGCGGAAATTCCCTGGGCGCCCAGGGAGGCGTCGCCCAGGCTCCCGTTGCCGGGAAGCACGGTGTAGTTCTGCCAGTACTGGGGATAGACAGGAAATAACTGATCGAATGCGGTGTCTCCCGTGGTCGCCGCGGCCACCGCGGCGTAGAGCGGTTCCGTAAAGCCGGTGGTCTGACCGATGACCATCAACCGGTCGAAACAGAACGACGCGTAGAGGCTCCAGGGATATGGGGAGACCCCGAGGACCTTGAACGCCAACGGGAGGGCGTTGTGGGACTCTGCCCACGAGATGTAGGCGTTGACCCCGGCCACGTAGGCCATCATGTACTGGCCCACCTGCGGGTCGACGGTGGAGGCCTGACTAGCCATGGCGGCCGCCGCTTGGGGCACGCCGAGGTAGCGGTACATTCGGTCCGACGCCAGAGCGCTGCTTCCCAGCCATGTCGAGAGGTTCCCCTGTGCCGCGAGGCTTTCGGCTTCCATCTGAAAGAGCCGGTCGGAGGCCTGGGTGTATCCCTGGGCAAAGAACAGGTCCCGATCGTCCTGGGCCCAGATGTGGACGGTACCGTTCCCATCCCGGACCACGACGACCGGTTGCTCGAGGGCGGGAAGCGTGAACGTCTGGTTTCCCCATGCGGCGTTCCGCGCGCTCGTCCAGACCCCATTTTGCGGGTCGAGCAAGGTGAGGGAACCTTGGAGGAGAACGATCAGGACGACCGCGACGACCGTAGGGACCACAAACAGGGCGACGGACCGACCACGGACCTTCCGGCGGGCCCGTGGAGGGATCAGGGTTGGGGGCGCGGGACTCTCCTCGGGCGCGGCGGGGTTCGACGCAACCACGACCGGGCATCGGTTCCACAGGAAAATAGTGTTCGCCGTGCCACGAAAGAATCTCCACCCACCCTGAACGCTCGCGCGAAGGGTCCCGCGCCGGCGGAATTCGGCGCGGAGAGCGCAAACCGTAGTTTTAATACGCAGAAATGCGTATTAGCATGCAGCGCGTCGCACCGACGCCGAATTCCTTTCCATGGACCGAAGCTGGACCCAGCACTGTGGCAACCGCAGCTGCCGGCATCCGCCGCACGACCACATGGCCACCCCCGAACTTTCGTCGGGGGTCAACCAGCCCGTCGTCTGGTGTCGGCAGTGCCGAAAGCACGAGATCGCCCGCCGGCGGCTGTTGCCGTGGGGATGGCTGGGGCAAAGGGAACCCGCCGTGGCGGGCTAGTCACCGGCCGTCCTACTTGTAGGTCGACTGGTGGACGGTGCCCTCGTCGTCCACGATCGTGATGCATTCCCCTTCGCACTCGAAGAGGCAGGCCTCACACATGATACAGTCGGGCCCGTTGATTACGCGGGACTTCTCGGCGCGGAACTGGAACTTCGCTGCGACGGAGGGATCGTCGACAACCCCCTCGAACCGGTCACGCGCCTGCATTTCAAACACGTTCACCGGACAGACGTCCCGGCAGTGCGTGCAACCGGTGCACTTCGCGTGAGCGACTTCGACTGAAACCATGGGGTTCCCCGGCCCGCGGGAGGTTGGGCCACTATAACCGTTGTGGGCCCGAATATTGGGGAATTCTGGGGGAAGTCCTGTGGGGGTTCTCGGCGGGGCCGAACCGCCTACAAGGGGGTTGTGGGTTCGAGCTTGAACGGGGCGCCGTGCCCTGGAACGATCCATTGGGCGAGGCGAGCCACCCGCGCCCGGTTCGTGTGGAGAAGGGCCGCGTTGTCGGCGAGCGGATCCTCTGCCGGACCCGAACGGTCCCACCACAGATGGGTGAAGGCATGCGTCCCCTGGGGTGACTCGACGAGCGTCGTGATGTCCTGCGGGGTATGCCCCGGGGTTTCGATCAGCTGCACTCGAGGAGAAACGTGGAAGCCCTCCGCCGGGCGGCTCTCCCACAGGTCGTTTCGGTAGATCGCCCAGTAATCGTGGAAGCGGGCGCGGGGGAACAAGGCGGCGTTGAGGGTGTGGTCGGGATGGTGATGGGAGAAGATCACATCCGTGACCTGTTCAGGGCGAACGCCGGCCCGGACGAGCGGGCCAAGGATCTTGGATCGTCGAGGGACCATGCCGGGGTCGATGATGATCCGTCGGGACCCGTCGCAGATCAACGCGACGGTCCCGGCCACTCCGGGTTCAGAATACCCCGCGAAGAGCACGCGGATGCTTGGGTAGGATGCTTCTCGAGATCCGGCGCGGAGGGGAGAGCGGGCCATGACGCGCCAGGAAGCCCGCGGGCGGATGAGACTTCCGTCGAAATTCTTAGGCGCCCCGTGAGTTCCTCCACGTTCCCTTAAGACGGCCTGCGGTTGCCGGTGGGGAAAACGATGGCAGACAAGCCCGTCATAACCGGTTCGGCGCGGACGGGTGACCGGTCTGGCCGACCCGTCGCTTTGGTGACCGGCGGCGGAACCGGCCTGGGCCGAGCTATCGGCGAGCACTTGGGCCGGGCGGGGTACGACTTAGTGATTGCGAGTCGTTCACAGGAACACTTGGCGACCGGGGCGGAGGCACTGCGGCAGACCGGGGCCCGCGTCGTGACGGTGCCCACCGACGTCCGGATCTACGAGCAGGTCGAAGCCCTCATGGCATCCGCTCGCCGGGAGTACGGGCGCCTGGATGTCCTCGTCAACAACGCGGCCGGCAACTTCATCGCTCCGTCGGAACGGATCACCCCGAACGGGTGGCGTGCCGTCGTCGGTATCGTCCTAGACGGGACCTTCTATTGCTCCCGCGCCGCCTTCCCGCTCCTCCGGGAATCCACCTTCCCCGCCATTGTGAACATCGTCGCGGCCTACGCCTGGATGGCCGGACCGGGTACCGCGCATTCGGCCGCGGCGAAGGCGGGCGTCTTGGCCCTGACGCGGACGTTGGCCGTCGAATGGGCGGCTCACGGAATCCGAGTGAACGCGGTCGCGCCCGGCCCCGTTCGCACGGAGGGAACTGACCGACAGCTCTGGCTCTCCGAGGAACTCGTCCACCGGATCGAGCGCGAGATTCCGATGCGTCGGTTTGGCACCCCGGACGAGATCGCCGAGGCCGTGACCTTCCTCGCAGGGCCCCACGCTTCTTACATCACGGGCCAGGTGATCGCCGTCGACGGAGGCCAGTGGTTGGGCAACGGGATCATGGACCTTCTGAGCGAGCTCCCCTCGGACCGAACCCCTTAGAATCGTGGGCTAGGGGAAGGCCCTCGTGGCGGCCGACCAGCGGCAGGGACAAGCCGGACCCCTGCAGGGGGTGGGCCGGACGAAAGTCATTCCGGCCTATCTGTACACCGCGACGGCGTTCTGGGGGATCTCCGTCGGCCTGCTGAGCGTCGCTCTTCCGTTCCGGTTCCAGCAGCTCGGGATACCCATCTTCGAGTACGGACTCACGATCGGCGCGTACGCCGGCGGAATGCTGCTCACGGAATCGGTATGGGGGATTCTCGCATTCCGCCTCGGGCGGCCGAGGACGATCATCGGCATCGGGTCGGTCGTCGGTGGGGCAACGGCGCTCCTCGCCTTCGCCACCACCTTTCCGGTGTTCCTGGTGGCCGAGGTCGTCCTCGGCGCGATGGGAGTCTATCTGGCTCCTCTATTGCGCTGGGTAGCCCTGAGTCAGGGCGGTCCGGGCTCGGAAGGAAGCGGGACCGGACGTTGGAGTTCGGTGTTCGGGCTCGGGATCGCCCTGGGGGTGACCCTCGGACCGCTCATCTTCGTCGCCTTCGGATTCCCTGTCGTGGCGCTTTCGTCGATCGTGATCCTCGCGGTAGCCGTCGGTGCCGCGGCGGCGCTGCCGTGGTCGCTCGCCGCCCTTCCTGCGGTCCCACGCGGTCGGTCCCTCGGACTGCGGACCCTGGCCACCCGCCCTTTCCTCGCGGCCCTCGGGCTCGTGATCATCGCTTTCATCGCGATGACGTTCCAGACGAACTTTCTCCAGTACTACTCCATCCTCTTGTTCGGTGGAACTCCGGCCGAGGCGGGGTACGTCCTCGGTGCTGGCCGGCTCGTCAGCCTCACGGCGGCCTTCGGGTTAGGGACCGTCGTCGATCGATGGGGTGCCGGACGTTCGATCCCAGCCGGCTTCGCCTTACTGGTGGTCGGGGGCATGGCCACCTGGTTTTCTCGTTCCTACGACGACATGGTAGCGGCCACGATGGTCTTCTCAGCCGGGATCGGATGGCTTTCGGCCGGCTTGCTTCCCCTCGCGCTAGCGGCCGTGCCCCGTGACGACCAAGGGACGGCGATCGGGGTCTTCGGTTCGATGGAGGACGCGGGGCTCCTGGTCGGCCCGCTCCTGTTCGGTGCGGTCTGGTCCTCCTACGGGCCGAGGAGCATCTTCCCGGTCGTTACCGCCCTCGCGGTCGTGGGCGTGGTGGCGTCTGCGGTGGCGGCAGTCCGGGGCCCTCGGGCCTCCCCGCCGGGGGAACGAGCCGGGCCCCGAGCTCCTCTCCGAGAACCGGATTGACGAGCGACGTGTCCTAATAGTTCCGGTACTGCTGCCCCCGAGAGAAGGGACATCTCTGCCGGCCCCGACGTTCATCCTGACCAACGCACGGATCTGGACCGGCGACCCCTCCACCCCCGAGGTCGAGGCGCTCGCGGCGAGGGCCGGGCGAATCGTCGCGGTCGGTACTCATCGCGAAATCGAGCGCACGGCCGATTCGAGGACCGAGATACTGGATGCCGCTGGGCGACGCGTGCTCCCGGGTTTGATCGATGCGCACGTCCACCTGATCTGGGCCTACGAGCTCGGCCACTGGATCGACCTAACGGACCATCCCACGATGCTCGAGGTGCAGCGCCGCGTCCGAGAGTATGCCCACGCGCATCCGGACGAGGAGATCATCGTCGGTCACGGCTTCGACTACGCCGCCCTCGGTGGCGAGGGTCTCCCGACCGCCCAAGACCTCGACACCACGGTCTACGACCGGCCGGTCTTACTCACTTCTTGGGACGGTCACACGGGATGGGGGAACTCCCGATTCGTGGAGCGGGCACAGGCCGCGCTCACGAAGGCGCGCCGCGACGTGGGGGGCATGCAACGGGATCCCAAGACACGGAAGCCCACCGGCATCTTCACCGAGTCCTTCGACGTGACGGATCTGCTCCCGGAGTTCGAACGTCGGAAGTCGATCGAGGGGCTGGAACGTATCCTGACCGCCGCGAGCGGATACGGCATCACGACGGCCTTCGATGTCCAGGTCCCGTTGGAGACGTTGGCCGGCTACGAACAGCTGCGCAACCGGAATGCCCTACCGGTCCGGATTCGGGCCGCGATCTATCACCCCCGAGGGACGCCGAAACAGCGCTACCCGGAATTCATGAACGCCGTGGCGAAGGCCCACGACGACTGGTTCGGGGTCGGCGCGGTGAAGCTCTACATCGACGGCGTTCAGGAAACCGGCACTGCCGCCCTCCTGGACCCGTACTCGAACGATCCGGCCTCCCGGGGAAAGACCGTCTACCCCGTGAGCGAGTACGAGGCGATCGTCCTGGACTTCGACCGACGCGGGTTCCAGATCCTGACTCACGCCTGCGGGGACCGGGGCGTCCGGCTGGCCCTCGATGCGTACGAGAAAGCCTCCACGGCCAACCGGATGCTCGGACGGCGGCACCGGATCGAGCACTGCGAGAACCTGGCGGCCGCGGACATTCCCCGGTTCGCCCGGCTCGGAGTGATCCCGTGCATGATGCCCCGGCATTCGGCGCCCGAGCTCACGCGCCGGTGGCGAGAGGCGGTCGGCGCCGAACGGACCCGCCACGCGTTCCCCTGGAAGACGCTCCTGAAATCCGGCGCCCATCTCGCCTTCGCCAGCGACTGGCCCGTCGCGGAGCTCAACCCCTGGGTCGGTATCCACTCGGCGGTGTGCCGGACCAATCCTACGGGGGAACCTTCCCCGCTTCGTTTGACGCTCGAGGAAGCGCTCGGCGCCTACACGAAAGGCGCGGCGTACGCGAGCCACTGTGAGACTACGCGCGGCTCCTTGGCGGTCGGCAAGTACGCGGACCTCGTGGTGGTTTCCCCGGATCCGTTCGAGGCCCCCGCGGAGAAGCTCGCCAGTATCCGTACCGTGGCCACAGTGGTCGACGCGCGCACCGTCTTCGCCGATCCCGAGAACGAGCTCAAGCCGGGCTAGGACGTCTCGGGACAGGGCTCGCTGCCGACCGTGGCAGTACCTGGGGTCCGTCTGCGACCTATGGCGTACCGATCGGACCTCAGGGCGCGATGGCTCTGGACGGGCCGGGCACAAAGAAGGGAAGAACGGGTTGGGAAGACGCGGAGATGGTTCGATTCGCTCGTTTCTGCATGTGAGAGCGGCCCCCTCCTTTCTCGGGCCAGCCGTCTCATCGAGTCCCGCGATATAGAGGCTCCGGCAGAGGCCGGCAGACTACGGGGCTGGGGACCCTGCCCGGAGAACCGGCATGTTCAACCAGAGGCGACCGGACCCGCCGGGCTCGAATTGGAAACCGACTTTCAGGTAGAGCTCGACGGCGCGTGTGTTCCTCATGGTCACCACCAAGCGGGGCGCCTCGAAGCCGGCGGACCGAAGCGCGTCAATCGTGAACGGGAGTAGACGGCGAGCGAATCCTTGGTGTCGAAACGACGGGTCGACGCCCACTTCGGTGATGAGTCCCCCTTCGAGGTCGTTCGCGAGCGTGTGGGCGATGAGCCGCCCTCCCTCCTCGATGCCGAACGAGGCTTCCGGGATCCAGCGCCCCACTTCGCCATGGAGCAAACCATGGGTTCCCCTACGGGCATCCTCTCGCTGGTCCAGCGTGGTAGCGAACAATGCACGTTCCATGGGATCGTCCGCGTACGCGCGGAAGAGCAGATCGGCGATCCGGACTTCGTCCGCGAGAGAGAGGCGTCTCGGCAGGCGGGACGGATCCGGGGGAAGTCTGGCCGGCTCCACTCCTTTCGGGAAGCGCATATCGGAGCGGACCACCGAGGAGAAGCCGTGACGTGCAAACACTGCCTCGCGGTCGACCTGGGCAATCCCGGGCACATCGTCCGACCAGCTGATGAACGGGAGTGCGGCGCCGCCGGCCGCTTCGAGCCGGCGGAGGAACCCCTCTAGCACGGGTCGGCGCTGGTAGCCCTCAGCGAGGTAGAGCCAAGCCCGTCGGCCCAGTTCGCCGGAAACTTCCCATCCCGCCAGGGCAACGGCTTCCTCTCCCGTGCCGGACCACAGGAGACCTTGGAACGACCGGTTCTCGAGCTTGGACCGGACGGAGCGGGCAAAGGAGTCTGCCCAGCTCTTTCCGTCTCTCCGAAGCGCGTCGCGGTATTGCGCGACCAGACGGAGCGTCTCGGCCGGAAAGTCGAGAGCGTCCACGAGAGAACCGGTCCGGTAGGTGGAGCTCATGCGGAGGGCGACCCAGCTTCACGAGAGGAACCGGACCTTAACATGAGGGGGTCCCTCCGAGGGGAGGAGCCCTCGCCAGGATCACTCTAACGCCCGTGCCGGGGGGGTCGCGCGACCTACAGCCGGGTGTCGATAAGCAGCAGCTCAGCGTCGTGGTCCGCCACGATCCGCGCCGTGGTCTCGTCCGCGAATTCCGCGGCGGCGAGCGGGGGTAATGGCTGTCCGTTGGCCCGGACCGGCCCTCCTTCTAGCACGTAGAGGTACGCCCCTCGGCCTCGATCGAGAGTATGAGAGATCGTTCGGCCTGTCTCGAGAAATGAAGAGAAGACGCTGGCATCGCTGCGAAGGGGCAGCGCCCCCTCATGCCTCGAGCTCGCGAGGGGAAGAAGCCCGTTGGTCCGTTCGGGCCGGGTCACCGGTTTCTGCTCCACCGACGGGTCGAGGTCGAGGCGCTCGGGCAGGAACCACATCTGGATGAACCGCATGGGCTGGTCGGGTCGGTTGTTGATCTCGGAGTGCCACATGCCCCGACCGACCGTCGTGTGCTGGACGCCGCCCTGGGTCAGCACGCCCCCTAGCCCCCGCTCGTCCTCATGACGGAATTCCCCGCTTGCGACGTACGTGACGACCTCGTTGTGTCGGTGGGGGTGGAGGGGCCAGGTGGCGCCGGGACTCAGGGTGTCGTCGTTGAATACCCGCAGCTGCCCAAACCGGAGGAACTTGGGGTCCGTGTACTCATCGAAGGAGAAGTGCCAGCGGCCGTGGAAGGTCCCGTTCTGGATCGCCCCCTCCGCCTGGTGGATCGTCGCCGGCAGTCGGACCAGGATCGTCGTCCCGCTCTCCCCCCTTTCTACAGGCGGCCTCCAGAATATCAAATCGCGGGGGCCCGTTTCCAAGCGAGGCGGCGCGGGAGGGGCGGCGGACCGGACCTCACCGAGAGGTCCGGCTCAGCTCGGCCTTGAACTCTTCGTAGGCCCGGCGCGCCTCGTCGATGCTCGTTTCATCCTCCAGGGTCGTTGTGTCACCGAGCGGGCGTTCTTCCACGACGTCGCGGATCAGTCGTCGCATGATCTTCGCGCTACGGGTCTTCGGCACCTTGTCCACGAAGTAGATCGCCGCCGGGACCGCGATGGCGCCCATCGTAGTCCGGACGAGCTCGAGCAGTTCCTGACGGAGTCGCGGATTCCCGTCGAAACCGGGCTTGAGCACGACGCAGGCCACTGGGACCTCTCCCCTCACCTCGTCATGTCGGCCAATGACCGCCGACTCCGCGACCGCGGGATGGGTGATCAGAATGTCCTCGAGCTCGATGGTCGCGATACGGTGCCCCGCGACCTTGAGCACTTCGTCGGCGCGTCCCAGGAGCCAGAGATAGCCGTCGTCGTCGGCCATCGCGTAGTCGGCAGGGTAGTACCACTTCGGGAACCGAGAGAAGTAGACCGACCTGTATCGGGTCTCGTCGTTCCACAGTCCGATGAACTGACCGGGCCACGGCCTTCGTATGACGATGTACCCCTTGCGATTGGCGGGCAACGGCGCGCCCGTTTCGTCCACCACCTGGGCGTCGACGCCCGGGAGGGGGAGCGTGGCGGACCCGGGCTTGAGCGGAAAGTGCGCGGTCCCCGGTTGCGGGGAAATGAGGATTCCTCCCGTCTCGGTCTGCCACCACGTGTCGACGACTGGGCATCGGGCCCCGCCGATTTCCCGGTAGTACCAATGCCAGGCCTCCGGATTGATCGGCTCGCCCACGGTTCCGAGCAAGCGGAGAGACGACAGGTCGTGCATCCGGGGCCACCGGTCCCCGTGCTTGATGGCCGCCCGGATCGCCGTAGGCGACGTATAGAGCGTCGTCACCCCGTACCGTTGGATGATGCTCCACCATCGGTCGGGCTTCGGAAAATCGGGCGCGCCCTCGTAGATCACGGATGACAGGCCCGCGAGGAGGGGCCCGTACACGACGTAGCTGTGGCCGGTGACCCAGCCGATATCCGCGGTGCACCAGAAGAGGTCGCGGTCGGTGGTGTCGAAAACGACGCGGGTGGTGTAGTAGTTCCACAGCATGTACCCGCCCGTCGAGTGTACCGCCCCCTTCGGTCGGCCGGTGGTGCCCGAGGTGTAGAGAATGAAGCTGGGGTGAGGGCCCTGCACGGGGGTCGCCGGTATGATTCCGGAGCTCGCGGCCACGGCGTCGTGGTACCACTCGTCCCGGTCCGGGTCCATTTCGATGTGCGCACCCGTACGACGGACGACCAGCACCTTCTCGACCGAGGGGGTCTGGTGCAACGCGGCGTCGACGATCGGCTTGAGATCGACGTGCTTCCCGCGGCGCCATCCGCCGTCCGCCGTGATAACCAGCCGAGAGCCGGAGTCGTTGATGCGGTCGGCGAGCGCGGGAGCCGCGAACCCCCCGAACACGACGGAGTGGATCGCCCCGAGGCGGGCGGCCGCCAACATGGCGATCGGAAGCTCCGGGACCATCGGGAGGTAGAGCGTGATGCGGTCCCCGGCCCGGATCCCGGCGCTCTGCAGGGTCACGGCGAGCCGGTTCACTTCGCGGTAGAGTTGGTAGTACGTTAGCGCGCGATGGTCACCGGGCTCGCCCTCCCAGTAGAAGGCGACCTTGTGCCGACGAGGGGATTCGATCCACCGGTCGAGGCAATTGTAAGCGAGGTTAGTCGACCAACCGGGGAACCAGCGGCCATAGGGTGGCTCCTCCGTCGCCTCGAAGATGGGACCCTGTCGGTCGAACCAGGAGAGCTCGGCCGCAACAGGTCCCCAGAACCCCTCCGGGTCCTCGAGCGCCCGTCGGTTCAGCTCCTGGACCCTCAGGATGCCGGGCGAAACCGACCGGGTCGTCAGCAGGACATCGCGGGGCGCCGCGTTCGGATCTTCCATCCGTCCTTCGAGGGGTACGGGTCCGTTCCAATGTATCTTGCGGCGAGACCATCGGGAGAACTACGCCCTTAGGGGCGGCAGAACCCGCATCGTGCAGGGCATCGTACCACCGCATTCGCCGCAGAACCAGCCTGCCTCGGTGTCCCAGAGGAGCTCCCCGCACCGATCGCACTTGCGCGGATCTCCCGAGTCGTTTCGGCAAGTCATCGATCTCTCCGCTCTCGCGAGTCGAACCAGCTCGTCGTGACAGCAACCGGAACGAGCTCTGGGTCGATGGGCTGCAACAAGCGGAGGACAGCGCTTACGAGGTTGCTCAATCCAAGCGCGCGGTGAGCCGTATGTCGACGTTGCCTTTGATCGCGTTGGAGATGGGGCACCCGTCCTTGGCGCCGCGGGCGAGCTCCTCGAACTTCTCCTTCGTGATCTTGGGCACCTGGCCAGTGACGCTCAGTTCCATCGTGGTCACGCGCCAAGCATCGCCCACCTTGTCGAACGTCGCGACCGCCTGGACCGTCAACCGGTCCGGCGGGGTTCCGTTCCGGGCCAGGCCGGCAGAGAACGCCATGCAATAGCAGGCGGCATGGGCCGCTGCCAAGAGTTCCTCGGGACTCGTCTTACCATTGGACGCCTCCGTTCGGGCCGCCCAGCTCACCGGAAAATCCGGTGCGGCGCCGCTCTTCAGCGCGACGTGGCCACTTCCCTTGAGCAGATCGTGCTCCCAGACAGCTTGTGCGGTGCTCTTCATACGTCTCGCGTCGGCGAGAACCCTACCCTCTATAAGCCTCCGTCGCGACGGATGAACCGGTCCGTATCGGGGCGCGAACGGGGGGCGCCGGGCCCGGCTCACTTCGCGGGAGCTCGATGGCGCCGTCGGGGGGACTTGGAGGGAGCGCGACGCAGCGCTTTGTCGACCATCTCTCGAACGGCGCCCTCGGGGGACGAGGGGTTCCGCTCGGTAGTCCAGACCTTCTCTCCGGCGGGGATACGGATCGGGAGGTCGTTCTCCGTGGGGGGAAAGCTGCACTCGTAGGCGTCCGTGTAGGCCGAGTACGGATTGAAGGCGCGGTTGAAGTCCAGCTCGTACTGGTCGGTCTCGTTCAGCTCGACGGTCAGGTAGCGCCCCGGACCGTACGTCTCGTCCCCCGAAGTGCGATCGCGGAAGGGGACGAAGACCGAGGTGGTGGCGGAACCGCTGGCGTGATAGACCCGGAGGCGCAGCTCCCGGCCGCCGACGGCGAATCGCAGGTGACCGACCAGGCGCATCTCGGCTTGGTTGTCCCGGTTCGTTCGCAGGTAGGCATACTGCGGAGGGTCCACCCGCTCGAGCACCGCCGGCACCCGATACTGGGCGTCCGGGGGGAAATACCGGAGGCCGGAGAAGCCGGGAACGTGCGCGTCGACGAAGGGCGACTCGGGATGCTCCGTCATGAACCGGTCCTTGAGCCGCCGCTCCTCCGCGAGTTCGGCGAGGTAATGCCGATCTGCTTCGGCCCTGGGCATCAGCGCGGCGAATCGACCCGCGCCTTAAGTTCTGGGGGCCGGCCCGGGCCGGTTCGGGTGTCCCTTCCTCAGTGCGAAGCCGGCGTCCCGCGGGTTGAACGGTCGGACTTCTCCGCCGGAGGACCCTCCGGGGGAGAAGGGCGGGGAGGTCGAGCTCCCTCGCTCGCCGGAAGCCGACCCTTCAGCGCTTCGAGCTTCGGGAAGAGGTCGGCCCGAATCGTCTCGATGTGAGCGTCCAACGCGGCCTGGATCTGAAGACGAGCCTCTTTCCAGTCGCCCGTGCGCATCGCCAACTTGGCGATTCGATAGCGTACCTCGAGGACGTCGGGGATCATCTCGAGCTCCTCCACGAGCCGCAGGGCCTCGAAGTATCGGTCCCGTGCCCGGGCCAGGTCGTCCTCGTTCTCGAGGACCATCCCCTCGATCATCGTGATCTGTTCGTCCGAGAGCCGGTCGCGGAGGCGCCGGTTCAGTTCCCGGCCTTTCTCGATCAGCAGTCGCACCCGACTCGTCTCGCCCCCCTCGGCTCGGTAGACAGCCTCGTTCAGGATCGTGTACACTCGCCAGAGGAGGGAACCGGAAGCTTCGGCGTGGACCTCGGCCTGCGCGATCTCGCGCAAAGCCTCGTCGCGCCGGCCCATGTTGTGGAGCAGGATGGACCGGTTCATCCGGACCCGGGCCAGCGACGCGTGGTCCGAGGAAGACTGGAAAAGGCCCGCGGCGCGGTCGTACAGCTCGAGCCCCTCCTCGGCCCGGGCCGGTCCGGAGTAGATGAGCACGTTCGCGAGGTCGATGAAGGCATGCGCCTCGACCCGCGGGTTCTCCGCGACCCGAGCGAGGCGCGCGGCTTCCCGATGGTGATGCTCGGCCCGCTCGAAATTACCAGTATCCCAGTCGGCCGAACCGAGGACCCGGTGCGCGATGGCCATTCCCGTGGCATTGGAGGCGCGTTCGAACAGTTCGAGGGCGGACTCGGCGAGCTCCCGTGCCGGCACGTGCTCCCAGAGCTGCGAGTGGGCCGAAGCGGCCCACAGGATCGCCACGGGCAACTCGGGCTCTAGCCGGGGGTCGCCCCGGGCGCGCGCTACGGCCGAGTTCAAGACTTCGATTGCCGGACGCAGTTCGCCAATCTCGACCAAGATCCGGCCCAGGTCAGTGTCCGCCCGGAATTCGACGATCGGGTCGACGGCGGGAAGGTTGCGGGCGCATTCGAGGGCGCGCTCGAGATGGAGCTTGGCTTCGGGAAACGCGTACGCCGCCGCCGAGATCTCCGCGGCGCGTCGGCAGTATTCCAGGGCATGAGCCCAGTCCCGAGCCAGGTAGAAGTGCCGGGCCAGTTCGAAGACCTCCCGGTTGTCTCCCGACGAGGTTTCCTCGAGGGCCTCCGCGACCTTGCGATGGAGGATTCGCCGGCGGCTCTCCGTCAGTCCGGCGTACGCTTCCTGGCGGAACGACTCTCGGACGAACTCGAAGGTTCCGGGCCGGGCCTCTCGGACGAGGCCGTCTCGGACGACTTGCTCCAGCACCGACGAGACCGGCTCGGGCCCCTGTCCGAGAGCGTGCGTCAATGTTTCCAGGCGGAACTGATTCCCGATGACGGCCGCGTAACAGAGGACGCGTTGGCCCTCCTCGGACAAGCTCTGGACGCGCGCTTGGTCCACCTCTTCCAGCGGACGGCCCCCCTCTTCCGGGAGGTTCGTACTCAGGGCGTGCAGGGGCGTTCCCCGCAGCATCTGCTCGAGGGCAAGGGGGTTCCCCTTCGTCCGTCGGTGCCATCGGAGGGCCTCGTCGGGAGTCGATGCGGTTCCCGCCCGGAACCAGTTGAGCAGCTCGCCGGTCTCCGCCGGCGTGAGCGGCCGGGCGTCGATCCAGTGGGTGCTAGGAAGCGTCCGTATGGATTCAAGAAAGCGCTTCGCTCGCGCCCTCGCCCCCGTCAGGGGTCCAGCGAAGATGGCCAACACGATCGGGTGCTCTTCGATGTGTCGATGCAACTCTGCGACGAACTCCAACGAGGAATCGTCGATGAATGGGAAATCGTCGACCCCGAGGAAGATAGGCTGCCGCTTCCCCAACGTGGCCAGGTCCTCGACCAGCCGGTCGATGAGCAGGAACCGGCTCTGGTCGTTCCGGCGGGGAAGTTCGGCCAATGCCGAGAGCA